>Ga0207687_10000159_pt1 | contig 45578 bp, 81 predicted proteins | sample KBSM54metaG_FD_184399 | JGI IMG/M metagenome (GOLD analysis project Ga0207687, IMG submission 184399) | Miscanthus rhizosphere microbial communities from Kellogg Biological Station, Michigan, USA - KBS M5-4 metaG (SPAdes) (version 2) | ecosystem: Host-associated > Plants > Roots > Rhizosphere >...
CCCGCCGCTGAAGTTCACGACGTGCATTCGGTCGTCTGTCATTCTTTACCCCTTGTAATCGCCCGAGGACATCCCCCGAGCCTTTCTTCCACTACTGATCTTTCGTACCTGCCCTACTGTTCCTGAAGCACTGGGAGACCCCATATCTTTGTATTCGAGACCTCTCATACAAGCTGGTCCCCAAAGATTCGGAGAGCATCTTGCAGGGATTCCGAACTGAGCCCAGTACTTCTCATCAAAGGGAGGCGGAACGAATCGGATTACGCCACCTGGGAAGAAATCAGCGAGGGTTATCACTTGGAGACCGCCGCGAGTTCCCGCACCATTGAAACAAGCGCGTCGATATCCGCCGCGATGCGTTCCTCGAAGTCTGCCCAATCATCCTCAACCCCGGCCCGCCGACGTGTTTCTTTCGCCTGATCGCGCTTACGCCTATCGTTGGCTTGATCCTCCGCTTTCTCCGCGAGTTTTTCAGCCCGCTCACGCGACATCTCGGAGCGTTCAATCAACCTGACGTACCGCCGTTCCATTTCGATCAGTTCCGCTTCAGAGGGGATCTTCATTGAGCGCCCCGCGAGATATGACACGGGAACATCCAGTGGACCTGTCCGCTTGCAAGGATCAATGCGCAATTGATCGCTTGCCACCACGTCTCGAACTGCCAGTACGCCCCGCGATGCTCGCATTCCCACTTCGTACCGTGACGGTATACCTTTGGCTTCATGCCGTCCCCCTTGCCCGCGCCCATCGAATATTGGAAGCATGACGCGCGGATTCCTGCCTTTCTTCTGGCGTCTGCCGTTTGACGCGCTTCTTTCCACCCTTGCGACCGAGTGCGACCGCTGCCGGGTCCTTCCGTTTTCGTTTCGCCATTGCCAGCGATAGTACTCCGAAGCGCTTCGCAAAGTCAATAGTACATTTGCCTATTGACAGCATTGGAAGCGCTTCGTATACTTCTAATCGTGTCAGACGCATTCGAGATTCAGCGCAGACCGATCTACAGGGCAGAATCCCCGATACGGGATGCCAAGTACCTAGCGTTTCTCCGCAAGCTCTGCTGCGTCAATTGCACATCGTACAGACTGGTAGAAGCAGCGCATTTCGGCCCGCGTGGACTCGGACAGAAAAGCTCCGACCTTGACGCGCTTCCCCTCTGCCTAAAATGTCACCGTACAGGCCCGCAGTCCTATCACACCCTTGGAGCAAGACGCTTCATTGAAGTCCACAAATTGAACGTGGAGTTGCATCAGAAGCAGTGTAGAGAGGGATATCAAAGAATCAGGAGAGTAGCATGAGCGATCTTTAAGCACTTCCCGAACGGATAACACTTCCATGAAACGCCCCACACAAGCAGAGATGCAATCCCAGTGCGACCGCTTCAATGAGTCGCACCCCATTGGAACAGAAGTAAGGTATCACCCGATTATTGGAGGCCCGCCAAAGGGAATCTACCCGACTTCCAGCACAGCAAGAATACTGGGAGGCCATACTCCAGTGGTGTACCTGGAAGACAGAGGAGCAGTAGCGTTAGATGCTGTTTCCGATGTGGAGGTGAAAGCGTGAAGGGGAATGTCTCCCTTGACACGTTGGCACTGATGGCGGCGATTCTGTATCCCACGTGCCGCGCGAATGCCGCCAATGGTATCACCGCATTTCGGGATGCCGCGATTCTGGCGCGAGATATCCGCGACGAACTGGAAGATCAGTTGCGAAAAGAGGGAAACAGTTAACAGGTACCGTTAACAGGCCATCTCCTGATTTAAGAAAGAGCAGTAGAGGCGCAAAGTAGAAGTATGAAGACACCCACCAAGCGAACGAAATGCACCTGTCAGGACGCGACTTGCGCAGTGTGCGTGCGCCGTCAAGTGAAGTCTGGCCGCGAACTGAAGGCGCTCACCGAAGCGACCCGCGCAAAAGTCTCCGAGGCCAGCCCGTTTAATCGCTTCCGCATTTGGGACGGAGTTGATGCCCGGTACATGCACATCGGGTACGACACGTTTGCATCAGCGGAACGAGCGTCCCTCAAGATGAATAAGGGACTGCCCGCGAATCGCTACCACGTCGTTTCCACATCGGAGGCCACCCGCTAATGGAACGCTTCGACTTCATAGACTACGACGAAGGCAAGGACCCCCGAGAGCCTTTCTTCACTGAAGCTTTCCCCTGTGAATCATGCGGGAAACCCTGCGATGAACGCCGCCCCGCAGACTGGGACGAATCACTCCTGGTAGGCCCGTGCTGCTACAACGTCAGCGAAGTAGAAACGCCCGAGGTGCCCACCTGCGAAGCGCTCTACGAAATCATGATGTCCGCTGAAACAGTGGGGCAGATGATGACGCTTCGCACTGCACACAAGGCAACTTGCGTAACGTGTGGAGCCAGGAAACAAGCTGGAAGTGAGACACGTAGGGAACGTGGGGAGCGTGCCGCATGAGCGCTTCCAGAATGGGTGCTGTCGTCCAATACTGCGGGCATCGCGGCGTATTCGTCGCTGACATCCACGCAGTCGGGAACGTAAACGTAGTGCGCGGCAACGGACCGATAAACGGTGACATGTTGCTGCGAGACGATAAATCGTACGAATCGGCCACGCACCATTTGAGCGACTTCCCGTCAGCGGGGTACTGGGACCCGCGCGTTGGCGTGTTCGTTGTCCCGTCGTCTCAGGTGACTGAACTCCCCCGCAAGCAAACGAAGACGACCCGGAGGAAGAAATGACCATCGGAGCCAGGAAACAAGCTGGAAGTGAGACGCGTAGGGGACGTGGGGAGCGTGCCGCATGACGCGCTCATTGCGTACCGACGTGCGGAACCCGCTGGTGAAACTGGAAGCAGTCAGGAAAATTGAGAACCTTCCACCATCGGCCCGCTACGCCCTGTATTGCCTACTGGATGACATCGCGCTTGACGCCCGCGGCCGCGCTAACGAGTGCTGGCGCAAACACAAGGCACCGATGGCCGCGTACTGGAAAGCGGTATCAGTCTACGCGGGACACGCCAAGAAACTCTGTAGGGAACGTGGGGAGCGTGCAGCATGATCGACCTTGCCCCCCAGGAAGACGCCGCGATGGTATGCGAGCAGCTTTCGTATTTGATTCTCATTGACGAATGGGCGCTACTGGAATGCCGATCGTTCGCCATGGAAGCCTTCACAGAGGCCGGATGCACCGAAGAGGAAATGCGCGACTGCTTCACCGGAGACACGAACTGAAATGAACACCCTTACCTTCAAACTCAACGAGCCCCACATCATCAAACTGTCAGACACAACAGCAGATGCGGACGGCTCCAACTGGATTTACTACTTGCAGGACGGGTCGTCAATGTCGATTCCCCGGCCCGCAGCGGTAAAACTGAATGCTCTGTTTCCTGAAGTTGGAGAAGAACTCTCCATTGGCCGCTATCGCACCAAAGACGATCAGCCGGCAGAATGGGTAGTCTCTTTAACTCCCAGGAGTGAACAGGCAAGAGCACGTAAGGAACTTGCCGAGCAGGAAGCCGCCGCGCAACGCAAGATGATGGGCACCGCCCGCAGTAACGGTGCCCCCTCTGCTTTCCCGGCGCCCACACTGAAGCCCACCGGAACATCTGGCCCCGCTCCCTTGCAGATGCCCAAGATTGCTGCGAAACGGGACCGCCAGGAACTACCGCCGCGAGTTCCCTATGGAATCGCCCTTGCTCACATCACAGGGACCGTTACAGCACTCCTGCGAGAAAAGGGAGAGCAATGGAACGACCAGGCGAAACAGGATCTCGTATCGACAGCATTCATCAGTGCTGCGAAATCTGGCGTAATCGCATTCGACTTTGAAGCAGGGGAGGCCCGCCCGTGAGCTTCCCCGTCTGGATACCCGCTCTCCAGTCCGAGCGCCCGCGGACTCCTACCGAATACGCCCAGTTCGCCATGAGGCACCGGGGGTACGTTGTCATAGGCGTACCGACCGGACTCGTCAAGATCGGCAGCAGCGCGAGCACGTTCGCGGGCAGGCAATTGGAAGGCTTCCATCTGACCGTTACCAATCGGACCACCCGGAAAGACTGGGACGACCAGCGGGCAATCTTCCAACTGAATGACGCCCGCGAGAACAAAGACGCACCGGACCCGGCGTATTACCGCTGCGTGCTGGTGGCCGAGGAGGAATGCTGATGAATCGCCGGGGATTCATTACCGCACTACTGGGGACCGCCGCCGCGATCACGTATGGCGATGAGTTGGCGCTACCGCTGGATGCCACCGGGAAAGCGATCCAGCCGCCACTTGATACCGTTCCCGCACCTTCACCGTGGAGAAACCACTACTGCTACCTGTTCCGCGCTGAGATGCGGGGGAATGTAGCAACGCCGCAAGTGCTGACCGCGCAGCGTAACTACTGGTGCGAATCTATCGCATGGGATCTCCCGTATGGGGCAATCGTGGGGATTCAGGCAGCGGGAAAGGTACTCGCGCGTGCCGTGATGCCATCCGGGATACAGCGCATGTCGCTGATTGTGCCCGTATTCGTCCCGGCTGGAGAAAATTTAACGATCACCCTCCAAAATCTCCTGGGAAATTACGGCCCGTACCCCGCGTGTCTGATGCTTTCAGGCGTCCAAGAGATCACCGAAGCGGAAGCCCACAGCGCGGCAATCGTCGATGCCGAATTCGACGAAGAAAGCGAAGACGATTCCGAATGATCCTCCCTGTACGCCCTCACTTCATCTTTGACCTGTTACCCAAAAATAAGCGGGAGGTGTGTTTCAAGATCCCTCCGCCCGTCCGGTCGTCTGATAGCCCCTCAGTGCTCGAATTGTGCCTCTTGCTTGCCGTAGCGCGAATCGTCGGCCCCGAGGCGATGTTCGAGATTGGAACTTTCAAGGGGATGACATCGCGCACGCTGTGGGAGAACTTCTGTGGTCCGCCGATCCACACGTTGGACCTCGATACCAGCATTGCGGAAGACTTGCTCGACAATACCGGAGTCGAGCGCGCGCAGGCCCACTCCATGCAGTTTGATTTCACGCCATTCTATTTCGAGCAATCCCTTGTCTTTATCGACGGTGCCCACGATTACAGGACTGTAGCGTCAGACACGCGGCACGCCCTGAAAATGCTGCGCACCAAAGGCCCCGCCGCCGTCGTGTGGCATGACTTCAGCCCTGCATGGCCGGGAGTGCAGGCAGCGTGCCAAGAACTGATAGTGACCGAGGGCTCCCTTTATCACATTGAAGACACTTCACTCTGTGTGTACTTGAGGGGGATTAAATGAGCCAGGAGCCCGAAAAGCTATTTCTCGTCACGCTGGATGGCTCCGTGGCGTACCTGATCTATTACGTGCTGGTGGAGGCTTCCACGTACGAGCAAGCGGAACAGTTGGCCCGCTTCAAGTACCCAGGAAGCGAGCACCGAGGCCGACCGGAACGAAACGGAATGATTGACCAAGACCCGTTCATTCTGGATGAAATCGGGATCTCTCAAATACTGGAGGCTCACCAATGACCGATACCCCCAAGTGGAAACAAGATGCAGAATGGGACGCGTACACCCCGGAAGGGGAACAGATAGCGTTCGTTCGCTGCGAAGGTCGGCATGTTGCCGTGTGCTCTGCCAAGGGACACGATAACGCCGCGAATGCGCAACTGTTCGCAGCGGCCCCGGCACTGTACGCCGCCCTGGTGACGCTGCTGGACGTCACCGAAGGAGAATTCAGCGATACTGATTCACTGGTAGGCCCTCAGATGGACGCCGCCCGCGCCGCCCTCAAGAAAGCCCGAGGCATCAAATGAACACCCTCCAATTCAGAGCACGTCTCATAGACCCAGGAAACGCCAATGCAGAAAGGCCCCTGGAGATATTCGGAAGCGACCGGAAAGAGATTGACGATTGGGCAGGAAAGGTACTCGCAAACGCTGTGAGCGAGAATGCCGCCGTGATGATCTACCAGACGGTAGAAACGCAGGTGGCGTTGATTCCGAAGCCCCGAAAGGAGCCCGCCAAGTGAGCGATGGCCAGATAAAGCGCGTGCTGAATGCCGCGTATCGCCAAGAGCTTGGAGCCCTGCGTTCCATCATGGCCGCTTCGAGATACAGCAACCCCGTGGGACGTGCCGCGATCCGTTCAGGACAATGCGCAAGTCGGAAGATGGCGAAGGCACAGCAACTACGCTTGGGGCTGGAGATGCGCTGCCAGTCGGAAGCGAATGAAAAGCGCCGCAAGCTTTCCAAGGCATCCAAAGAGTTTCGCGCCGTGGCCCCCTGGAAGACTCCCAAGAAGAAACGAAAGCAGGTAGCGGCATGAGCGAAACTCCCCGCCCTGAATCAATCAAAATCTGCTGGAGAGCTTCATTCCAGCAACCCGTTAAGTATGGTCCTCTGAATCCTGGAGGCTTCAATCTGACGGCAATCATCGAAGTCGAAATCAGGAAATCCGGCGACGGATGGAAAGCTTTCCGACCGAGGACGCGAGACGAGTTCCCTATCGCTTCGCAGCCCCGAGCGAGCACCTTGAAGCGTCAGATACTCGGCGTGCTCTTTGAGAAGCAGGAGAGCCAGTGGAAGCCCTACGAGATGGTATCCCCGGTAATCTGCAATGAATTGCGGCCCGAGGAATTCTGGCTGGATGAGAATGAGAAAGCATGGAGGAAAACGAGTTGAGCAAAAAGACAGACCTTGAAAAACTGCGGACCCGCCACACTGCGAAGCGCAAGAAGAAACGCGAGAACTTCATGGACGTATTCGCCACCCCATCGTTCATCTTGCCGACCATGAGCAAGATGCTCAACGCATTCCTGCCACCCGTGGACATCAGCGACAAGTGGACCTGTAAGCCGTGCGACCTGATTCTATTCCTTCGGAAAGGGATGCTCAATCGCGCCTACTGTCCCAGTTGCAAAGAAGAAATGGCCGAGGAACGGCGGGAAGCGCGGCCCGCAAGCGTCGTGGACGGCAAATGCGAAGATGTCACCGTTCCCCGCCTGGACGGTGCCAAGTGAACTACGCCTGGTCTAACCCCTCAACAGGTATCAGGGAACAAACTTCTCACTCTACCCCTGAAAGAATGCTGGCAGAAGCAAAACTGAGAGTGTGGGAAGAGTTGCAGGAGCTTCCTGAAGCCTTGGCGAACCCGACGCCCGAAACGCCGTTCCCCGCGTGGCAGATATATCGCCAGGAGCCGATAGGGCACTTTGACCTTGACGGCCCCACGGTAGACGCAGAGCAGGCCCAATCGCATCCGTCCGAGTTGTTCGCATGGACGGACCCGGAAACGGGATGTCGAATCGTTGACGAGTTGTTCCCGTCGCCCGACTCCCCAATCCTTCAAACGCTAAAGCGCCAACAGGCAAGCGGTCAACTGGTACATCCAGACGCGCACGTAGTGATTTACGCTACATGGCCGGAATGCACTGTCTCAAGATCAGACCCCCGGCCCGCAGAAGTTCCAGCGGAAGAACTTCCCGAGACTGGCGACCGCCGCGCAGGAGACGCCCCGGACATCGCCCGCTTCAAGGAGGAACTGGAAACCGTAATCGTACTGGATGACGGGGTAAAGCTCGCCAAGATCACAGCATGGGCACTGCTGGATATCGCTATGACGATACGGGAGATGTCGGGAGACTTGCGGTACCCACCGGAGCCCGTATCAATCTACGACAAGCCGCACTACTTCATACGCGGACTCGATAGGTTGGACGACCTCTGCGCCATCTGTTTCCGGCGTGTCGATCACAAGGTACACAAGCAATTGCCGCCCGCCCCGCCGCGCGTGAGCCTATGGCAGCGCATTCTGCGATTTCGTATGGGGAGGCCGGGAAGTCTCAGAACAGGAGAACCAATGACCCAATTCGAGCAAGACGTAATCGAAAATCTCAGAGAGATACGCCGCCATCTTCAGCGGCCCCAGGAACCCGGCGTATCAGTCATAGGCCCTCACCCCTTCAAGCGTTCTATCAGATGTGATGTCTGCGGACAGCATCAGACGAACTGCATACACACGCCACCGGAAGCGCCACTAGGTCACCCCGTGTGGACCGATGGAAGGGGCAATTTCTCAGCGCATGAAACGCAGACGTGCTTCAGAAAAGTAGATCTAGAGACAGGAAGCAGTGCCCGCCCGCCGCTGGATGTCGCTACACCTCGGGAGACAGCCCGTGATCTGGCAGCAGCCGGGAAGCCTCACATGTTTTACGCTGGCGTCAGTTTAAAAGGCGGTGTGTGTCTTCTCTGTTTTATGCCCGAATGCCATGCAATTCACGGGTACACCGAAGACAAGCGGCCCACCAGCGGACAGTACGTAGACCCGAGCGTCCCACCTCATGCGTTTACCGTCAAAGAGGAGCACGCCTACACCACCAATGTTCCGCTTTGCTCTATCTGTCAGCGTCCAGAACGTCATGCAATTCACGGGTACACAGGAGAGTAAGTGCGAACGTCTGCCGCAGTCGTCTTCGGGTGTCTCGCTGCGATCAATTTCGCCGTGGCGATTTGGGCACGCGGCGTTCAGACCCGGCGAATCTACCGAGATGCCGCGCTTCAGTGGTGGCGACATCGAGACTGGAAAGGAGAGTAGATCAGATGGCACGCGGAGGAGTCAGAACGCGCCGAGTCTTCATGAATGGCAATCGCCGCTGCAATTGCGGAGAGTGCCGAATCTGCAAGTACCGCGACCTTCGGCACCGATGGTACGAGCGGAATAAAGAACTGACGTACGCCCGCACGGTCGAAAGCAGAGCGGCCCGCAAGGAGCGGAAAGCGCTGGAAGCGTCCGACGATGAACTGGACAGAAAGGCACTCGAATGGCTGGAAAGAAACAGGTAACCGACCCCGTAAGCCCCGCCCACTACAAGGGCGATTACGTCATGCGGGTAATCGAAGATTTCAACCTCGACTTCTGCACGGGAACCGCCGCGAAATACATTCTCCGCGCCGGGTCGAAAGAAGGCAATCCCGAAGTGCAAGACTTGAAGAAAGCAGTCTGGTACCTCTCGCGGAAGATCACCCAACTGGAGAAAGCGGCCCGCCAATGATGCCCGACGACTGGCCCCTTACCAATCTCCAGTACTGCATTGCCCGCGCGTTGGGACGGGAAGCGCTGGAAGGCCCACCGCAGGCCCCGGCCCCACTGGATATCGGTACCGTTAACAGGAACTCCCCCGAAGCGTTAGAAGAGGGGAAAGGGACAGAATAAAGACCATGAGATTCGTTTTCGACCTCGCCGCCTTCGCCGCCATATTCTTCATTCTCCGGTACCGGGTACACTTCCACATCGAATACAGCCCCAGGAAGCGCCGTAGAATGAAAAGACGTACCACAGATGCACCCCTGGCCACAGAAGCGGCAAATATCCCCGTTTCCGCTCAAATACTGGCCGATCTACAAAGCGCCCTGGTAAACCTGGGAGCGGAAACAGGGGAAGCCGACCGGATGGCCCGCTCCGCGATCGCGCAAGGGGAAGCCAGCTTTGATGCTCTGATCTTTCGGGCAATGCAGGCACGGGAACCCGTCAGGAATAGAAGAAACCCACGGAGGACAGAATGAGACTCGCCGCGATTCGATTGAAGCTTCAGCATCTACTACTGAACAAGGAACTCCGCTGCTTGAAGTGTGGAGGGAGGGGATTTCTTTCCAACGTTCACGGCGCCTACCGGGGAGAATGCCTGAATTGCACATTTGGATTCTTGCCGCGAAATCGCTTCTGCGGGTGGATCTTGCAGAAGTTTCGGCCCCCGGTAACGCCCCATGTGGACAACTCAGGTAGCAATCTTTGGGACAAAAACAAAAGTCAGGGAATCACGACGCAGACCAAGCCGGGATCATAAGCGGCGCCCGCCAAGGAAATACCCTGCCCCGTAAATCCTGACGACCCGTATGACGCCACCGGGTCTACCTGCACCACAATTCCAGAGCTCGAATCGCCACCTGAAAGCACCGGCAGATAATTCGACGGGCACCCCGAGAGCGTTACCGCAAACGTGCCCGTTGAACTTCTGGTGACTCCAGTAACGCAGCCCGTCATGACCAGTCCGGTAATCGCACCAGTGGACATGGAGAATTTGGCCGTACCGCTGGACCCGGAGGCCGAGGAGTTCCCCAGGATCATTCCGGCCGGCACCAGGCCCGCTGGAACTTGAGCAATCGCCAAAAGTGCCAGGGTGGCCGCGGCAGTGAGAAGCAGAAGGTGTTTGAAGTAGCGTGTCATTTCTTCAGGGTATCAGCAGATTTCACGTCTGACGACCCGGCTCCGTTCGTTCCGGGAGGAGGGACCGGCACCTTCACCTTGCACTCGGCGGGTTTCAACCCTTGGGGATCGTCTACTAGATCACCAGGGCACGAAGCTTTCAGCGCTTGCTGAAGCTTCTGCACTTCCTGTTGCCGTGCCCCCAGTTCTGCGCGGAGTTCTTTCGCCTTGTCGCTCAGTTCCCGCTCAAATGCCGCGCTTGTCAGTGAAGCATTGGCGATGGCAAAATAGTACGCCGTCTTTGCTTCCTGCAAGGCTGCTTTCTGTTCTGGTGTCAACTCTTGCGCATGAAGCGTCGAGAGCCACCCGGCGAAGATCAGGGCGGCAGTGATCCAAGGAAGGTGTCGTTTCATTTGGATGATCCAATCTCACGCACAACGCCATTGTAATCGACCATAAACCACAACGCGCGGTCCGTCGGCATTAGGAAATCGGCGCCGCTCACGAGGTGAAATGTTGAATTTGCGAGCGTCGCGTTTCCGTTTGATGACTGGATAGTGAAGATCATCCCAGGTACAGCATCCGTGAGGACGCTGATCGTTTGCGGAGTCGAGTAGTTGAGGTTTATCCCGTTCCCATAGCGTGCCGACAGAGACGTACCGTCCGAGTCGGAATACCTTGTCACTGACGGGACTATCGCACGCTTTGAAAAAACCCAACCGCGTGACGAGTCGTAGACCATCTCACCCGCGTAAAGATTCGGCGTGCCGTTGAAATGAGACGTCCCGACCGGCGCGGAGTAGTTGTGCGAACATCCCGAAAAGGAGTTGTCTTGGATCGTAATGCTCGAAGCGTTACCGTCTGAAATAGCTGGCACATCAATGCACGTTCCCCAGTTCCACAGCCAGTTTCCCGAGATTGATCCAGGAAGGCCGTTCGATACAATCCCAGCGCCAGCCGCTATGCCGTGAAGTTCATTTCGGTTGAAAGTCGCCTTTCCTCCGCTCCCTGTGACCGTAAACCCAATAGGCGAGGCGAGCGTCCCAGAACCCAGTTCCATGTAATTGTCGGAGACGTCAAAAAAACCAACTCCGGATACCGGGTCTCCGAACGCCACCAAGCCAGGAGAACCGCCGCTATCGAGAGATCCTTCAACGTCGTTTTCTCGGAAGACTGTATTTCCCGATGTGCGGTTTCCCTGCGTTTCCCCGCCGAACGAATTATGAGAAAACCAGCATTGATTGCAGCCGTAATAGGTCGATGTCCCAGCGTAAACGGCCTGGAAATCGAACCCGAAACCCGCCGTCCCTGAAAACGTATTCCGCTCGATCACTCCGAACAGAATACTGCCGCCCGTGAGCGCCTTCGTTCCCGCGTTGAACCGGATGAAGGTATTGTCTTTGATCGTAGGGTAAAGCGCCGTATCGAGATAGATTCCAGCCGCCGCTATGTTCGCCCCGTCAATCGTAAATCCAGTAATGTTGACCTCGGAAAGATGATTTGATGTGGTTATCATCGTAATCGCAGATGATCCGCGCAATACCGACCCGTTCCCGTATTGGTAGCCAGTCCCAAAAAACGAAGCCCCCGAATGTCTCAGGTGAAGTTGGGTGATTTTATAGCACCCTACTGGCGCGAAAACTCCGTTTCCGATATCGGCATCAAGCGCCGCCTGAATATTCGGCGTGTCATCGTGGATGCAGTCCCCCAATGCACCGAAAGATAAGACGTTAAGGGATTGAGCCAGAGCGGGGAGGCACAAGAAAACGAGCAGCGGCAAGCGTATAATCATAAACTCCATTCTCCCATTGATTTTCAGTTTACGACTGTGTAGCTAAAGCAAATTGGGTTAGCCGTAGGTGCGACGTCAACCCCGACCGTAAAACTCGTACCCGCCGTTCTGGCAGTGACTCGGGGAGTTCCTACCACCAGCAGACTCTGCGTGTTGCAGGTGACGCTGAGTTTCGTCCCTAGTCCCTGGTCTTCCGTTATCATAATTTCGCTGTTCGCCGTCACGGCGGTAGTGTTAACGACTACGGTCGTTGCGCTGGCCGCGATCACAGCAGTGCCTGAAGCAGCAGAGGCGCAAACGGCAGGAGACGCAGAGGAGGTGCAATTTGTTGCTGTCAGGTATGTTGCCGATGTTGTTGATGTTGACGCCCGCATGGAGCCTGTTACGTCAAACTTCGCTCCGGGAGAATTGTTTCCGATGCCTATATTTCCATTGTTCAAATCCATTACCAATATGTTGTTTACCTGAAAATTGCTGCCATCATCCAGCAAGCTCGCAAATTTTCCAAGTCCAGACTGGTTTTTGAATTCTACCCACCTGTTGTTTGCTGGTGAGTCGAGGGCTACAAAATCAAAACGAGCCCCGCCGCTTGCAGCCTGCCCCACTATTGACGATTGCCCTGAAGGGTTGGATAAATTGATCGTCGTGCCAGAGGACGTGGAGGCGTCAATCAGCAGAGGGGTAGTCGTTCCAAACCCGACAGACCCTAACTTCGCGTAGATCGTGTTCACTACGGCCCCAGTTTCCACGCTAGTGATTGCAGAAACCCCGTTCTGAGTGAAAATGAAATCCTGCGTTGGAGTTGCGCCCTTCACTTGCGGATTCGGGTACGTGCCCTTCAGATCGCCGGCCGCCGTGCCGGAAGGTGCCCCGGACACCGCCCCTTGCGTGAACAGTCCCGTCGTAGGGTCGAAACTCAAGAGCGGCTGATTCGCTACTGCTGTCTTTGCAAATGCTGTGCCCGAGATATTCCCCGCTGGATTCTTCGCTTGCAGATTCGCTCCCGTGGAATCGCACCAGAAATACACTGTTGATGCTGGAGGCGTACCCGGTGCTGCGCTTTCGGTGCAGACTCCCGGCCCGGAATCGGCAGACACGGCGTCAAACGCTACAGTAGTTGACGTTGTGGCGTGCAGAATGTACGTCGTTACTGCGGACGCAAAAGGGGAAATATCAGGAGCGCCGGAAGGGCGCCCCGTTACTGAGAATGGACCGCCCGCCGCTTGCTTGACGACCAACTTGATATCTTGCGCAGGGGTACAACCTGCCCAAGTGATCGCCATATTCGCAGCAAGCGCCGTGTAGGAAGCTGGCAGAATAGACCCTGGTGAAAATGTCGTCACCGTCCCCGCTGTAGTAGTAGGGCAATTCAGAGTGACAGAAGCCCCCGGAGTGTAAATGACGGAGGCCGCTGCGTTTCCCGTGGTGGAAGTACAGGCCCCTGACGTACCGTCTACAAAGACGCAATTGGAAGCCGTTCCGGTGACCGCTACGGCGTTCCCCAGTCCATCACCCCTTAGCGTATTCGTAGTCGCCGCGATCGTTCCACCGCGCCCACCTCCACCCCCGCCGCCGGCTGAGGCTGTAGTCCCCTTGTACCCGTAGACTGTCACTGCAATTTGAGTGTTAGCCCCCGAGCTTGTCAACGTGTTGACCTTGATGCGTATCCAGGGGTAGTAGTCGCAACAGGCGACAATCTGCCCGTTGGCCGTGGTGGTTGCCGGATTCGTGGTGCTGCCCGATCCCGATCCGCCGCCCGCCCCAGGCGTTAACGCAGTGTACGAACCCGTTGCAGTATGGACGCCTGATACCAGTTGATCGGGGGAGCCTTCAATCTGGACAGAGACGGCCGAGACTGCATTCGTTTGGTACGTGACGCGCCACGAGACGCACGCAGGAGCGCCCCCGGTGACCGCGTTGAAATTAGCGAACGGCCCCGCAGGCCCCGACGATGGGGAAGTGCCAGCCGATGTGAAAGTGACCTTGAACTGACAATCTGGTGTCCCTTGCGCTGAGAGGTAGGAGGCAAGGAAGAACAGGAGCACAGAGAGTTTCTTCATGGATTCCAGCATAACGCCTTAGAATGAAAGACGTATGTACCGAGTGGAGTACTTCTGTCACCGGGAGGGAGGCACCTGGAAGCCCGTCCCTGATAATCCGTTCTGGATTCTCTCGAATGCAATCAGCCGTGTTAACGCCCTGATCTTCCAGTACGCCTCAGCAAGAGTAGTGGACAGTGCAGGAAATGTCCTGTACAGCGCATAAAAAAGGCCCCCGAGGTGTGCGTCACCCTGGAGGCCGAAATTGCACTGCTTGTTGAACTCGGAGGAATTCGAACGCTTCAGATTATGCGCCCGTCAATGCTTTCCTGTCAATGCCTTTTGCTTGATCGCAGCGAGCCGGGAAAGGTCAGACGCTGAAAGCTTGGTAGTCTGCCCCGGCACGATGGGATGTGACCCAGGAGCCCTCACTGCAATCGGTTGCGTACTGGGAGAGGGTAGGCCCGCCAGGAACTTCGAGACGAGCACGGCGACTTGCTGTACTGCTGTTGCAATCCCCTGATACTTCACTGGAACGATGGGAGCCGCGATCCCTGCGAACGCAGCGGTAATCTGTGCTGCTTTCGCTGCGTCATCCCCCGGCCCGCTCAAGATGTCAGACGCTTTCCCAATCGCTTGAGACGTTGCTCCCAAGTACGTCTGAATCTGCCCCTGCAAGTCTGCCGGCAGCCCCGCGGCGGGTCCGATGAGCGGTAAGGCTACCTGAACGGCATCTACCGCCAGTTCCAGATTGGTGATTACCTGATTGGTGCCGCAGCCTGAAAATGCGACCGCGGCGACCACCACCAGGGTAGCCGCCGCAAATGTGTGTTTCGGTCGCATATCGGTTACTGTTCGGTCGGAGTGCCAGCCGTGATGTCGATGTTGACCGCGGCGCCAGGCGTTACGGTGACATCCAGGGTTCCGGTAATCGGGGAGGTGACATCGGGGGAGAGATCGGCATCGCCGGTCACCACCACGCGAGCGGAGCCAGGTGCAACGGCGGACAGCGTTGCATTCAGGCCGGTGGAATCCGCGACGACGGTAACCACCGTCTCATCGGACGAGGCCCACGTCGGAACGCCATCGAGCGGCGCCGGTTTGCCTTTCTTGTCTACGGGACTGATGCTCAGAGCAGCAGCCTGGGAATCGGTAAGCGTTAAAGACATCGGAGAATCTCCATTCTGTGTTGTCCCACCCTCGACCGTAACGGAAAACTCGAAGTGATCCGCAACGGAGAGAGCCAGGAATTCCAATATTTGATCGAGCTTCGCGTCCGAAACTCGCACCGCTTCACGCAACTCTGAGAGTTGGTGTTTCACTGACGTAAAGCCCGAAAGGATCAGCTTCACGATGAAATCCAAGATACTCACGAGTCCATTGTAATCGCCGGAACGCCGCGAGAACGCGAGAAAAAGTACCAATTTGAGCTATTGGCCCCTCCCGTGCTTACTCTTCCAGCATGTTGACTCTCATTCTCATGGTGTTTGGATTCGTGCTCTTTGTGCTGGCTGGACTGGGTATACCTTCCCCTTCCAGGTTTAATCTGGTGAGTTTCGGTCTGGCTTGCTGGATTCTGGCAGAGATATTGAAAGCGGCCCCGGTGCTGATTCGCTGAACGCTCAAACCTCGAAACTGTCCTTCGTGTTCTCTGGTGCGACCGGGACAGGGTGTAGCTCAATATGCCCGTCGCACTCGTAGACGGCCCCGCACGCTGCGCACCGGATGAAGTAGCAGAAACCCCCGTCGAAGTGCGTCCGCACTCCGCAGACGCAGTGAACGTCCATGCACGCAACAGTGCCCTTCCACTGAATCCAGCCGCGTGGAGCGCTTCGAGGTTTCTGTAGGGACGGGAACTCATTTTCCATTAGAAGCCCCTTTGGAGTAGTGGCGGGTATCCGCCGTAGGTGAACTGCCGCAGATCAAAATGCGTTTCATTTCCCACGCATTATCTACCATGCCCTGTAAGGCCCCTTCTAAAGCTTTATACGGTGGAAGCTTTGGGTGATCGTTCCATTCCTCTACCTTTCCGCCCATCACTACTAGTCTGCAAGCAAGCCAGGAGGAAGCACAGCAGAAGAACTGGGTTTCATCGTGTGCGCTCATTGCCGGGAACATGGGCACCTGAACTGGAATCGCGGCCCGCGTCTTCGGTTGCCGTTTGATCTTCCGCGTCAGATTGCGGAGCCGCTGCCTTTCAGGGAACCCGGCAAGCATATCAGAGACGTGCTGCTTCATCTGCTGCCGTGCCTCACGTTCTGAGGGTGGATTCATTCCAGGGAGTAGGGGAGTCATGGTAGGGAGAGTGGGGACAGGACGCGAGCCCCGCCCCCCTGAAGGTCATTCTTTGATGAAGTACTCGCCCTCAGCGCGAAGCTTGAACGGCGCGACGATCACTTTCGGCTCCACGTAGACAGGCTTCAGATCTTTCGACGTGCCGCAAATGATCCATGTGCCCTCTGCTGTCGGAGGCATAAATAGGCCGTTCGGCTCCGATTGCGGGATAACGTGCGACGTGTTTGGTATGCGCGCAAGGTCGCCGCCAAAAGGCACAATCTTGCTTGGGTTCGAAAACTGCGTTCCATAGGGCAGCCCGTACCCGATTGAATCGCAGAGGTGCCAGAGCTTCCCGTTCATGTCTGGCACATAGGAAAACTTCGCAATTTCTTTGTCTCGCAGTTCGTAGAGTTGCCGCATTAACTTCATTTCAGTGAAATTGGTAATGCCCGGCATCCCGACTTGGGAATTCGCTTCGATTCGCGCGGCTTCCTGCTTGCGCTGCTGTTCCATATCAGACTTTGGAGTGTTCGCGGTATCGTCTCCGCATCCATCCGTGCTGAGAAGCATAAAAAGGCCGAGCACGCCCGGCAGGACGGCCCGAAGCATCAGCGGCCACCTTTTAAGCGCTGCACAAAAGCCTGAAGGTCGCCCGGCAGCTTTTCGTTGTCGATGTTAGACGCTTCGCTCAAGATCAGCGTTCGCAGGGACGATTGATGCACGCTCCCGACTTCCGCTTCCTGATACTGAAAGCGCAATTTGGAGATGTACTCCACCTTGCCCTGAACGTAGCTTTGCGTATTCTCGAATACCACACGGCGGGCATTCTCCTGCTTTGGTGCCCAGAATCGGTAGATGGCCAGATCGCCTCCCGTCGCTAGGAAGCCCAGCGCGTAAACGACAACCATCATGACCAGCAACCCCAGGGCGATGCGCGGCGCACTCCAGTACGCCTCGCGTTGAACTTCATTAAAATCGTCTCGGTAGCTCATTTCGGCATGGTCTCCAATTTCAAAGGAGCCGGGAACTGTCAGAAGAGTCAGTAGCCCCGGCCCCACCTTCAACATTTGACAGGAACCGCCGGAAAGGTCAATAACTAGCGGCCTATCAAGTACTGCTGGTGACCATGATGGACGGAAGAGGGAGAAATCGGCAATCAGGAGAACACAGGAGCGGGGTACTTTTCAATTCGTGCTACGAATGGTGCCGATAATAGTCATTATGGTAACTTTTTCAACGAGTTATGAGCGATATACGCCCGCGTCAAATTGAACACGCGAAAAAGTCCCAAAAGAGGCAGTACACCCGGCCCGCGTGCTGTGTCCAGATCGTTTACACCGTGCTACGCGAGACATAGGTATCCTCACCGTCGAAATGCCATCCCAAGCACTATTATTCCCGCAGCAATGCCACCCAGGAGAGGCCAGGAGAGACCTGTCATGCTGGAAAGGTCCAGAGATGCGGGAATTTGGAACGCCGCGCTTAAATCGCCCGTATTCGTCACATCTGACCCGCTGGAGCCGCCCAGGTCGCCCGCCGCTGCGAGAATGGAATCCGCGTACGATTGAGACGACGGGAACACGCCGCGATTGGCTAGGTTCCCCGGCCCTTCGTTGTACGCGATGAGAGCGGTACTCCAGTCTCCGTACTGATCGTAAAGAGACTTGAGGTAGGAGAGGCCCCCTTCAATGTTCTGCGTAGAGTCGTGCGGGTCTACTCCGAGGCTGGCCGCTGTCGCCGGCATCAACTGAAAAAGTCCGATTGCTCCTGCACTGCTGACGGCTGACGGGTTCCCGGAACTCTCCCGATTCATCAAGGCTACCGCCAAGGAAGGAGGAACACCGTAAGAAGGCGCGAGTGATTGCACCTGGGAGGTGTAGGAGGTGGAGCCGAGACCGTAGAAGATGGTCACGCCGCCGCCTTGAAGAGTCGGAGCCGTTCAATGATGTAGGCGACCGCATGGGCAGCGTCAATCTTGAGCACTACGTGTAGATCTTCCCCACGAAGTACGGCGTACATTTCTTCCGGCCCGAGCCCGCCGCGCTCTGCCAGACGTTGCAGTGATTGCTGGTGATTGGCCCACGCTTGCGCTTCGTGTGGCGCGATAAACTCCCACGGCACCGAATGGGGGCAATTGTTCTGGTGGTTACTCCAGCCGAGAATTGGGAACTGCCGACCCGCTTCCATGCCTGAGATTATACCGCCAAGGGGAAAGGAGAGTAGCGGGGGCCAAAAGTTCCGCGAGGATCTTTATAGAGGCCCCCAAGCTTAGGCCATACAACCCGAAGGGACAGCCAGAGCAGATTTGATTATACGTCAGGAATCCGGCCAGGGGATAGAGTAGCAGGCTATCCGCTGGAGTTTTCGCCCTCCTGCAAGGCCCGTCAACTTCCCGACCCCGAAGGGATGCGAACGGCAGACGGCAGGCCCATTCCCAGGGAGTATACGCCCGAGGAACAGTTTCAGCCTATCACACTGCCCGCTTCACACTGGGAGCCGTAGGAACGTCGGACAGTTTCGGGTCTGCCGCGCAAACTCGCGTTCGCTTCACTCCCCGGAAGGTAATCCGTATCAGTCCCCCTACGATGTTGATGGCGCAAGCGACTTCAGATGTGAGGAGATTTGAGTCAGTGACAGCGATGGTGAAATTGTAGTTCCCCGGTACCGTTGGTGTCCCTGAGACTTCCCCGGTAGCTGCGTTCAAACTGAGGCCCACGGGAAGCGCTGGAACGATGATTGAGAATGTGAACGGAGCGAGGCCCGCAGCGACCGGGAAGAAATGCGAGTACGGTACGTTGATCGTCCCTTGTGGCGGATTCCCGCAGGTGATTACAGGGGGATCGTTCAATACTGCGATTTCAAAGACGTTCTGCGTTACTCTGGCATTCGCTGCAAGTAGGGTAGCGATTTCAAAGACGTTCTGATTGACACGGGCATTTGCCACGCGCTACGCCCCGTTCCACGCTTTGTTGCGGTCGCCCGTCATGAAGTAGTTCAACGTCGGGATATCGCAGTCGATTTCCGAAGGCCCACCCGGACGTATCGCGATTGCGGCCCGTTCCGAGGCGTCCGATGACTCCAGAATGATGCCCGTGTTTGAGTCCTTCGTTAGCCCTGGAGACGGGAGCACCAAGACCGTCCGACCGTCCCATACTTCTTTATGAAAGTGACCGCTCTGCATAAACACTGGAGGCGCAAATTGAGGCCCGCCGCAAAAACTGTCCCCCGGCTCCACCGCCCCGACGTCTCGCCCCCATTTATCAACGATGCGGCCCGCTGGTGCTGAAAACATCCCGTCCCCCATTGCTGCTTTCATGTTGGAGAGGTAGCCTACAAACTGGTGTGGTTGCGCGTTCAACGCTGCGTCAAATGCCTTTCGGGCTTCAGCGTGAGGCGTACCGACTTGAATAGCAGCGACCGCCGCGAGTTTCATCGCTGCGTTTTCAGGGCGCAATACAACGACCGGGTAGCCCTCTTTGAACACGAACGCCTTCGCCGGGTCCTTCGGCTTGCGAGGGTCATGCTTTCGGAACCACGTATCCATCTTGCTCATCCCGTCACCTTCTGCCCAAAGAACGTAGTATTGAAGTCCCCCTGCACGAACGGCACCCCTGTTACTGGATTGATGAGGTACGGGTCTGTGTACATCAGGTAGTCTGACCCCAAGGCGTGATCGTTGCCCACGTGCCCCCCGATGTCAGGAGCGATGATCCTGGAGCCCGCCGCGTCGAGCTTTGCGCAGAGGACTGTTTGCCCGCAGGGAATTGTAAAGGACCCTGTAGGCCCCTGCCCGCTGATTGCCGCCATGCGGTATTGGTCGATATCTCCTACTGTTCCATCTGCCACATACGCCGTATCACCAGGCGGGGGAACCTGATTCACTTCGCTGAAGTTCGTTCCCGCAAGTGGCGTCCACTGTAACGGCGTTTTGTTTTCTGCAGGAATGTACGGGTAGATTCGGACGGGACCAAGGAAGTCATTTTGTATCGTGTTGGGAGTGGTCGAGATTCCCATGTACACGTCGTCATGAATTGATCCGCCGCCCGCGCCGACTCCTGAGAGAACCACCAGGTCGCAATGCTGCGCAGGCCCCACCCCTCCCACGAAGGGATTGAATGGAGCGATTGCCAGCCCGTTCACGCGGAGCCAAATCGTTGTGGTGGTAGGCGTCCAGGCAATTGCGTATTCCAAGTAGACGTAGGCACCGATGGAGACGAGTCCCGGCGCCGTGGTTCCAATCGTGATGTGGGAATTGGTCGAATACATCGAGATCGACCCGTCCCCGTTGATTTCACTCCCGATGATTTCATCTCCTGTTCCCGTGTTGTAGAAGATGAAGATCCGACCCGAGAGAGAAGGCGCAAGGTAGGCGTGACCTGCGATGACGTTCGTTTGTACCCCGATTGCTTTCTGCGGTCCATTCGGCCCCGAAAGCTCAAGGCACTGGGTACCCGTGCGTGCAGAGGATGCTTGAATGTTGGACTGCGTTCCTGGTGCTGTCCACTTCATTGCAAGGTTTCCCGTTGCGTAGTGGTCGAAGGAGTCCAGGAAGATAAGTTGAAAGGCCATTAATCGGCCCCTTCGTGATTCTCATCGGCGGGCATGTGGTCACCGGGACAGAAGATAATCTCGACCACCTTGTCACGCACGCCCAGGCCCTTGAGCAGTTGCACGAAGGCATTACCGAGGGCAAAGTCTACAACGCCATCGGTGATAGCTTGCAGTGATGCAGGAGAGAACGCCACCCGATTCATGCGCTTCCCTCTGACACCACGCGGCACGCGATAGTGGGTCCTCTTCCGGTTCCGCTTTTCAGCGTTAGTCTTCTTGCTCATCAGTTCACCTGGGGACGTGCCCACTTTACCCGAGGCCGCTCATTCCACGCTGCGTATTCAGTACGCTCCATTGCGTACCAGATTGGAAAGGCGTCTTCGATTGTGATCCCGAAGGCGCGTTCTGCTTGCGCGATCAGTTCATGGTGCGCCCGCGTTTCCTCTTCCGTTGCCAGAGTGCGCCGCGCGGCCGCTCCGGTGCCTTCCATCGCTTCCACTACGAGGCCAGCATTGAAGATTTCTTCGAGTTCCACCGCTCTGACCTTCTGCCCGCTGCGAAGTTGGCAGACGAAGCGTGAGCCCGCCCGAGGATCTTCCACTAAGCAGACGAAGGGGAGGCCAGCGAGACTATCACAGATCGCTTTGAAGCGTGGGAGAGGTTCCGGTGTCATCAATTGGGATTGTACACCAGAGCGGGAATTACCAGGGGCGAGGATTTCACGGCGTTCCGGGATCACGGATATTTAACGCTTGGCCCGTTGCGCCTCAGATGCAAGCCTTTCAGCGCCGATGACTGCCCTATATCGAGCCTTGCACGCCCGACCCGAATACCCTACATCGGAAGGTACCTAGCATCGTCTCCCGTCTCTCTCGCCCCTGCCTTGCTCGCTTTTAGGGGGTATGGGTGGCGCAGCGAACGTCCCGCCGCGAAATCGAAGGATACCGCCTACAACTCCTGCAAGTCAACCTTGAGTGCTGACCCGGCAGGACAGACAATCTCATCAGGTAATGGAACTGGAAGCCGTCCAACTGGGAGTTGCAGCGTTCCCGAGTAGGCCAGATCGTTTTCCACTGGCACGATTGAAAGCACGTCTCCGCGTGGCGTCCAGAAGCGTACCAGTAGATTCCCAGTGTTCCCCGACATCTGAAACGCTCTGATTCGATACTCCGCGTCCGCTTGCAGTTCCAGGATGACGCCCTCTACGGGAGCTTGCGCAAGGGCAGGTGTGTTGACGGAATCGAAGTAGTATTCAAACTCTTCGTCTTGCCATCCAGGGGGAGGGGGAGGGTAAGCGAATTGAGGACGGTAGGGCATGTCAGGGACGGGACATAAAGAGCGCTTGATCTGGGTGAGAGAAGTTCCACCACTGAATCAGCAGGAGCATCGCGACGATTGCGCCGAGCGTCACCCAAGTCTTCATGCCCTACAGTTTACGCTTTTCTTTCCCACCCGCCAAACATCCCGACAATGAAGTTGGGATTCCCTACCGCTCCTGAGACGTTGGTAACGAAAAGTGAAATCACGTCGTTGCCTTTGAAGTTCTCAGAGCGGGGGAGTTTGATGGGTTGCCGCTGCGGGTTTCCGAAGCAGAACGGCACGAGGTAGAAATCAGCGATTGCCGACCCTTGGGGAGACGTGGAGCCAGCCGGGACGTTACGCGCGATCGTGTACAGGAAGTCGCCAGGGTTTCCCACGGGAACGTATGCCGTGGTGACCGAAGCAAACATCACGTGCGTAAGCTCGAATTGAGACAGGGACGGAACTTGATACTGGAAGACGAGTACCGGAGTCGTTGGAGCGACCGCGGGAGTCACAATGTACCCCGTGGGATTTCTCCGCGAGCTTGCAGGAGGAGGATAGACCCAAGGGAAGGGCCACAAGTCCCGAGCGTCTTCAATTCTCCGCTTGGAGTCTGCCGCCTTGACTGATTCCGGCCCGCCTACGAGACGCTGCCCGCCGTTCATTCCGCCTGCATAGAGTTGACGTTCCAGTAGCGTGCTCATCGGCACTCCTTTGGCTCCAAGACACCGGTTACCAGTTCGATGCGTTGCGCACTTCCCGCAGGCCCCGCCGTTCCTCCGGTGGTGTCCCAAAATTCAAACTTGAAGCTTCCATCCCCCACCACGGGGTGTGGTGCTTCAAAGAGCGTCGGGAAGCTGGCAATCAATCCCGTAGTCTGGAGCGCATCTGCCGTCAGGTAGGAAGGCTTGTAGTTCCCAAGGAAGATTGAGGGTACGGGTTGATCCCAAAACGTGTACGGTTCGCCGTCGATCTTGAAATTTAGATCGGTAATCTGCACCAGGTAGCCGGGAGGATTCGACGTGCTCACCAGTGCCGGAAGGAAGAATCCGAAAATGAGAGAACCCGGCGTGATGCGGAGATCAGACCGGACGTACCCGTTAGCTGGAATCAATTCAGATGCCGAGTCGGGAGCCTTGTAGAACTTGATCGTGTAGCAGTCCAGCCGCCTTGCTAACGGTGCCAGTTGCGCAATACAGTAGGCGTCATGCTGGCCGTAGTAGGGACGGGTTAACGGGTCGAGTTCGAGAGGGGAGAGTGCGAGTTCAATCATGCTGACACCTTGCGCAGCGCGTTCGCTGCGAGTTCTTCGCATTCCGCATCGCCGCACTTGCCGCTGCAGCGCGTCATGCCAGCCGCTTGCAGGAGTTTGCATCGCGCGTCCCGCAGGTGCGGCCACTTCCCCGGCTTCGCATCAGGAAACAGACACCCAGGACACACACGGGAGTCTACATGCAGTTCTTTCCCGCCGACTGCAATTTTACCTTGCCACGTTCCGGCGCCCACGGCATGAAGGTAGTCTCGCTTGCCGGGATCGCCTTCCGCAGTGCCAGGGACGAAGTTTCCGCCGTTGATGGTGTGCTCTGTCATAGAGTTCCTTTTTTGAGCACCATTAGAGCTACAACCGCCGCACCAATCAGCAGAGGGACAACCATGTTTGAGGGAACGCCCGCGCCCTGAATTGCAGTTTCAATCGACGTAAGCGGATTGAACCCCGGACTGACCGGAGATCCCGCAGCGGGTCCGCCAAAATTGATAGTCCTTGAAATTGGCGCAGCGTTGCCGAGGTTGTACCCCATCGGACCTCCCGGCACGCTCCACGCTTGACTCGCCAGTGATTGCAGCACGCCGCGATAATCAAACACTCCGTCGGGCGTCGAAGTCGTCCCCATGACTGTGCCGTTCATTGTCACCGGCACGCCCTGCGCCGCGTTCATCACTTCGACAAGATACGAATCACCGATTGCATAGTTTCCGTCCACTCCACCTTTGGTGATGTTTGCGGAGGAAATTGACGGGGAGGCCAGTACGGCGTTTGAAAGCACGTCAGCGCCCATGCCAGCCCAAAGGTAGCTCATGAGTGGTACACCTTCGACCCGATCAGATTAATCGGGAAGCTTGGAATCGTAGCGGCCCCGGCGAACCCGGCATCATCCCTTTTGATATCCCACCACAAGATGTGGTTCTTTGGCACGTAGATTTCAGGGTACATCACCGAGGGAAGGGAGTTCCCAGTACCCACCGCTGGAATCGTCGTCCCGCCGCAGGAGAAATTGCCCGTGCATGGTCCAAAGAGAGTTTCGTAATGCACGAAATCATTCGAAAAAGGCTTTTGGTTTTCGTCCTTCAGGATGACGCCGATTTCCAGTCCGAAAGGGGAAAATGTGGGGCCAGCTTGCCCGTAGCGGAATACGAAGTCTGCGTCATTGCCACACTGGAAGAAGTTTGATCCGATGCGCGTATCGGTCGTTAGCAAGTTCTGAATAACGCCGTAAGGGTTCTGCGCTGTGACTGGCGCAATCGGGTAGACGAACGGCAGCAATCGACCCAGCGATGGCCCCCACCATCCATAAGTCTTATCGGGATTGAATCCAGGGGGGAAGAATTTCACGCCGCGAAAACAGAACGTGAGATTCGTAAGCGTGGCAGTTCCGGTATTCACCAAGTCTACTTGGATAATTCCGCCTTGCGGGTAGACCACCTGCTTGTGCAGCCCTTTCCATGCCCCGCCCTGCCCTCCGTAGGGCATTACCAGCCCTTGCGGGATATACCCCTGGTGCCGGAAATCTCGCAGCGGTCCGGTATACCGCATCGAGAGTTGGTTCAGTCCTACCTGGGTGCGAGACGCCAAAGTGTCGTACTTGACTCGATAGGAGTAGGCGCGTAGCGAAAACGGCGCGTCGTGATCGAGTTGCAGCGTGATGCTGGTGATTTCCTGTCCTGGTGCGACGGAAGCCAAGCGTCCATCCTGATTCGGCCCGAGGATGTAGTCTTGATGACGCTCTTGGAATTGGGGGAGACTCATGCGCGGCCCTCCAGGAGTTTCTTGCCGTACTCCGTCAATGGCACCCCGTCCTTTACGTGAATTACCCCTTGCCCCTGCATCGCCTCGAACTCATGATGCCTGATTATCTGCTGGCGTACGTAATCGCCGGCAACAATGCCGTTTCGCAATTGCAGAGACTTCAATTGCACTGAGACTCTGCGCGTGTCCTTTTTTTTGATCGTCCATCGTTGAGAAATCAACGGGCTTTCGCACAACTTCGGTGTCGGGCGAGACTGGCGGGCCTGCACGGCAAGAGCAATAAGTCGCTTACGTTCCTCGCGGTTAACGTGATCTACGCTCATGCAGCCCTCCGAACGCCACACATGCGACGTTTGACGCCCACCAGAGTTACCGCAGGAGGATTCACGCTGCCCAATGTCGGATTGTACAAATACAGCGTCCAGTTCGATCCGGCCGGCGATTCAATTTCGCCTTCGAACGGAATGAAGTACTGCCCCGCGATGCTCTTGCCGTCGATTCGTGAGGCGTACAGTGCAATCGGCACCGGAACGAGTTGCATCAAGTCTCCATGAGGGGTTCGCAGTTGAAAATTGAGCGTTGAATGCAGCGTGCCCAATCGAATCTTGATCGCCCGCGCGAAGAATACGACGCCCCGCCCGTTGGTCTGTTCGCTGTCCATCGGCAGAATGATGTTGTTCGAGAGCGCCCCGGCCGCGAGCGCGTTCGCTGTCGTCAACAGTGGCGTATTCGTTCCATCAAACGAGTAGTGGAATTGCTCATCTTCCCACCCGAGCGGGGGAGTGGAGTAAGCGTATTGAGGTCTGTAGTTGCTCATCGCCATCCCTCGTCATCACCGAATGAAAGGATCGCTACCACGATAATGCACCCCACTGCGACCACGCCGCCCGCGATCAGTCCCGCCAGCGCCAGAGCGTTCACTTGCGCCTCCGTTTGAAGCCTTCAAGGAACATCGTCCAGTAGATATTTCCCGTTCCTGCCTGGTCAACTACCTGGAGATCAGCATACGCGATATCGTTTGCAGCAATGATGAGGTCGATAGGCCACGAGGTGGAGCCCACGTACCGCGCAGCGTCAAGGTAATCATCGAAGATCGCTTGCCCGCTTCCCAATCGCACACGCGCCAGAACGGAGCCCGCGGTTACCGTGTTGTCAGCCGAGACTTGCACCAGAATGCGCTGGCAGTGGAACTCCGAAGCGTCCATTCCGATTTGCTGGGTTGCTGCCAGATTCGCAGCGGTAACAGAGATCGTGGACCCAGGAACGCCAGCGGGGAACGTTGTAGACGGTGCCTGAAGCGCTGAGTACGTAAAGTCTTCATCCTCGAATCCCGCTGGAGTTGCTTCCCGCACACCGTGTTGCCACGCGGGAGCCATGATGTTTTGATTTGGATCCGAGAAGTAGCGGGGGAGATCGGCCACCAGTTCATCGACTGGACACGTACGCAATCTGCCGCCCTTCATCAAATAGGCGTACGCCCCATCGAAGCAAATCGCCATCGGTTGCGCACTGGCGGTATTGGTGACTTGGAAGGTAACTTGAATCTTGCTACCCGGTGGACACTTCTTTTCCGCCGCGTAGGTGTACTTGTAGGAGCCGTACCCCGCTATCTGTAAGGCGTCCTGCAGATTGTTGATGAGGAACTTTCCATCGGGTTGCAGCACTTGCAGAGAGATCGCCGTCGCCGCGCTGGAGGTGATTTGAATTCCCCTCAAGCACCAAGTGGTATCCCCGGTGATTTCTTTCGTGACGGTCAACGTGGGAGACGTGGTGGCAGCGCTGAAGTTTACTTGAACGAGGAAGCCTTTGCGAATGTAGACGACGGATGTTCCCTCTTGGGACGGGCGAGGTCTGCCGCACTTGTCGAGAATGAAATCAGCTTGTGTGAGGAGTTCCAAATCAGGCATGATGCGCTCGCTTTCGTCTCACGCTGCGCTTGCGCAAGTCGCCTTCGTCCAAATCGTCATCGTCCGGGAGGCTTCCAGCGCTCGCACTGGCCGGGACTTGCACGTCCTGAAGGTCTTTTGATTGCTGCGCCATGTCGATTCTCATCTTACACCAAAGAGTCTTTTTGTCACTCGGAAACAGAAATCACAGACGCGCTCCAGAAAGGCGAGCACCCTACGGCTCCACGTTGATGATTTTGTTTTTTCGCAACGCTTCCACCAGAAGACGCACGGTGACGGAATCGCCCGTTGTGATCTTTTCCGCTAGCACCGTGATCGCTTTCGTGTTCTCTTGGACGATCTCCCGAAAATCTGCTGCGATTTCCGCCGCCCGCTCGTGCGACTCTTTCGCTAGTGCCGCATACCTGTCCTGTGACTCTTTTGCAAGGCGTTCGTAACGCTCTTCCGATTCTTTGGATTGAGCCGAGTTTCGTTCGCTTGACTCTTTGCGATCCTGCCGCCACAGTCCGATTACAAGCGTAGCGATGCCCCCTCCCACCCCGAGGGACACCAGAGGGTAGGTAGCCGGGTCCGTCGCAACAGCTTGCGCAAGAGCAATCCATTCCACTATTTGCGCTCCATAAAACTTGCACCAATGAGCCCGAGGCCAGTGAACAGCAGGAGCTTGCCCCACGGGCTACCCCCGACACCGCACCAGCCAGCGCGAGAGCCCGAAGCAGAGCCCCACACGGGGAAGGGAGTACGGCCCGCTGCCGCGCTTGTCTGCTGTCCTGCGTTCCCGACTGGCACGCCCAAAGCATTACGCCTGGTGACCGCTTGCCGGGACAACTGCTGATTCCGGCGAGCGATGGCCGTTCTTTGCATCGCCGCTTGAATTGTCAGCGTTCCCGCCCAATTGATGGGATCGTGGTTCGCTGCGTCTACCTGCCGTTGGGTGAAGGGGGACTCAGCACCTTGCGACCCTACTGCTTTCGCATTGGGAGCCCCGGCAATCGCTGCGTCAGAAATCACAGGAGCGGAGAAAAGGTCTACGGCGTCCTGGGTGATACCCGTTTGCGATTGGATGTTCTGCTTTGCCAGTTCAACGGAGTTCTGTACTTCCTGCTGAATCAGCGTGGAGGACCCGGCGAAAGACCGCGCATCGGGGTAGGTGCATTGGTAATCGGCCCGCGCTTTGATTGCGGAGACAAGAATATCGCCCGTACAGAAGTCTCCGAACTCCTGTTCCTCAAAGGGAATCATTTCCAGCGAGTTTTGCCCGATTTCCCCGTCTGCGTATTCGAGTGACATTTATTTTTTCCTCCAACCGCTTCAACTCGATGCCTTTGGCGCACTGGCAAAAGTCAGCCACAGGAGTGCCGTTCGGGTACCGTCCCGTCCCTGCACACAGGAAGCATTTCTCGTTGAACATGACGCCCCAATCAATCGGCTTGAATTCTTCATACATCGTCATGCTGAAATTGTAGACCACAGGGCGACGATGCCGACCGCCGCCCCGTGGAAACACTCCCCGCCCGCGAGGGGAGATCCTTACTGGACTGCGCGATCGGTCAATCCGGTGAGATTGGCCTTGAGCCACAGACCGCGCCCGCCCGCGCCCGAAGTCAACAGAGCGGCTGACGCTGCCGCCGTGGTGCCGTTGGCGATGGGTCCCGAAGTGGACGGGAAATAGATGATGAGCGACCAGGGCATCTGGGGAGCCAGATACTTGGCGAAGTTCTCCATCTTGTTCGTTGCGTGCGGATTCGCCGTGCCGTTGGTAATCGTGGTGATGTTGGCCACGTTGGAGTAGCCCGTGAAACCCACGCCCGCCGGCTGCAATTCGAGATAGCCTTCGATGAAGATTTTCTCGATAATCTTAAACTCAAAGTACGAGTACTGGCAGAACGCTTCCATGTCCAGTGGGTTCGCCTGGGAACCAACGCCTTCACTCACGGAGTTGTTGCCCGAGGAACCCGGAAGGAAGTAGAAGCCGATGCGATTCAAGATGAGATCGCGCGGCGCCGTGAATCCCTGATCGGACGAAGACGGCATGTTGGTTTCCACCTTCGTCAAGATGGGTACCGGAGACGCAGCCGCCAGCGGGTACGGGTCAGCCTTGCTCACTGCCTGACTGAACAGCGAGTAGGACGCCGCGAAGGTCGTACCAGACGCCAGTTTCAGGGTGTAGTAGTACGTCCAGATGTCGCGGGAGACCATCGCCTGCAAAATCGCGTTGATGTTCACTGACCCGGCAGGGCCAGCGGTGGGGATCGGCACGCCGGTCGCCGTCTTGAAGCCTGCAAGTGGATTTGCCATACGTTTAATTGCCCTCTCTATTCCCTGTCACTCCACAGGGGAAGAATCCTGAATTGACTGTTGTGGGGCCGGGACGAACCCGGCCCCGTTTGCCCTTAGACGTTCGACAGCATGGAGCGCGAACCGGACCCGGCGACGTTCACCGGGATCTGACCGGGAGCGCCCAGCGCCGTGTTGCCGTTACCGCCGATGATCTGAGGTGTGGTGAAGTTCCACCCGCTCAGGTAATCGCCCATACCGGAAGCGCCTGCGGTTGCGTTCAAGTACTGACCATACGGGGTGTAATCCCCGATGATGCGCTTGATGATCGCGCCCGCGCCGCCCGCGATGATGCCCGAGGTAAGCATGGTGTTCTTTTTGAACAGCATGTGACCCGCGACCGCGAGGACAGCGGTAGACGCTGCCATTCCCAGGTAGCCCATCGGCCCGTTGTTGGAAGCCCCGAGAACCATCTGCGGCAGACTCGTTGCGCCGAGTCCTCCGACGATGGCACCGGAACCGAGAGCCAACCAATCGGACGGACGTCCCATCGTTCCTGTGTTGCGCCGTGTCACGTGACGACGGCCCCGATTGCTGCGCTTTCTGGTAGATCCAGCGGAGCGCTTCCGCGGACTTTTACGTTTCTTCGTTCTTGCCACTTTTTTCCTCCCTGCTGGATTTACCAGAGCGTATAGGGCTCCAGTATTCTTTCGCTTCGCCGTCTTCCGCTTGGCGCTTCCGTTCTTGCGTTTGCGCCGCTTCTTGCGGGGAGCCGTCGTTGCTGAATTGGTGGTGCGCCGTTTCTTACGTGGCGCGTTGGGCTTCGTGCGTGCGCGATGTTTCACGCGCGCCTTTGGCCGATTCTTTTTCCGTTTGCGGGAAGCCTTGATTGCTGCTTTCCGCCGCTTGCCGCCGAATCCCGCGGCAATTTGAGCTTTCGAATACTTCTTTGCCATCTTTGGCCCTTTCTTCGCGGGGTTCGCGATCTTCGTAGTAATCGTTGCCGTGGCCACGTTTCACCCCCGAGAGACTTTTAGTACCCCGGAGTCATCGGCCGGCGAACGTCGATCTGAATCGTGCAGCCGCTTCCCGTTGCCTGCAATTTGGTGAAAGTGACGGTGTTTGATGCCTTCGTAATTGCAAAGACAGGAGCCACCGCAGTACCGACCGCCTGCACGCTGGAAACGACCGACCAGGTGACCAGGGGCAGCAGCGCCGCGAGTTGCGCAGCCGTTAGCGCCATGTCGTGTGTGAGCGTAAAGGTCGTGTCCGTGTCCGTGAAATTCAACAGAGCGGAAACGATGTTGGTTTGCGATGACTGCGAAGTCGTTGGAGCCGTGGTGCCCCCCGTGTATCCGCCGCCGTAGGTGTTTCCCGTCTGGAAACTCGCGTAAGTAACCGTGAATGACATTGCTTTCTTTTCTCCTTCTGACCCTTCCGGGGCCGGATTCACTCGCCCAAAAAGCAAAAGGGGATTGTCCACAGCGGAATTTCTTCCTCTGCGAACAACCCCCTTGTACAAGAGTTGCTTTTCGGGTTTACTGCATCACCTTCGGGAGTTCATGAGGCCCCCTCCGGGAAATCGAAATCGTTCTACATGCCGACCCCTTGATACTCGCGGGGAGCCCTGACGGGGTTTCCGTTGGACTTCACGGCGTATTCCACCATCCCCGGCGAAGCATCTGCCGGAAGATTCGTAATCGTCGGCTGGAGTACTTGAAGTTTCAGGTGTGCCACTTCGCAGCCGGGATCAACGGCTAAAGTCATACCTGCTTTCTTGGCTTGCAGGCACCATGCGGAGTCTTCGCCGCAGAACCACCAATCAGCTACGGCTTGCCGACCGCCCGTCCCCTCGCACGTGGGGCACGTCATAATCGGGCGCAAGCCGCCCTGAACCAGAGGCTCTGAATAGTCGGGATGGTCAATCAACCCCGTCCCCCTGCACGCGGGGCAGTGATACTCCTCCATCCCATCGAAGTACGCCGGGAGGTCCGCTTTCGTCAGCGGCCGGAAGGCGTGCGGCCCGAGCTTTTCCATTGCGTCGTACCGCATCAGCAAGAATGGAAACCCGGTATGCTCGATTTTCTTTGGCGCGAATTTCTCCGCAGGCGTTTCCCCTTCAAACATCGCATCGAGATTGAACGCCGCCAGGTGAACCCCATCACCTTCCCAGAAGATCCCCGCCGATGTTGTCCACTGCGCACCCTTGCGGATGTAGCACCAGCCCCCTACCGCGTCGATCTGCTGATAGTGATCGAGGAATCGCAGGAGCCCGGTAAGTTTTCCAGGGGCCGGCAGATTGTCATCGTCGATCCACAGGACGTACTTGGGGTTCTCTCCCGTAATCTTGGCGTCTTCGATGACTCGTTCCACCAAGGAAATCCGAGTCTGGTAGACGTTCGACGTGTGGCCCCGGAAGCGCTTGGGGATATACCCCGCTTCTTTCAATTCGGAGCCCATCGCCATGAAAGAGTCAAACCACTGACCAGAGAACTGCTCCCCTGGAATGCACATCGCAAGAATCGGATACTGTGCGGGAGCCATCACCGGGACGGTGGCCGGGTTCTCTCCGGGATACGGTACGCGGGGGAAGCCGAGCGTCTTACGCTTCTGGAAAGTCTCCCATCCCACGTTGTACGCTTCCTGTCGGTTCTCCAGATCGTACACCGCGTCTGATTCTGCCGTTTTGTTCACCGGGTGAAGATGTTGGAAGTAGAGCGTACTCGGAACGATGCCCGCGAATTTATGCGCCTTGATTGACCATTCGTCATCCGAGAACATGCTTTCGTAGTCGGTGGACATCAAGCCGATTTGTTCCACCAGTACCCGCGTTGCGATTGTCGGAATGGTCAGCAAGTCTTTCCGGCTTCCATCGGTGCGAGCTTGTACGCACATGGGGATGGAGGTATCCGGCAACAGCTTTAAGATTTCTGTGTCCCAGTGCTCAGGAAAGCGCATGTCATCCTGATTGCCGATTACGATCTCTCCAGAGGCCGCGAGCTGACCGGCGTTGCACTGATCGACTAGACAATCACGCCCGTAGTTGGTGACGACCGTAAAACGCCCGAATCCAAACGTTCCACCCTCAAGTACCGGCCCCATCCGGGAATGGTGAACGACGAGGATGTATTCTACCTCGGCGGGATTGTCGCATCCCGTCCAAGCGCAGCCCGCCGCAATCCACCAGGGGCTTGCAAACTCCCGCGTTACCCGTGCTGTCGGATGAATGATTGAGAATTTCACGCTGCCACTCCCCACGCCTTCAAAGTTCGCACCACGTCATGCGCTGAATTCCCGTTTACCCATTTCGCAATTTCCACATGCCCCGAGAGCCCCGTCAATCGGTACAACTGACAGACGTAGAGGCGTAACGTATCGGCGCTGATTCCCATTTCAAACGCGATCCGCTTGTAGTGCAGACCGTCTGCGATGAGACGCGCCAACTTGACGTGACGCTTTCCCAAACGCAGAGTGCGGCCCCGCGATGGAACAGTCTCCACCTTGGAGCGGACGCTTGCAAACGAGAGTGTAGAGCCGAGAGACATTTCGTGTTTACCGAGCGGGAGTGATCGTTACCCCGCCGCCCTTCAACTTCTTGACGCGGACCTTGGTAACGCCGCGCATCTTCGCCGGGTTCGCTTTCTTCAGGAACCGCGTGAGCGCCGCCGAGATTCGCTTCGTCGCCTTCTTCTTCCGTTTCTTTGCCATTTACTTGTCGATCCCTTCCGGCAGGACTACGTAGCCCCCACCGCTGAATAAGAGTTGCTGATTGCGAACGTCGTAGACGAGCTCCGGGTAGGGCTTGTTGAACTTGTGGCGGTAGATTGCCGTTCCGCCCTCTTTGCCCAAGTGATCTTTGGTGGTGAAGTATTCGACTACTACCACTTCCCCGAGTGTTTCCAATTCATGAGCGTTCCCCGGCGCGATGCCGAATTGCTTCAGGTCTACTTTCTGATCGCCGCCTTTGACGTACAACTGGGTGCGCTTTTCGTTGAAACAGAGCATGGCACCTTTGAACGCCGAAAGCGTTACCTTGTTTCCGGTCAGCGCTACGACTTCCAGGGCGATGAGTTTTCCCGCCGCCGCGAGATGTTCATGGTAGTGGACCTTCTGCGTAATCGTGATGACTTCTTTCGAGGGTCTACCCTGGAAGTCTTCAAACGCAGCAGCAGCACCACCAGCGGGGTTCGACTTGCGCCCCTTCCCGCTCCCATTCGGCTTGGTTCCGCGCTTCTTCATTACGCCTCTGCCAGTTCCTTTTTGAGACGCGCCCGTTTCGCTGCCCGCGCCCGCGACGAGCGAACGGTACGCTTCACCCTGGAGGCTCCGCGCCCAATGTCAGAGAACAGCGAGATAGCGAAGTACGCGCCCGCCGCGACCGTGACCCATTCCGCTACTCCCCATTGCGTCCAGTCCATCCCCGATTCAAACATCCCCAGTCCCGGCCCTTGGCATCCAAAGCAATCCCCTCTTTCGAATCCATCCGGTACAAAGGTTGCGATCTGAGAGCCTGAGATCCCTTCCCATGTTTGAACGATTGGAGGGTAAGGGCACGGTGTCAGAGCAACGTAATCAGCAAGCCCGTAATTCATCGAACCTCCGGCATTTCGGAGCGAGACCAGTCCATCGTCTGCCCCACGGTATCGGCTAGCCGCTCTATCCGCCGCCGCGTCGTTCTAATATGAATCAGGCATGCCCCATCGCTTGTTCTTTCGCATGGGCCATTATGGCGACCACCCTTCAAGGCTTCCCGCGCGGCCTCCACTATCTCTCCCGATTCGCCCGCAATTGCCCGCCGCAACGCTGACTGGTTGCCATCATCGAGATATCTGATAACCGCTGCTTTGACGCTCATCGTTTATCGGCTCCAGTCCTTCAATGCGAGCAGAATAGCGGCACCAGCAAGGCCCGCGACCAGCAAAGTGGAACAACTCAACCCGTCAAAGGGCCAGGGCCAATTTGCCGTGAACGTTGCGCACGCATCGGGAACTGCGGGAGGATTCGCCGCCGCGTTATTCGCTTGCGTTTGCAACCATGCAGCGTTCGATAAATCTTGCGAGGTCTGCCCCGTGGTATCCGGTACTGTTGTCAGATTCGCAGGAGCCGCAGGAGCCACTGGAGGCGTAATCGTCAATTTCTGGGACGGAGCCATCCCGCCGATCACGCTTTGAAGTTGATCCGCCGCGCACGCGCCCCAACACGTCGAATTGAACATATTGGAGAACAGATCGCAGTCGATCAATTTACCCGTGGTGCAATCGGGAATGAGGTACGTTCCCAGTCCCATTGAATTGATAACGAGTTCAGGCACTTTTGCGCCCTCGCTTCTTTTTCAGGACGCCGAACGATTCCAGAATGCTTTCCACGCTTGCCGCTTGCGGAGAGATCCCGCGATCCTGTAGCGCACGCTCGAGCGATGGCCCCGCCGCCGCGTAGACGTTGGGAGGAATGAACGCTTGCGCCAACTTCGTAAGGTCGATGGTCCCCGGTGTGACGTTCGCCGCGGGAGACGGACGGAACGCGCGGACTTTTTCGCCGCGATCGTACGCCCGCCGCTTCGCCGGGTCACTCAGGACTTCGTGCGCTTCGTTCACTCCCTGCATTAACGTTGCCCCGTGCGGATTCACATCGGGATGCAGTGCTTTCGAGAGTTTCAGGTACGCCGCCTTGATTTCTTCCGGCGTTGCGTCTTTCTTTACTCCCAGGATGGCGTACAGATCGGTATTCATGCTGGCACCTTCAAAGCATCCGCCGCCCTTTGAATCGTCTTGGCGATATTCTCCGCTTGATCCTGCGTCAACGTAAACACCGTATCGAACGATTCCGCCTTCACTGTCAGAGTCACGGTGTTCGATGTGAAGTCAGTCGCGATCAACATGCGAGCTTGCCCCGATTCGCTCATCGACGCCCCCCGCTTCCAATCGCAGCAACAAAGAGAGCAGCACCGCCCGCCCAGGCCCACCAAGGAACCGCAGCGAGTCCGGTAGCTTGCGGAGTCGCGTTGAATCGTGCCAGCAGTGCGTTGTAGCTGTCTTCCAACCCCCCGATAAAATCGGAGTTCTGTTGAGGTGTTGGTGTGCAGTCTACAGGCCCCATGAATGAAGGGTCAACATCAGCGCAAGAGATGGCACCGAATCCCGCCAGCGACCCGTTACCCACTACTGCGCCCGTTGTCCCGCGAACAGAATGCCCGCCCCCGGCCAGCGGGTCAGAGTTCATGATCGTTACCGGATCCACACTGTAGGCGTACCCTGGCGCCTGATGTCCCGTTCCGATTGACGTTCCGGCCGCTTGCTGCCCGCTCACTGCTGAGATGGGAGACGGAAGCGAACCCGCAGGAGCGCCCAACGCTGCGCCCATTGCAGACCAGTACGTTGCCGCTGTCATCGGTGCGGAAAAGTCGATATTCCCAAAGACTGCCGAGAGATCCGGTAACGGCGTGCTGATGATGCGCGAGAGGTAGAAGTTCCATTGATACGGTGTCCCTTGTCGAGATCCACCCACACCAGAGAACTGAGTATCAGGTAAAGTCGCCGCTACCAACTGAGAGTAGATCGTTACCCAGTTGATGCCAGACGCAGAAGCCGCCGCGCCCGACCCGCCGCCCGTTGTGCCAACAGTTGCACTCGAAGACGAAACAGCCACAGTTGAAGGCGCAATGAAGTATTCATAGGCAAAGTATCCCCCGACTGCTACCAGTCCCAGAGTCATCAGCGAGCTTGAATCTTTCGCCATTACAGACCCCCCGAGCAGCCGATTGAAACAGCGAGAGCGCCAGCAGCCGCAGGTAGGATTAGAAGCTTCCACGCACCCGGCGCAAAAAGCACGGCAGCAATACCGCCCGCCAGTAACGCGAGCGCTTCAGGAGGCGTGTACTTAACGAAGCACTTCGCCTGCGTCATAAACGGTATCGGGTTTGCCGTGGGACTAGCCAAGATCGTGCCGTCAGTGCAATACCAGAATCCATTCTGAAAAACCAGATTGGGATACTGCGGAGACTTTGAACAGGTAATTCCAGCGGGAGGAGCCGCTTGATTATTCCAATCGTAGTTGCACCCGTCAAGCGAAGCGTTCGCCTGATTGGGGCACGCCGCGAGTCCGTACATTACCGTCCCCCCTTCGTCATCAGGTAAAGCGCCACCGCAGCACCACCGCCCCACACCCACCAGGGAACCGCAGAGAAGTTAAACGAAAGCGAATCGTTTGACGAGATAGAGAAGTCACTACCCGCGTTCGCTCCCGGCGTTCCGCTCACTACTTGAGAATCAGCGGGAGGCGCAGCGTACCCCGGCGCAGTGTGCGAAGGTGGCAGCGTTACCTTTGCCGGAGGCGTCGTGTTGCTTACCGGAGGGGTCGGAGGCGGCATCGTCTTTACTGGCACCGGTGGAACATACGAAGCGCTCCCCGCATTCGGGTCGTACCCTGATACTGGATTCGTTCCGCAGTCACTTCCCATTACACCGCCAGGGATACCCATTGAGAGAAGCTGTTCATACCCGCAGAGTTCCGACATGCCGTAGATATTGGGTGAGATCCCGGCGATTTGCGCCACGTCTGCCGCTCGCACCAGCCCGCCGTCTGGAAGTTGAATGAAGTTGCAGAGCGGTACCTGCCCGTTCAAGTTCTGCGCAGGCATTTGGACAACGGACCCGCCGAGTAATCCGGCAATCTGCTTCGAGGTCGCATCGTCCAAGCACAACTGCGAGGGAAGCGCTTCAGGAGTATCGGTATATCCCGGTTGCCACATCTTTGTGACGTAGGACGGGTTGATCGAATGCGCCGCCATTGCCGCCGCGAGTTTCGATACATCAGTGCTTCCAAGTCCCCAACTCATTTCAGCACCACCCATGCCACCAGGACACCAGCCACAAGTAAAACAGGAAGCCCGAGAGATCCCAGAAACGAACTGACCGCCGCCGCCGAGTTGTCTACTGCCCCTTGCGCAATCGCTGAGGCGGAATCGTCAACTACTTGGGAGTCCATCGCGATAGGATTCCGGTATCCTGACTTCCAGTTCCAGCAGTCGCCCGGTTGTGGCTCGCCAGGGATTCCCAATAGCGGAGAGTTTGAAGTCTGCCGCCATGTACACGCGCCGTCGTCCCTGTCGGAGATGCAGCGCACCCCGGCATCACCCGTGCCAGGTTGCCCGCATTGTTGCCGCAGGGTATTCCACACTGCGTCGAAGTTCTGAAGCGCTGCCAGTTGGGAAGATCGGGACCGTGGCGCCGGCTGACTGAAGTACGCCAGGATGTTCTGCCGTAAGAGAGGCTCCGCTTGATTCGCCCATCCTGAAGTTGCAACACAAGTAGGCCCGCACCCTGAGTTTGCAATCAGCGCATTGATGGCCGTTGCTACCAGTCCGATACCTGCCCCAATCGCCGCCCCGACCGGACCCCCAATCGCACCCGTTGCTACACCGATCGCTACCGCCGACGATCCCGCCGCGGCCCCGATCGCTGTTCCAGTTTGTGCAGCAGTGCTGCCCAGTCCCGGCATTGGTGCGAAAGTCGGATTGTCCAGAGTCCCGTACATAAAGGATTACTTGGAGAGTGCCTTAAATGCGAATAGGCCGAGGCCAGCAATCACCACCAAGGGGAGGATTGAAACGCCGGAACCCCCGCCCATACTCTGGCCGAAGATGTTTGCAAACGGCGAGACGTTCGCGGTCTGCCCCGCTGGAGTCGTGATCGACGTCCCACCCGGCCCGGTAATCACTGTCTGAGGGGAGATCGCTTGCCCTGCGATCTTCGTCCACATCGTTGCGAGTTGCGCAGCGAGGTTCGTTGCAGCAGGGTTGCCAGGTCCTGCAGGAGCGTACCCCATTGAAGCGAGTTGCGCGGGAGTGTACCCGGTGTTCGAGTAGTCCGAGGGAAAGAACGTTTCCCCGCCGCCGTCAGGAGGGATGTACGTTCCACCTTCTGACACATCGGCCCCAGGATCAGCACCCATCCCAAGGTAGGCGCCGAAGCCAGCACGTTCACAAGCGCATCCCATTCCCGACATATTCAGTTGACCTCCGCTGCTTGATACTTCATTGCCATCGCTGTCCCATACTTTTTTTTTAGGACGCGATCCGGTGGAGCTTCCCATCCTGGGTACTTGCCGTGCGATGCGTCCAGGGGTACTCGTGCGCCATCCGGCCGCACAGCTTGCGCGTAGACGTGCGTGAAGAGTTCCGGTACTGAGGGATTCACGGCGACCGTCACTGTTTCAAACTGAATGCCCTGGTACGCCAGCAGCGCTTGAATCAACGTCGTGAAGATCGCGCAATCGCCCTTCGGTGACTGCATCTTTAATAGAGCTTCCGGTGAGATCAGCAATTGCAGATCGTCTAACGTGTAGAGCCAGTCCCGCAATAGTTCCTGATGGTGAACAAACTTGACAGTAGACTTCGCATACCACCAGGCGCATTGAACTTCATCCCCACCCGTGATGCCGGCGAAACGCTGCCACGCATCCCGCCATGCTTGCCCGATGATTGGGTCACTCAGTGAGTGCTTTACTAAGGACGCCATGAACCGTACCGTCTGCGCGGTAGCTTCGTCGGAGTCCTGCAAACTCCCTTGAATGAAGTTGGGATCTTCACGCAGGAGCGCGGCCGCTTCGGTATCGGATACCGGGGACATCCACGTCTTACCGCTTAGGCTCACGCGGTTCATTCTCCCACAGCGAGTTTCGGCATTGAGTATTAATGTAATATGTATACAAATCTACGCCTTGCACGCCACATGAGGTGCTAATGCCCGGAACAGTGACCGAATTGCCGAAAAAGAACAGCAAAAAGAGCACACCAAAGGCCGAAACCCCGCCGATTGAGTACGTAAAACCAAGTAAAGAACCGTTCCCGCCGTGGCCAAAAGGAGAAGGCAAGGGCGGGTACTGCAAATCTGAAGACCTTTTCAATTATTGGGACGCTCTCGCGCCTGAATTCATCGCCCGCACCAATTTCTACGTGAATCGCGAGCATCCGAAGCTTGACCGGATGCAGGAATTGACCGACGAACAGCGAGCTCAGGTGAAAGCCAAGACCCGCCGCCCGCCCGCCAAGTACATCGACAAGGTAGCGACCCCGTGGAAGGAGAAGGACATCCGTAGCGCGATCCTTCGGAGATACGGAAGCGGAGACTACAAGATTTTCCTGAACGATGCCGGAATCGGCGGGAACATCAAAGACAAGGACCCGGACCTCACATCACGGAACCTCTGCCGCGCTCTCTACTCCGTATGGGACTCCGACTTTCCGCCCATCCTCGACCCGAGCCGACCCGATAAGGGAATCGGAATCCTGGACTGGACACACCCGCAAAACGCCAGCTACATTGCCGAATTGCGAATGAAAGGAATTCACCCGCCCAACACGAAAGAGGAAGACGACGTGCCGAATGATGTTGTGAAAACGCTGGTAGACCAAGTGGGAACACTCGCGGATAAAGTCGCCGCGCATGAAACAGACCGCCTTGTAGAACGCATCGCAGAGAAAGTGAACCCGCAAGGAAACGGAGCGAGCGCGGCCAGTCAAATCGTAGACGTGATGCGAGCCGCGAAGGAATTGAACGCGCCCGCTACGCCGGCAGTCTCCGCCCCCTCCCAAGAATCGCAACTCGCAACGACCCTACAACTCGTTCAGACCATCATGGCCATGAAGGCCGATAACCCGATGGCCGCGCTTTACCAAGCGCAAATGGACAAGCTCGCGGCCGAGATGAAGGAATACCGGGAAGACAACCGGAAGTTGCAAGAGAAGCTTCAGGAGAAGCGCAACAACGAAGACGGCACCGGAGGACTGGAAGGACTCATTGATAAGTGGGACAAGATTTCCCCGAAGCTTACCAACCTCTTGGGACTCGCGGGAGATAAAGCCGCAGACGTGGTGCATGGACGGCGCCGCCCGTTCTATGAGGAGATCGCGCTATCACTCGCCCCGCAACTCGGCCCCGGCCTAAATTCTCTCCTGGGAGCCGCCGCAGGGTATCTCATGGGAGGAGGACAACGGCAAGCGCTTGGAGCCCCGCCGCCCGTAGTTAATGCCAACGGGCAAGCCGCACTTCCGGCCCCCGCCGCTCCACAGGACCCGCTACAACCCCTCCGTCAGAAAGTTGGACTCTTCATGCAGTCCAACATCAAACCCCTGCAGAAGCACTTCGAGGACTTCATCAAAGGCACGCCGCGAGATGAAGACGACCCCGAAATGGGGAAGAAAGACGGAGGAGACTTCGCGTACTGGGTGAACGAATCGTTCGGAATGGACGACTTGAAAGCCGCCCGCGAACTGGGAAGCGCCAACATTAAGGCGATGTTCCAGCAGTCCCCGTACTGGCCCGCTATCGCCCCCTATGAAGCAAAGTTCTCAGAATTCTTGGATCAGGTGCTTTCATTCCAACCTGATGAAGATGAGAAAGAAGAAGACGGTAAGCCCGTCGATTTAACAGAGGAGTCGTGATGACAAGCGAAGACTTTGAGGACGTTCGCCACCTGATACGCTCCGCACTAGTGGAACGCCGCCAGCAGATCCTTTCCGACCATCACCAAGCAGAAGAGAAGGTCCGCGCTATCGTCATGGAGGAAAGCAAGGTAAAGCAGTTCATCCAGGAAGCGATAGACGCGCAGTTTTCATCCCGCATGATGTCCGAACTTCACGTAAAACTCATGGCCTGCGCCCAAGATGCAATCCAAGGCGCGTACCGTGCAGGGTTGACCGCCAACCTGGAAATCAAGTTGATAAAGAACAGCGAAGGAACGATTTAAGAAGAGGAGTCCCTATGCCGAAACTGCCGAAGAAGATCACCCGCCGAGCCAACTCCAACGCCTCAATGGACTTTGAAGCGGAGATGGTAATCAACTCGTTTATGAACGACAACTACACCGTCAATCACATCCGCGAGAAGTTCCGCCAGATCGCCGCGAACGATGCGCTTTGGGAGGCAATCGCAACCGCCCGCGCAGCAGCGAACGAAGCCGCCGCACATCGCCGCGCACTGGGAAAGGTTCTGATGCAGATCAAGGGGAAACGCCGATGAAATACGTTACTCATTGCCGACTCCCCAACGGCGAAGGAAACCTTTGCGGAGCGGAGATCGTTGTCACCTCCGGTATCGCATCGCTCGAAGTAGGAATGGCACCGGACGCGAAAACGAAAGCCTTCATCACCGCGATAGTGGGGCACCTGATGAAGAAGCACCAGAACATCGCCGCCGCCGCCATGAACACGATGGAGCAGTATCTTGGATTCTCCGTCCTGGGATTCACGGACTGTAACGACCCCGGCGCAATCGCCTTCATGCAGAAGTTTGCAGACCACCTCACCCGGCAGGTAGCAATGCCGATGACGGATGAAATGCTGGTGGAATTGATGGTGCGTGCTGGAATGACCGCCGAGGAGCAACAGAAGATCACCCCGCTATTGCAATACGTTCGCAATTTCCAAATTCGTAAACTGTCACACGGCCCCGCCCAAGTTCCCGCTGAATCCCCCGACGTTTCCCCTGTTTCTGCCTGATTCCCCGAAGTACACGCCGTGATAGACTTTCAGACTAGCGTGGACGCAATAGCAAGCGCGTCCACGCTAGTCATTAACGAAAGGACCCCGTGATATGCCGAAATCACAGAAGCCCCCCGCAAAGGCCCCAAAAGACCCCTATCGCTTTCGCCCGTGTCTGCTATGCCGAGCGAAGTTTAAACCCACCACAAAGGTAACGGAGCGAGCCGACTCGCAGAAGTTCTGCTGCCCGAATCATCGTAAGGAATATTGGAAACATGGAGCGCTGCCGTTTGACAAGTTGATGGCGCGAATTGAGAAGCGCTGCCGGGACATTGTGCGGGAAGAAGTGGAGATCCGATTGGACGCCGCGTTAGACCGCTTGCGATCATCACCACTCGTTCACGAGAACCTTCAGAAGATGATTGAATCTGCTGTCAGAACAAAACTCGGGTACTAAAACAGCAATTGAAAAAAACAGGCCATGCAAAGACGTAAAAGACATTACGGACAGAGCGAAGCGCTACAGAGCATAAGGGAACGTCACCGGGCCGAAGAAATGCGTCATGTGCGGCAAGGGCCCAAAGGGCGGCCGTCCGCTCGACTGTGCGATCTCCCCAACTCATCGTCCCATCTGCTTTCGTTGCTCACTATTCAACTGGTAACCCATCTGTTCCATTGCTTCAAAGATTCGGAGCCATGAAATCTTGGCCCATCCTGGGAAACCATCCGCCGTGGTGAAATGCCGTTTCAGTTGCGCCCACATTGCAGACTGATCGGATTGCCCGGTTGCCTTACTGAAGTCCAAGGTTACGGGTTGCGGCGCCCCGTACTCCGCTTCCCATTGCTTCGTCATATCTTCCGGCCGCTCAAACTTTGGCCGCAAGTTCGTTGCCTGGTCACGGAGTTCTTTGATTGTGGGAAAGGTTTCATCGAACGCCGCCGCGACTGCTCGAGCATGGTCTACCGAAAGAGAGATGGTAGCGAGTTCCCGCGCGAAGCGATCCTCACCAGCGCCAGACGCAGGGTAGCCGCGGAACCCGGCGAGCTCGCTCCGAAGAATCGCCATCGCTACAGAGGTACCGATTGCCGTTCTCATCGCTTCCCCTTTCGCGCGGCCCGCTCCGCTGCAATCATGGCGTCTATCTCTTCCCGAGTGGGAAGTTTCTCTTTCGCTGGCAGACTTCCTGACTTGAGCCAGTTGTGTCTGATCTCGAGAATGATGGATGCCACATGCGAAGGTTTGATTTCCCGCTGCGCCCGGTCGGTAAGGAACTCGAGAATGTAATCGTGCGGAGTGTCTTCGACCGCAGCACACGCTTTTCTCAGCGCTGACGGGTCACCAGACAGTGTTTTTTTGCAGGAATGATAGATTGCCGGGTCAAACAGCGCGGAAAGCTCTGCCGCCCGAGGATGATTTACACCACTATGGGGGTATTTCTGACTACCCACATTTGGGGGTACTGAGGAGCCATTAGGACATATACGTCCTGACGATGTATCGGAAGTCGTTGATTCCGTTCGTTTGGCACCCTTCGTGCTTTCTACGGGTTTGGCTTTCGGTACGCATATCGTCGTGACGAACTCCCCGGAGTGTACAGCAGCAGTGTAAGAAACGTCAAGGGAAGCGTCAGATTCGATCAAATCAACCCGATGGGATTTCACCCCGCAATTGACTGGTACGCCCTTCTCACGTCTCCCAGGCTTCAGTACACGTGCTTTCTTGACGACCTGGACAACTCCCGCTTTAACTCGCTGTTCTTCGAGTTCGTCTGCTACTTCGTCCTGCTCGTCTGCCTCTTCACGGAGTGCTTCTGCTTTCTCTCTGGCCCATTGCTCATGGGGGACTTTAGCGACTTCTGACCAGCCGGGGTACTTCGTATTGCCGATCGTCGCCGGCAGGAATACGAAGCGAACTATGCACCGGCCACCCGCCAGGTGCGAGACGATGGCAAGTTTCCGCTCTGACATCTGCGCCAGTACCAGATTTACGTTGTGGATCGAAGTACGGCAGAGGAGCGACACGTCCGCTTTGTTGATTTCAATCTCTGAATCCAACCCTTCCCCCTTCTTTCGATTCCGCGAGATCTGCTCTAGGAGGTAAACCGCGAGCGCCCACCACGCGGCACCAGACGACAAGGAAAACCCGTCACAGGCCAGTACGCGGGGAATTGGTGCCCAGCCCTGGTGTACGTCGTCATAGGAGGAGCCGGAAACGAAGGCCCCCGCTATTTCGTCACGTGAACGAATCTCAACGACGGGAGCGGCAGCCCCGGCCTTTGCTGGTGCTTTTCGTTTGGGTGTCGGAGGAACTTCTACGAGTCGATTAGGGAGTGCTCCCATGTTGTCATCTCTCCCGGCAGAAATTGCGCTTGCAAAACTTCCGGGACGTTGATAACATGAGTGCCGGAAGCCCTGAAAGCGCTTGAACGCCGCTTTTTCATGGAAATTGCCCCCGAGATTGAGCCCTCGGGGGTTTCGTTTTTTGTCCCGTCTGCAAGTTTGTTCGTTGTTTGTGGGTGAGTCTGCATGGACGTGGGACGGTTACGATTCTACTTCGCTGCGCTGTCCGGTCGCAATACCTTTCTTTCGAGTCTGAAACTTCTACGTTTGTAGTGTCAGTACAAATTTATCCTGAGATCGGACGCCTATATCCTGGGAAACGCCGCGAGTTTTCCGCCCATCTGATTGATTTTCCATCGCTTGACTCGTTTGGAACGCCGCGTGCTTTTTAGACCCTCTTTAGAGACCCTTAAATACATAAGTGGGGCGGGTGGGTTTCATGTCAGTAGTATTGAAACTTGGTAGGAGAAAAACGCCCACCCGCCCGATTCCTCATTGTTCGATCTGAACAACTTCCCGAGTCGCACCAGCACAGCCACAGCCGCCCCACTCGTCACGGGCGAACTTCTCCCCGGCGTCGATGCGCTTGCGGAGATCCTCAAGCCACAGGTGATTGTATTGCCCGCCCCGGCGATCCTTCAGGATGGAGAACGGGACGATGCCGCGCGATTCGAGATCTCGCCGCGTTACTTGCTCTTCCCTCTCCCATTCATAGAATCGCTCCGGTAGGACCCGGTACAGGTGGACGAAATGAGAGATCCCGGCCCGCACGCATCGCCCGCCGCAGTTGTTGTGCGGGAAACCCAAGGTGTACAGTCGCGGGATGCGTATGCCAATGGCGACCGCCTCCCGCTCCATCCGGCACTTATCCCAAGTCGGCGCCCATTGCATTGGCGCTTCAATCTGCCACGTGGGAAGTTCCTGACGGAGATCAATCAAGCGTTTCTCTTTTGTCCAATCGAATCCGAGATAGAGCGTTGCCGGTCGCCGCGCGTCCAGATCAAAAAGGCGCACTTGCTGTTCCTGGACGGTATCCAAACAGTTCGCCAAGTGCCAAGCATCCAAAGGTTCCCGCTTCAGGTACACGCTGCAAATCGGAAAGCGAGAGTTCCCAATCAATCCGTGCTGCCGGAAGAGTTCCCACGGCGTCAGGCCGATAGAAATCCGCGTGATCGGCACCCCGAGGAATTCCGAAGCCTGTTGATTGAATTCGTACAACTCTTCGTCTTCGATGAGGGTATCGGCAAACAGCAGCGTGAGGTCGGACGTTCCGTATTTCTCAGCGACCCGTACCGCCGCCCAAAACGAACAGAGCCCGCCGCTGAAGTTCACGACGTGCATTCGGTCGTCTGTCATTCTTTACCCCTTGTAATCGCCCGAGGACATCCCCCGAGCCTTTCTTCCACTACTGATCTTTCGTACCTGCCCTACTGTTCCTGAA
>Ga0207687_10000163_pt1 | contig 44928 bp, 43 predicted proteins | sample KBSM54metaG_FD_184399 | JGI IMG/M metagenome (GOLD analysis project Ga0207687, IMG submission 184399) | Miscanthus rhizosphere microbial communities from Kellogg Biological Station, Michigan, USA - KBS M5-4 metaG (SPAdes) (version 2) | ecosystem: Host-associated > Plants > Roots > Rhizosphere >...
TGGGTCGACTCCGACGCGCGCTACGTCGCGTTCGATCTCGGGTTCCGCGTGACCCTCCACGGTGAGTCGCGCGAGGGACCGTTCTGGGGCATCGGGCTCGGGTTCGAAACCGTCTACGAAACCGGGCGGGCCGCGACGTACACGTGCGCGAACGACCTCTGCGACCCGCGCACCGGCCCCGGCTATCAGCCGTTCCGCAGGTGGAAGTCGGTACCGCTCGGCAAGGTGCACGCCGGCTTCGACGTCGATACCGGATCTGGCCTCCTCGATGTGATCGCGATCGCCGGCTACGGCGGCGATCCGGATCACGGGACGAGCGGGCTTTGGACGCTCCGGCTCGCCGCCGGGTTGCGGTTCTGAGTCACTCGATTGGCGTGCGCGGTCACTGGGCCGCCGGCGCTCCCGTGCGAAATCGAGCGGCATGTCGCCACTCCTTCGCATCGTCGTCTCGGGCATGGGTCTCGGCCGCATCGCGCTCGGGCTCGCGCCGTTCATCGCCGCCGGTCCCTCGTCGAGGCTGCTCGGGTTTCCCGCCTCGCACGACACCGCGACCGCACGGTTGATGGGCCGGTTCTTCGGCGTCCGCGACATCGGCCTCGGCGTCCTCGCGTTCTGGGGCCTGCGCCATCCCGAGGCGCTGCCGTTCGTGATGTTGTTCAACGCGTTCATGGACCTCGGCGACCTGGTGTCGATCGCGATTCCGCTGGTCAAGCGCCAGGGCATCGACCGCGCCGCCGCGCTGTCGGCCATGTTCGCGTTTACCGGCGGTGCAGCGTGGCTGATCGTGTGGCTGATCGCCCGGTGATCTATCCTCGCAGCGTGACCGGCTCGGTCAGCACGTTGCTCGTTCGCCCGCTCGTCGCCGCGCTCGGTTCGGCGAACCTGCCGGCGTTCTGGCGCGCGACCGATCTGACCGCCGAGCTCGTGCTCGATGGCGATGCGCGGATCTCGCCGGCCCAGTTCTGCGTCGCGTGGGCCGAGCTGATTCGCCTCACCGGCGATCCGAGGATCGCGCTCGCGATCGCGGACGCGACGCCGGCCGGCGCGTTCGGCATCGTCGAGTACGTGTGTCGCTCGGCGCCGACGCTCGGCGATGCGCTCCAGCAGTGGGTGCGCTACCTCAACTTGCTCGACGACGCCGTCGAGGTCGGGCTCGTGCGCGAGGGCGAGCGCGCGTACCTCCGCGTCCTGCGCGAGAGCGAGGCACCGGCACCGGCGTCGCACGAGCTGTGCTTCGCGCTCGTCGCGAAACAGGCGAAGCAGCACGCGGTCACGCCGTTCCGGATCACCGCCGTCGAGCTCGTCCACGCCGGCGACCCGGCCGCGTATCGCGCGTGGTTCGACGCGCCGGTCACGTTCGGCGCCGAGCACACGCAGCTGGTACTCCCCGCGACCGCGCTCGCGTCGCCGCTCGCCTCGTCCGATCCGGCGCTGCTCCAGATCCTCACCCGCGCCGCCGAAGAGCTCCGCGCACGTGCACCCGCACCCGCGACGTTCGTCGCCCAGGTCGCACGCGTGCTCGCAGACTCGTTGCGCAGCGACGAGGCTTCGATCGGCCAGGTCGCGAAGCGGCTCGGGATGACCGAGCGCAGCCTGCAGCGCCGGCTCAAGGACGAGCACACCTCGTTCAACGCCGTGCGCGAAGATGTTCGCAAGCAGCTCGCGCGGCGCTACCTCGACGACAAGCTCGCGATCGCCGAGATCTCGTTCCTGCTCGGGTTCTCCGAGCCGAGCGCGTTCTTTCGCGCATTCAAGCGGTGGACCGGGATGACGCCGCTCGAAGCACGCGGGCGCTAGCGGTCAGTCGAGTGGCGGGCGCGGTCACTGTCGCCGCGCGCGCGACGCGCGACAACACGCGCATGCAGACCTACGACGACCATCCGCTGTGGCGCGATTACCAGACGTTCTTCCCCGAGGGCCTGCGCTGCACGCCGGCCTCGCTGCCGCGCGAGGAGTACTGGGCGTGGCGCGGCCTCGACGTCCACCTCGATCGCCTCGTCGTGCCGAGCGCGCCGCTCAAGGTGATCGTGTTGCACGGCGCGGGTGCCTACGGCCGCGTGATGGCGCCCGCGTCGGTGATCGCGCAGCGCTACGGCTACGAGACGATCACGCCCGACCTGCCCGGCTACGGCCTCACCCGCGTGCCTCGTCGCGCGATGACGTACGACCTGTGGGTCGATTGCGTCGTCGATCTGATCGCCGCGGAGCGCGCGCGCGATTCGCGACCGATCGTGCTGTTCGGCGTCAGCCTCGGCGGCTTGCTCGCCTATCAAGCGGCGGCGCGCACGCAAGTCGAAGGCCTCGTCGCGACCACGCTCGCCGATCCGCGCGAAGGCGCCGTCCGCCGCGGGTTCGCGCGCAACGCGCTGCTCGGCAGCGTCGGGCTGTGGTTGCTCGCCAAGCTCGCGCCGCTCACCGATGGCTTGCCGCTGCCGATGGCGCTGATGTCGCGGATGCACGGCATCTCGAACAAGCCCGCGCTGTCGGCGCTCGTTCGCTCCGACCGGCTCGGCGGTGGCAGCTGGGTGCCCGCGCGGTTCTTGCGGACGTTGATGACGACGGTGCCCGCGACCGAGCCCGAGGATTTCACCGCGTGCCCCGTGCTGCTCGCGCATCCCGGCGCCGATCGGATGACCGACATCGCGCTGTCGCGCCGGTTCTTCGATCGGCTCGCCGCGCCGAAGCGGATGATCGTGCTCGAAGGCGCGAGCCACATGCCGACCGAGCACCCCGGCATCGATCAACTCGAAGCCGCGGTGCTCGAGTTCCTGCGCTCGGTCGCGATCAGTTCATCGTGAACACGAGCTTCGAGCCGCTGGCGAGCTGAGATTGGGTGAGGCCGGCGTGGACGTCGGTCCCGTCGAGCGTCACGGTGCGAACGGTCGTGCCGTTACCGACGCGCTCGATCGAGAGCTCGTGACCGCCGAGGATCACGCGCGCGTGGACGAACCGCGGTGCGCCGATCACCCAGCGATCGCTACCGGCGACCGGATAGAGGCCGAGCGTCGCGAGCACGTACCACGAGCCCATCGCGCCGCCGTCGTCGTTGCCGGGCACGCCGTCGGGCTGATCGGTGTAGATCGTGTCCTCGACCCAGCGCACCCATTGATCGGTGAGCTCGGGATGGCCGAGCTGACCGAATAGGAACGCCGCGTTGAGATCGGGCTCGTTGCCGGCCCAGTACCATTTGCGCGGGAAGTTCGCGGCGGAAGGATCGCTGGTCTCGAAGTCGGTCTTCGCCTGCGCGAAGAAATCGCCGAGCTTCGCGGTCGCCGCGTCGTTGCCGCCGAGGATCGTCCCGATGCCGTCGGGATCGTGGATGCCGGCCATCCACAGCGATTGCCACGCGTCGGCCTCGGCGTAGTCGTCGGCCCACGCGAACTCGTCGAACGGGACCTTCGTGACCGAGCCATCGGTGCCGCGGCCGCGGAGAAACCCGGTCGCCGGATCGTAGAGCTTCTGCCAGCCGTGGCTGCGCGCGAGCAGCGCGTCGTGATCGGCCGTGTTGCCGAGCGCGCCGGCGAGCTGCGCGAGCGCGAAGTCGTCGTGCGCGTATTCGGTCGTCTCGGAGACCGAGCGACCGACGGTGTCGGGCACGTAGCCGTACTGCATGTACGCCTCGACATCGTTGCGACCGCCGCGGCCACCGGGCGGTGCGGTCGGATCCATCGCGGCCGCACGCAGCGTCGGCCACGCATCGGCGGCGCCGGCGTCGGGCACGCCGCGCAGCTGGGCATCCGCGATCACGATCTCCGCGCTCGCGCCGAGCATCGTGCCGGTTTCGCCGATCGCGAGCGGCCACTTCGGATACGCGCCGAGCCCGCTGTCGAAGCCGAACAACGAGCGCGCGGCGTCGCGTGCGCTATCCGGTGCGAGCCACGCGTAGAGTGGTGCGACGTCGCGATACGTGTCCCACAGCGAGAGATCCGACATCTGATCGTAGCCCTGCGCGACGAGCGGCGTCTGATGCGCGAGGACGTACGTGCCGTCGACATCGCCGATCACGCTCGGCATCAGGAACGCGTGATAGAGGCTCGTGTAGAACGTGCGGAGCTGCGCCTCGGTCTCGGCGGTCAGCTTCACGACGCCGAGCTTGTCCTCCCATGCGGAGGTCGTCGCGTCGTGGACCGCGTCGAAGTCGACGGTAGGAACTTCGGCGTTCAGGTTCGCGTGCGCGCCGTCGAGCGAGACCAGCGACAGGCCGATCGCGATCGTGGACGCGCCCGCGGGCAGCGCGAGCGCCGCGCCGGTCGTCCAGGTCTGCGACGACGTCCACGCGCCGTGGATCACGAAGTACAGCGTGTAGCCGCCGAACCCCGCCGACATCCCGCCGAGGTGATGCAGCGAGCCGGTGATCTCGCCGGCGGCGTCGTTCACTGCAATCTCGCGCGCGTCGACCATGCCACCCGACAGCGTCTTCGCGAGATCGATCACGAGCGTGCCGGCGCTCGGCAGTGTGAAGCGCTCGACCGCGACGCGCTGGGTCGCCGTGAGCTCGACCTCGATCCCGCTGTCGAGCGTGACCGCGTAGTAGCCGGCCGCAGCGTGCTCGTCGGCCTTCGCGAAGTGCGCCTCGTAATTCACGACGCTGGTCTTCGCCGGATCGAACGCGAGCGTCGGCATCACCGACAGCACGCCGTAGTCGGTCGCGCCGGTGCCGTGGAGATGGGTCGACGAGAAGCCCTGGATCCGATCGTCCTCGGCGAAGTAGCCCGAGTAGTGCTGGAAGCTGACGGTGCCGAAGTCGACGCCGTTCGTATCGGGGCCGGGCTTCGCGAGCCCGTGCGGTGCTGCTGCGCCGACGAAGCAGCTGCCGTACGCGTAGCCGAGACCGCCGGTGCCGATCCGCGGATCGACCCACGTCGCGGCTTGCGTGACCTCGGGCAATTGCGGTGGCGCGGTGTCGCTGCAGCCAACAAAGAGCGCGAGCGCGAGCCACAGACGCGTGTTCACGCGCGCAATGTAACGCCGATTCAGCCGGGTGGAGCGACGATCGGAGCTTCGCTATTCGCCGCCGGTGGTGTCACATCGGGGACGTTCGCCGCGGGCTTCGCCTCGTCGGGTTTCGGCTCTTCCGGAGGCGCTGGTGCGGCCGGTTCAGCCGGCTGTTGTGCAGGAACGTGCGCGACCTCGTGCGCCGTATCGGAGCCCGTGGCTCGACCGGTCTTGCGCGCGGCGGCCATCGGCTTCGCGCGCTCGGTCGGATGAATCACGGGGACATGCGCCTCGCCGAGAGCGACGAGCGTGTCTTCTTCCGTCGCCTCTGCGATGCCCGTCCCCTTCACGAGGTGCGCGCGGAGATGCGTCGGCCGATCGAGCGTGATCCAGTAGCGCGCGGTCTTGTAGCCCGGCGCGGTGACCTCGACGATCTCGAGCACGTCGGTCGTGTGGAGCTGCAGCGACGCGGGCGCGGCGAGGTTGCGCCGGCGAAACATGACGTGCGCGTTCGCGACATCGGCGTCGATCTGGACGAGCACGTTTTCGATCGTCTTCGCAGCGGGCTGTGGCGCGGCCGCGGCGACCTTCGGCTCCGGCGCCTTCGCGACGTCGGCCTTGGTGTGCCCCGACAGTCCGACGGCGAGGCCGATCACGCCGATCACGAGCCCGACGCCAGCTGCTGCATACGAAGCGTAGAGCTTGCGCGCCGGCACCGGTGGCAAGCTCACGGCCGCGATCGCAGCAGCGGGCGAGGCCGCGCGCGGGTACGTCTTCGCGCGGCGCGAGGCGCTGATGTTGCTCGCGTCGTCGTCGACCACGAGTGGAATCGGCTGGCTGCGCCGCGCGGGAAGCGGCGTGCCGTCGCTGCGCGTGATGAACGCCTCGAGCGCCGCCTCGACATCGCTCATCGTCTGGTAGCGATCCGCGGGCCGCTTCGCGAGCAGCTTCGTCAGGATCATCTCCTCGAGCGCCGGCGGCACCTCGGGGCGAAGCAGCGGCGGCGGCAGATCGCTGACGATCTGCTGGAGGACCTGGCGCGGATCTTCGTCGGGCGCGAACGGTCGGCGCGCCGTCAGCATCTCGTAGAGGATCACGCCGAGCGCGTAGACGTCGGCGCGACAATCGACATGCTCGGGATCCGTGATCTGCTCGGGCGCCATGAACTCCGGCGTGCCGAGCACCATGCCCTTGTGCTTGTCGTCGACGGACAGGAACCGCGAGATCCCGAAGTCGAGCACCTTGACGTGATCGAACGCGTCGTCCTTGTCGGTCAGGAACACGTTGTCGGACTTGAGATCGCGGTGAACGACGCCGGCGTTGTGCGCCGCGTGCAGGCCCGATGCGATCTGCGTCGCGATCCGGACCGCGCGCCGCACCGGCAGCCCGCCGAGCCGATAGATCTCGTCGGTGAGCAGCGCACCCTCGAGGAACTCGAACGCGATGTACGGAATGTGGCTGTGCATGAAGCCCATGTCCGTCGACTCGACGATGTTCGGATGACCGAGCGTGCCTGCCGCGCGCGCCTCGTTCATGAACCGCTCGATCACGTCCGCGTCGGTCGCGAGCTCGGGATGCAGGATCTTGATCGCGACCTTGCGCTTGATCAGCGTGTGCTCGGCCAGAAACACCGAGCCCATCCCGCCCTCGCCCAGCGTGCTGATGATCCGGTAGCGGCCCTCGACCATGTCCCCGGTCTTCACCACCGCCTCGCGTGAAGGTCCGCCCATGTGCATGTCTATCGTCGCTAGCCACGTGGATCTGCACAAGCAAACAAGTCGGAATCTCGCTGTGGTTTTCCGACGACGATGTATGCTTCGAGCCGACCGATGTCTTCGGGGAAATCTCCGTCAAATTCACCGTTCGGCGCACTCGAAAAACTCCGAGATCAGCTGCCCGCGGGAACACCGGCGGCGAAGCCGATCGCTCCGGAGCCGAAAGGCCCTGCGCGCGCTGTCGTGCGGCTCGAGCGCAAGCAGCGGCGAGGCAAAGAGGTCACCGTGGTCGAAAAGCTCGGGCTGAAACAAACCGAGCTCGAGCAGTGGTGCAAACAGCTCAAGCAGGCGATGGGCTGCGGTGGCTCGATCGAAGGCGATGCGATCGTCCTCCAAGGAGATCTGCGTGCGCGCTTACCGGATGCGCTGACAAAGCTCGGCGTTCGCAGCGTCACCGTCTCTGGCTAACGCAATTGCCATGGGGTCGGACAAACCGGCCGTACCGGAAGATCCAGTTGCGGTTTTCAGTACTTCGACGCGTTGCGTTGTGCGCTGGCTGCTCCTAACCAGCTTGATCCACGAGTGACTCCGCGAGCTGCCGCTGACTCGAGTGGGCAGGTTCGGCTTGGCAGGACCCTTGCTGAAAGGGACCTCAGCCATGCGGAACTTTCTCTTCGTCACGTCGCTGTTCGTTGCAGGTTGCACCAGCGCTGCGGATCCGATTCCCGATCCGCCGACGCTCACGATCACCTCGCCGGCGCGCAGCTTGATCCAGAACGGCACCGCGAAGGTGACCGTGACGGGCAGCGTGGCGCCGAACGCCGCGGGCGTGCCGGTGACGAAGGTCAGCGTCAACAACATCGTCGCGAACGTGAAGGCCGATGGCACGTTCGCGATCGACATCGACGTCAAGCCGGGCGCGATGCTGCTCCACACCGAAGCGCTCGACGCGAACGGTGGCAAGGCGCAGGACACGCGCTCGGTCGAAGCCGGCGAGCTCCGCAAGCCGGGCCAGAACATCCAGAGCGCCGTCACGACTGCGCTGTCGAAGGAAGCGTTCCAGAAGCTCAGTGCCGCCGCGGGCCCGCTGATCAAGGGTCTCGACGTCAAGCCGATGATCGCGCCGATGCAGCCGATGGTCCACTCGGGCGACGAGAACGGCCCCGACTGTCTCTACGGCCAGCTGTTCGTCGACGACGTCAAGATGCAGAACGTGATCATCAACCTCGCGCCGGTCTCGGGCGGCCTGTCGTTCTCGGCCGAGATCGATGGCCTCGATGTTCCGGGGCACATGAAGTACGCGGTCGCGTGCCTCGGCGGCACCGACAACACGGATATCAAGGCGACGAAGGTCGTGATCAGCGGCACGCTCCAGGTCACGCCCGACGGCATGAATGGGTTCGCGACGAACCTCGCGAACCCGAACGTCCAGCTCACCGGCCTCGACATCACGTCGGGCGGCGTCCCGGGCGCGATCCTCAGCATCATCCCGCTCGACAGCGCGATCGAGTACATCATGCCGAAGGTCGCCGGCCTCGTGATGAAGCCGATGATGAACCAAGCGCTCGGCGCGCTCGCCGGTCCGAAGACGGTCAACGTCCTCGGCAAGATGCTGACGGTGCAGGTCTCGCCGGCGAACATCGAGTTCACGGATGCGAGCGCGCTGGTCTCGCTCGACATGCAGATGATGATCGGCGGCGCCGAGCACTCGAACGGCTACATCTTCACGGACAACGGCCAGCCGAACATGGATCCGGGCACCGGCATGCAGCTCGGCATCGCCGATGACCTCGCGAACGAGATGCTGTCGCAGTTCGTCGCGATCGGCATGCTGAACCTGTCGCTGCCCGAGTCGGGCGGCTCGTTCGACGGCGCGAACATGGCGATGACGTCGCCGCCGATGATCAGCGCCGACCCGGCCGACGGCAAGATGCGCCTCGTGCTCCCCGACATGGTCGCGACGTTCACCCAGGGCGGCACGCCCATCGCGAAGGCCGCGATCAACGCGACCGTCGACCTCCAGATCCAGCCGGCGAGCAACGGCCTCGGCGTCGCGATCCAGCTCGGCACGCCGAGCATCTACGTCGACGTGCTCCCCGATATCGCGAACGAGAGCCACTACACGAACGACGACCTCGCGAGCGCGGTCAAGATCGGCCTCGACAACCAGATCGCTTCGGTCAGCGCGCTGCTCGGCGCCGTGCCGCTGCCCGCGATGGCCGGCCTCCAGATGAAGGACCTCTCGGTCACCGGCACCGACGGTTACGTGATGGTGAAGGGCGCGTTGCAGTAAGCTGGTCGGGTGGGTGGAAAAGCGGGCGCGAAGAAAGTCGTCAAGAAACCCGTGAAGCGCGGTGCTGCGAAAGCGGCGCCGCGTTCTGCGTTGAAGGTCCCCGGGACTGCCAAGCTCGAGAAGCTCGGCGAGGTCACCGCACCGTCGGGAAAGCTCGCGATCTTCGACGTCGGGTTGTTTCCGTACCTACCGCGCGCGACGCTCGAGCCCGCGCTCGTCATCGCCGCGGTGCCAGTGAAGAAGGCGCTACCCGTCTTCGGTCGCCGCGTCGGTGTCGGACGGTTCGCCAAGTGCTGGGACCACGTCGCGGTGCGGCTGTCGGCGGAGCCCGTCGCCCACACCAAGAAGCTCGGCGAAGCCGGCGTCGACTTCGCGCGCTTGATGCTCATCGATCACACCGCGCTCGATGCGTGGGTCCACGAGGACAGCCTCGACGGCAAGGCCGACCTGATGTTCTGGGGCCGCGACGCCGCGCTCGCGGCGCGCCGGATCACCGCGCCCGCGACCGTCGAGGGCTACGGCTGGACGAACCTCACCGTCGCCGCTGCGACCGCGAAGTGGGACCAGCTCGAGCGCGTGAAGGCCGAGAATCACTGGTTGCTCGCGAGCGACCTCCGCCCGCACTCGCATCACTTTCACGTGCTCGCCGCCGCACGCGCGAGCAACCAGGGCGCTGGCGCGATCAGCGTCGGCGGCGCGGAGGCATTGTTGTTCTTCACGAGCTGGGGCGACGGCGTGTTCCCGATCTTTCTCGATAGCGACGCCGACGATCGTCCCGTCCAGATCCGGATCCAGCTCGCGACCGACGATTCGAACGCCGCGATGCGCGCGGTCAATCTATAGTCGCGAGCGAATGCTGCGAACCGTCCCGTTGCTCGTCGCGCTTGCCGCCATCCCTGCGTTCGCGATGCCGCGCCCCCACTCGGATGATGAATGGCTCGACGTCGCGACGCACGTCGTGTCCGCGAAGGTCGACGGCATCGCGTTCACGATCCAGCTCCCGGTCGATCTCGGAGAGAACAACCCGCGCGACGCTACGAGTCGCGAATGGCGAGACGACGGCGACTATTACGGGCAGCCGCACGTCACCGTCACCACGTACGACTACGACTTTCCAAAGACGCTGAAAGAAGCCGAGTCGACGTTCGCGACGTCGGACCTGACCGTGATCAAGAGCGAGTTGACGAAGGATCGCTACACGAGCGTGACGAAGACGAAGACGTTCGTCACCGTCAACGTCCTCGTCCGCGCCGGCAAGAAGGTGTTGCACTGCGAGGCCGGCAAGTCGCATGTGCCTGCGATGACGAACCAGGACAAGCTCGCACCTTGGTACGAGAAGCTTTGCGCGAGCATGAAGCCGCGCTGATCCTTCAGGGCTTGCAGTAGCCCTTCATGTTGCAGAACTTCATCCCGTTCGCTCCCGTGGGGCACGACGGGTCCGTCGCCATCAACATCGTGCACTTCTGCGAGCAAACCGGGCCGGTCTGGTTGAACGAATTCGTGCAGACGCCGCTCGTACATTCGGTGCTTCCGGTATCGGTGACCGTCGTGCACGGCGCGCCGAAACCATGGTTGTTCGAGCCCGAGCCCGATCCTGATCCCGAGCCGGATCCCGAGCCCGACCCACTCCCCTGAGCGTCCATCTTGGCGGTCGTGTCATCTCCGCCACACGCGGCGAAGTAGACGGAAGCGAGGACGAGAGCGACGGCGATAGGCTTCATGGAAACCATCGTAACCGCGTTTGTTACAGCCTCGCGAATAGCTGTTCGTTACATCGTTGTCATAACTCGGGTGGGGAACCTGGTGACTTCGCCCCTACTCCGCGAGGATCTCTCCGTTTCGTTTGCGGATGTGGAACTCGACGCGCCGGTTCTGTCTCCACGCGGCCTCGTTGTGCTCGTGAACGAGAGGCACGGTTTCGCCATAGCCTTGCGACATCAGGCGGTCGACCGCGATACCCCGACCGGCGAGGTACGTGACCACGGCGGCGGCGCGGCGATCCGAGAGGTCGAGGTTGTACGCATCGTCGCCGCGCTCGTCGGTGTGGCCCTGAACCTCGACGAGCTCGATCTCGGGATTGTCCTTCAGCGCCTGCGCGACGTTGTCGAGCGTCGGATACGAGCGCTTCTGGATGATCGCCTTGTCGAACTCGAACTCGATCGACTTCAGGGTCACCAGCGTCGTCTTCGTCACGATCGTGCGATCGGGACAATCGGTGCCGTCGACCGGTCCTGCTTTCGTGCAGCCCTCGTCCTTGTCGGCGACGAACGCGGCGTCGCCGGGCGAGTCCGGGCAGCCGTCTTCATCCTGGAAGCCGTTGTAGGTCTCCGGATCGTCGGGGCACTTGTCGAGGTCGTCGCGAATCCCGTCGTTGTCGCGATCGGGAAAGTCGTTCTTCGCGACCTGCGGCTGGGGCGGTGTCCAGTCCTGCTCCGGCACGTATGTCGTCGCGTGCATGCCGGCCTTCGGCTCGAACACGATACCGATCAGCGCGCGGAAATCGGGGTTGCCGGTCTCGTCGACGAGCCCGCGACCCGCGCCGAGCGACATGTACGAGTTCTTCGCGAGGTAGAGCTTCACGCCGGCGAGGGCCTCGAGCTGGTGAAACTTGGAGTCGCTCGGTTGCAGCGCGCCGAACACTTCGCCGACGAGCTCGAACTTCTCGGGCACGACGCCGAACGCGATCGCGCCGCCCATGGGCAGCTGGGTCGTGCGCGCCATCATGTCCATCCCCGCCGAGAGGCGCACGCCGCCGTTCACCGCGAACCGCACCCGGCCGACGCTGGTATCCGCGACCGCGAGGAACTGCGGTGTCACGCCGTGATCGCCGGGGCCGGTCGGCACGTACAGGCTCGCGATCGCCGCGAGGTGCGGCGCCGCGTGGAGCTTCAGGTGAAGACCCGCATCGCCGACGCTTTGCGTGTCGGTCTCGCCCGACGAGATCACGAACGGCATCGACGCACCGACTTCGAGCGGCACCGGGCCGAGCTCGAGTCCCATCGCCGCGACGAGCGTCGCCGTCACGACGTTGTCGACGGTGCCGCTCAAGTGGCGCCCCCACTCGAGCGAGCCGAGACCGAACGACAGCTCCTCGTGGCCGAGCACCGAGCTGCCGTTCAACGACAGATAGCCGCGCGAATCGACCGCCGGACGAAACTCGTCGAGCTGCGCCGCGGGCTGCGCAAGCGCGGCGGCTTCACCTAGTACGACCAACAACAGACATGGCAGGGCAACGACCAGGCGTGGCATGGCGGTCCTTTCGCGGCGCGCTGAACGGCAGCGCGCTCGACGACGAAAACGTTCTGCCTGCACTGTGGAACGCGCGCGCTCGTCGGTTACATCGCGTGTAAGATCGTGTCGTGCGTGGGGTTCTGGTCATCGCGATGCTCGCCGGGTGTGGCCGGTTGAGCTTCGACGACCACCGCGACGGCGGGAATAAAGACGCGAGCTCGCAGCTCGACGCCGGCGCTGCGCCGTGCAACGCGATCACGAAGCTCGCCGATGACTTCGCGACCGACCGGCGCGCCACGCTATGGCAGCGCTCGTATACCGACGACACGTCGAGTATCGCGATCGCGAATCACCAGGTGACGCTGAACATCTCGGTCAACGCCGCGAACAGTTACGTCGGCCTGGTCAGCAGCATGTACTACGACCTGCGCGGCCACCGCGTGTTCGCCGGGCTCGTCCATCCGGGAAATCCGAAGACCACGGGTGGCCTCGGCGTCGGCATCGACAAGGCGACGCTCGCCCACGTCGTCGTCGAGAACGGCGTGCTGATCGCGGTCCGCGAGATCAATGCCGACTACCAGCAAGTCGCGACGGAGCCGTACGACCCGATCGCAGATCGCTACCTCGCACTCGAGGAGCGCGCCGGTCGGCTGTACTGGGAGACCTCGCCCGACGCGGTGACGTTCACGTCGTTCTACGACGAGCCCGCGCCGTTCGATCTCTCGCTCGTCGAGACGTACGTGTACGCCGGCCTGTCGATCGCGAACGCGGATCCTGGCACCGCCGTGTTCGACAGCTTCAACGGTGGCGTCGCGATCGCCTCGCCGGCGTGCAAGGCGGCCACGCTCGTCGACACGTTCGATGCCACGAATGCGCTCTGGCACAACTCGTTCGCGGATGCGTGCTGCAGCGACACCGAGACCAACGGCGAGGTCGTGCTCGGCACGAACGGCAAGTCGGGGTTCGCCGGCCTGCGCAGCTCGGCGGGCTACGACCTGCGCGACAGCCAGATCTTCACGGCGACGAAAGGCCCGCAGCAGATGACCACGATGTACGGCCTGCTCGGCGCGGAGATCGACGTCAACAACTACATCGCGTTCGAGCTCGATAGCGCCGGCTACACGTGCGAGACGTTCGCCGCCGGCGTGTTGCACCAAGACATGGCGGTGCGGATGGCCGGCGACGCGTACGCGCGGCTGCGAGAGGCCGGTGGCACGATCTTCTACGAAGCGTCGGCCGACGCGACGACCTGGCGGACACTCGCATCGCGACCGACGCCGTTCGATGTCTCCGACGTCTACGTCGGCGTCGAGATCGGCAACGCCACCGACAGCAACTCGGCGAACGCCGTCGCGTACGACGGCTTCAACGCCCCTTAGCGCGCTTCCTCGGCTGCGCCTTCGGTGTGTCCGCGGGCGGCCGCGGAATCTTCACGCCGCCGAGCCAGCCGCGCAGCTCGGGCTCGAGCGCGCGCCGGTTCGCGATGCAGTGATCGAGCGCCTCGGTCTTCTCCGCGATCACCTGCGGCGCACCCGCGCGCTCGCCGAACCGCGTCGTGATCTCGCGAACGATCTCGTCGCGCCGCGCCGGATCACATGCCTCGGTGAACAGCTCGACGACGCCGTTCAGCGTACCCGCGACCTCGTCTTGCGGCATCCGCTTCAGCAGCTCCGCGGAGTGCGCGCGAAAGAACGCCTCGGCGAGCGCGCGCGTCGCCTCGTTCTGCGTCTCCGTCAGGATCGGGATGGTCTCGCGCAGGTCGAGTTTCGGATCGAGCAGCACCTCGAGCGCCGCGGGATAACCCTTCGGATCGCGCTGGCTCGCGAGCGCTTCGATCATGTCGTAGCGGAGGTCGCGCTTCGGTTCGGCCTTCAGCTCCGCGATCGTCTTCGCCACCAGCTCTGGATTGCCGTCGAGCGCGATCTGCAGCGTCGTCTCGCGCATCGCCTCGGGAATGTCGCGCCAGTGCGCTGCCGCTGCGGTCGCTTGCTTGACGAGCTCGGAATCGCGCCCGAGCTGCGCTGCCGCGACGACGACGTTCGCGCGCGATGCCTCGGTATCGAAGTCATCGCCGTCTTTCGGCACCAGCCCGAGCTTCTGCGCGCCCGGTGCGAACGTCATCCGGTACCAGGCCTCGAGCTTGCCGCGCTGATCGGCGGCGACGTAGCGCTCCAACGACGCCGGCAGAGACAGCGCGTCGTCGAGCGTGAACCGATCGGTGCTGGTCAGCAGCTTCGGCACGAACGACAGCGCGAGCACGATCGGGAGCTTTTCGGGCGCCGGATCGTGAAAGCCCGGCCGCGCCGCCCGCGATTCGATCCCGACATCCACGAAGACGCCGCGGCGCTCTGCGGGCGTCAACTGCGACCACGCCTCGTCGCGCAGCGCGGTCGCCTGTGGCGCGGTGTAGTGCACGCGGTAGTAGCCGCGTGCATCGACGTTCGGCATCACCCAGCGCGGGCAGCTCTTCGTCGGCAGCGCGAGCGTGCCGGTCGGTGCATCGAGCAGCGTGCACGCTTCGCGACGCTTGCCCGCGTCGTCGAATGCGACGCACACCGGTACGATCCACGGCTTCGTCTCGGCCGGCGGCGGGCCACCGGCGGGCACGTAGCGGCGCTGGGAGAGCTCGACCGCTGGCGCACCGGCACACTTCACCGTCGCGGCGATCTCCGGCTCGCCGGGCTGATCGAGGAACGTCGCGAACGCGGGCGCGAGATCCTTGCCGGCGACCTTGCTGATCGCGGCGATGAAGTCGGCCGAGGTCGCGTTGCCGAACGCCTTCGCGCGGAGATAGTCGCGCACGCCGCGCGCGAACAGCTCGCTGCCGACGTAGCGCTCGAACATGTGGAGGATCGAGGCGCCCTTGTCGTAGGTGATGTTGTCGAACGCGTTGAAGATGTCCCCGCTCACGACGATCGGCTGGCGGATCTGGCGCGCCTTCGTCAGCGAGTCGGCGCGGAGCGCCTTGTCGCGCATCGCCAGCACGTTGAGCTCCTGGTGCCAGGCCGGCTCGAACGCGGCGGTGATCCGGTCCTCCATCCAGTTCGCGAAGCCTTCGTTCAGCCAGATGTCATCCCACCACGCGGTCGTCACGTAGTCGCCGAACCACTGGTGCGCGAGCTCGTGCGACGCGACCGAGATCCACAGCTCGCGGCGCTGCCACGACGGCTTCGCATCCATCAGCACGAGCGGCTGCGTGTACGTGACGAGGCCCGGGTTCTCCATCGCGCCGAACCCGGCGGTGACCGGGATCGTGAGGATGTCGGCCTTCGGGTACGGATACGGGATCTGGAACCACGCCTCGAGCAGGTCGATGATCTTCGCGGTCGTCTTCGCGGCGTATGCGGCCTCGCCGCCGTGGCCCTTGAACGTGACGATCCGGACCGGCACGCCGCTCTTCGTCGCGCCCGCGGGCACGATCTCGAACGGCCCGACGCCGAACGCGATCAAGTACGACGGCAGCGGCTTGGTCTGTGCGAACTCGACGTGGTGGATCGCGCCGGCCTCCGACTCCTTCGCGATCGGCGTGTTCGCGACCGCGATCAGGCCCTTCGGCACGTCGAGCGTGAGCTGCCACGGGACCTTCGAGTCGGGCTCGTCGAGGCAGGGGAACACGCGGCGCGCGTAGACCGCTTCGAACTGGGTGAACACGTACGGGGCGCCGCCGACCGACTCGACGAACGCGCCGGTCGTGTTGATGTTGTCGATCTCGCCGGTGTAGTCGAGCGCGAGCTGCCACGCGCCCGGCGGCAACGCGGCTTCGGCTTGCAGCTCGAGCAGGTCTTCGCCACGCGGCGTGACGTGCAGCTCGATCGGCGCGTTCGTCGCGCCGGTCGCGGTCGCCATCTTCACGGTCAGATGGCGGCCGTGCAACCAGATCACCGACGTCGCATTGGTGATCTCGCCGGCGATCGTGATCGATCCTTCGAACGTCGGCTTCGCGGGATCGATCGTCAGGCGCGCCGCGTAGCTCGCCGGCGCGAACAAGCGCGGCAAGCGCAGCTTCGGAACTTCATCGCCTGGCGCGGGCGGCACCGGTGCGGGCGGCGGCTGGACGACGACGACCGGCGGCGGCGCGGGTTGCGGCCTCGGTGCGACCGGCGGTTCCGGCGCGGGACACGCTGCGATCAAGACGACGACGAGTGCGAGTGACCTCATGCGCCGACGACGATACCGCGCGGCTACATCGCGCGCGCCTGCGACACGCGTATCAAGTCTCGAGCTGCGCGCCGCAACAGTGCTTCCACTTACGCATCGATCCGCAGATGCACAGATCGTTGCGCCCCGGCGCCTTCGGCTTCAGCCGCGCCATCTCGCGCGCGGCGGGATATTTCGTCGGCCGCAGCGCCCTGCCCTTGGCCTCGGCCTCGCCAAACTTTGCGGCAATTTCTTCGAGCCGCTCCATCGTGAACCACGCGAGCGCTTCTTCCTGCAGGTTGTTCGCGAGCGCGTGATAGCGGCGCTGGTGATGCTGGCTGTCGAAGTGCGGGACCTGGCGATAGCCGGGCGGCACGTCGACGAGCGCGTTGCCGCCGGGAAACCCGTACGTGCCGACGTCGCGCGCGGGCAACAGCTCCCACTCGATCTCGAACAGGCGATACGCGACCGCGCCGAGGCCGACCCACGCGCGCGCTTCGTGCTGGTTGTACGGATGCAAGTACGCCGCTTCGTCCTCGGGCTTCACGCTCTCGGGGACGCCGTACGGCAGGCCGACCGGCGTGCCGTAGTTCGGCTGCGTCGGATCGCCGTTGACCGCGTGGATCAGCTCGTGGACGCAGAACCCGAGCAGCCGGGTGTGGATGCAGCCGCTCTCGCGAACCGCGACCCACTTCACTTCGCCGAGCTGCTTCTGAAGCTGCCACAGCGTTGGTGCCGCGAGATCCCAGATCACGGTCTGGCCCCAACCGCGCATCGCATCGTCGAACCGATACAGCGCCTCGATCCCTTTCGCGCGCTCCTCGAGCGAGAGCCGCTCGTGGCAGTGGCACGCGCACGGGTACGGGGTCTTCACCGCATCGACGACGCTGGCAGGCACCTGACGATTATAGGTTGTATCCGATCATCGTGCGGAACCAGACTTTTCCGTACGGATCGCCGGCGACCAGGCGATGGTCGGTGTCCGTCACGCGCCCGTAGGCCGCGACGGTCCACCACACCTTGCCGAAGCTCATCATCACCGACGGGCCGATGTAGTACTCGGGTCCGAGCGCGAACCGCCGCGTCGCCGGCGCCGGGTTCGTCGGATATTCGCCGCGCAGCCAGCTATCGAGACCGACGCTGAACCGCGGATCGATCTCGTACGTCGCGCCGAGCGTCGGGTTGATCACGATGTCGCGCTGATGATTTCCCTGCGCGTCGCTCGCGAAGTACAGCTCGTACTCGGCCCACAGGTTCGCCGCGACGCGCAGCCGGTCGAACCGATGCTGGAGCAGCAGCTTGCCCTCGAATTCGAATTCGTGATCGTTCTCGGCGAGCTCGCCGTAGACGCCGACATCGATCGGCCACTCGCCGGGGTCCGCGAAGATGTAGCGGACGCGCTGCTTGATCCCGTTCGAGTCGAACAGCTTCGCCTGATTCTGGATCAGGTCGGTGTTCATCATCGGCTGGAACGTGAAGTACAGCGCGAGCTCGAGGCGATCGGCGACTCCGATCTCGAGCTCGGTCTGGAACACGCTGCCGAGGTACGAGCTCAGCTTGCCGGTGTTCGGATCGTTGCCGCGCAGCGGCACGAGATCGACGGTCTGCTCGAGCTCGGCCTGCCCCGGCGCGAGCGTGTCGGTCGTGTAGGTGAACGGTAGCGCGCGCGGATTCGCGGACGCGGTGCTCGATGCGAGAAGCGCGGCCAAGACCAACTTCTTCATCACGACTTCCTAGAAGCTCGCCAGCTGGAGCTTCGGCGAACAGACGTAGTCGTTCGCGGCGCACTGGGAATGACACGCATTGCAGCCGTTCGGATCGCCACCGTAGGTGTCGCCGAGCGGCGGGCCGAGGCCGCGCCACAGGTACATCACGGGGTTCTCCTGGAGCTCGAAGTACTCCCAGTTCTTGTCACCGGCTGCGTTGAAATTGCCGCCGCGCTTCACGCTCGCGAAGATCTTGCCGGTGTCCGTGCGGACCTCGACGATCACCGTGCCGATCGGAAACTCGGTCGAGCCGGTCGGCGGCAACTTGTTGATGAACTGATCGCGCGGCCCGGCGACACCGGCGGGCAGCGTGTTGTTCGGATCCATCAGGTCGTCGGAGAACATCGTCCACGTGCGAAACGGCGCGAACGTCGGGTTGAACGCGATGAACGCATCGTTGGCATCACTGCCCGCGTCGTGACTGCTGCCGCAGCCCGCGATCAGTGCGACTGCGACGATCGCGCGCTTCACTGTTCGACGAACTCCGGGAAGCCGAGCTCGACGGCGACCGCGTTCATCTCGAACACGACCGAGCCCGACGTCGTCGGATCGACCGCGGTGTGGACGCCGGTCCACAACATGCCGAACGGCGTCGCGAGATCGGTCGCGGTCGGCATGTCGGAGCTCCACGTCTCCGGCGTCGCCGGCAGCGCATCGCCCTGGCCGCTCGCGCTGTACAGATCGTCGAGCGTCTTGAACCCGGCCTGGATGTGCGAATCCATGTCGCCCCCCTTCGCCAAGATCCACGGCTGGAACAGGTCGTAGATCTTCGTCGTGCCGGTGAGGTTATTGCGCAGATCGAACAGCGTCGCGTTCGCGTAGCGCGACTCCTCTTCGCCGGTCGCTGCGAGGTTGACCTTCTCCTTCTGCTCGTTCATCAGGCCGACGAGGCCCTGGAACGCCGGGCCGATGTCGATGTTCGCCGGCGTCCACTCGGCGTGGAGCTGCTGCGCGTTGTCGATCAGCTTCTGGCAGAGCTTGGTCTTGAACTCGTTCGCCTCGTCGGCGTTCGTCGGCCACGCGGCCGCTTTGTAACCGGGGAGCTGCGACTCGAAGGCGATCACTTCCTGGCGGATCGTCGGCGCGTACAGGATGCGCTCGATCGAGTGCATGCCGGTCGCGCCCTGATCGTCGAACAGATCCTGATCGCCCGCCGGGCCGAGCTTCGCGAGGAAGTCGTCGTAGCGCGCATCCATCGTGTAGTCCTCGTCGGGGAAGATCGGCGCGGTCGCGCCCTCGACGTGCTCGTACGCGATCCGCGCGTCGCGCCACGCGCTCTTCATGCTGATCAGCGCGGCGGCGTCGGTCGTCGCATCCCAGCCGTGCCCGGTCGGCGCCGCGGCCTGGAGCGCCTGCGCTGCGGTGATGAGGTTCTGGAGGTCGACCGAGATCGAATCCTGCATGCCGGCGACGACGTCCGCCTTGTAGTCGGCGTCCGAGGTGCCGCCGCACGCGATGACGAACAGAACGAGCGAGAGGTACTTCTTCATAGTGCTTCCACGTATGCGACCAGGAGATCCTGGTCGGCTTGCGAGAGTGCTCTGAACGCATCGGTAGCGGCTTGCGCTTCGCCGGCGTGCTGGAGGATCGCGTCCGTCACCGACGAAGCGCGACCGTCGTGAAGATAGAGCCCCGGCGAGAACCGCAGGCCGATCAGCGGTGCGGTCCGCCAGGTCCGCGAGGTTCCGCCGCCATCCGTCATGCCATCGGCAAGCGCGTCGCCCATGTCGTGGAGCAAGAGGTCCGTGTAGACCGGCGCGTCGATGTTCGCGAGCGACGGAATCGGATAGTCCGCGCGGGTGTGCAGCGTCGGCACGTGGCATCCGCTGCACTGGACCTGATCGAACAGCGCGGCACCCGTGTCGGTGAGGCCGACGCGCTTCGGGATCGCGATCCGGCGCAGGTAGAACGCGACCTTGTCGACGTGATCCTGATCGAGATCGACGCCGGGGCGCTGATCGTCGGTGAGTCCGTCGGGGTTCGCGACCTCGGTCGGGCGCATCGGCGTCGTCAGGCCCATGTCGCCCTGGAACGCGTCGGCCGCGAAGTCGTCGAGCGTCGCGACGCGCGCCTTCACGCCGAACCGGCCGATCACCGAATCGCCGGTCTGATACGTCGAGAACCCATCGCCGCTCGGGATCGACGTGAACGTCGTCATCGGCACGATGCCGTGGATCGCGTCGCTGCGCTGCGCCTGTTCGCCGGCGACGCGCAGGATCTCGGCGTCGTCGATCGCTTCCAGGTAGCCGCGACCGAACACCGGCGGGCCGATCCGGATCGTGACGAGCACGTCCGGAACCATCGGCGCGGTCAGTGGTGTGGTCGCGCCCGCGGTCAGGCCCTGGCGCTCGGTGTGACCGAACGGGAGCTCGGATTGATCGGGCGAAGCGGTGATGCCGTCCTGAAGGACGATCGCCATCTTCTGGACGAGGCCGGGACCGCGCGAGCCATCGGAGTGGCACGCGCCGCACGAGCTCCGGATGAAGTACGGGCCCAGGCCATCGGGCGCCCGGAACGGGAGGTCGAACAGGTCGTCGCCGGCGTGAAACTGGGCGACATCGGCGCTCGCAAGACCGTCGATCGGGACGTCCTTCGCGTTGACGATCGTCGACGGTGGATCCTGGTTTTCCTTGTCAGCGGCACAACCTGCGGCGAGCGCCGAGGTTGCCGTGAGAATGAAAACCATTTTCATATTCACTACGAATAGTCGATCCTCTCATGAAGATCAACTGCTCGATGTTCGCCGTCCTAGTGGAGGCCTACGCCCAGCGTGATTCCGGCTAGTTCGTTCACGCCGGCCGCCGGACCACTCGTCATCATCAGCTCGGTCTGCGAGGCATCGAGGAACACCCGGATGATCGGCAGATCGACCTGGATGCCGCCGCCGAAGCGCACGGCCTGGCCGAACGAGCGCGAGCCATCGCTCTTGTCGAACACCGCGCCCGCCGCCGGACCGACGTGGATGTAGGTCGAGACGTGGTGGGTGCGCAGGAAGAACCATTGAAAGTCGAGCGATGCCGTCCCGGTCAAATAGCGGGGCGACGCGAGGTACGCCGACGAGCTCGGCGACATCTCGAGGCTGTCGCTGGAGATGTCGTGCGCGTGGACGCCGAGCTCGATGTGAAAGTCGCGCGCCGCCGCGGTGCCAAACGCGACCGAGTAGGTGCGCGCGGGCGCCTGCGTCGTATCGAGGACGGTCTGCCCGTCGGTGAGCGAGCTCGTCGTGTTGCGCGCCGACACCACGGGTTGTGCCATCACGTTCGCGATCGGGCCGGCGAGCTTCGACGACATCTCGTAACCACCGGAGACGTACGGATGGCACGCGACGACAAAGGCGAGTACGACAGCCCAGCGCACGAGAGGTGACTCGGCCGCAGCTCCGCGCTCGTCGGGTAAGCGTGGGCCGTTTGTGTACGGGCGACGTCGGCGCGGATGTGTGTCTTGCGACGACGTCGCTCGTCGGGTCTGATCCAGCCATGCGCCTGCCCTATCGGATCCTCAACGTGTTCACCGTCGACGGCGATCGGCTTTCCGGAAACCCGCTGTGCGTGTTCGAGGATGGCTCGCAGCTCTCGACCGAGCAGATGCAGGCGCTCGCGCGCCAGCTGAATCTCTCCGAGACCACGTTCATCCTGCCGTCCGACAAGGCGACCGCGCGGGTCCGGATCTTCACGCCCGGGTTCGAGATGCCGTTCGCGGGTCACCCGACGCTCGGCACCGCGCACGTCGTGCGCTCGCTGAAGAGCTCCGGCGATGCGCTGGTGCTCGAAGAGATCGCGGGCCTCGTGCCGGTCACCGCCGCGGGCGATCGCTGGACGCTGCGCGCCGCGAAACCGCCGGCGAAGGCCACACCGCGGGCGAGCCGCGCACAGATCGCGGCGATGCTCGGGCTCGACGACAAAGCGCTCGCCGGTGATCCACTGTGGATCAACACCGGATCCGAGCAGCTCGTGATCCCGCTCGCGTCCGTCGACGATGTGCGGCGCGCCGCACCGAACGCGGAGCTCGTCGCGCAGCACGGCTTTCAACCCGGTGGTCGCGAAGCGATGGCGTACGTGTGGGCGCGCGAAGCGAACGATCCGCGCTCGCTCGTCGTCCGGTTCTTCTTCACGCAGCACGGCGCGATCATCGAAGATCCGGCGACCGGCTCGGCGTGCGCGAACCTCGGCGGCTACCTCATCGCGACCGGTGCCGCGCTTCCGCTCAGCGCCACCTTGCTCCAGGGCGAAGCCGTGAAGCGGCCGTCGCACCTCGGGCTGCGCGTCGACGCAGATCAGGGAATCTACGTGTCGGGCAACGTCGTCGAGCTGGGTGGCGGGAGTTTTGACGTCTAGCCGGCAACTCTGGCTGCCGGCCCGCGTAACCAAGCGTCGCCATTACGGCCGAAATGGCATGCCGGCTGCTCTTACCGTCGACGCAGATGATGCGTACGGACCCGATGCCCCACTTCGCCGGTTGGACCGCCGCGGCAGTCGCCGCCCTGGTGGCCGTGCTCGTCACCGCGATCTTCGCGAACTGAGCGCCAGCGCGAGGCCGAGGATGATCGCGGCACCGCCGGCGATCAGCGTCGGTCGCAGCGGCTCGCCGAACAAGGCGAGCGCCGCGAGTGCGGTGATCACCGGCACCGAGAGTTGGACCGCCGCCGACCGCGTCGCACCGAGCCGAGGCACCGCCGCGTACCACAGGCTGTAGCCGAGCCCCGAAGCAATCCCGCCGGAGATCACAGCGAGCACGACGCCGGTCGCGGTGAGATGGCGCGTCCCGACGAAGATCAGCACCGCAGCGATCGGCAGCGTGCGGACGAAGTTGTCGGCCGTCGTCGCGAGTGGACGCGCGATGCCGCGACCGCGCAGCGAGTACACGCCCCACGCCGCGCCGGCCGCGAGCATCAGCAGCGTGCCGGAGAGCGGTGGTGGATCGAGGCCCGGTGCGGTGATCACGACGAGCCCTGCGAGCGCGCAGCTCCAGCCGAGCCACTGGACCAGCGTCGGGCGCTCGCCGCGGATCAGCGCTCCGCCGATCATCGTGAGCTGGACCGCGCCGAACAGGATCAGCGCGCCGGTGCCGGCCGCGAGCTCGTGATACGCGAACGTGAATGCGACGGCGTAGACCGCGAGCGCCAGCGCGGAGGCCCAGCTGCCCGCGCCGCGAAACCGATCGCCGCGGCTCACGACGAGCAGCGCGAGGACGAGCGCGCCGGTCGCGAGCCGGATCGCGGTGAAGCTCGTCGCATCGATCTCGTTCGTGCGCAGCGCGGCACGGCCGAGCAGCGAGTTCGCCGCGAATCCACACATCGCCGCGGCCGCGAAGAGCGCCGTTCGCACGGCGCGAGCTTACGTTAGAAGTAGTACGACGCGCCGATCGTCAGCGCGCCACCCGACAGGGTGTCCTGCTGCGTCGTCGGCGAAGCGCCACCGACCGGCGCGCCACTCGCATCGACCGCCACCGGCTGATTCGCGTCGCCTTTGCGCTGCCCCATGCCGACCGCCTTCAGCTCGGCCTGGAGCGCGAAGTGATCCCAGCGGTGCTCGAGCCCGACGCCGAGCTCGGCGAGCGGACGCGTATCCGCATCGAGCTGCATGCTGTCCTTCACGTTCACCGAATCGATCGAGCCCTCGCCGAGGCCGCCCAGGATCCACCAGTTCCAGTCGCTCTCGATCGCGAACCGATAGCGCAGCGCGAACGCGGCCATCGTGACTTGGTTATCGCCCTGCGAGCCATCGCTCAGCTTCTCGATGCCGCCACCGACAGCGACCTCGAGCTCGAGGTGCGGCGTCGCGCGGAACCGGAGCGCGAGCTCTCCGAGGCTGAACTGCGTCTTTTGATCCGGCGCGTAGTCGGGCGACACGCTGACGCCGCCGAGCGAGAACCCGACCGCCCAACGATCCGCCATCACGTTGCGAACCGGCACCGTCGCGATCACGACGGGCTGGGGCTGGACCATGCCCGGCGCACCCGAGGCATCGCCGTCGTAATCGCCCGGCGTCTGCGCGTAGGCGGTCGAACCGGCGAGAACCAACGTCGCGACGAGCAGCTTACCCATGGCCGCCATTGTTCCACGGTCCGTGCCACGCCAAGTCGGTGAAATTCAATAACGCGTACGTCGCGAGAACCCACATCGGGAGCGACGATCGTGGGGAGTTCCTACATTATATTGAGCGGGTGCCGGGACGTACGTTCGCGATCGGCGACATCCACGGTGATCTCGCGGCGTTGCAGACGCTGTTCGCTCGCCTGCCTCAACTCGTGCCGGGCGACACGTTGGTGTTCCTCGGCGACTTCCTCGACCGCGGTCCCGACTCGGCCGGCGTGATCGCCTGGCTACGCGAGCTCGCCGAATCGACCGCCGCGAAGGTCGTGTTCCTGCGCGGCAATCACGAGGACGCGTGGCTGCAGATCGTCGAGCAGGGCTGGCCGGAGTTCATCCTGCCGCGCGGCAACGGCTGCCTCGAGACGTATCGCTCGTTCAAGGGCCTCGAGGTCCCGCACCCGGATGCGATGCCGACGACCGAGGAGATGAACGAGATGCTCGATGGCTCGTTCTTCCCCAAAGATGTCGTCGCGTGGATGCAGCGGCTGCAGTGGTTCTACGAGGACGATCACGCGATCTACGTCCACGCCGGGATCAAGCGCGAGGGCGATCACTTCCCGCACCCTTCGCAGGTCGAGCCACCGCGCGCGCTCTTGTGGTTGCGCGATCGCGACTTCTTCGAGCACTACCGCGGCAAGCTCGTCGTGTTCGGTCACACGACGACGCGGACGCTGCCGAACGAGCTGTCGTCGTACACGCCGGACGATCCGACCGACCTGTGGGCGGGACCGTCGTGCGTCGGCCTCGATACGGCGTGCGGCAAGGGCGGGTTCCTCACGGCGTTCGAGCTGCCCGCGCAACGCGTCTACGAGTCGCGTGGCTAACCGCACGGTCTCGACGGATGTTCGCAAGCGCGTGCGGTTCGCCGCGGCGCTCGCATCGCCGCTCGGCGTGTTGCTCACGATCCCGCTGCTCGTGATCGCGGTCGGCCTCGCGATCATCTTGCTCGGCCGCTCGACGACGCGCGACGCATCGCTGTCGATGGCGCGCCACCAGCTCGCCGAACAAGCGCAGGCCGTTCAGAACGATGTGGCGTTCGCCCTCGATCAGGCGGATCCGCTGCTCGCGCGCCTCCACGTGCTCGCCGACAAGGACAAGCCGATCGACGAAGTGCTCGTGCGCCTGCACGACCTGATGCTCGGTCGGCCCGGCGTCGCGTTCCTCAGCATCAGCTTTCCCGACGGGACGTTTCGCGGCGCGCAGCTGAAGGATCGCGTGATCGAAGTCCAGGAGAGCCATGCAGAAGGTATGGCGACCTGGTTCGACGTCACCGACGACTTGCTCGTCCCGAAGCGCAGCGAGAAGACGAACTACGATCCGCGGACGCGCGCGTTCTACCAGCTCGCCGCGAAGGGCCAGCGCGCGTGGACCGAGCCGTACACGTTCTTCAAGAGCCACGAGACCGGCATCACGTGCACCGAGCCGGTGTTCGACGCGAACCACGCGCTGATCGCCGTGCTCACCGTCGACTTCGACGTCGGCGCGCTGTCGGACTTCATCGCGCGGCCCGCGCTCGATCAGGCGCGCTCGGTCGTCTATACCCGCGCGGGTGCGGTGCTCGCTTCACCGCTCGCGTCGGCGCTGCCGTTGCCCGCGGGCGACGCGTTGCTCCGCGGCACGGACCTCCACGATCCGGCGCTCGATCGGCTGTTCGAGCAGCCGGATGTCACCGGCACGCGCGAGCTCGCGACCCGCGACGGCGGCTATCTCGCATCGATCGTCGCGATCGGCGGCAAGCGCGCCGGCATCGCCGTGCCGCTCGACTGGTTCATCGCTTCGGTCGTTCCCGCGCGCACGTTGCTCGGTCCGACCCACCGTCTCGAGGTCGGCGGCGTGCTCGCGAGCATGCTCGCGCTCGCGATCGCGGTGCTCGTCGCGCTCGTCCTCGCGTGGAACGTCGTGCGGATGCGCCGCCAGGTCGCGACCGCGCGCAAGGAAGCGCGCTCCGCCGAGGCGCGTGCGCGCGAGCTCGGCAGCTACCGGCTCGTCGCGCGGCTCGGCCACGGCGGCATGGGCGAGGTCTGGCGCGCGGAACACCAGCTGCTCGCGCGCCAGGCGGCGATCAAGTTGATCCGCGCCGAGATGGTGCGCGACCCGCACGCGGCCGTCGAGATCCACGAGCGGTTCCGCCGCGAGGCGCAGGTGCTCGCGTCGATGAAGTCGCGCCACACGATCGCGATCTTCGACTACGGGGTCACCGAGGCCGGCGTGTTCTATTACGTGATGGAGCTGCTCGACGGGCTCGATCTCGAGTCGCTCGTCGTGAAGTACGGCGCGTTGCCGGCCGCGCGCGCGATCCAGTTGCTGATCCAGGCGTGCAGCTCGCTCGCCGAGGCGCACGAGGCGGGCCTGCTCCACCGCGATATCAAGCCGCCGAACTTGTTCGCGTGCCGCGAAGCGGACGAGGTCGACATCTGCAAGCTGCTCGACTTCGGCATCGTCCAGCAGGTCGAGGACCAGCCCGTGCCTGCAGCTCGCACGAGCAAGCCGATCATCGAGACCCCGAAGCTCACCCAGATCGGCGCGATGCTCGGCACGCCGGGCTTCATGCCGCCCGAGCAGATCCTCGGCATGCAGCTCGACGGCCGCGCGGATCTCTACGCGCTCGGCTGCGTCGCGTGGTGGTTGCTCACCGGCCGCGAGGTGTTCGAGCGCGAGGCCGAAGCAAAGCTACTCCACAAGCACATCTACGAGCCGATTCCTTCGCTCGCCGCCGCCGCGCCCGGCTGGATCCCCGCGGAGCTCGAAACGATCATCGCCGCGTGCCTCGCGAAGGACGCGAACGATCGCCCGGCGAATGCGCGCGAGCTCGGTGCGCGCCTCGCCGCGATCCGGATCCCCGACGAGTACGCGTGGACCGCAGGACGTGCGCGCGCCTGGTGGAGCGACTATCGCGCGCCGCAGCCGGTGCCGAACGTACCGTCGGCCGAGCAACAAGTGATCATGCCCGGCTCGAGCCCTTTTGCTCCGACGATAACGAAGTAGGCGCGAACATCTTCGCGAGCCGGCGCAGGGGATTGCGTCGCTGTGCGCGCAACGCCGCACCGGCCTTCGCGGTCTCGACGCGGACCGAAGCGCGCGCGTGTGCGAGCTTCTCCTTGTCGCTGCCGACGTACGCTTCGCGCGTGCCGGCGATCAGATCGACCCACGCCCACACGATGCCGAAGTTCTTGTCCTGATCGCCCATGTGGTGCTCGTAGTGCCACGTCAGGTGATCGCGCGCCCACTGCGGATCGAGGTGCGCTCGGCGATGATCGCGGCGATAGCGCGCGAGGCAGTACCAGATCGTGCTCGTGTAAAACGGCGCGATCGGAAACAGCGGCGCGTGCGCGAGCCCGATCACGGTGAGGCCGATCGCTTCGCGCGCCTGGGTCGGGGTGCTCCACGGCGGCCCTTCGTACGCCGGGTCGTAACCACCGTGCTTGCGCACCGCTTGATGATGATCGTGATAGTGGAACGAGAACCGACTGCGCTTGTCGCGGCCGAGCCCGTGCAAGAGGTACTTGTGCGTTGCCCACTCGCCAACGCCAAACACCGCGAGAGCCACCGGGATCCCGAACATCCGAGGAGCTTACTTCGGCGCCGGCAGATAGGCGCGCGGAAGTGCATCGCCGGCGAGAAACTGGCGGCGCCGGCGGCGCTGGTTGAGCTTCGCGGAGATCCCGATCGTCGACCATCCCGCGAGCACGCCGGCGGCCGCGCCGAGCACGCCCGCGCCGAGCATCGGCAGCACCATCCCGCACGTGCCGAGGACGACGCCACCGCCGAGCACGACCCATACGATATCGGTCGCGTGGCGCCGGATCCACGTGTCGTAGTCGCGCTCGCATTCGGCGCACCACTTGCCGGGCCTCGTGGCGACGTCCTTGCCGCAGCGCGCGCAGGCCATCCCTAGTTCTAGCTCTTCGCGCAGCCCGCGAACAGGTATCCACCATCGACTCCGCCGTCGATGATGCGGATCGCGCAGTTGCGCGGGTTCGGCTCGGCCTCGAACCACTCGGGCGACAGGTGGCACCACATCATCACGAACGCACGCAGCGTCACGCCGTGGCAGATCACGACGATCTCGCGAATGCCATGCTCGAGCGCATCGCGATGGAACGTGCCGAATGCCTGGTGGATCCGCTTCGCGACGTCGAACCGGCTCTCGCCTTGCGGCATCCGCGCCCAGAACTTGCCGCCGAACCGGCACTGCATCTGGTAGTAGCCGTGCTCGTTCGGGAAGCGCTTCGCCAGATCCTCCTCGGGAACGCCGTCGAACAGGCCGAACTGCTGCTCGCACAGGAGGATGTGCTCGACCCGATCCGTGATCCACGGCTTGCACATCTCCTGGACCGCATCGGCGGTCTGGCGCGTGCGCATGTACGGGCTGACCCACAGCCGCACGTGCGGGCGCTCTTCACCGAGCTCCTTCGCGTAGTAGGCCGCGAGCTGGCGACCGGCTTCGCGCGCTTGATCGACACCGCGCGGCGATAGCGGTACCGCGTGATCCGCGGTCACCGCGTGGACGAGTGGATCGACATTGCCGAGCGATTCACCGTGCCGGACCAGCAGGATTCGCACATCCCGAGCTTACCTGCGGCGGCGCCGGCGCAGAACCACGACCGCCACGAACCCCGCACCCGCGAGCGAACCTGCACCGTCGCTGGTGTGACAGCCACAGCCCTTGTGCTCGATCGCGATCGGCGGCGTCTGGCCCTTGCTCGACATGAGACCTGCCGACGGCACGTCCTTCGCGAGCAGCGATGCGAGCTGGACCTGACCGCGCGGTGCGAACGCGAGGTTCGTCGCGGCGACCGGCGCGGCGATCTGCTGCGACTTGTTCGGCCCACCCCACACGCCGCGCTTCGGCGCTTCGCAGGTCAGCGTGCCCTGCCACGGATGGAGGATCACGTAGCGGCCCTGGAAGTTGTTGACGCCCTCGTGCGTGACCTTGTCGGACATCTCACCGTGCTCGTCGGGAATCCCGCGACCGCCCGCGATCGGCTCGACCGAGCGGAAGACGAGGTCGTTCTTGACGTCCTTGCCGTAGCGCGCGTGCAGGCGGGTCAACGTGTACGAGCCGGCATCCTTGTACTTCGAGCCGATCACGTCGGCGCCGAACGTCTGGAGGTCGTTGCCATCGAGCGTCGGGCCCGGGCACGGATCGCACGAGCCCGCATCCCACGAGTACTCGGTGACGACCGCGTTCGGATGATCGGCGAGCGCGTGATCGAACAGCGCGGCGTAGAACTCCCCGAACCTGGTGCGCACTTCATCGGTGACCGGCAGGTTCGTCGGGATCGTGATGTTCGGATAGTTCGCGACCTCGTAGCGCGTGTTGTTCGGCGCGAGGACGTTGACGATCAGATCTTGCGTCCCCTTCGAGTTCGCGAGGCCGAGCCGGATCGGCAGCGTGAACTCCGGGCTGTCGTAGTGAAACCGCAGCGGCGACAGCGTCGCCATGCCGTGATCGAAGTGGACCTTCTTCGGATCGACCTTCGCGACGAACCACTTCATGCCCTGCTCGATGTACGGGCGAAGCAGCGGCTCGGCGCCGGCGGGAATCTGGTAGTGGTGATCGCGCAGCCACGCATCGAGGCCGGTCGACTGCTGCGCCGACAGGACCTCGATGTTGTATTCACCGACGGAGAACCGCGCCTCGACGTGGACGTGATACTCGGTGCGGTCGCGACTGTCGCTGACCGATTCGTCCTCTTCGACCGCGTCCGTGACCGCCATCATCGGTTCGGGTTCGTTGACGTACGGGTTGCACGGATCCTGCTCCCAGTACTCGACGAGCCGTGGCGCACCGAGCGTGTCGACCTTGTCGAACAGGTCGCGCGGCAGCGTCTTGACCTGATCCTGCTTGACCACGGTCGGGACGGGCACGACGAGCGCGAAGCCTTCGGGCGGGCCTTGATAGTTGTTCTCCATCGACAGCACGGTCGTCGTGCCGTGACGCATCAACACGACCTCGGTCGCGTTGTTGAACATCTCGGCCTTCGCACCGCCGACGTAGAAGCCGCAGAACGCGAGGATGGCGGGAGCCAGCATGCATGCTCACACGCACGGCGCGCGTGAACGATCTAATCCGCTCAAAGATCGCGGGCGCCGACGGTGTCGAGCGGCGAGTAGATGAACAGCGTCGTGGTCGGCTCGAAGATCAATTCGCGTGCGCCGCCGGGGACGTACAGCTTCTCGCCGATCACGGCGCCGAGCGTGCCCGCGGTAGGCTGCGGCATGAAGTCGAGGCTCGCCCACACATCCATGATCGGGTCGTACGACATCGTGTAGCTCAGCGCGGACGTGCTCGCTTCACCGCCGGCGCAGATCAGCTTGCTCTGGATCGTGCCGTACGCGCAGCCGCCGCGCTGGACCGGCATCGCGGTGGCCTCGGTCCACGTCCCGCTGGGATTTTGCTGCGCCATCGGCAGCACGTAGACGTTGTTCTGCGCGGTATCGGACCCGAGCCCCGACAAGCCTCCGACGACGACGAACGTGCCGTCGACCCTGCGCATCGCCGCCGGGTGGGAGCGCTTCTGCGGCAGATCCGGCAGCTGCGCGGTGCCGCATGCGGGCCCCGGGCACCACGTATCCGTCGACGTGTCGTAGAAGATGTTCGACGCGACCGCATCCGTCGTCGCGGCGCCGCCGAACAGATAGATCCGGGGCGGTGCGACGACGACCGCGGCCGAGCCGCGCTCGTAGCCCGCGGGCATCGCCGCGATCGCGCGCCACTGCGGATCCGCAACGGCGGTGTCGAGCGCGTACGAATCGCCGCGCGCGGGATAGTCGTTCATCGCGTCGGGCGTGCCGTCGAGACCGCCGAGCAAGTACAGCGTCGTACCGACCGCCGCGAGCTGGACGTGATGGCGCGCGACCGGCGCATCGGGCAGCTGCGTCCACACCATCGGCGTGACGAGCGTGTCGAGCACGTCCGCGCGCTTCGTCACGTCGAGGCCCGCGGCTTGATCGGTATCGAAGCCGCCGACGACCGCGACCCGCTGGCCGAGTGCGGTCACGCCGGACTCGAGTCGCGCGAGCGGGAGATCCGGGCCGCTCGACCACGGCGAGCTCGGCGCATCCGGCTTCGCCGCCGGAGAGCTGCACGCGGCGAGCGCCGCGAGACCGAGCCAGAGCTTTGCCATCAGGCCAGAGAATAGACCACTAGAAGGCTTCGAGAGCCTTGCGGTCGAGCTTCGTTGGATCGCCGATCACGACCGTCTGGAGTCGGGTCAGATGCGACTTCGCCCACGCCTGGATCTGTGCGGACGTCACCGCGTGGATCTTCGCCGGTAGGTCCTGCAACAGGTGCCAGTCACCCCCGAGGAGCTGCGCGTTTGCGAGCATGCGGGCCTGCCCTGCCCCATCTTCGGCCGCCATCATGGTGCCGGTGACGAACGTGCTTTTCGCACGCTCGAGCTCGTCCGCCGGAATCGCCACGTCGCGCAGCTTCTTCGCCTCGTCGAGCATCACGGTCATCGTCGCGATCGGATCGACCGCGGTGACGTAGAGGCTGACGCGAGGCAGCTGCGACATCGCGGTCATGTACCCCGCAGGCGCGTAGGACAGATTTCGCTTGGTCCGAACCTCCTCGAACAACCGCTCGTACAACGCCGACATCCCCACCCACGCCGGGAAGAACTCGGGCGAGCCCCAGGCCGGGCCGATCGCCGTCGCCGTGATGTAGTTCGTCGGCAGCTGTTGTTCGTACGCGGTCACGGCGCCTCGGCGATCGGCGATCGGAGGCAATGGCTCCTCGCGATACGAGCCGGCGGGCAACCCGCCGAACGCCGCGGTCGTCGCTTCGATCACGTGCGCCGGATCGACGTCACCGACGACGACCAGCAACATCCGCGACCGATCGCGCAACTTCGCGAGGTGCGCGCTCAACTGCTCGGCGGTGAGACTCGCGACCGACCCCTTCGTCCCGATCGCGCGATTCGCGTACGGATTTCCCGCGAACACGACGGCATGTTCGCGGAGCCCGAGTAGCGCATCGGGATTCGCCTGTTCGTCGGCGAGCTGCGCGAGCACGCGCTGGCGCTCGATCTCGATCTGTTCGGCGGGCAATGCCGGCTGGAGCAACGCCGAGACCAGCATCTCGAACGTCTGGTCCCACGCCGGCGTCAGCGACCACGACTCGAGCGCGCTATCGTCCTCGCCGCTCGCCGCTTCGAGCGTGCTGCCGAGGTCGGAGAGGCGTTGCGTGAACGCGTCCTTCGGCCACTTCGTCGTGCCGCCATGCACGGCGGTTCTCAGCGCGATGCCCTCGCCCCCCGCCGTGCTCGCGGTCCAGTTGCGCACGCCACCGCGGAGATAGAGGTTCGTGACCGTGCTCTCGGCATGTGGCGTGCGCTTCACGAGGATGTGGATGCCGTGGGCCCACGCCTCGGTGATCGCGCCTTCGGTCTTCGCCGGTGGGTCGGCCGGCGGTGCGACGGGAACCGGCGGTGCTGGCGTCGGTTCGACCGGAGCGGGCGCCGGCATCGCGCTCGGCTTCGGCCCGCCACCGCAGGCGAGGAGCGTGACGAGCAACAGGTAGCGCATTACCGGGCCCCTTTCAGCAGGCCCTCGAAGTGCGCCTGATCGAGCCCGGCCTTTTGCATGTCGGGCGACACCATGACCGCGAGCACGAACGGCTTACCCGTGATGTACGTGTTGATGTAGCGCACGGTGTCGGCGACGGTGACTTGGTAGAGGTGATCGACGTACGAGAGGTAGTAGTCGAGTCCTGCCGAGGTCCACCAGAACGTCAGCGTATGAGCGAGCTGGCTCGGCTTCTCGCTGCCGCGGACGTCGTCGACCTCGAGCGAGTGCGCCGCGCGACGGATGTCCTCGTCCGTGACGTAGGCGGTCTTCATCTTGTCGAGCTCGCCGGTGATCGCCTTGACGCACGCATCGACCTTGTCGGGTTTCGCCGAGAAGTTGAGCGAGATCGGGCCGGTGTTCATCTGCGTGAACCACGACAGATTCACGCGCACGCACGAGCCCGAGTCGACGAGGGCTTTCTGAAACCGCGACGACGGCTCGCCGATGGCCTGGCTCAACGAGTCGGCGGCATAGGTGTCGACGACCGACTTTCCGACGGTCGACGGTCCTTGCCACTCCATGATGCCGGTCACGACCTGCACCGGCTGGACGACGAGCGCGACCTCGGTCTTCTTGATCGGCGGGTGGCTGACGAGCGGGAACTTCTTGAACGGGTCTTCGGCGCGCTTCCAGTCCTTGTAGAGCGCGTCGGCCTCCGCGAAGATCTCGTTCGCATCGACGTCGCCGGTCACGACGAGCGCGGAGTTATTCGGAACGTAGTAGCGATGCTGGATCGTGCGCATCTGCTCGACCGATGCCTTCAGGACGGTCGCGCGCAAGCCGAGCGGATCCTTGCGCGACGTGTACTTCCAAAACACCTTCTCGGTCACGGTGTGAAACAGGTGGTAGAACGGCGACGCTTCGTTGCGATCGATCTCGCCGGTCACGACGACGCGCTCGCGCTCGAGCTCCTTCGCATCGAACGACGGCGATACCACCGCGTCGCGGAGGAACACCATCGAGTCCTTCAGGTGCTCGCTCGTCGTCGTGAAGAAGTAGTTGACCCGTTCGGTGTTCGTCGTGCCATTCCACGTCATGCCGAGCTCGTGCGCCCGCTTCATGTACGCCTCCTGGCTCGGCAGCGCCGCATTCGCCTTGAAGAACATGTGCTCGTAGAGATGCGACAGCCCGTTGTACTCGGGCGGTTCCGTCATCGAGCCGTTCTTCGCGGTGATCTCGACGGTGATCAGCGGCACCGAGTGATTCTCGACGACGAGCACCGTGAGCCCGTTCGGACACGTGTGTTGTTGGATCTTCGGCGGCTCGGTCGTCCTCGACGACGCCACCAGGAACACGACCGGGACCAGAGCGATCATGCGCCAAGAATAGATCGCCTCCCGGTGTCGTGCGTCTGTGGAGGGGTGAGTCGTGTCGCGCTCGCGCTGATCGTCGCCTTCACCGCGGGCCGGGCGTCCGCGGAGGTTCCGTGGCCGCGCTGGGCGCCCGAGGTCGGGTTCGGCGCCCACGTCAGCCAGATCGGCGCCCGCTCCGAGGGTGGCGTCGACGGCGTGCTCGCGCTGTCGCTCGGCGTCGGCCGCTGGCAGCTGTTCGGTTCGGCGACCCTCGGCACCGCGGGGTTCGACAACACGGCGACGACTCCCGCGCTGGAGATGGCGGTCGACGGCTCGCGCGCCTGGTTCGGCGGTGGCGTCCGCTGGCTCGCCCGCCAGTTCGCTCCCGAGCGCGACTTCCTGATCGAGATGGATCTCCACGCGCAGACCGGCATCGAGCGCTACGCGTTTGGCGACGGCACCCGGCTCGTCCGTCCCGATGTCGCGATCGGCGTCGGCTGGGACGTCCGCTCGCCGGGACTTCATCAGCTGACGACCCGGCTCGACGTCCGCATCGTGTTCACGCCGACGAACGACAACGCGCTCGTCGCGTGCCGCGGCACCTGCGACCCGCGCAATGGCTCGGTGCCCGGGCTCGATATGGGAGTCACGTTCGCGTGGTGAGAGTGCTCGCGCTCGTCGCCGTGCTCGCCGCGACGGCGCGAGCCGATGTCGATCGACGGGTCGGTTGGGACTTCGGCGTCGGCGCGCTCCCCGCGAAGACGGTCGACATCGCGCTCGGCATCGATCTCGATCAACGGATCGCCGGTGCGTGGTTCGCGACCACCGCGTTTCGCTGGCACTGGATCGATCAGACGATCGACATGACGACGGACTCGACCGCCGGCCCAGCGCTCGAGCTCGGCGTGCGCCATCGCCTCGCGACGTCGCACAGATTCGACCACCTCGATCTGAACGTCGACGGCGAAGTCGGCCTCGGCACTCGGATGGAGGCCTACGCCGGCTTGCGCTTCGGCTATCGAATCACCGAGCACGCAGGGCCGAGCGCGCAGCACGGGTTCGACTTCGACCTCGGGCTGCGCGCCATCGCCAGCGACCGCGACGCCGTGATCGGCATCGGCGGCATGTTCGTGGTGGCGATGGCCTGGGACGACTGACTACTCGAACCAGACGAGCAGCGTGTACTTGTTGAAGTTGGCGTCGTAGCCGAGCGCACCGGCTTCGACCTTCACGTAGTACGTGCCGGCCGCGAGCGGACCGACGACGATGTCCTCGCCGCACGCGCCGCTGAGGCCGCACGTGAAGCCGCCGTCACTGCCGCCCTGAGCGCCACCGTCGTACTCGCCGCCGATCGCCGACGTGGTCCCGTTCGTGGTGACGTCGACCGCAGTGTCGGTCTGGTTGTCAGCCGACTCCGCGACGATGTGGATCTTCTTCGTCGCATGGGCGGCGTCGATCACGAGCTTCGTGAGATCGACGTCGGTGGTCGCGGTGCCGGTGAGCGTCGCGCCCGTGATCTGGAACGGGATCGCCGACGGAGCGGCGGCCGTACCGGTCGTGTGGTCCGACGCCGGCTCGGCGAGGCTGACGAGCGCCTCGGCGACCGGTGTGATCGACACCGAGTAGTTCGCGGCGCCGGCGGTGTCGAAGATCACGATGTTGACGGTCTCGGCCGCCGTCACGACAGCGTGCAGACCGCCGACGATCTGGCTCCACTTGCCGCCTTCCATGATGCCGACGGCCGGCGAACCGTTCGCCGCGTTCGCGCCGCTGATCGAGCCAGTCATGTGGATCAGGCCTGCCGGCGCGGCGAGCGAGTACCACAGCGTGTCACCCGCGTTGGCGATCATGCCCGGCGCCGCCGTGCCCGACGTCAGCGCCGTCGCGGCGCGCGCCTTGATGTCGACGTTCGCGATCACCGACGTGACCTGCGCTCCGGTCGCACCGCTCGCGACGGTGAGCATGCCCGCAGCTGCATCGCCGTCGATCTCGACCACGCCCTTCAGCTCGTACGCGGTGCTGGTCTGCGCATCCGCGATGAAGTTCGTGCCCGCCGGACCCGTGAACGTGACGTTCGCGAGGCCGCCGCTCGAATCCGCCGTCAGATCGAACGGCTGGTCGAAGTCGTGGTTGATGATCGTGAAGCCCGGGCGACCGCCCTGGTCGACGCCACCGGTGAACTGCGCCTCGATCGGCGAGACGACCTGGAACGCCTGCTTCAGCGTCACCGAGCCGTTGCTCGCGACGGTGACGTCCTGCGCGCCCACGGCCGCCGCGGCGTCGATCTTGATCTCGGCGAACAGATCCGTCGGGCTCGCGACGGTGACCGACGACACGGTGACGCCCGTGCCGAACGTGACGGTGGCGCCGTCGGCCCAGTTCGTCGCATCGCCGCTGATCTCGACGCGGAGCTCGCGACCGGCAAAACCCTCGGCCGGGAACACGCCGCTCGCCGAAGGAGTCGTGCCGTCGCTACCGCAGCCGGCCACCACAAAACCAAACACCAAAGCAAATCCAAGGTTACGCATGAAGACCTTTCTAAGGGGCGCCACAAATTGCACAAAGCTGCCCCGTCGTAAACGGGAAAATGTGTTACCTCCTCGGCAAATGGTCCGGCACCAGATCGTGATGCAGCGAGCGGACTTCGAGCTCACGCTCACGCTGCTCGATACAAAGCTGATCATCCACGGCGGCGAGACGCGGCTCGAGCAGGAGTTTGCGAGCGAAGCCGCGCTCGTAGAGCACGCACTGCGCGTCGTCAAGCTGCGCCAGGCAGAGGGCTACCGCGTCATCGGCGAGCGCAAGAACGACCAGATCGTGATGCCGCCCGAGCCGAAGACCGACGAGCCCGAGGCGAAAGCTTAGGCCGGCCAGAGCATCTTGAACGCGTGCATCCAGTCGTTCTTCTGGAACCCCGGGATGCACCACAGCTGACACAGCGCCTCGATCGGGCGCGCCGATTCGACGCCGCCCATGTCGAGCGCGTCCCAGCCGAACTGCGCGAGGATCGCGCTCGCCTGCTGCTTCGCGCCGGCGTCGTTGCCGCAGATGAACATCGTCGGCGTCGCGGTCAGCTTCGGGTTGACCATCAGCGCGTTGCCGACGCAGCTGAACGCCTTGACGAACTTCGCCTGGGGCGCGGCTTTCTGGAGGTGCTCCATCAGCGAGTCGTTCTGCTGCGTGAAATAGAGCAGCACGCCGTTCTGCGGTGGCGCCTCGGCGATCGGGTTCGTCGTGTCCATCACGAGCTTGCCGGCGAGCCCGGCTGCGCACGACTTCACGACCGCTTCGGCGGCGGTGCCCTTCAGCGCGAGCACGACGACCTCGCCCCACGCGGCCGCGTCCTCGAACGTGCCGGTCGAGCAATCGCCCTGCGCCTTCTGCTTCCACGCATCGAGCTTCGCGGGCTCGCGCGTGCCGCGCATCACGGAGTGGCCGTGCTTGAGAAACCCATTCGACAGCGTGTCACCGACTGCACCCGAACCGAGGATCGCTACCTTTGTCATGCCGCAACGCTAGCGCGTCGGCCGGCGGCGGTCTTCAGGTAGAACGCCCAGGTTCCGATCGTGTTGCCGTAGCGGCGCGCGATCGCGGGAGCGTCCCAGGCCCGGCCGTAGATCTCGCGCCCGGCGTCCTCGACGACCTCGAGCGCCGGCATCTCGTCGACCCGGCCGAGGCCGCGCAGCAGGATCGCAGTCGCCGAGAACGGGCCGATGCCCGGAATCGCGAGCAGGGCGTCGCGCGCTGCGGCGTACGGCGCCTCGACGAGGAAATCCTCGCCGATTCGATGGACCTCGCGGACGACCGTCGCGATCCGCTCGGCCTTGCCGCGATGGCCGATCGCATCGGCGATGTCATCGGCACTCAAGTGGACGAGGTCGGCGAGCTCCGGCATCGCGCGGAGCATCCGGTCGCCATGCTGGACCGAGAAGCCGAACCGATCGAGAAACCGCTTCTTGTACGCGGCCGCCACTCGGATCGGCGTGCGCTGCATCATCACGCAGTACACCGCGATCTCTTCGAGCCCGAGGAACCGGACCTGGTGGAGGCCGTGGAGCTGTTTGACGACGGGAGCCATCGCCGGATCGCTCGCGGCGATCGCGTAGAACGCGCGAAGGTCATCGCGCGCGCCGACCAGATCCGCCGCGCGATCGATGACGTGGACCGGCGCACCTTCGGCGACGGTCAGCGTGAGCTTGCCCTGCGGCGCCCGGAGCTCGCAGGCCCACGCGACACCGCGATGAGCGAACGCCGCGACCAACCGGTCGGGCTCGACGATCGCGGCGGTCTCGAGCGGGGCGAACCGGCAGGCAAACGCGAGGGTCTGGTCGAACGAGAAGGGCTGCTGGGTCGGGATGACGAGCTTCATGGTCACGGTGATACCTCCCCGTCTTGTCAGCCTACTGTCAGGTTTGATAGGGCAACTTCGTACCGTGTCCCGTGTCGTGCTCCCGGTGCTGCTGGGACTGGTGATCCTCGGCCTGTGGTGGGGGGCTTACGCCGCGGGCATGTTCCCGACCGGCACGGTGCCGTCACCGGTCGATGTGGTCACGGCCTTCGGGCACGAGCTCGCGTCGGGCCGGCTGCTCGACGACACGATCGCATCGCTCTATCGCGTCGCGTGGGGCTTCATCGGCGCCGTGATCTTCGCCGTGCCGCTCGGCTTGGTCGTCGGCCGCCATGCGCGCACGCGCGATGCGCTGCTCCCGTGGATCAACTTCTTCCGGTCGCTGTCGCCGATCGCGTGGATCCCGTTCGCGATCATCTGGTTCGGCATCGGCGATCCGCCGGCGATCTTCATCATCTTCATCGCGACGTTCTTCCAGGTCGCGCTCGCGACCGCAGCAGCCGCCGCCTCGGTGCCGAAGATCTACTACCGGGTCGCCGAGGATCTCGGGCTCGAGGGCGCGCAGGTGCTGATCAAGGTGACGCTGCCCGCGATCCTGCCGCAGCTCGTGACCGCGCTGCGCGTCGCGATCGGTGTCGCCTGGATGGTCGTCGTCGCCGCCGAGATGATCGCGGTGCGCAGCGGCCTCGGGTTCTTGATCGTCGACGCGCGCAACGGCCTGCGCATGGATCTCGTCGTCTGCGGCATGATCGTCGTCGGCGTGCTCGGCATCGTGCTCGATGCCCTGTTCTCGCGGCTCGCGCGAATCCCGAGCGTGCGCTGGGGCTTCGACAGATGACAATGTCGACGGCGATCTCGCTGAAGGGCGTCGGCTTCGACTATGGCCCGTTGAAAGTGATCGACGGGCTCGATGTCGAGGTCCAGCGCGGCGAGCTGGTCGTCTGCGTCGGCCCGTCGGGATGCGGCAAGTCGACGCTGCTGTCGCTGCTCGCGGGCCACCTCCAGCCGACGCGCGGCACGATCACGCGCGAGGGTCAGACCCGTACGATCTATCAAGACGGTGGGTTGTTCCCGTGGCTCACGGTGCGCGAGAACATCGCGCTGTCGAAGTCGAAGAAGATCGACGACTGGTTGCAGATCACGCGGCTCGCCGAGTTCGCGGATCACTATCCGCACCAGCTCTCCGGCGGCATGCGCCAGCGCGTCGAGCTCGCCCGCGCACTCGCGGCGGAGACCGACATCCTGTTGATGGACGAGCCGTTCTCCGCGCTCGACTACCAGACCCGCAACCGGATGCGGCGCGAGCTGGTCGCGACGCTCGCCGAGCGGCCGCGCACCGTCGTGTTCGTCACCCACGACATCGAAGAGGCCGTCCAGATCGCGGATCGGGTCGTCGTCCTCGGAATTCGCCCGACCTCGGTGCGTCGCGTACTCGAGCTGCCGCCGGGCCGGTCGCGGAATCCCGCTTCTCCTGGCGTCGCGGAGGCCGAGCAGGCCATCATGGAGGAGCTGGGCCTCACGTGAAGAGCGCGACGAAGATCTTGGTAACGACACTCGCGACGCTCGTCGCGCTGACCGTGCTGCACAAGAAGCCGTGGGAGACCCGCGACGCTTCGGCGGCCGAGCTCGAGGTCGGCTACCTGCCGGTGACGTGTCATCTGACCTGCCCGGTCACCGACTTCGCGACGAAGACGACGACGACGAGCACGCGGTTCGTGTCGCAGCGGTTCACCGAGTTCCCGACGGTGGTCGAGGCGCTGAAGGCGCGGAAGATCGACGCGACGTTCATCCTCGCGCCACTCGCGATGGTGCTGCGCGAGCAAGGCGTGCCGATCCACATCGTCTATCTCGGCCATCGCGATGGCTCGACCGTGATCGTCCAGAAGGACTCGACCGCGAAATCGATCCGCGATCTGAAAGGCAAGACGTTCGCGCGACCGAGCCGGTTCTCGAACCAGTACCTCGTGATCTCGAAGCTGATGCAGGACGAGGGCATGCAGCCCGACGACATCAAGTTCGTCGATATGCCGCCACCCGACATGCCGTCCGCGCTCGCGGCGCATGCGATCGATGCGTACTTCGTCGGCGAGCCGTACGCCGCGAAGGCCGAGCTCGATGGCACCGGCCGCGTGCTCTATTACGCGAAGGACATCTGGCCGCACTTCATCTCGTGCGTGCTCGTCGTCCGCGACGAGCTGATTCGCGAGCACCCCGATCAGGTCCGCGACTTGGTCCGTGGGATCGCCGAGAGCGGCGAGTGGGCGGAGCGCAACCGGCTCGCCGCCGCGAAGGTCGCAGCGCCGTACTTCCGCCAGGATCAAAAGCTCGTCGAGTTCGTGCTGACCGAGCCTCCAGATCGAGTGAGCTACCGCCAGCTCACGCCGACCGACGAAGACATGCGCCAGATCATGGATGTCGCGATTCGCACCGGCATCTTGAAGCACCCGATCGAGCTCCACGATCTGATCGATCGCCGGTTCATCCCCGAGCACGTCGAGCCGGCGAACATCACCGTTCGATAGGCGGGAACGAACCGCCGCCGAGCGACGGCAAGCCGGGGGCTGGCGTCGCGGGCGGCGTCGCCGCGGGCGGTGGCGCAGTGTCGCGCGGAGGTGCCTGCATCGGCGCACTCTCGACGAGCCGGAGGAACTTGATCCCGCACCCTGCCCACGCACCGCCGTAGACGACCAGCGCAGCGCCCGCGAACCGCCCGAAGTCGCCGGTCGAGCCCTTCGCGAACAGCGCCTGGAACACGAGCATGAACGCGGTCATTCCGAGCAGGCCGGTGATCACCAAGTTGTAGCCGCCGAACAACCGGCGCGGTCCGGTGTACGCCGCCTGGTTCGTCTTCGCGAGCATCGCGACGTGCGCGGCGAACAGGATCGCGGCCGGCACGAACAGGCCGAAGCCGACGCGATACGCATCGCCTTTGTCCTCACTCGGCATCTTCGAGAACATCGCGAACAGGATGATCGCGCAGCCGAGGAGGCCGAGCTGGAACGCGAGCATCCGGAAGTACTCGAGCGCGGTCTTGAGGCCGAGCTGCGGATCGACGACGGCATCGCGATGCGCGCGCCAGCGTGCGATCGGATACAGCACGAACGGCCCCGAGATCAGCATCCACAGGAGAAGCGGCCCGACCACCATCATCGGGCCGAGCAAACGCATGATCTGGAAAGGAGACACCCCGTAGTCGTCCATCCGGCGAGACTACCCGAAACCGACGCGCCACCGCCGGTGTCGTAGGTCCATGCGCCCGGTCTTCGCGTTGCTGCTGTGCGCACGCATCGCGTCGGCGCAAGGCGAGCGTCCGGATCCGCCGCAACCGGCGGAAGCTGCACAGCGCCCCGACCCGCACTGGATCACCGCGCGGCTCGACGGGATCACCGCGAAGCTCGTCGTCCGCTATCACCTCGCGACGGTCGGCCCGAGCGGGTTCAATCACTTCACGCTCGCGCTGCCCGACAATGGGGTCGTCACCGGTGCGGTCGTGCGTGGCGATGGTGGCGCGCACCGCCTCGAGCTCTCCGAGACAGACAGCGGCACCGCCGAATTCGAAGCGGTGCTCGCGAAACCCGCAGGTCCGCGCCGGCGCTGGACCGTGATGGTCTCGGATCCGCTCGGCCCCGGGGTCACGGTCGACGTCGCGGCGCCGCGCTCGGCGGTGCTGACGATCGATCTCGAGATCTCGGCACCGACGTGCTTCAGCCACGGTGTGCGCTACGCGTCGGTCGATCCGGCGTGGCGCGCGTCGATCGATCTCGCGGTGCGCACGGTCGCGACCGCGCCGGGCTGCGGCGCACCGCCGAACGACGACGGTGGCCCCGCCCTCGCGCGGACCTGGCTCGCATTCGCGACCGACGACGGTACGTGGCGCCCCGCCGGCGAGCAGCGCGTCGCGATCCGCGGCGAACGGATCGATGTCGACCACGGTCACTTCGCGCGCGTCGAGCTCGATGTCGCGAACGAGCTCGGCGAGGTGCCGGCCGATCTTCACACCGTGTTCGTGATCGATGCGTCGCGGTCGATGCGCGAGAGCGAGCGCGCAGCGCAGGCGAAGGTCATCCGGTCGTACATCGAGCACGCGCCGGGGACGCAGATCCAGATCGTCGCGTTCGCGCGCAAGGCGCATGCGCTGCTGCCGGCGTGGACGCGCGCGGGAGATGCGAAGCTCGGCATGCTCGCGACGCTGCCGGAGGCGAACGGCTCGAACGTCGACACCGGGCTCGTCGAAGCCGCCGCGTGGCTCGCGCAGACCACCGGCACCCGCCGCGTCGTACTGTTCGGCGACGAACGGCTCGGCAAGCGCGTCGCGGCACTCTCGACAGATGCGCTGCGCGGGATCTTGCCGGCGCACACGCTCGTCCACGTCGTCGCGCTCGACCCGGTCTCGCCCGAGCTCGGACACCATCATGGCCAACCACCGGTGCAGACCGCGTCGATCAGGCGCGACGACGACATCATGTTCGCAGAGCTCGCGCGCGATACCGAAGGCCTCGCGGCGCGGGCGATGGAGATCGACGACAAGATTTCCGCTGCAAACCTCGTCAAGCCGATCGCGCTCGAGCACGTCAGCGTCCACGCGGCCGGCTGGACCGACCTGCGCGTCGACAGCGACGAGTCCGCGTGCACCGGCGATCTCGCGCGCGGCAGATCGTGCGCGTGGTTCGGCGCCGCGGATCCCGTCGCCGTGACACCGACGATCGCGATCGATGGCCTGTTGTGGAACCACGCGGTCCACCGCACGCTGACGCCCGATAGCGGGCAACGCGAGGTGCTCGCGCGCATGCTCACGGGCTTCGCGACGAGCCTCGGCGATGCCGAGCACGACCTCCAGGTCGCCGCGCGCGCGGTCAACCCGGCGTGGGTGCTCTATGGCGCGTGGGGCGCCGAGGACGGCTACGACGATCAGGACTTCAGCAACATCTACGGCAGCGGCTGTGGCTGCGACGACGGCGGCCTGAACGGCGGCTTCGGCATCGGCATGGCGCCGCAGGTCCACGCGACCGGCCCTTCACTCGCGGTCCAGCTCGCGCGCGCGACTGCCGGTTGTCACGTCGATGCGCACGTCGAAGTCGAGGTCGAGCTCACCGAAACCGAGATCGTCGATGTCGCGGTGACCGCCCCGCGCGCCGAGCTCCGCGATTGCGTCACCGAAGCGGTGTGGAACACGCTGCTGTTCGTCGCCGATCCGCAGCCGCACGCGACCGAGCACGTCTCGCTAGGATCTTGATTCGCGACGCAGGCTGCGCCAGGTGCGCAGTGCCCACGCCTCGTCGCTCGGCTTGCCCTTCAGCGTCAGGATCGCGACGTGCGGTGCATCGGTGACGAGCCCGTGGACGATGTGGACGTGATCTTCGTCGGAGGTCTCCGCGCGGCCGTGGCGATTGCCGTCGACGAACCGATCGATCACCGGGCGCGACTCGGGCGCGACCGCGAGCAGCTTCGCCGAATCGGTCTCGCCCTCGGCGGTCAGGCTCGTGAACTCGATCGCGCGATCGCCGTCGCTCGCGAGGTAGCGCGTGTGATCGTCTTCCCACCGCCCCGCGAACGATCCGGGCACGCGGACGATCCAATCGCCGGTCAGCGCGATGTCCATGTCGAGCCGGCGATAGCCGATCGTATTCTTGCGGTCTCCCGCGAGCTTGTAGATCTTGTCCGCCGCGTCGTCGTCGCGACCGAGGTAGCGGAGCAGCTCGGCCCACGCTTCGTACGGCAGTTCCTTGACGCCCGCCTTGAGTGCCGCCGCGAGCTCGCTATCGATGCGCTCCATCAGCGTCGTCTCGGCGTCGTCCATCGGCTCGCGCCATGGGACCTCTTGCCACATCGACAGCAGTGCGCTCGCGAGATCCGCGTAGCCCTTGCCGGCCTTCTGCCACGGGAACGCGTCGAGTGCGCGCAGCGGATCGGCGAGCACGGCCTGACGCCACGCCTCGTCGCGCGGGCCGACCGCGGTCAGGACCGCCGCATCGCTGATGAAGCTGTACTCGCCCGACAGGCCGACCCACAGCTGGTCGTCGCCCTGCGCGAGCTTGGCCGCGAGCCACTTGCACATCGCGAGGCTCGGATCCGGCTCCGGCTCGGCCCACACGTAGTCGAGCTCGTCGAGGATCGGCTGTAGCCGCTCGAGGACCTCGAGGTGATAGCCCGGGCCGAGCGTCGAGGTCTGGGCCTTGACGGATAGCTCGGCATCCGGACCGACGAGGAGCTTCGCCGCCGGGGCGCGTGGATGAAACGTAACGTCCGCGACGAACCGATCCTCCTTCTTGACCTGGCGGCTGGTCGTCCGTTTCATCCGCATCAGCAGGAAGGCGAGCTGCTTGCTGACCTCGTCCGGATCGGGCGCGCGGCGGAACAGACCCTTGCCCTTGCGGCTGCGCGCACGGCGGTCGATGCCAAAGCTCACGCGCCGAGGATACGGTACGATGCCGGCCGATGGGTCGACTGCAGGCGTTTCTCGCGTGCGCGCTGGTGATCATCTGCGTGTCCACGCGAGCGGGTGCGGAAGAGCCGAGCCAGCAGCAGAAGATCGCGATGAAACGCCTG
>Ga0207687_10000164_pt1 | contig 44607 bp, 55 predicted proteins | sample KBSM54metaG_FD_184399 | JGI IMG/M metagenome (GOLD analysis project Ga0207687, IMG submission 184399) | Miscanthus rhizosphere microbial communities from Kellogg Biological Station, Michigan, USA - KBS M5-4 metaG (SPAdes) (version 2) | ecosystem: Host-associated > Plants > Roots > Rhizosphere >...
GAGAAAAATATGAGAAGGAGGCAGCCTTAAGATTCCCCTCTCTTAGGCGCCACCCTTCTCATTATACGCGATGTAATATCTGCGATTTGGAGAAAAATTTCCCCCCGGGGATTTTTCAGATTTCAAAAAAATTACGAAAGGTATTATTCATAGCTCTTCTATTAGGTGTCGAATCTGTTCATAACTTCTGAATGTTCGCACCGAACAAGCTAATAAATAATACCTTTCATTATACGCCGTGTTTTTTGTGCGATTTGCGAAAAAAATATGAAAGGCCGCGTTTGCGGCCCTCCATACGACTCTCTTGGTCACTTGTTATCTTGGGCGCATGATGAAGCCCAACGCCTTCGACGAAATCACGTTCACATGCTCATGCTTGAGAATCAAGATGATCCCAACGAGATTCGCGCCAACAGTGAGCATCGTATCCTTGCTCACAGACGCTGGCTTTTCTTTGTCCAGCATCTTGTGTAGTCTCTCAACGAGACTCAATGTCTTCGCGTACTCTTCATCGGTGATCGTCTCAGCCTTCAAGTGGATAAGCGTGCGATCGAGCTCTCCTTCGATTAAGCGTTGATTATTCGATTGCTCCCTAGAATTGAACATAGTCCTCCTAAGTAGAGTTCATTATAGTGAATGTTTCACCTGCGATTTGAACTCTCCTCCAAAGGCTTGACTTTAAAGATCAATTCGTTCTTGAATTCCATCGTTTCTGGATCCTCATGAAGTTCGAGAGAATATACGATCTTATTGTCGTCCTTTATTATCAATAGATCTCCGTCATAACCAGATCGATCAACTAACCACTTCCTTAGGATGAACCCTATGAATACTCCGAAATAAAATACTCCTATGACGATTATGATTTCCACCGCGATTTTCATTTCTCAACCAATCATACTCACGGTAGGATATGCCTTTTCCCCAGCAGCATCCTGAGACCGAATATACTCGGTAATTCTAGCCGATTGAACCACTCCAGTATTTCCTTCCACCTCAATAACATCTCCGAGATTGTAGTGAATGCCGTACTGGAACTGATTATCAGGCACAATCTCTCCGTCTACGGACTTGATAAAGGGATTGTTCGTAAGCTCGTCAAGGGCTCGGCTATTCAAGATGTTGACGAGACTTTGGGAGTTCCCTGCAACCATGTCGGTTGTAATATCGTCGGCAAAGATCATCATAGCGCGTAGATCGAACCCTGTATACTGAGGTCCCGACAAACTGGCCACACCGGGCGTGGTGACGAGAGGCTTGATGTCCGAGTTATCAGGAGCAAATGAATATACAAGAGTCTTCATCTCCTTGATGGATTGAAGCTCCTTAATATCTGTAAAAGAATCCATCTGGGGAGAGAAGCGAACGACAGGATTCTCTGTCTGTCCACTTGTGCGATCGACGCCCTTATAACTACGAAATCCAAGAGTAAACGCTATATCACTGACCTCGTCGAGCGTGATTTGCATCCCGATTTCGTAGGTGGTGGCGATCTCCTTCAGAGCCTTGTAGACGGGGCCGTATGGCACACCGACCTTGACGACAGGACCCGATTGATCGTATGCTCTGAGACCCAATCCTGGAATAACCAACGCCTGAGGATTGGCGATGCCCGTAGGATTGGTTCCGTTCAAATATGGACTGCCCTGACAACACATGTAGTAGACGATAGCCCAGAGAGTCCAACCCGCGGTCCCGCTCTCGAGATACCAGTACTTGTCTTCGTGTAGAGATGACGTCCGAACAAATCTGTTGTCCAGCCACGGTAGGATGGAGATCCCGGTGACTTTCAACTTGCCGTTTTCGATGTTGAACGTCTCAAGGATCATGATCTCATCGGATGAATCAAGCCCTACGAAAGTTCCTGGTGCCAGCTTCTGAAACATCTCTATCGTTGCCGGAACCACCAACTCAATCGCACTATCTCCGTAATATCTCTCGGTCCAGATGATCGAGTCGTATCCATCGATGATGTTCTGTTTGATAAAACTGCGATTCAGCGTATACGGTTCCATTAGAGCCCTCCGAAGCGCTCAAAATATGTGAGCTCCCAATCCTGTGCTCCTTGATCCGTAACGACACGAAACTCATTCTCACCAGGTTGAAGTGTCGGCCACGCTGATCCTTCTTGAATACTAACCTTGGAGAGAAGATTCGTGATGACACCGCTGCCGACCCCAACGTTCTGAACGAACTTCCGCATGGGAATAGAGCTCAGCTCGAAATATGTTGCAGGATCTACCGTAGCCACTACCCCAAAAGACGTGATCGGCGGATCTCCAATCTGAACGGTGATTCCTGTAGGATTCGGCGCAGTGACCGCGGTGACCTTGACGTTGATACCCGCCTCGATCGTTCCTCCGTAATCGACGACGACAACGTCTCCTCCCGGTCGAACGGTTTGGCCTGTAATGACGGTTGCCTCGAGAGCGGTGAAATATGGATCTGGACAGATGATAGAGACCTGAAGCTCTGGATCTTTGCTAAACATGTTGACGGTAACGCCCTCGACAATTCCCGAGATTGCCACAGGAATCATGTCGTCGCTGTAAAAGACAAGCTTCGTAGGACGCTTCGGCATGAAATATGCATAGATGAGTCTTCGAAGACTCTCGAACGTCCAGTTGTCGTAATCGGGATTCGGATGCAGTGTAAGGACGATGTTCCGGTTCGTCAGACTGCTACCTACGTAGGATGCCCCATCGACAGAACCGTAGGGCGATGTGTTGACAGACGCCTTGACTGGATCTAATCCGCTAATGTTTCGAACCTGGATCAAGTCTGTCTCGGGTCTGCTACCGTTTAGGGGCATCACAGGCGCTGAACGCCATGAACTGAACGCTTTGACTTCTGTTAGCACGGCTTTCAGACCTTTCTGGCCCCCCGAAGGGGGCCGTAGCAGGTTAAGTAAGAGCGAGTGCAGACTTGAGTTGTGACAACTGGTTCTTTGTCTGTCTGTAGATCTCGATTTCCGTCAAGGCCTCCGGTGAATAGTTGTTCTGCTCGAACTTCACCGTTGGTCCAGTAGCGCTTGCCGGTTCTTCCTCAGTCTGGGCCGCAGCGGCCTGCTCCGCAGAGATCATTGATGCCTGTCCGTATGAGGTGGCTGCGGTAATTGGTGTCACCTTGGTAAGGGCGCCCAATTCACCAGCTTGAGCTCGAACCAGCGTAAGATCTAGTACAGGTGTGATGACCGGATTGGGATTCAATTCGCTCGTCACAACGTCTGAGATCTTACTCATAGAACTCTTCATTGCGTCCATCGCGGCCGTAGCTGCGACATCAGCCGCATCGGCCACTATGTGTGCTGACTTAGTGATGCCCTGAGCAAGACCTTCCACAACATACACGCCAATTTCCGCCATCACCTGCGACGGAGACTTGATCTTCAATCTTGCTCGGAAAGCGCGATTGATCTCGTCGGCCATCTCCTCTACCTGGTGTCTAAGCTCATCCATCTGAGACTTCAACCCATTGACAAGACCCTGAGCAGCCAGAACACCGGCATCCTTCAGGTTATGTCCTGCCTGATTACCGAGTTTCTTAGCTTCAGCCGTAAGCTGCGTATCAAGCTTGTTAAGACCCTGAACCGCAGTCTTACCGCCAGAAAGCAATGCCGTAGCAAACTCCTGATCGGCAGTACCCTCTTCGAGAAGCTTCTGATACGTCGCATCATCCAAACCAAGCTTTCTCAGTTGCTCAAGCGTGGTCTTGTATGCTCCGACAGCAGCAGTCTGGTCCTTGAGAGCCTGCAAATATGCGGCCAATTGCTCCTGCCCAGTACCCTCACCTTCAGTAAGAGAAGGCAAGGTAGAATACTGGTCAACATAACCTTTGATTGTTGAAGCTCTCTCTTCCTTGGCCGCCTTCAATTTATCTCGAGCAGCCGACAGCTTCTCACTGATATTGTTGTACTCGGTGACAAGACCAATCAGTTCTGTTTTCTCATTTCTGAGTTCCTGAGTCAGGGCCTTGTGTCCAGCAATTGAGCTCGCCAAGATCTGTTGATTCTCAGCAATGACCTTCTGAGCAGCCTTGATTGCTTCAGCATCAGGCTTCTTGGCGTCTCGCAGTTCATCAAGCTTCTTCTGCTCGGATATGATCGTCTCTCGAGCAGTGCTCATCGCTTCAAGAAGCTTGTCGTTCAGCTCTTTCCAAACGGTGTTAATACTTTCCTTGGACTCTCTCAGACCCTGAGCAAAGCCTTCTCCGACGTACTGACCAATCTCAATCATGACTTTGGACGGAGAATATGTTTGGAAGGTCTCGGCAAACTTGCCAATGACCAAACGGCTCATCTCTTCGGCTGCTGTGATAGGAGCCTTACCGTTCTGAGAAATACCCTTGAACAAACCATCCATGATTGCTTTACCGATATCAGTCGTCACCTTTGAAGGAGAGCTGATACCAGGAATCTTGTGCATGATGCTCATAGCCTTGCTCATAATTCCTTCAATTTGACTGTACAAGGCTCCAGCTTTACTGAGCAAACCGCCGGTCATACCATCGACAATAGCGATGCCGACTCGGAAACCAGCAGCTCTCATTTCGCCAGAATGAGCATTGATGGCATTTGCAACGCCGTTCAAGAAGTAGATAATCGCCTTGAAACCCTCGTCTACGAGTTTGACCGAGCTTCGAGCGATCTGATTGATGAACTTCGAAATCGCGTCGACCGCTGCAGCGACAATTCTGCTACCCGCATCACCGATACCTGTGATTAGCTTCACGACGATATCGGTACCTGCTTTGACTACATCGCCGATACGACTGGCAATGGCCTGAAGGAATCGAGTAAGCAGAGTGATCCCTGCCGTTGCGATCTGTGCGAGATTGGCTGTCACCGCACTTACAAATCTGGTAATGATCTGCAGTACGGCGGTGGGGATCTGCGTAATGGCACTCAGAATGCCTGTGACAAGCTTCGTGAGAAGCTGAACACCTGCCGCAACAATACGAGCATAGTTATTGGCAAGAGTCTGCAGGAACTGGATAATGATGTTCGTCACCGAGGTAACAAGTGCCGGAAGGTTGTTCCTGATACCGTTCAGCAATGCCAAGATCAAATTGAAGCCTGCCTGAATGATCTTTCCCTGATTCTGAGCAATGACCGATAGAGCCAGCTCGATCAGGGCATTAAACGCTTCGGCAATCTTGGGCGACATCTTGATGATGGCATCCAAGAGACTTCCGAGGATCTTGACAATGGCGTCGACAAACTGTGGAGCAACCGCAGCAAACGCCTTGGCAATCTCCAAGATCCCAAGGACAAGCAACTTAGCGTTCTCGATAATGCCCTTCTGGAGCTGCGTAATTGCGGCAAGGATGACGCCGACCCCGGTTGGGGCTGCGACCACAAGAGCGCTTAGGCCTGTGGCGACGAGGAAGATACCCGCACCCGCTAGTGCCAGTCCTGCTCCGATCAACAACATCGCTGCCCCGAAGCCAAGCAAACCAGGAACAGCTGCTGTGATCAACGCTCCCGCTACACCAATCACTGCAAACGCCGCAGCAAGCGCAACGAGACCCTTGAGAATCGATCCCCAAGACAATCCTCCAAGTTTCACCAAGGCTCCAGCAAGCATAGAAATGCCTACGGCAGCAACAGTTAGAGCCGCTGCACCTGCTAGTGTTCCTGACATAACATACAAAGCGGCCGCCAAGATCGCCAAAGATCCGGCAAGAGTGCCCAGACCCTTTGCGATTGCGCCAATAGACATTCCACCCATGCTTTCAACTGCCGCAGCAATTTTGCCAAGAGCAAGAGAGACCAGAAGAAGACCGGCAGCAGTGAGGATCATGTTCTTCGGCATGAGATGCATGGCGCCAGCGATGACAACAAGTGCCCCGCCGATACCGAGCATTCCCTTGCCAATTGCACTCCAATTCAGACCACCAAACTGCGCAACTGCACTCGCCAAGATCTTGAGACCAAGCGCGATGGCAATGATGGCTGCGCCTTGAGCGATCATGCTCTTTGGCATAATCTTCATGGCACCTGCCACAATGACAAGACCGGCACCAACAGATCCAAGACCCTTACCGAGCTCGGCCATGTTCAGGCCTGCGAATTGCTTTACGGCGAGAGCCAAGAGATTCATACCGATTGCGATAGCTGAAATGCCAACGCCAGCTCGGATCATTCCTGCCGAGCTTGCACTCAATGGAATAGCAGCTGCAGTAATCCCTACTAGGAGAGCAGCGACTCCGCCAAGACCCTTGAGCAGCTCACCCCAACTGAGGCGACTGAGGGCCACAACGGCAATCACAAGAACATCGATAGCTGCAGCCAGAGCAATCAAACCAGCAGCAACGATCGGAAGCTTGAGGAAGCCACCCGACTTGGAGATCTTGTCGATGACTGCCATAGCGCCGAGAAGTTCGCCCATCATGATTGCAATCGCTGCAATAGCTGAATTCAGTCTCGCCGGATCGACGAGCGACAGGACAAGTACCGAAGCTGCTAGGAGGGCGATGGCAATGGCGATTTCTTTGAGGGTCTTCGCCTTGAGGTTGTTCTGGAGCGCCACCATCGAGCCCTCAAGCGCCTTAAACGAGCCCGCAATGTTCTCAAGAATTCCACCACCGAACCCCTTACTGATCTGCTCCAGCAAGCTGCCCTTACCGAAGAAGTTCTTGAGCATCAGAACAAGTCCGCCCAAGAGTCCCGTCCGGACAACGGCTAGAATTGCTTCGAAGTTCATGTTCGATGCGGCCTGACCGATAGCAGTGCCCAATCCAGTAATCAAGTTGATAAGATTGTCGAAGACGTTCTGTAGAGCTTCGCTTTCCTCGACACTGCTTACGAACTTGTCCCAGACCGTAGCGACGCCTTCGAGAATCCTCTGGAATGGGGACAAAGCGCCGGACATTGCCGATATTTGTCCAACAAATCCTCCGGGGGAAAATCCGCTAAACAAATCGCCAAGAGCATCGGCCAAACGACCAATCATTTCGACAGGCTTAGCCAGAATATCCCCAAGCCCATCGAAGAACTTTTCTATGCCCTTGCCCTTCTTCAGAGCCTGATCAATGCTGTAGATGAAATCGCCAAGAGCTCCGGTGATCTCGAGGAAACCGCCCGAACCTCCGGCTACGGCACCGAACAACTTTGCAAATACGCCGATAATCCCGCCAACGATCTGCCTGCCGATGTCCAGAATGGCAAAGAGACCACGGAACGTCCGCTTCAAGTTCTCGATAGTCTGTTCACTAGGCTTTAACGCGTTGGCAAACCTCTGAAACTGCAGCGTTAGGTCGTAGAGATTCTTCCCTGTCACCGCTGGGAAAATATCCCTGAACGCTTCCTTTATTGGCGCCAGAACAAGACCCAGGTTATGAAAAGCAGTGCTAATAGAATCAATAAGAACCGTTCGTCCACCGAGGGCCTTCCAATCGCTTAGTACCTTGTTGCGAGCATCAGCACTTGCATTGAGAAAGCCGTTAATGGCATTCGACATTGCGGTGAACGTGGTCTTAGCTTCGGTGAAGGTACCAAATATGATTTGGAATGTCTTCGCCCAGCCCGATCCCATCGTTTCTTTCGCAACGTCAAACACCTGTGCGATCGTCTTAACCTCGGTCGCTGCGTGCATTGCCGTCTTGGCGGTCTGCTGAATCGCAGCAATCTGAGCTTTATTGAAGCCCATAGCCGCGAGCTCAGCATCCGACAGATCGGACGTGAACTGCTGAAGAGTCTTTGTCAGGACATCAGAAGTAAGCCAAGAAGCCTTACCTGGTGTTGACAACGACTGACGGAATGCCTCTCCGTGAATCGAGACATTCTTCATCGGACCTTCGAGCTTGACGGCTCCCTTTTCCAAGGTGCCCATAGCTTCCGCGGTTTGAGCGAGAGCTCTCTGGAAGACCGTACCACCCATACCCGCATTGACAACCGAGTTCCAGTCCTGCAGCTTCACCGATCCAGCTGAAATGGCCTGTGACAGCTGATACATTGCTGTTGCGGCCTGATCGGCATTCGAACCCGAGAGCGCAGCCAGGTTAGCGATACCCTTGATCGATGCTGTCGCTGTACCCAACTCAACACCGGCAGCCGTGAAGGTACCGATGTTCTTGGCCATCTGACTAAAGTTGTAGATCGTCTTGTCCGAATAATCATTCAGCTCGTCGAGAGCCGCATTGACGTCCTTGAGCTTTGTTCCAGCAGCCGCAGTGTTGGCCAAGATCGTCTGAATAGCATTTAGGTTGGTCGAATACTCGGCGAATCCGGCCTTGATCGGATCTAATGTGAACGATTTGACAAACGCCGCACCAGCTCGAATTGCTTGTGTCGCCAACTGCGACATCACGCTGATCGCCATAAGTCGGAGAGCGTCGAACTTGTGGCTTACTTCGTCTACTGCCTGTCCCACCTTGCCAAGGTTGAACTTACTTATTGCGTTTTGGACGGTGTCCAGGCCTTTTCCTAGTTGATCGAACTTCAGATTAGCCTTCAGCTTGTCGAGTGCACGAATTGCGCTGTTAATACCCTGCTCGAACTTGCCTGATTCGAAACTAATCGCTACGACTTTGTCATCAATGGTTGCCATTAAATCCTGGTCACCTCCTTCCATGCTTCAGCTACGATTTGGTCAAATATAGGCCGAATTGCAGGCATAATATAGTCTCGTCCTTGCACGTATCCACCCGTTCCGGTCCCGTGGCCGTACTGGAGGATGACTGCGATGGGGACGCCGTCCTCGATATGGCTGTTACTCCAACGAATTGAGTAATATCCCGGTCGTTGAACGATAGAATATGACCACGATCCCGCAGTCAATCCCGATTCAACCGGTGTGGCATTGGACAAGGCGTTCTGACCCATAGATCCGTACTTGTTCAGAACGGCAAATCTCTGGGAGTCCTTCATTGCCGCCAGCCATCGTTCGGTCCTGCCGAATGATCCTTTCTCCGTAATAGTGATCATGACTACTCCACCGTTAGACGAACGATCACCACTCCAGGAGTACCAGCCATCCCTCCTCGAGACTGTCCAAATACGGTCGGCAATCCGTTCAGAGGAGATGCTTTAGCTCCGCTAGCTCCGCCAGGGACCACATTCGGAGCTCCAGTAACCGGACCATTACTTGGAGCAGCTCCAGGACCGTAGACCGATGTATCTCCGGGATTGTAAGCGCCGCGTCCTCCAGCTGTCGCAGCATTGCAAGCGACTCCTCCATACTTTCCGACGCCGCCTGCTCCCCCACCTCCGCCTTTGCCGTTGTTGTTGATGAGCGTACCATCTGCTCCAGCTGTCCCAAGAGTTCCCGGACCCGTTGCTGATGGAGTACCCGCAACGCCTCCCGCTGCTCCTCCTCCGACAACGATGCGATTTCCCGATCCACCAACGCCTCCATTAGCTTGAGTAGATACAGTTACAGAGTTAGATTGGACGCGCTTACCACCTTCACCACCTGAAGCTCGGCAAGTATTGGTGTTGAATGTCGAAGCTCCTCCGTCACCACCGTTGGTAGTGAGAGCAGGATTGCTTGCATGTTCGGTCCCTAGTGCGCCACCTCCACCAACAACCACAGGACAAGTATCAGGCAGAGCAGACAACAAACCACGAACACGATGAAATCCGCCACCGCCACCAGCTCCTCCGAAACTTCTGATCTGAGTGCCTGTGTTAGCGGTATCGATCCCCCCACCGGCTCCTCCGCCTCCACCAATGCAGATCACTTCGAAATGTGTGTACTCCATGTCGATATACTTCAAAGTATCGAACGTTGCATTGGCGTCAAATCTTAAAACCAACGGGTCAGGACGAATTAGACTCCCTGCGAGTTCGATTCTCATTTTAATCGTCCAATTTTACAATGTACGGAATGAAAACCGACGGCTGGACGTTCTCGTGTGCGCCGTTACCACCCGCATTTGCGATTGAGATACCGGTAAGCGCTGCTCTGATCCAGTTTCCTCGACCCAAAGTTTGGGTATCATAAGACGGATAGTTTCCGAACTGACCACCAATCGAGTTACCCGCACCTTGATCGTAAATATGTGCATGACCCGGATCGGTAACAGCGTGTCCGTGTGCAGCCATTTCAGGAACTGTGATGATATGCGTTTCTTCACCAGTTCTTCCAGCAATAGTGATCGCCACAGTACGAGTCATGCGATTGGCTCGAGCTCCTCCTGGCATAGCATCCATACCAACTGGAGTCACACCTCGCATATCAGGAACACGGAAATTTGGTGCTCCGGGATCACTTGCTCCTCCGAAGGTACGCCATTCGGTGGCAATGCTCGCCGCAGCTTTGGGATATGTTGCGACCGCATAAACTGCGCCATCGGCCCATACCCACTTACCGAAATCTACAGCTGCCGGAAGTGTAGTTCCCGGCCATAGTCGAAGTTCTCCCGGAATCAGACCGCCAGCAGGACCTACTGGACCTTGTGGACCCGGAGGAAGAACGCCTGTATCAACTGTTGTTCCGTCGAATTTAGTAAGAATTAGATGATTATTGACAATTGCACCCGAAACAACCGTTTGACCTTCAATTTCTAGCATTCGATCAGCGGTTAGACCTGTAATTGTAGCCATTTCACCTCCTTAGTCCTGCTAGCTGACATTGGTAGACGAAATATGATACGTATCCGGATCGATAAAGGTAGCGTCCGCGCCAACGATCTGGAAAGTAGTAGGATCGAGCATATCGATGTAGTTATTTGCTTCGTCAATAGCCATCCAAGTACCATCTCCAAAGTCGATGATGAGAAGAGCGTCACGAAATCCGAAGTATTCACCAACTTCAGTGATCGGTGGAAGACTAGGAGCATTTTTTGTCGTTCCATAAAGCTTACTTTCCAGCAACCGCATGACTTCAGGAGGTGTGGTTCTCGAATCGATAGAAACATGAACCGTTGGTCTAAATTTGTTGATCTTCTGTGGAGTTCCCGTTAAGGTCCATCCAAATTCAACGGGTTGAACTCCTGAATCTTGAATTGTTGAGAAACCCTTCGTATCAGGAGTAGCAAGAACATTGTAAAGAATGTGAATTTTATAGCCGTGCTCTTCGCCCTCGACATCGTTACCAACTTTCGTCCTATACGACATACTGAAACTTTTTGGTGGTTGCTCATGATAGGACAATCCGGGAGAAACGATAGCAATCCCGTTTACAGTATCGAATTCGTCGGGATAGGTAAATGCCTTGAGCTTTCCCACAAAGTCGCTCGGGGTTAGATTCTCCAAATACTTGACACCGTCCAAGAAGAACGATTTCAATTCGGAATTCGGGGATTCTTCAATTCCGATGAGACCATTCCAGACAACTACCTTTCCGTCTTGAAGATAGAGAACTCCTTTATCGATTCCAGTCTGATAAATTCGCTCTCCAACCTCATCCCATTTGAGAACTGCCATGTCACCCCCTTTCTAGCCTTTGGTGCCGAGTTGCTGTCTACGCTGCGCATTGAGTTCTCGATTCCGAGCAGCCATTTCGGAGCGACTCATCTTCTTTGGCTTCGCTTGTTTGATGTTACAAACTCGAATCAAAGTAAAGAGTCTATTGAGATGCCAGTTTTCACACTCGAATGGAATCTGAAATGTTATCATCCAATAGTAAATGAGCTCAGCGGTAATAACATCTCGAGTACGTGGAGCCCCAGGAGCTTCGCTAAACCACGTAGCGGTCATCTTGGCTTCGATGTACTTATTGACAGCTTTGATGTTCTCTTCAGAAAGCTTATGAAATACCTCTTCAGAGACATTTGGAGTCAACGTCATCTGTTTTATGTACTCGAAAATTTCTTCTGTGGTTTTTTCTGCTCCACCCAGAAACGGTTTCTCGTACATTGACTCCCATTTTGACACTGAGACTAAAGAATGCTCGAGATCCAACGTCATGTCGCCTCTACTGACAAACTCCTGTTCTTGCTCGTCAAACATTTCGACACCAGGAACAACAATAGTGAGCATCCTCCAGCCTCCATTGCAATTTAGGCGCCGCTGAAGAGAGCGATGACAGCGTCCGGAGTAGGGAGAGCCGCGTCTGTTGCGCCCTTTCCGTACAGCAGATCCTCAAGCGCCGCGAGATCGGCTTCGTCCACCTGAGTGGAGTCAATCACGATGAGTGCGGTGGGCTTGTAATCCGTGACCGGAACAGGAGAAGAAGTGACTTCCCAACTGAACGTGATCGCTTCCGGCGAGTCGTTAATCGTCGCATAAGCCTTCTCAGACGGAGCGGCCTGACAACCGTACAGAAGATGCAGCTTGTAGCCGAACTCGGTCCCGTCGACATCATTACCGACTCGAGTCCTATAGCTCAGGCCGAACATCTTCCGTCCCTGCTGACCAACGGCAACCCCAGGGGCGGGGAGAGCCGTGCCGTCGCACTGTCCGAACTCTTCCGGATAGGTGAAGGCCTCGATTGTTGCTCCGAACTCTTCAGCAGAGATCAGATTCAGGTACTTGATGTTGTCGGCGTACTGCGCAGACGGTTCGGCACCGGTCGGAGACTCTGTGACTGTGACAAGACCATTCCAGGCAACACCTTCGTTGTACACGCCTGCCTGGTCAGGAAGATAAAGAACTCCATGGTCTACACCAGTCTCATAAACCTTTTCGCCGACCTGATCCCAGGTCAAAGGAGCCATTTTTACCCTTTCCCTTAGAAGTATACGTTATAGACATCATGATTTAAATTATCGACCGTGAAAAAGCGATTGAACAAACTCATCGGCATCGTTGCTACTTTTCTCGGAATTTCACTGTCAGGATTTTGATCGATAACTGTGATTGCATATCTCAACTTATGATCATAAACGATATCATCAGCAAATTTGGTATCAGCAAAGTCGCGTCGATAGATAATACATGGGTATTTCAACACGACATTAGTCGGTGGCTGAAAATATACGTTCGGCGTAAATGTTTCAAGGAGTTGGTGCAACTGCAGGCGTGCGGCCATTGTACACCTCCCCCAATCTTAGAAGAAGGCGAGGGCTTTGCACTTCGACGCTAGTAACCGTCCACAAAACCCCCGCCCACTCTACGTAACGAATGGCAAAGAAGTGTTCGTTAGCATATGCGTCAGCCACAATGCTAATTGAATTTTGGACATTGAGATCAAAGTTGAGATTTTCACCTTCATGAAGATTTCTCGCATTTCGAAAGACATCTCCGTAGTATGGGTACTCAACAATCTCGTCTTCCCACACGCCAGGCGCAGTTTCTACTGATTCACCATAACCAATACGACCAAAGAACCGCGTCATGGCAGCCTACCTTTACGGAGTGGTCTTCTTCTCGACGACCACGGCGGAACGGATCTTCGTGAGAGCACCCGAAACACGGGTCTCCAGGAGGTACTTGTACTGGTTGTAGTCGATGTCGAAGTCGTCGAAGAAATTGACGTCGCCACCCTTATCGGCACCGATCGTGTAGTCCTTGAGATTGACGACGATCCCGAAGAGATCGGCCTCCGTCTCCATGACCTCGACCGTGACGATGTTTGCAACGCCCATCTCCGAAGCGAGTTCCGACGGAGTTCTCCACAGACGATGACCATCACCATCACGATGGATCAGCATCTTTGTGAGGACAGGGAGCGTGGTGTAGAACGTCGGGGAGCCCGAGCCCTTGTAGACGCCCAACGAGCTGACCATGGCGTCGACGATGGCGGCCGGGTCATCCCCGTCGTCGATTTCGACGTGGGCAACGTAGAGCTCATGGTCGTGAAGGATCGAGCGGATACCAGCGGCATCCGAAGCGCCCTCCGGGTCCTTGATCTTGTCCTCAGAGGCGTTGGAGCGACCGTCACCGATGAGAACCGCGCGCGCGAGCTCCTCGTCCAGCAGGAGCCGCATCTCGGCCTTGAGCCACGTCACCACATCGAAATCGGTGATATCGAGGATATCGTCCCGATCCAGCTGCTGCTTCTTGTAGACCGTGGTGGGCGTGGTCGTCCGCTTCGACACGCTGAAGAACTCTTCCTTCTTCAGATTGCCCTTGATGTAACCGAGGGCCCGAGCTTCCTCGTGAGTGATGTCGGCGAGGACTGACTTGATGCGAGAGAACGGGGAATGCCGAGTCCCATTGATGACACTGGAGACCCACTCCATCCTCCGACTGTCGTACTCCGGAGTATCCGTGAGAGCTCGGGCATCCGGGAAGAGGATCTCGATGTTCTCGATACCATGCTCAAGCGCGTATGACTCGACGGCTGTCTTCAGCGATCCGCTCTTCTGAGCATCAGCAACGATTCCACTAATTGCGTCATGGGTGAGAACATGCTTCTCTTCCTTCTTGCCTCCGCTCTGCTGCTCGAAGACATTACGTGACATACGCCGTCCTTCCTCTCCACTATTGTCATCAGTATGGACGAGATCCGACGTTGACTCATCCTTCTTCTCGTCAGAATCATCCGACTGCTTAAGCGTCTTTGCGGAACTCTCAAGCGCAGTAGCGATCATATAGTGGACGACTTCCTTCTGCTCATCACTCATCGAATCGTAGACATCCTGAACAGTCGGGTCGTCTTCAGAGTGTTCAACCTTCTCTCCCGACTTTTCGTCGGCGTGAGAAAGCTCCAAACCCGTGTAGATAATTGCCTCATCTTCCAGCGTAACCATGTCGCCATCGCCGTGCGCCAGAGTGATGTTATCGATAAGCGCGCCAGGATTAGCACCCGACAGAACAAGGCTCACCTCACGAATGAAGCCGTGAAGAACCTGCTTCGACTTCTCTGTGAGCTGATTGGCATAGATGGAAAGCGACTTGATGTCCTTATGCTCCACTAGGGTCCGAGCATTCTTCGCTGCATCGGTATCATTGAAGAACCCATAGGTGTAAACACCATCATCACGATGCTCAAGTACCGCATGGCCAAGCACGTTGCCGGGCTCATTGTGACCGTGCTGCCAGACCAACGGAACAGTTTCCTTATCCTGATGCTTGAAGGCATCGGGAGTGATGATCCGTCCATCCGAACACTTGAGACCAGCCTTCGTGGCATAGCCGCTAAAATCAGGCTTTGCCTCAACTCCCATTTTGAACGTCCTTTCTAGATTTTGTAACTAGAATAGGCGCTAACTCAACCTTAGACGGATCGGCCTCCGAGGAATGTCCGTTAGTTGCTGTTCGATCTGGATTAGACGCTGGCATGTTACTATTAACCAATCGGTCAGCCTTCGGATCGGAATGCGGAGATAGACCCACAACTTGCCGAATCTCATTCGAAGTCAAGATCTCGTTCCGAGTAAACTTATCGGCAATCTCCGCAATGTTCTCAATCGGAACCAAGCGGAATGGATCTCGGAAGAATTTAACGTCTTGTCTTTGGGTTCGAGCCGTCTTCGTCAAGAAGCTTCGTCGCATAGCTTCAACGATAGATGTGAGAACTGGCTCGATCGTACGGTTCCAATAGTTCAACATAGCCTTCTCGTCAGCCGTACCATTCATAACCTCATTAGTCAGACCAAGCTGACCGTAGAGCATCTCGGTCAAGTACTCGACCTGGGCCATGAGGTTGTTCTCGGCTGGACGATTCAGCTGAGTGATCTTCTCAGTTCCGTCCGTATAGGCAATGCCATACTGGCTGCCCTTTAGCTGGAATTCAATATCCTTTCGGCGCTGCTCTGCTTGCTCTCTACGGCTCTCAGACTTAATCACATATGGAAGCTGAATGATGAGATCGAGTTTTCCTGAGGCCGACTGCTCGTCAATAGAGTCCAAAAGATTGAGCTTATGAAGAAGACGCTGTAGCGTTGAGTTCGGTTCATTCATCACCGCATACAACGGATTTTCGATAATAGCGACGGAAGACTTATGTAGCGTGATCTCTTCTCGCTGTGCGCGTCGATCGTTGTATACACTTACGCGCACGTGATGTGGATACCACGTCATAATATCGCCAACACGAATCGTCATGATGTCGAATCCGCCACTTTTTTCTGGACTAATGGTTGTGTCGACCGGAACAAGAGCCGCGACGCCTTTATCAAAAAGTGTCATTGCAATATCCTGCCTGAATGCGCGCGCTGCTTGATCAATGTTAGCTTCAACGGTCAAACAATTATTAAGTCCACTGTCAATGTCTTCGATGTATCTCTTTTCCTGATCCAATCTCACATGACGCATGTCAACAGACGCAACGTCAATACTGAGACGCGTATAAATTGAAGAGATAAGCGAGCGTTCATTGGGAATTCGAAATTTTACACGATCTGGTCTTGTGCTGTTAGCTGGACCATAGTATTCGAAAGAGCTCGGAACGGGCTGAATAGGCCAAGGCGAATTTTTCTTCAGCTCTCGTTGGTCTCGATTAAGAAATGCGTTCCAAGCATGTCTCACCGTCGGGCCAAATCGTGCCACATTTCACCTCCTTTCCCCAATCGCTCAAATTCTCTAGCCCCATCCATTAAAGTAAGCAAGAACGACGAAAACCGCGATCACAACCATGGCGGCTGTGTTTACGAACGCGTTCCAGTTCGTAGGCATTACTCAAACGCCTCCTTATTCACCTTGTACGCAACCCAGGCGTCTAGAAGGGCGGCAACATTGTCGATCTTTTCGTCCTGACGCTTCTTCAAGAGCTTTCGGTTTCCGTTGGTATCCTCTAGAGTGATTGCGTTACCCATTGCGAATGACATAAGAGATTGATCGAAGATCAGAAGTCGCTCTTCTGCCATGATTTTGATCTCACCAAGAGGAACCGATTCAGTCTTCGCTCCTTGGATTACTTTCTCGATACCAAAGGGTCCATTCTCCGCTTCCCAGCGTTGAACAAACTCTTTCGCATTGTACGGATCGTAACCAAAAGTACGAACGTCGAATTCGGAGTCCAGAATGAACTTGTCCAAGTCCTCGTATACGTCTTGCCCGACATCGAGAATACTTCCGGGCATGACATGAAGACTTCCCTCGTTGATGAACTCTTCGTACTTCTGTCGCATAGCAGCAGGAAGCTTCATCAACGTAAGTTCAGTAATGTAACTCCGAGTCTTCACTCCAAACCGCTCACGTCCTAACGGGAATATAAACGTGAACGCACAAAAGTCATCGCCTTGGGAAAGATCGGCCCCAAGAGAACATGGCATTTGCCAGAATTCTCGACGACGATGTGGAAGGGTCTCTTCGTAAGTGAAGAAATAGGTATAGCCCTCCATTGGAATCCCAAAGCGCTTCGCGAGAATATCATTTCGACTCGCTGGCGCTTTCTCGGCCCGTTCCACATCAAGCTGATACGTTTCATAAGACACCGTCAATCCTAAATTCGGATTTGCTTTTACCCACATTGCCGGATTAGAAACTTCTTCGATTTCGTCGAGTTTGTAATGCCAGATCGAAACGTGCGGTGCGTAGTACTCGCCTTTAAGAATGTCAGCAAGCTCCATTTTGATGGTGTCACCAGAACCGGCTCGGACCGTTCCTTCCGAGCTGATGGCAACGATCAAATAGTCCTCGAGCTTCGATGCTCCCTGTTCAACAGCGCCGACAACGTCCTCTCTAAGATCACCAGACAACCATTCGTCAATCGTCGAGATCTTAGGACGCAGTCCTTGAAGCTTGTTGATCGCCATCGGTCTGACCTCGAGCAAAGAGCCGGTAAGGAAGTTCTCGATACCTTTCTTCGTCGACGCCAGCTTCACTCGATTGGCTCTCGAGCCGGTTGTGTTCTGGAGAGACCCTTCAGTCAGGAACATGAAGAGTGGTCCACGAGATCGTACGATTGATGTACGACCAGGAGCCATCACTTCTTCTGCTTGTTTCATCGTCGGTGCTGTGGTGATCTGATGCGTTGTCGTCGTATCGACGTTTAGGAAGTAGCTATGAATGCACCATGCATACATCGACTTGGCCGCACCACGAGCGACGATTAGGTACTGCTTGAGAGTCAGACGTTTCTTGATCTGTCGTTTCTCGTAATGGCCTCCGTGATTATCTGGGGTTGGTACGTAGACGCTACGCTCAACGAAGTAATACCAACCAAAGATTTGCTCGGACCAGAGTTTGAACGAATCAAGAAGATGAAGGTCTGACCCGTCCGTCAAAGTCAATTCGCCTTCGCAATAGCGAATAAATCCTTCGACGGCCTGATCGTCATAGTAAATATTAGGGTTAGCGATGAGCGAATCGATCCGATTCATCTCCTGAGAGATTTCACGATTCACTGGAATCTCGCCTCGGAGAACTGCCTCGCGAAACCGACCGTAGTAAATCGGAATCGCAGTATTAGACAGGCTCACCCTAACCTCCTTTCCTAGGCAAGAGCTTTCTTAGCAAGAGCTTTCTTGATCTGTTTTGACGCAACAGTATTTGCAGTCTCGGCGGCCTGCTGCTTTCCAGTCTGTCCAAGAACAGATTTCACGAACTTCACAGCAGGACTCGATTCGTTATACTGTAGTCGCTTCACGTTCTGCTCGAGCTGAATTCGTTTTGCATACGCTTGCAACTCATCATCAGAAAGAGCCTTGACTCCGCTCTTCCTCGCTACTTGCCCACTCGTGCGCACGCGTATCGCGTCCGGGTGCGCGGGATGTCCGTAGCCACCTTTAGTTTTAATCTTCTTTCCCTTATCACTAACTGTGACCGACGAAGATCTATCTCTACGAACACCCCAACGCATACCCTTAACGCCATGATGAGCAAGAATATCGTCGACAACATTGGCGTTGTCCATCTTGCCTCTATTCCGATTCGGGCTTGGGCTCGGCCTTCGGCTTAGCCTTCGGCTTAGGAGCCTCTACATGGCCCAAACGAACCTGTCGGGCCCTGCGATACTCATCCTTCTCCGCGTCCTGACGTTCCCGCTTAGCTTGGGAGCTTTCGCGTGACTCGTTTGCCATTATAGACCTCCGTAACTTCTCCAGTATAAATATCTTCGACGTACATCACATCTGGATCTGGATCGACCCATTCTTCATCTTCTCGATGAACATTCAGACGCCACTCGAGCTCCTGAATTTGCTTCTCAGTAGCCGTAATTAGATATGACGTCTGAGGGGGATCAAAGAGCTGCTTAACCTTGAGAAATACGTAGGACTTCACCGAATTGTACTGAAAATCCTCTACGATAAACTCAGGCCAAACTGCTTCTGCATCTTCGATCATGAATCCCTCAGAGGGGCCAACTCCGAGTTGGGTGAGAGTAGAAAAAGCAGTGTTAATATGAGTGATAATATCGAGATCAAAGACGGTGTAATCTTCGGCAATCCCCAGAATCTTCTTTGTACTAGTGAGGATACTATGTTCCATTCTACTTCACCTATCCTTAGCTTAGTATTTACTTAGACGAAGAACTCTTAGGAATAGCTCCCCCGTCATACTTTTTGCCTGGCTTGGCCTCTTCCTTCTTCTCCGTGGCAGTCTTTTCAGACTCCTTCTTCTCTTCGGTCATGTTACTCCTCCGATTATCTGAGATCTTCGGCTCTGACAACAAGTAGAAGGTCCGGACGATAGCCCAAATATACGGGATACGGACCAAGTTCACTACCATGCGAAGTCCAAAGAGCTGTCATCCACATACCGTTTCTTTTACAAATAATGACATGCCTTGTGTCTGAAAGACGTGGACCAAAAATGGCCATGTCTCCGACATAGAATTTATGATCGGTTGGTACTCGTCCCTTACGATTATAAGAAAGCAGAGTTCCGGTAAAACCGTATCCGCTATAGTGCAAACCGTTGGGATCTTTCAGTGAGAACTGATTATGAAGATCCGCCCATCGAAAAGCTCCGGTAACAAATCCAGAGCAATCTGTAGTAAACGGAACCGAAGGAGATCGACCCAGATGATTCATGGGCCGATTCTGATCATAATGAATCTGCGCTCTATTCTCCTCAGCCCGCTCACAGTATCGACGAATAGAGTCTCTGGCGGCTTCTTTCTGAGAAGAGTTCAGTGGCATTTACGCACCATCTTCCTCAGTAGGAGCATCCTCGAGATCGTCCTCGGTAACCGGCTCAGCCTCGGTGCCCTCAGCCGCTTCCTGATCGTCACCTTCTGGCTGGAGAGGCGGAGGAACTCCAGGAGTCTCTGGCACCTCTAGATCGGGCTGATCCTCGGTCCCAGTCCCTCCGTGAAGAGTCTCAACTCCCTCAATACCCATGTCACTCTCCTTTTTCGTACGTAGTCCCTTGAACAACTTTCTTAGCATCATCAAGTCGCTGCTTTGCATAAACCGAACCGGCAGTAATGAATGCTACGATAATTGCTCCGATATACTCGACCCACTGATCCGGATTGAATACATCGAAGATTCCGATAGCAAGCAAGCTACCAAAGAAAGCAAATACACCAGCCCACAGTGCAATTGGGTTTTCTTTCATACGTACAGCCTCATTTCATCTACCAGAGTGTCGTATCACCTGACTTTCTCTCAATCGGACCCCTAGGAAGTAGATCTTCGTCACCATAGTGAATGGCATTGTGTGTTCTTAACGACGTGGTTATGAGGAAATTTGGATCTATAATCGATTCATCACCATGTTTGATCTCATCCAAAGAGATCGGATTCATATGATGAATTAGCAAACCTGAATGAATCTCATAGCCGAGAACACCCAGATCACAACCATTGTCGCGTAATATGATTAGATTTCGAGTTGACTTCCACTCCTGAGACTTGTAAAAACGTTGATTAACCCATCGATCGAAACCGAATGTTCGTAAACCGAGCAATCCACCCAATCGAAGATAGCGATAACGTTCTTCGAACGTGTCCAGACGATGCAGCTCAGAATATGTTCTAATAATCGTCATCGGCCTCTGGAGCTGGGAGATCGCCAGCGTAAGAACGCATTGCTTGAAGCGCTTCCATGTAAAGCTCTTCGACGCGCTTCTGAGATTCAAGAGCTTCGATCTTTACACGAGTCAATTCGTTTTCATGCTCAAGTCGTTGCTGTTCGAGTCGTTCTCTAGTCGAACCCAACTTAAGGAAGTGCGTAATCACTTGAGACGACGCACTTCCGCTACGAATCTGTTTCTCGGCAAGGTCGATAGCTGCAGAAACCATCTCGTTTTCACGACCCTCAGGAGTTGTCGCGGGTTTGCGGCGATTTGCCTTGCCTTCATCATGCTTTCGCCTAGCAGGCACGCGACCTCCTTTCGAAACTTAATCGAAGACTACGACGTCGCCCTGAGTAACAACCTTGAACGCAGACTTTGCGCCAGGCTTACAATCGGGAGTAACTCCGGTTCCACCGTCGAACAACGGCTTCCCGGTATCCCCTTCGGTGTTCACACAGATCCAACGAGTATGATCGCCTAGACCGCTGCCATCAGCTCCCTTGGGACCAACGGGTCCAGCTGGTCCAACCGCTCCAGCAGGTCCGGCAGGTCCGGCGGGTCCGACGGATCCTCCACCACCGCCTGAAGATCCAGCAGGGCCAGCAGGGCCAGGGGGGCCAGCGGGTCCGGCGGGTCCGCGCTCACCAGCAGGTCCTGGGACACCTGGGACCTTCGGCAGAGCGAGACCAAACTTCCTAATCTCCCACGAACGACACGGCTGCTTGACCGCGACGGAACGCACAACGCCCGCGCGAAGAATCCCGAACTTTCTTGTCGTCTTCCCTGATCGAACACCAGATCGGCTTCCTTCCAGGTTATTGAGATTCGCTTTTCCGACACAAAACGGCCCGGCAAGGCGTCTTCCCTGGTCATTACTAACTGCACCAGAACTTCCTACTACGATTAGTAGCAGTAGTGCTGACATTGCCACAACTACAAGCCTCATGTTCCCCTCTTCTCCTCTTGTTCAGATGACTTTGCCTCCAGTTTTAACCCCCCGAAATTGGGAAACATTGAGGGAAAAATCCCTCCGGGGAAATTTTGGGAAGCCGGGCGATGCTAGGGGGGGTGTGTTTTCTTTGACCCCTCCCCCCCTAACTTTTTTTGTCCCCAAGATTTTGTTTTTTGTTTTTGTTTTTTGTTTTTTAATTTTTTATTATTTTTTTTCATTTTAATTTATCAAATCGATCCTCACCCTAAGGGTAGGGATGGGGTGGGGCATGGGTATGCCGAGCAATCAACATCAATCCACTCACTGCATACGCTAGGGCGCAATGGGTTATTGAATGGATCAATGGATCATGTTACTAATTTATCAAATGAATCTTTAGAAACTTTTCTCCACATACCTGATACGTTCTCCTGCACGATCTCGTCTATTGCGTTCTGTACTGCTAACATCTGGTCTGGCTGTGATAGATCATCAGAAACATTAGCTATCCTATCCAAGAAGGCTGCGGTATTGTAACCAGAACTAACGTCATACTCAAACCATTCTTCGAATTGAGTAAAAGGATTGAATGGATTGTCTACAGTTGTTAGCATGTACTCAATAGGTTCGTTAGTATCAGTGATACTTAGCTCACTCATTGAGTCCTACCTTGAGTGTAGTTAGACCAACACCTAGTGCATCAGCTACCTCAGCTTGTGTATAACCTGAGGCCAACATAGACTGAGCACGGACCAGCTTAGCACTGGTCATCTTACGTGCAGTCTTAGGTAGGGCCAGGGCTTTAACTCTATCTGTATCGCTATTCTTTAGAACTCTTTCCAATACATGATTACTAACAGCACCAGCCTGAATAGCATTCCATTCGGCCTGGGTCATAACGATCTTGTCTTTCCTAGCCCCAGTTCTAGCTCTGGCGGTGTTCAATTCCTGTTGCTTGATCTTCTTAGCAGTTGCTTCATCCATGCCTGGATTAGCCTGCCTCTTCTGAGAGACGGAGGCATTTGCTAGAAGCTGGGCTTGTCTTTCACGGGGCGCATTCTTTTCGGCTACGTTGAGCTTAGCTTTCAATGAAGCTACTTCGTTTGCATACGCCTTCTTTGCTGAAGGCGAGTAAGGGTTAGGCTTAGTAGCAACAGCTTCTTTCCTTGCTTCATTAGCCATAGACTTCAGTCTATTGGAATGCTCCGCATAGATAGCTTCCATTCTAGTACCGGGGGGTTCAACAAGAGAGAACGCATCATCGGCCTCAGCTAGACGCTTAGACTTCTGTAGCTTATCTCTTGTCAATCCCTTACGATCAGTGATCTTACGGCCGGTAGGTTCGTATACTTTCTTTCCCGTAACCGGGTCAATAGGACCCCCCTTTGAAAGAGGGCGGGGTCTTCTTTGAGGGATGTATACCTTAGCTCCTGCTCGACTGATCAAAGTCTGGGCCCCTGCTTTGGGACTACCCTGGTACTTCTCTTTCAATGCAGGAATACCATTGTCTTTCTCAGACTGCCTGAAATCAAGATGATGTTTCTCAGCATCAATGACAACCATGGAATGTCGGATAGCTCGAGCCTTTTCGTCTGAGCTAGCCCCATGAATGGTCATGTCTGTGATTAGATTGGAAACCTTACCCATCTCCTGCTGCTTACGTGCATCAGTCATACGAGGGATGGGAGAACCTTTAGGAACTTTGTACGTCATCGGATCAAAGTCCTTCAACCCATCAAGGGCAGGGGTACTTTTGATCTGCCTCTTTCCATTGGGAATGACAAGCACTGTATCCCCATCGAAATCGGCGCCCGATAGACGCTTGGCTACACTGTGATGAATACCAACTGCATCATGTCGAGCCTGTCCTGCACCAGTACCAAGAATACTTCGAGCTTCTCGATTGCGATTGTTAACCGTCAACTGAGGAATCTCGAACGTTCCACCATGAGGATACCGAACAAGTGCGACTCGTTCACCATCTCTCATGCTAGGAGCATAGATCTCATTAGGCTTGATGGAATTAATAGGGAGAATAACCTTGGTTGCCTGTCTTGGTAGACTGGCCGCTTTGAGATGCACAGCTGCTGAATCGGTTGAGTCCGCAAACTTCAACAACAATTCTTTACGAACTGTCGGATTTGTAAGAGAGCTGATCTCATCGAACTCTTTCTTACGGCGTTCATGGGTCACGTTCAGTTGTTGCTGTGCGAGCTTAGGACTCTGCTTAGACAACATCTGAGACGAAAGAGTTCTAGACCATCTATCCCAATCGCCCTCTTCGTTCACCAGATTCATAGCCGAGTTAACCTTGCCATCTTTGCCGTGTATCTGACTCACAACTGATCCGAAGGGGAAGTCGGGATCATCCGACAGCGGCTTCATTGCATCTTTCTTGCGACCTGTATTGGGTGCGCTTGTATTGAATACAAGATCTGTTCCATCAGGAAGATCGTCTCTGTAAATGGCCATGCCCTTCAAGTAATGTGTGCCGTCAACCGCAACACGAACCTGAGCATAGCGCTTACCACCAAGACGAACGTCCTCTACACCAGGGCGAACATAGATAACGCCATCTGCCTTGGCTCCCTCAGGCCCATAATTAACAGCAATTCTTCTTGAGCTGACAGAGAGAGGAGTCTGGGTACCACCATTGAAGGTGCGACCATAATCGGCAGAACGTTCATCGATCTGTCTGATCTGAGCTCTATTCGAATTAATCTCGGACAGAGTAGTACCGGGCTTGGCCAACACTTTCACAGTCGTATACTTGCCTGTGCCAATCTGCTGAACGTGGATATTGTGAACTTCGTATCCCTGTTCTCTCAGAGCAGCAACAGATGTGTCGAGATGTGTTCGAGTAACACCCACAGCGAGGTGCACACTACCACCAACATCGACGTACTTCTTGTTGTCCACTTCCTTCTTCAACATGTTGGCTGTAGTTTGGATAGCGTCAGCCTTGTCTTTCGCTCCGGGCTCGAGAAGAGCACGAACCGAAGACTCATTAAGGCCCATACGCTCACCGATCTTGACGTTCGACCAGCCCTTGTCCTTCAAACGCTGAGCTGTGAGAATCTTCGTCTGCCTCTGCTGAGCAAGAGCCATAGACTTCGCAGCTCGAAGCTGTGTTGTAGTAACACCAACACCTCTGGCAATCTCAGATTCAGACATACCACTTTTTCGAAGATTCTCGACATAATCGAGATAGTCCCGATTGCGCTTGTTTTGTGTACCACCGGATCCCCAAGGATATCGACCTGAACGACGGAGGATGCCGTAATGTGCAAGATGTTCTTCTTCAGTACGAATCACGACTGTTCCTCCAATCTGCGATAGGAGATTACTTTGTCGAATTCTTGAATCTTGCTCATGATAAACAAAATATCATCTGGATCTGCATCGTAGACCATAACCTCATTGTCCTGATAAATTCGAAGCTCGATCTTAATTGTGGTGGGATCTTTGTCATACTCAAGACAGAACAATGCAGCATACACTTCAAGTTGATGAACAGATCCGGGGAATACGCCAGTTTTCAAATCATGAATTCGAAGAGTATTATACCGAAAGGCGATCGTATCCGCGGTACCAAAACAATTCTCGGAATAGTACAGAACTTGCTCACAGGTCATCCTGTATTGAATAGCGTCGTTGATATACAATCCAACGGTGCCAACCAAATCAGAAAGCCTACCTGCTTCGATTTCTCTATGAGCATATTCGTGCTGAGCAACACCGTAGGCGCTAGCTTGAGCTGTAGTCCATCGCTCAATCAGACGATCCGGAGTATAATGAATCCAATGATATTGGCTAGGACTAAGAAACGCGTGCTCGCCTTGGAGGTTTAAATGCTTGTTGAAGCGCATTCAAAACCTCCTTTTCGTTTTCAGGATATATGTACGCAGCAAAAGACATTGCTCCTAATCGTTCGATGTAATAATCTTGATTAGGTTGTGTACTCGCATCCTTTGAGATCTTAACTTCAAGTGCTGCCCAATGAAGTTCCCAAAGAAGAGTGAGGTCCAACATCCCTTGACGATACTGGCTATCGTTTTTCAAAACGACACAACCAGGAAACATTCCTTCGAGTTTCCTGATAATCTTGGCTTGGTATTTACCTTCAGTCATATATCACCATGCTCAAATAACAGTGACGACAACTTGTGGAGTCGTCTGTTCCCAGGTTACCTCATCCGAAAGAACAACCACGGACATGAAATATAGACCGACCTGAATCTCCATCATATCTGTAAGAACGACCGCATCACTAAAGCTGGAGACAAAGTCAAATAGAAGATTCGCGAAATCTGTTACGGTGATCGAATCGCTTACATCGAGAAGCAATGCGAACGTCTGCGCCCAAACCGCATTGTCGGTAAGAACAACATCTTCCGTTATAAAGAGACCGAGATCAGCAACAAATATGCTCGAATCGTTGGTTGTAACCGAATCTGTCGGATTAAGCACAGAATCTTGTGCTAATGTAGGAATATCCGAAAGAGTAACAGCGTCGGCGGATACAAGCGTCTGATCTTGTACGAACGACGGAGAATCACTCGTTGTAACCGAATCGGCCGGTGTAATCGTAAGCGCTGCACCCGCCGTTAACCATTTCGCTCGCAGAAACTCTTCAACCTGCTGGCGTTCGGGATCGGTTAGTTTTCGGTTGTAGATCGCGATCTCGGCGATGTCAACGTCGCTACCCTGAAGGTTGAAGATCGCGCCGCTCAGACCGAACGTATTATTGAATCCCCTTGTGCCGCCGCTCGGCCCTCTGATCTGTGTGCCATTGGCAAATAGGCGACCCGCGAAAGCACCAGTACCGTCAGCAGAGTAAAGCTTCGGCGTCGTTCCCGTCGGATTTGGGCCGCTGAATCCATCGAGCCAGCCCTCCATGTAGGCAACATCCCAGTCGCCGCCATGCCACCCAATCAGGAAGTTGTTAACACCGCCAGCGTAATATGCTCCGAGCACGCGGCCCTTCGTAGTCCCATACATTCGCCCGACGTAGACAACCGTAAACTCCGAGCCGACCCCCGAGGAGGGGCTGTAAAAGCCGCTGGTCGTGCCAGCGAAGCGAACGATCGGTCGACCGTTGATTCCAAACTCGGGACCACGCGCGACAGGAGCGGCCCCTTGTAGAGTGAGTGCAAACCCTCCGGGAGCGAGATTTGGCCACGCAGAAACAGCTGCACCATCCGCAATCCCAAGTTGCGAGGCATCGAACCAACCTACACAATTGGCAATTGCAGTCGGTGTAAAATCGGCCAGGACAAGATCATCCGAGAGTGTAACCGTGTCACTAGCGACAAGTGGAATATCAAATGTCTGGACCCATGAAACGCTGTCAGAGAGAGTGACCGAATCAGATGCGAGGATCGACGGACCGAGTGGTCCACCACGGAAGTTGTCGTAGCGGACCGAGGTGTTCGACCAGGACAGCCCGACGGGGCCGGATATGTAGTCGGGCGCCTCCGCCTCAAGGTACTTCGTCCACTGACCACCCGAAGGCTTTCGATACGCGGTAACTCTTGTCCCACGTCTAGCAACCCACACCGAATCGCCAGCGACGACGCCACACGGGGCGGAGTAGATAACGGCCGGAGTGGACATCACGCCGTCGACATACTTACGGAAATACGGCGCAATGCCGATGCCCATCGTGAACTCGACCGCGTAACAGTCGAAGGTCGCGGTGCCCGCACCCTGGATCGCGAAGGCGATATTGAAGCTAAAGCTCGACCCAATAGCCGGGATGTCCCATATCAAGTCGAAGTCGGCGGCGAATATAGCTTTGGTATAGAGGCGCGTGGTCTGCACCGCGGAGAGCCCGAGCTGATTAGAGATAACCCTCGCATCCTGCACATACTGATCGAAGCCGTTAGGCTGCCAGATCGTGGATCCAGCTCCCGCTTCCACGAGGTCGTCAGCACGATTGAAATCGTCGATCGAGTCTTCCCACTGCGGAGGATCGGGGGGAAGATCCCAGGTAACTTGCACCTTCACTCCGGCAAGGCGGTAGCTTGGATCATTTGTCGAGTTGCCGTTACGACCGCGCCAATGGACTTGAAAAACTGCATCGAGCAAATCGGCTTGCGTCCAAGCCCGTTCTGAGGTAACATCGTACGTAATGGTCTCAAGGACAGTCGGCTCGGTTGTCGACGTGTGGACATTCGTGCCGCGAGTTCCGCTTAGCGCCCACGCCGTCTCTCGGTTACCGACACCACCGGTCGAGTTCATTCGGGAGCGAATCTGAATCTCGACCTTGAGGATGATTGCGTTTGCTGGAATCAATGAGTCGAAACCATACTGACCAACCTTGAACCAGCCAGTCGTCAACGATCCCGTTCCCGGAGTGTTCTTAGCAGTAACTGCCTCGATAACCTCGGTGTCGTCATCGGCAGTACACGCGATCGCGTTCGACCAGGAAGTGCCCGAGAGCACGTCGCTGGTGAACGACCGTGGCAACAGGAATCCAGTCGCTGTCGCCATCTAAAACACCGCCTCGTCCGGATAGTTACCAACGAACAAACCACGGCAGGAATGACGCTGTGCCGTGCGTGGATCGGTCAGTGCCGGATGATTTCCAAATGAGAGTGTAAGTGGCCCGATATACAGGTCGACTAGCGGGCGGCGTAACTCCACGTGGATGCCGAGTTGCATCCACTCAGGAGCGAGCTGCATCGCCCACCAGCGACCCCAGGCGAGCCAAACTTTTCGGTGGAGACGCAGCTTATTCATGATTTTATCCGACCGTAAATGTCCAGGTCGCCGAGAGAGTATCGCCAGCGGCCTTTGGTTTGGCGGCGAACGAGGTTGAACACCACATGTTTCCACCTGAAGCCGCGTCGAACACTCCTGCTTCAGTGAGCGTACCTGTACCGTCTCCCGCAGCCCAAGTTGCGGTAAATGTAATAACCGCACCCGATCGCGTCTTGTTCGCAAGTGCATTACGATCAAGTTCCACACCAAGTGCGGTGGCCGAAGGCGAACCAGTACCAATCGCCATGTGTGTCGGCTTCGCAAGAGTGGGAGCCGCAAGGATCTGATCAGCAAGCCCATTCTTTCCGGCAGTTGTTACGGTGTTGTCAAGCTCCCACCGTTCCTTCAACTCGCCGTTCGCATCACGAAGCTCAAATTCTACGTGGCCTCGAATGTGTAGAATCTCCTCTACCGGCAATCCTCGGTCAAATGAGAACTCGAGCTTGTCTTCGATCTTCATCGTATCTTTCACGTTTCCTCCCTAAGCGATGTGTTCAAAAATGGCAGTCAACGAAAGTCCGGACGGATTACCTACAAGAGAAGATCGAGTCCATCCAAGCATGTCAAGATCAACAATCGATTCTGAAAATTGAATCGATACAGGGGTCGTTGTCACCACGAAAGGCGCACCAATATCCGCGCCATTCTTCTGCATCTGAATCATCACAGATGTTCCAGAGAGTAATGCTGCTCGCATCGAAATTAGTGTTGTGTTTTCGCCAGTCGCCTCAGGAATGAAAATCGGTGGAATTACCGGAGGAGCTTGTGCGAGATCTCCGGCAATAGCCCACGTACGTCCAGTCCGAAACGTACCCACACCCGGAGGGCCTTGTATACCTGGAGGACCGAGGTTACCCGCAACCACAACAATAACATCAGGGTTTATCTCAACAGAAGTTTCTATATCTTGAATTTCTTCAACAGAAACTTCAACATCAGGAAGCTCAATGGTTACGGTTAGCTCATCTTGTGACATCAGCAGAACACTCCACTTTGCCTTGCATCAGGGTTCGAGGTTCGGCTTGTGATGGAGACCATTGCACATCCCATTCTCCAACAAATTTTCCTGAGTTAGCCGACTCGTGTTGAGATAGATCTGCTGTCTGCTCTCCAGTCAGCGAAAGACGAATAATTCCTTGATAGGCGTCCACCATACTTACTGTAAATTCAGCAACTGGCGGATCTGGATCAAGTCTCTTCAATCGAATCTGTGCTTTTACCGATCCAGAAACATCAAGAGGAGCAGAGCTCCCATTAGTAATGATCATACGAAAGCTGACCCCATCACCGGCATACAAGCTAAGGTCTAAACTTTCAGGTAACAGATTGATTTTACCAGCCATGCCCCTCCTTTCATGCTTCGCGAATAAATAAATGAAAAAAAATGAGGAGAGGTATCCTTATCTCCTCTATTATATTCTGCGATTTGAACGCTAAATAATATCTATTTTGATTATTCGTCCCCCGATGAAGGATATCTCGCGTGCAACTCCTTGTCCACACGCTCTACTGAATCCACCATGCCAATCAGGTGAGCATCTGTCACGATCGCATCGGTCCAAATGGTGATCACCCACGAATATACGCCCGCTGCTGTACGACGAAGTTCGATCGATCCACGACCAGGGACAGGATCTCTATACACTGCCGGAGCTTTCGCACTTTCAGCCATATCAGTCTCCTATTCTAGAATGCCGAACTCTTGATAGGTGGGCCACACGTAGGTGCGATTCAAAATGGAAAGAACGAGGTCCCGCTCGAGAAGGCCATAGCGACAAGCGCACTCGAATGAGTTCTCACTCACTTCCTTCGTTTTCAAATCGATAATTCTCGCATCGATAGGATTCTCGTAAGGACGACGGAACTGTTGGTTGTATCGGATAGCAAACCACCTAGGACGCCATGTAAGGTTCTCTACGCGATTGTTATGCCTATCCCCGTCTAGATTGATGGGTGTGTCAAATGGGATGCCAGGAATCGGTATGAAGGCTTTGGCGACCAATAGAGGTACTGAGCGATGATATTGAACTCCGTCTCTCATCAGTCCCACTTGAACAACACCGAATTGGTTGTCGTTTAACGATAAGATTCTCCCAGACTTGTTAGAACGAACTCTTCCATGGTCACTGACGGCGTATTCTGGGAAATTTTCAATGGTTCTCCAATTTTCGAGCATGAAAGCTCCCAATCTTTTATAAGGCCTTGGGCAAAGCGCTGCCTTGTGGGTGGTTCTGATCTTTTCTCCTTTGTACGAGTTTGCCCAAAAATACTTGAAGGAAAAACTTTCTATAAAAACGCATGTTAGTATCTAATATATATTACTTATTAAGTCCCCGCGTACAGTAGAGTTTTAAGAGCAGATTTGGGTGGGCTTAATATCTAAGGAAACTTAGGATTTGCAGGGATTTCGTTGTGGCCATTTTTGCCCGTATTTTTTTAGAACGGAATTTCGGACGAAATATTGAAGTTTTTCTTCGATTTTAGAGCACGTGAAATTGCCACGTCTATACCCGCTTTTGAGCGTAGTGTGTAATAAAACAGATCCAAAAATGGGCTATTTAGCCTATCAATCCGTCCGTGCGCTTGCTCCCAGTTCTTGTACGAATAGGTCAAAGAGTAAAAAACGACCGTATCCGTCTCAACACAGTTCCAACCTTCGGAGCCAGCCACGTATTGTACCAGATAGAGCCAGGAATCGGTGGTGGGTATCTCCTCATGACGATGTCCGTTCCATTCTGCGACTGTAACGTCCTTGTCCAGACGCTTAAGGATGTCCAATTCGTAATTAAAATTGTAGAACACGACCATTTTCGGATGCTTTGTGAGCAGATCTTCGATTGCTCGGACGCGTGAAGCATCGCTGTTAACCACCCTTCGGAGAACTCCGAAAAGCTCTGCTATATCTTTGATAGGTCTGTTCTGGTAAAGATGCCATCTGTTCTTGACGACGCTGTCATAGAGTTCCTTGTTGTACTCAGTCTGCAGAGATCTGGAATGCCGGATCGTCTCGTTGTTGTAGCGCATGTGCACGAGAATGCGATTCCGATTCCGGTTCAGCTTCCCTACGTTCAGATACCGCTCCACCTTCGGAAATTTTGTGAAGGGAGCATAGACGACGTGCTCGTGTTTGAACTCCGTACGGTTGCGATAAAACCCGTTGGCGACGAAAACAGGAATGTAGTCCAGCCATGTATCCCCAGGAGTGGCGGACAATAGAATCCACTTGTTGTTTCGTGCGATCTTGAGAAACGCCTTGACCCAAGCACCACTACCAACCAGTCGCTGTTCGTCGAAAATGAAAAATGCATCTTCTACTTCCCGGTACTTATCAATATTATTCCAGCTATCCACAGTGAGAATGCCATGCAGAGTAGCATCAGCGTGCTTACCCACGACAATTCGTGCGAATTCACCTTCCCAATCTTTACTATCGCGCTTTTTAGCAGTCGTGACAACATAAACGTCTCGCTCTCTATGCTCCTGCTCATAATATGCGACAGCGACCCTAGATTTCCCTGATCCAACTGCGCCCCATAGGATCTTGCCGTCACTGAGCTGTGTAAGGGCGGCTTTCTGATGTGGCTGCAGATTCACGTGATGAACACCAGAACCCAGACGGAGAACGCTATCACCATTATCGTTGCGGCCGCGATGCAGACAAACCCTACGTAGCCATCCCAAGTCATACGGCCTACTCCTTTCAAAAAATTAACTGTAAGTAAGACGGGCGGAGACCCCCAACCGCAAAGGGATCCCCGCCCTGACCCTGAGGTAGAGTGCCGTAAAGACCCTCAGGGATCCTTAAATATGCCAGGCTCCTGTGTTCTTCGTAGGATCGCCAGGATAGCCTGCGTCCTTCAAGCACTGACAGGGCGAACGGCCATCCATGCTTCGAGAACCAGGTAGACCAGTAACGACGTAGGTTTCGTCACGGATACTGGATGTCTGTAGTCCCTCGTGATATGTCGCACCAGACTCATCGGAGAAATTGTCGTTGCCGTGATCGGTTACTCCGGGTCGGAGGCTTCCGTCCTCGTTGTACATACAGTACTGGACGTTTGAGCCACCTTCTGGGTTGGTTGCTCTAGGAGCGACCTTGACATATGCCGGTGGAACCGGAGTTGGCTTGGGAGGAACTGGACCTACAGACCCCGCTTCATAGGCGAAGCGAGCAATATCTATTAGTCCGCGATAGAAGATGCTCCCTGCCTGCGGACGATGATTGCCCTTCATCTCCTCGAGGAGTTTGTTGTGGTCCTGACGATATACAAGCTTGATCGGTGCATAAGGCTTGGAGGCAATGACCTTACCGAGAGCCTCGATGAGTTGTGGGTGTTTTAGTGCCATTACTTCTTCTTTCTACTCCTCTATGGCTTACAGGACCAGGGACTCCAGTCTCTTCCACTGTCAACGAAATATCGATACGCAGACTTAGCCTGTTTCCAGGCGCCACTACCATGTCCGTATCTTGCGCGTGCGTACGAACCCATTTGAAACAGTCCCAAATACTGGCCGTTCTGGGCCCAAATATACCAGTGACTCTCGCACCATGAGACTCTCAGTGCTTCCCGGCAATGGGGCCCAAAGACTTTGCAAATGATGCTTTTGGCCGTAGCTTGCTGTCTCGGGATTCTATCGTCCTTGAGTGCCGCTTGTCCGGTCCCAATGAAGAGAAGACTAAGGACCGTTAGTATCGTCACTGTACGCAACAAGATAAATCTCCTTGTTAGTTTACGAGATAACTTCCACAGACCAATCTGGGAAATACTCCTCGAGCATCGTAATAACGTCTCCAAGATTGTTGTAATGCTCAGTCCGCGCCAGAACTAGTCCATTATCAGCAATAAATCTCGCATACCACTTCTGCTTCAGTCGTCTTCGATGAATAACTTCAACGTGACGCGGGGGCATAGAGGTATCTCCTAGATATAAGTGGGCCTCAAGCTGCCTTGACGACACTCCCCTCTAGGGGGAGGCAGAGGGTCGAAGGACAACTATTGCCCTTACTCGAGGCCCTGGGGGGAGGATATCGCGTAGCCGAGTGCGTTCGAGCGGTTCCATGACGGCCTACCACATCCTCTCACGTTTGCCTTAACAAGCAGCCGTGACCAGACTACTTGTCCCGCTCCGTGAGCCACTACGTTAGGTCGCGACCGGGGTCGACAACTCGATGACGTTGTATCCCTCCCCGATCAGCATCTCCCGCAGGTCGATCTTGTCCTGCTGGGTGAGTTCCTTGAACTCGGAGATCTCGACCTTCTTGCCGAAAGGAGGCTTCATGAAGAAGTCCTGACAAGCCTTCACGAACGAAATCGGCTCGGACAATTAGAGTTCACCTCCTCTCGTTATTCGCTTACTTGGGCTCCTCGACCAGGTCGAAGTTCGCCTGGAATGCCTTAGTCGTGTAAACCTTGTATCCCCGCTCCGTATATAGGATCCAATCACCAACAAAAGCTTTTGTCTGTCGGGGGTTCTTGGGGTTGTGAACACGAACATGAATATACTGCTTCGTAGGCTGGATGTCGGCCGATCTATCGACTGGGGACTCGTCAATATTGCCAATCTCACCGAAGCACCATCGGGCAATGTCGGCGAAATTCTGCTCAGTCACTTGAACAGCATCAACGAACAGCGGCTTACGAACGTACTTCGTCGTAACACTCATGTTTTCCATTAAAGTCCTATTCATTTCGGTAGCGGGTTATCCCGAGGGCATATCCAAATAGCACGCTAAGGAGAACGATAATGCTGGTCACGATAATTGTTACAACGATCTCGATCACGAAGGTTCGACTTCCGAATACTTGAGCTCCAGAGGATCTTCCTCAATGGTCACATAAATGCTCTGAAGATATGCCTTGACTCCGCTCTTCCCGTTGACCGTCCATTCGTAAGGACGAACAATGAGATCAACGTTCAGAATATCGACCCAATCGAGCGTCTCAACTTGGCTTTCGTCGAGGTTAGTACGACCGCGGGACGTAATAAGTACAATTCGGGGCGGACGACCTTTGAAGTTGACCGAGATGGGCAAATATGCCTGAGGCTCCTCGCCCTCCTCTTCCGTACGAGGTCTCAGCCACTTGACGTTCCAATTGTCCTCGGCCATCGCCGCAGCAGATTTCTCATCAAGGAGGACGGCGAAATTCCGATCACCTTCGCGGTTGTACTGGCCTTCTTTGCCAGCAAAGTTGCGGAAGATGATCCGAACTCCTTCCATCAACACAGTGTTGTCTTTCTGCGCCATGATTTCTCCTAACTGACAAATTCCTGGAAAGAACCGAATTGTTCAATAGTTTTGATTGCTTCGGCTTTTAGCTTCTCAAAATATGTCATGTCGATTTTGAGGTCTGGCATGGATTGAGCGATCTCAGCCTCAATCCACTTATGGCCCTTCGTGCCGGTTACGGCGTAGTATCGGTCCTCTTTAACTCGAAGAAGCGTACCTCCACCTTCGAGAACCGGTACAAAACGGCCAGTACGCCCAACATGACGCATATTGTGATGATCAAGCGCTTCATCCTTCTCATGTTCCTCTCTATCTAGGTACATCGTGCCTTGGATTACGCTCCGACTTTCGCAGAAATCGTCGAAGCCAAGCTTCTCACCCGAGAAGAGGCTTTTAAATATGTAAGGATGCTGAAATTGGGAACCCACTGCAGTCCAGGAATCACCTTTTCGTGCAATATATACTGCGTCATTAACCAGGCATAGCTTGTCATATGTCACCTCATGTTCGAAATCATAGCCGTAACGCTTCCCGTGTTGCGTTACGAAATCAATTGAGCGTTTTGTCGCCCCGGGGATTTTTACGGAATCCGTTTTGATGTGTATGACAGGAATTCCGGCTTCGATTAGGTCGTTCTTCAAATCGATCATATAGAGAGCACCACGCTTAGCAACAATGTTGTCTTTATTACGATTGTCACGGAACGGATTCGGAAACTTCGCCGAGGTAAGTCCGTAAACGATATTGATGACAATCTTCAACGCATACGCTAGCTTGTCTGCTCCATCTTCATTTTCGAGATAGGGGGTTAAACGACCACTGAACATCTTCCTGACAGTATCGAACTTACGCCTTTTGATTGCTACCCGGGCTTCCTTGAGTTCTGTGAACTTGGATGTGTACTTCCCAAAGAGATTTAAGATCTCAATTGACGTAGGATGCATGGAAGCAATATCAAGAAGAGCAACTTTTTTGTAGATACCTGGTTCTGCGTAGACGTATCCGCCTTCACCAGGGTCTTCTCCGCGATACCAACTTTTACCAGCGTCAAATGTATAGCCATTGAATTCCTCACTTAGATCCGTATATACGAAAAATTTGTCCGGATTCTTATCATCGCCAAATATGATCTTCGCTGCATGTCTCTGAGTGGTATCGTTGACGGTCAGACCACTGAGTTCAGCCATGATCTGACGTGCCACGAAGTCTTCCCAACGATCTTCAAGCACAGCTTCCGTCGCTAGAACATCGTTGACGCAGTACTCGACAACTCGTGGCCAGTCTTGTTCGTCTACGGGCTCATCCAAGGGGAAGTCCAACTCCATATGATGGATGCCCAGATCGATTTCGAATTTTTTCAGGCTCTGTTTGATAGAGCTGAAGTCCCAAACGTCGGCATAAGAGAGATTGTATGCTTGAGCAAAGAAGGCGTTCCTATTATTGTCTATGACAATCTTCCTAGTAAGAGCATACAGTTGCTCGACGCTATACCCTAAGAGTGCCGCATAGAGAATATGATTATCGAATCGTCGGTTATAGAAGCCGACCAGCTTCATCTTGATCAGATTCTCGATCTCTTCTCTCGAAGGATTGATCATCCGAACAACCGTATCATCCCCACGGAATTTCCAGCAGACGACAAAGAGGTTTGGATAGACCTCGATGTCAAATATAACCATGCGTGGGTCGTTTATCTCCACCACAGCGTCCGAACCCAGCTCGGAGTCGGACTTGAAGATCATCGTCTGGACAGTCTTCAAACATTGTGATGCCTGATTCGTGCTGTTGTTGGCAAAAGCAAGAATCCGTGGTCTCAGGTCCGTCACGTCGTATCGCAACCCATCCTCGTGTGCTTCCTCGAGAATATGAGCTATGAAGTCGATAGACGGCTTGGTCCCTGGGTGAATCTCTTTCTTTAGATTGCGTTCGATCAGATCCCTAAGGCCTTTTTCCGTTGAGATAGTTTTAGCCTTAAGCATCTTCTCCTTCTTCTGTTTGAGCGGAAGCCCACTGTGTATCTTCGCTACCGGTACGGAATTGCAGCGAGTTACCAGTCGGCGTAACGATGAATCCCCAGTATACACCTTGATCTCGATACCTTCGGAATATACAGGGGCGAGTTCGTGAGGATTTCCGCTGTATTCGTAGTGGAGGTGAACGCCTTTTTTCGACTTGCTGAGCTCCGCGTAAGTGGCAGGCCATTTGCTCGCAGCTTCCAGATTTCTCTCGAGGCTCGTATCGCCTTTTTGGTTCTTCAAATCGAAGTCGATCACGATGTGTTTATCAGGCACCTTGACGAAGTGCAATTTGGACGTGTCAATATCTGAAAGCTTGGTCTTTACTTGCCGCCACTTTTTAGCAGGCGTTCCATCTTCGTTTGCCTCTTGCGCGGGCTGATCTGCGAGATAATCATCCAAGAGACTTTGGCGCTCGTCCATAACAAGCGAGAATGCAGGCTGATCAGCATCACTCTCTTTCGGCATCTTGAACTTTTCCGCATTGAAGCCCAAATATAAGCTACGAACCCTCTCACCGTCTACTTCACCTCGATCTTTGAATTCGTCAAAGTAATTACGCAGCTCTTCACGAACTTTGTACTGTGGAAGTGGACGATCGATTCCACTGTCGGAACAGAATTCCTTGTAGAGCTCGTATGCTTGCTTCAGGGTGACACGATCTTGACTCTTGAATACGTCGTAATACGCTTCGATGAAGTTGAAGAATATGTCTGTCTGAAGCATCATTTCTAACGGGCGATACCCGTTGTAGTAGTTCTTACCCATCTCCAAATATACTTGGAGACAGTGAGACGCGATAGCTCCGAGTTCAAAATCAATCTGACTGACCAACGTGTTGTAATGTCTGACAGGAATTCTAACACCGGTCGGATGAATATCGATTAGTCGGCGAATGATCCCTGACTTAGCGTCGGTAATTTTGACAGGTTGATTTGAGCCGATGAACAGTAGAGCTTCGGATCTCGCTGTGTAGCTCGGCTTGTACTTCTCGTTCATCTGCATCAGCTCGTGCGAGACAATCGAGTTAAGCCGAGTGTTGTCCTCTAGTCTTGACAAATCACCATCGTGCTGGATGGCAACCAGAGGATTGTTCTTGAATGCTTCTGTAGAAAACGAACTATCTGAACGTCCAAGGGCTTTGCCGTCGAAGGTAGTTGTATACCCGTCGAACAGCTTATGTAGGATATTGAGGATTGTGGACTTACCAGATCCGGCTGGGCCATAGAAAACAAAGAACTTTTGCAGCTTTTTCGAGTCTCCGGCGACAATCGATCCAATAGCCCATTCTATTTTGGCCCTTTCTTCTACGGAATATAACGTTCCTACCAGTTCGTCCCAGGCTGAAATGTCACCGCTTTCGAGAGGATAGCTCAAATACTTGCTTGCGTAGTCGGTTTTCTTGATCTCCGAGTTGGCAAACAAGATCTTAGAATCGAGACGATGACTGTTGTCGCTGATATTCGCCAGGAACTTCCTGAATTGACTCCAAGCATTACTTCTAAACGAACGCATAGACCGCACCGTATAGTTCATTCCTGTTTCTCTGCGCAGCCTATCCGCTTCGGCATTCAAATGCTCATCTACAAGCCGTTGAACATCATATTCGTCTCGAGACCAAAGACCTTTTTCTTCATCCCAAATTGCGTAAAAGGTTCGTCCTTGAACCATCAGATCCTGAGAGCGCCCGACAATAAAATCCGGATACAACTCCATACCGGATTTATCTTTCGTCTCTTTAGAGAGGATCTGATAAAAATCCATCAAACCTCCCTCTAAATATCGGTCATCTCCATCACATACTTATTCATCTGATACCAGATTTCCACTTTGGTTTGGTCTTCTTCTGGACTTTTCAGTGGGAAGAACCCTCCACGACCGTCCTGACGATACGTTCTCCAGACGAGAGCATCAAGGACGTCGTTGATTCGATTGATATCGTCCTCCGTCAATGGATCGGATTTGTCAGTCAATCGAAGATTCTTGAGAAGCTTCCACGCCCACTTCTTCGGTGAAATTACACCGGCGGTGAATGCTACTCTCTGACTAAGGCTCACAAGAACTTCGAGAAGTGTAGCCCCTTCGAGGTTCAGAGTCTTTTTACGACCGTGCAGAAATTCAGAGCGCAAGTCTATCGCATCCTGAATACGATTGTCGTCGTTCGGCACAGTCCAATGAAACTCTGTGTTGTGCATCACTTCGAACAAGCCGGAGTAGTTCTTCCCGTTTGGAATATGAACGTGTGAAACTAGCCAGTTATAGTAGTCGTAGTCAATCGTCTGTAGGGGTGTCTGTGTCATGCGGTTCAATACCTAGAACTTCCTCTTCGAAGCTTTTGTTGAGTCGACAGATTTCCATATCAATTTCGAGCTTGTCGTTGCGAACGAACACAACATTGTCATCGTCCGTACCATGCCCGAATTGGAGATTATCCAGACCAACAACAATATCTGCATGAGGAAGAGGGTGATCGTTCTCTTCGTCCACAAGGACATCATCGATGGCGTAATACGTATACGTCACCTGAGAATATCCCTTCTCCTTACCCATGAACTCTTCCTGATGAATGACATAGGGCTCACCCTCATCCAACGATTCCCTATGCCGCAGCTCTCGTCGATAATCCCAGGCCGGAGTCGCAGTACCAGGTATCGGCTCGACGATGCCAGGAACCGGAGCAGGCAAAGGCCGAATCATGACAACTTCGTCAACTTCTTCTACTGGCATTTTGATTTCTAGGCCATAGCCTTTCTTCTCAACTATCTCAGCGACTGACGGCTTTTCTTGTCGAGCCGTCTCTTTCTGCTGATAGACCTCTCGAATCTTGGCGACTTCCTCTTCGCTCTGCTTGAAGGCTTCAGCCTTGATCTTTTCCTTATTGAGCTTATAGCCAACGACAATTCCGATAGCGAGGCCAACAGCCGCTCCTCCTACAAAGAGTCCTACAGATTTTGTATTGATACGCCGGGTCACCGCAGCTAGCTCTTCGAGATTATCTGCGACTTCATCCACAACAACATCAACAGCCATGTCTTCTCCTATTCGTCGAGCTTATCGTAGATGACGCCGTCGACATTGAAATCGAGCAAGATTGCGCCCTCTATACCATTAACGAAATCTCGGATAACTTCTTGGCTTCCATCAAAGACGCCGAAATTGATGAAGTTGTCTCCATTCTGAGAAAGAATCCAGCCTACAACAGCTCCCGCCTTGGATCGCGGAATACCGAGCATGTCGTAGACATCGTTCAGAAACACATGGCCACGTGCTTTCAGAAGATCGTTTGCGTAATTCTGCTGACACTTGAGGAAGACGAGATTATACTCGGGCTCCTTGTTCCACGAAGGTGACAGTGAATCGAAGAACCGAGCATAGATCGACGGATCGTTCTGACTCACACGAGTAACCGTCTTCGTCTTCTTCGTCTTCGGATCGATGATCTCGACTTCCTGAGTACCGTACCGGAGGTTTCGATCCTCGTCCTCGCCGTACTTCTCGACCACACGACCTCTGTACTCGTTGAATCCCTTCTCGAGAGCTCCGTATGCTGCGGTCAACGCAACATTTCGCCTCGTCAGGATCCCGTTGGATGTTCTCAGAAGATAAATCGAGAGACCACCCACAACGATTGCCGGAGCATAGAGCCGCATGACTCTCACGCCACTCTGGAAGTAAATGAGTGAAACATCACGTGATCGATCTTTTTCGCTATACTCCCGATGCTTGAGAGACTTGGCTGTGTCGAGCTTGCTCTTTGCATCACTCAGAACTTCATCTGCCCTCAGGGTGGCACGGCACGCAAGGACAGTGCTTCCCACCATTCCGACAATCCCAGCCCCTAGAAGAAGTTGCGGAGACGCCTTCTGAATATGCAGAGCGTTTCGGGCGATTTGCTGCTGTACCGCCTCAGGAACGAACTTCATTATGACTCCTTGAATAAGGTCAACTGTTCTACGGGATTTTTATTCTCCGAGCGGTTCTGGTTCCGGAAGATCCAGTAGATAACCACCGCGGATGCGAGAAACCCCGGCACCTGTAAGCTCTTCCCAACCCCACTTATGATCGGTATGAGTAGAGTCAAGGCCGACGAGCTCGTAGAGGTCTGCAACTGATGCTGATCCATATCGACTCACCACGTCAAATAGTCGGTCGATTACTTCCTCGGCTTCTGCACGTTGATCCAGCACAATCTCATCGAAATTGTGTCGAGCTCGAGCCGTTCGACTAATTGCTCTCTCGGGACCAGTGAGTCTACTACCCGAGGAGTAACGATTGTAACTAATATGGCCCGTGGGTCCTGATGGTGGACGTGTCAACGATCTTCGACGGGATTCGCCAAAGATCAGTTTTTCGATGCCTTGAGAACCCGCCTCAACGACCATGTCTTTCGCAGCGGGTAGTAGTACTTCAAAAAGTACGTACGAAACAGCAGTCTTAGCATCACCAGCAACAAACGTTTCTTTAAACTGCTTGCGAAGCGACTTTCTCCGCCGAACCGCAGTACCTGTAATAACAGGGCTAATGTTTTTACCGTCCGGAACACCTTTTTTACTTCTTTCGCTGTTGGGAGGAAAATCAGGAGTGTCCATCCACATCCTTCATCTAGAAAAAACGAAAAGCTAAAGACCCAGTTTTGGGCCCTTAGCTTTAACTTCTACTGCTCGGTTTCGTTATTACCTGACAGCTTTTCCAACAACGGCTTTGCGAACTCGTTTGTCATCTTCTCGATGTGGTTCGAAGTCTGTTCGACGAGCATCGATCCAAGCACGAAGCTTCCGGTACCCACCACGACCTTCTCGACCGTAGTGATAACCGGAACATTGTTCTTGATGATGCCCGCGAAAATCTTACTAACACCAACGCCTGCGACGAACTGAGTCGCCAACTTCGCAGCTGGGAGATAAGCAGTAAGCATAAATAATGTCTCCTAGTAGTAGGGTTTCATTATACGGCAGGTTTACTCTGCGAGAGTCACTTCTCCGCGTGCCAGACGTTCGCTGAATATCTTGAAGTCCTCGCTGGACATCTCGGCTGCCTGAGCTCGAGTCACAACTTCTGCATCGGGCTTAGGCGGCTGGGGAAGAACTGCCACCTCCTCGACCACCTTGAGATCGACTGCGGCTACCTTGGCGGCCTCTTCGGCCATTCCGGTCGGGATCACTCCGTTGATGAACTCAACAGCAGCGTCCGCATTCGTCACGAGCTCGATGAAGAGCGTTGAATATGCCTCTGTCGACTCGAACTCCTCGCGTAGTTGTTGGTTCTTGATGAATCGCTTACCATCCGCGGACTTCTGTCCATAGGAAGTCAGGAGGATGTTCTTGAACTCGGCGATGATGCTCTTACCGTCTTGTGCAGCAACGATTCTCTGCAACGACTCTGACAAACCGCCTTCGTGGCTCAATTCGAGCTCAACCAGCTCCGCCTTGGAGAGGTGAAAGAAGAAGTCCTCACTGACCTCCTCTCCGTTGAAATCTTCGTACGTAATTGTCTTCTTGAGCACGCTTACTCCCAATGATTGGTGTAGTCCGCCAATGGTGGTCTAGAGAAATCGATCGCGATGCACGGCCTCTTATCTTCAGTCATCGTCGTCGAGAACTTCACCTCCATCCGGTTGTTCATGTTCCAGCCGACTGAGTCGGTGTACGCCGTGGGTGGCAAGCCGATCTCATCGTAGAAATGAGACAAGCTGCAAGACATGAAGTGGATCAGTTCGTAGTTGACCGAGTTCTCAGCGCGCTTGATGTCCTCTACCGTGCTATTGAAATATCTCCCCGTGAGCATGTCGTAGCAGAGAACCTGACCGCTTCCCACCATGATCACTTCCTCCGACCTGGGAGGATTGGCGGTGACGCGATCTTGAGCGACTTCGTCGCGGATCTTCTCGTCCTGACGAGGGCCGAGTCTCTCGATGACCTTCTCTTTGTATTCCCCTAGAGCTCGATCCGAAGCTGCCACAGCAACGGTCATTGCTGCGATCTTCTTCGACGTGATCTTGTGCGCGAGAATGATGCTCGAGACGGTTGCAGCACCCACGACAACGGGCGGAATGAACTGAGGCCAAACCATCTGGACTTTCTCAGTTTTTGACCGCTCGACTATCTCTGTCTCGGGAAACTTCAATGCGTCCAGACGCTCGCGCCTCTCTTTGGCAATGATCTCAGCTGCCTTGAACGATGCGCGACCTGTGAGAACAGCAGTTGCGATCGTGCCAGCAACTCCAAGACCAGTGAGAATCGTAGTGGAGTTTTCGTTTGCTAGATACTTCAACTTACTTACGTGTGGCACTAGACCGCTCAGCATAGTAACCTCTCAAATATAGAAGGAGCGTCTTCGACGCATCTCACGAACGAAGATCCAGATCAGCCACAACCCACACGTGAGGAACACCATGATGCAGTCTCCGAGAAAACTTAAGCACCCGTAATTTCTCGGGGTCACATAAACGTATGGCATGTCACCTCCCAAAAAATAGAGGGCGAGGTAGCTAATCCTTTCGGAACCAGCCATGTCACGAAGGACATGGGAGTCTACCTCTGTTATACACGATGTTTTTTCTGCGAGGTTACTTCTTGATCTGCTTGACGAACTTGACCACGTCGAGTCTTGTCGTCATGGTGAATCGTTTGTTTGCCTTAGCCCAGTACCAATTGTTTCGAGCGCGAACAGTTCCTTTGTCATATCCGGTGAAATGCCAAACCAGGTTGGGCTTTCCATCCCGCTCCAGATAAATGGCCCACGAGTTGTTTCCCTTACCGTTATGAAGAACCTGCCAACCGATAGGGTTGAGCTCAGTCGCGAAGAGCAAGCTGAGTGTTAGGACGACATCAGCCTTGTCCTTTGCGTGATGCTCGATATCGTGAAGAAGAGTTGCCATAGTTACTCCTTAGGGTAGAAGGTCATGAAGAAGCTTAGATGCTATCAGACTTTCTTCTTCATTGCCAACTAATATGAGTAGACGCAGAGCCTTGATGATCGTATCTTTTTGTTCGGCATCGAGCACATCAGTAGTTGTGGCCGTTCTAAATACGATCCACATTACTGTCCTTTCTATTAGAATATAACCCTTTAGTGAGGGCCTGCGGAGCGTTGATAACCAGCGTCTCTTTTTCGGGTCGCCAGCCCGCGAAGACACTTGACGTCAGTGTCCTACCAGTATAGGTTATTTCACGCCACGTCCTCCCGTACAGGAGTAGACGGTTTGTGCCACAGAGTGTACGCCCCGTGGTTTTGTCGCCTCACAATGACACAGGCCCTCACTAAAAGGTTACAGAAAAAAAGAGAAGCCCTTGTAGGGTCCCTCTTTTTTGGTAAGTCTATCCGATGACGATAGTATTACGTCTACGCATCTCACGAATGAAAATCCAGATGAGCCACAGCCCGCCGGTGAGGCAGGTCAGGGTGACATCTAGAATAAACTTGAAAAATCCGTAGTTCATAATTCCTCCTCTAGAAAAAACTATACCTTCTATTAAAGAGTATGTTTTTCCTGCGAAGACAAAGAGAAAGTCCGGGGAGGACTCTCTCTTAACCAACTAGGCAACTTTGCGCGAGAACTTCCGCTTCATGCCCTTGTAGGCCTTGGACGTGACGTACACACCACCAATGATGGCGGCGTACACCACGACCTCGGTCGCAACGGACTGAACGGTCGGGTTCTTAAACACAATTTCTCCTTATTGTAGGTTTCATTATATACCATGTTTTTTGTGCGAGAAAAATATGAGAAGGAGGCAGCCTTAAGATTCCCCTCTCTTAGGCGCCACCCTTCTCATTATACGCGATGTAATATCTGCGATTTGGAGCAAAATTTCCCCCCGGGGATTTTTCAGATTTCAAAAAAATTACGAAAGGTATTATTCATAGCTCTTCTATTAGGTGTCGAATCTGTTCATAACTTCTGAATGTTCGCACCGAACAAGCTAATAAATA
>Ga0207687_10000167_pt1 | contig 44044 bp, 46 predicted proteins | sample KBSM54metaG_FD_184399 | JGI IMG/M metagenome (GOLD analysis project Ga0207687, IMG submission 184399) | Miscanthus rhizosphere microbial communities from Kellogg Biological Station, Michigan, USA - KBS M5-4 metaG (SPAdes) (version 2) | ecosystem: Host-associated > Plants > Roots > Rhizosphere >...
GCGTCTGGGCCGAGGGCCTCTCCAACATCCACGTGATGCTGCCCTTCGTCCGCACCCCCGGCGAAGTCGCCTTCTGCCGCACCCTGTTCGAGCGCGCCGGCCTGCTCGGGCGGCCGGGCTTCGAGCTCTGGGTGATGGCCGAGGTCCCCTCGGTGCTCTTCCACCTGCCCAGCTACGCCAAGCTCGGCATCGCCGGCATCTCGATCGGCTCCAACGACCTGACCCAGCTCGTGCTCGGCGCCGACCGCGACTCCGAGCTGGTCGCCGAGGTCTTCGACGAGCGGGACGCCGCGGTCACCGAGTACATCGAGCTGCTGCTGCACCGCGCCCACGAGCTCGGCCTGCGCACCTCGATCTGCGGCCAGGCGCCGTCGGTCTACCCCGAGTACGCGGAGTTGCTGGTCGGCTGTGGAATCGAGGCGATCTCGGTCAACATCGACGCGGTCGGGCGGGCACGTGAGCTGATCGGCGCGGCGGAGTCGCGGCTGACGCTCGAACGAGGAACTAGCGAAGGGAGCTCCCCATGAAGGCCTACCAGCTGACCGCCTGGCAGTCGCCGGCGGAGATGCGCGAGGTGGAGGTGCCGGAGCCCGGCCCCGGCCAGGTCCTGATCAAGGTCGGCGGCGCCGGCGCCTGCCACTCCGACCTGCACCTGATGGAGTGGCCGGAGGGGACGATGGACTTCGGCCTCCCATTCACCCTCGGCCACGAGAACGCCGGCTGGGTCGAGGCGCTCGGGGCCGGGGTCGAGGGACTCGAGGTCGGGGAAGCGGTGGCCGTCTACGGGCCGTGGGGCTGCGGCCGCTGCCGCGCCTGCCGGCTCTCGGCCGAGAACTACTGCGAGCGCCAGGCCGAGATCGGCGCCTTCGGCGGCGGCCTCGGGCTCAACGGCGGCATGGCCGAGTACATGCTCGTCCCCCACCCGCGGCTGCTGCTGCCGCTCGGCGAGCTCGACCCGCGCGACGCGGCGCCGCTCTCCGACGCCGCGCTGACGCCCTACCACGCGATCAAGCGCTCGCTGGGGCTGCTGGTGCCGGGCTCGACCGCGGTCGTGATCGGGGTCGGCGGCCTCGGCCACATGGGCGTGCAGATCCTGCGCGCGCTCAGCCCGGCCCGAATCGTCGCCGTCGACGTCTCCGCCGACAAGCTCCGCCTCGCCCGCGAGGTCGGCGCCGATGAGGCGATCGAGGCGGGTGAGAGCGCCGCGGCGGAGATCCGCGAGCTGACCGCCGGCCTCGGCGCCGAGCTGGTGGTGGACATGGTCGGCTCCGATGACTCGATCGCCCTCGCCGCCGCGGTCTCGCGCTTCGAGAGCCACGTCACCATCGTCGGCCTGGCCGGGGGCAAATTCGAGTTCGCCTTCGGGGCGCTCCCCTTCGAGGCCCAGCTGACGATCCCCTACTGGGGAACGGCGGTCGAGCTGGGCGAGGTGCTCGACCTCGCCCGCGCCGGCAAGATCCGCGCTCACGTCGAGCGCTTTGGCCTGGAACAGGCCGCCGAGGCCTACGACCGCATGCGCGAGGGTAGTCTCGAGGGGCGGGCGGTTATCTGCCCCAACGGCTGACCCTCACCGATGCTCTACTTCAGCCACCCAGCCAGCCTCGAGCACGACCCGCGGGCTCACATGCCGGCCCACCCGGACACGCCCGAGCGATTGCTGGCGATCGAGCGAGCGCTGGGCGAGCGCGAGTGGCTCGGCTGGGAGCGGCGCGAGGCGCCGCCGGCGAGCGAGGCGGAGCTGGAGCTCGTCCACAGCGCCCGGCATGCGGAGAAGATCCGCGAGCTCTGCCTCTCCGGCGGTGGCGCGATCGACCCCGACACCTTCGTCGGCGAGGCCTCCTACCGCGCCGCCCTGCACGCCGCCGGCGGCGCTTGCGCGATGACCCGGGCGCTGCTCGGTGGCGAGGACCCGATTGGCTTCGCTGCCCTGCGGCCCTCCGGCCACCACGCCGAACCGACGCGGGCGATGGGCTTCTGTCTCTTCGACAACGTCGCGATCGCGGCCGAGCTGGCGATCCGCGAGCTCGGCGCCGAGCGGGTCCTCGTCTTCGACTGGGACGTCCACCACGGCAACGGCACCGCCGAGGCCTTCCGCCACCGCGCCGACGTCCTCTTCATCAGCATCCACGAGGCGGGGATCTTTCCCGGCACCGGCGCGGCGAGCGACTTCGGCTCGGGCGAGGGCGAGGGCTACACGGTCAACCTGCCGGTGCCGAGCGGCAGCGAAGAGGAACTGTGGCTCTCGCTGGTCGAGCACATCGTGGTGCCGATCGCGACCGAGTTCGCCCCCGACCTCGTCCTCGTCTCGGCCGGCTTCGATGCCCACCGCGCCGACCCGCTCGCCGGCTGCCGGCTCGAGGCGGATTCGTTCGCGGCGATGGCGCGCCACGTGCGCGAGCTCGCCGTCGAGCTTGGCGCGCCGCTCGGGCTCGTGCTCGAGGGCGGCTACGAACCGCTCGCCCTGGCCGACTCCGTTATCGCCACGATGGCCGCGCTCGGCGGCGAGGGCGAGGCCGAGAGCGCCGCGCCGGAGGCGCTGTTGACCTCGCGCGCAGCGGCCGGCGTCGCCCGCTACTGGGAGCTTTGAGATGGCGCGGCCGGAGTTCGCACAGATCGTCCCCTTCCGAATCGACCGCTTCAAGGAGCTGCTCGGCGACGATTACCCGCGGATCGAGGCGGCAGCTGAGCGCGCCCGAGAGGTATTCGCCGGGCGGGCGGTCTGGAACGTCAGCTCGACCCTCTCCGGCGGCGGTGTGGCGGAGATGCTGCGCACGCTCCTCCCCTACGTCCGCGGCGCCGGCGTCGACACGCGCTGGGCGGTGCTGTGCGAGGACGGTCCCTTCTTCGAGCTGACCAAGCGCCTGCACAACAACCTCCACGGCGAGCCCGGCGACGGCGGGCCGCTCGGTCCCGAGCAGCGCGATCTCTACAGCGGAACGCTCGCCTCCAGCGCCCGCAACCTCGGTCACCTGCTGCAGCCGGACGACCTGGTCTTTCTCCACGACCCACAGACAGCGGGACTCGTCGGCGCGGTGAGGGCCGCGGGGGCGACGGCGATCTGGCGCTGCCACATCGGCGCCGACCGCCCCAATGAGCTCGTGCGGCGCGCCTGGGACTTCCTCCGCCCCGACGTCGGCGCCGCCGACCTCTGCGTCTTCTCGCGCGGCGCCTATGCCTGGGACGGCCTCGACCCCGGGCGCATCCGGGTGATGCCGCCCTCGGTCGACCCGCTCTCGCCAAAGAACCAGGACCTCGACCCGGCCACCGTCGAGGAGATCGTCTGCATGATCGGGCTCGGCCACCGGCCCGCCCGCTTCGCCCCCGCCTTCGATCGCGCCGACGGCACCCCGTCCCGGGTCGAGCGGCAGGCGGCGATCGTGCAGGAGGCGCCGCTGCCCAAGGGCGCGCGGGTCGTGCTCCAGGTCTCGCGCTGGGACCGGCTCAAGGACCACCCCGGCCTGCTCACCTGCTTCGAGCGCCACCTCGCCGACCGCAACCTGCACCTCGTCCTCGCCGGCCCGGCGACCGCCGCCGTCTCCGACGACCCCGAGGGGGTGCACGTCTGGCACGAAGTGAAAGCGGCCTGGGAGAAGCTGCCCGATGAGGTCCGCCGGCGCGCTCACCTGGTCAACCTGCCGATGGAGGACGCCGACGAGAACGCGGCGATGGTCAACGCGCTGCAGCGGCGGGCCGAGATCGTCGTGCAGAAGAGCATCGCCGAGGGCTTCGGCCTCACCGTCGCCGAGGCGATGTGGAAGCGGCGGCCGGTGATCGGCACCCGGGTTGGCGGGATCCAGGACCAGATCGTCGATGGCGAGAGCGGCCTGCTGGTCGACGATCCCCACGACCTCGAGGCGCTGGCGCGGGCGATCGGCTCGCTCGCCGATGACCGCGAGCTTGCCGCACACCTCGGCGAGCAGGCCCGGCAGCGAGTCTTCGACCATTTCCTCATGCCGAACCGCCTCGTCGAGTACGTAGAGCTGCTGGTGGGACTGGGCCAATGAGCTTCCGGTGCGCCTTTTACACCCGTGAGGCGCATAAGGCGCACCGCAACTGGGGGTGGCTGGGGTGAGCGGGGGGTATCCGGCCGAGCGCGAGGCCGATGCGGTGCTGCGGGACGGGTCGACCGTGCATTTGCGGCCGGTGCGGCCGGACGACGAGGGGGCGCTGCGCGACTTCTTCGCCGGCCTCGACCCGACCTCGCAGGCTTTTCGCTTCTTCTCTGGGGCGATCGACCTCGACGGGATCGCGGCGATGATGGCCAGCGTCGATTACGCGGAGCGCTACGGGCTGATCGCCACCCGCGGCCCGGACCGGCATCCGGTCGGCCACGGCGTCTACATCGCGATGGGTGGCGGCCGGGCCGAGGTCGCCTTCGCCGTCGCCGATGCACTGCAGGGCCACGGCCTGGGCACGATCCTGCTCGCCCACCTGGCCGCGGCCGCCGGCGAGAACGGCATCGAGACCTTCCGCGCCGAGGTCCTGCCCCAGAATCACCGGATGATCGGGATGTTCCGCGAGAGCGGCTTCCCGGTCGAGATCGCCGCCGGCCCCGACTGCCTGCGGGTCGAGTTCCCGACCTCGCTCTCATCCGCGGCAATCGCCCGCTTCGAGGACCGCGACCGGATCGCCGCCCGCGCCTCTGTGGCCCGCTTCTTCGAACCGAGCTCGATCGCCGTCATCGGCGCCTCGCGCCGCGAGGGCGCGGTCGGCGGCGCCGTGCTCCACAACCTGCTCGAGTCCGGCTTCCCCGGCGAGATCTACCCGGTCAACCCGGCGGCCGACAGCGTCCAGGGCCTGCCGGCCTTCGCCGCCGTGGCCGAGGTCCCTGGTGAGATCGACCTCGCCGTGCTCGCGGTCAAGGCGGAGGCGGTCGCGGCGACCGCGCGGGAATGCGCCACCAAGGGCGCCCGCTCGCTGGTCGTGCTCTCGGCCGGCTTCGGCGAGTCGGGGCCGAAGGGAGCCGAGCGCGAGCGCGAGCTGCTCGAGGTCTGTCGCGAGGCGGGGATGCGCCTGATCGGGCCCAACTGCCTCGGCATCCTCGACACCCGGCCCGAGCGCGGCCTCAACGTCACCTTCGCGCCGAACGCGCCACGCGCCGGCAACGTCGCCTTCGCCACCCAGAGCGGCGCCCTCGGCCTCGCCCTGATCGAGTTCGCGGCGACCCGCTCGCTCGGCGTCTCCTCCTTCGCCTCGCTCGGCAACCGCGCCGACGTCACCGCCAACGACCTGCTCGAGTTCTGGGAGGAGGACGAGAGCACCCGCCTCGCCCTCGCCTACATCGAGTCCTTCACCGACCCGCGACGCTTCGCCCGGGTGGCGCGGCGGGTCGGCCAGCGCAAGCCGCTGGTCGTGGTCAAGAGCGGCCGCTCGGCCTCGGGCGCGCGCGCCGCCAGCTCCCACACCGGGGCGCTGCTGGCGGCCTCGGACCGCACCACCGACGCGCTCTTCGAGCAGTCGGGCGTGATCCGCGCCGAGACCCTGGCCGAGCTGCTCGACGTCGCCTCCCTGCTCTCCAGTCAGCCGCTGCCGGCCGGGCCGCGGGTCGGCATCCTCACCAACGCGGGCGGGCCGGCGATCATGTGCGCCGACGCCTGCGAGGCCGCCGGCCTCGAGGTGCCCGAGCTGCCGAAGAAGCTGCGCACGCAGCTCGACTCCTTCCTCGCCGGCGAGGCCTCCACCGCCAACCCGGTCGACATGATCGCCACCGCCAGCGCCGAGCAGTACCGCCAGGCGATCGGGGTGCTGGGCGCCTGGGAGGGCATCGACGCGCTGATCGTGATCTTCATCCGACCGCTGCAGACCGAGAGCGAGGAGATCGCCGCGGCGGTGCAGGAGGCGGCAGCCGAGCTGACCCGCGAGATCCCGATCCAAGCCGTCTTCATGACCCCGAGCGAGAGCGCCGCGATCGCGGCCGCGGCGACGCTGCCGACCTACCTCTACCCCGAGGACGCGGCGCGAGCGCTGGCAAAGGCGGCCCGCCACGCGCGCTGGCGCGAACGCCAGCAGGCGCCGCCGCCGAGCTTCGAGGACGCGCGCGAGGCCGAGGCGGCGGCGATCTTGGCGGAAGCGCTGGGGGCCGGGCGCGAGTGGCTCGGCGCCGAGGAGTGCGCCCGACTGCTCGGCTGCTACGGCGTGGCGATGCCAGAGGCGCTCGTCGCCCTGAGCCCAGCGGAGGCCGGCGAGGCGGCGGCGAGCTTCGGCGGGCCGGTGGCGCTGAAGGCGCACGGGCCGGAGATCCTGCACAAGAGCGAGCTGGGCGCGGTCCGGGCGGGCCTACGCGGCGCCAAGGAGGTCGCGGCGGCGGCACACGAGATGGACTCCGGGCTTGGCCGGGCCGGGATCGAGCGCGCCTCCTTCCTCGTGCAGCGTATGGTCGAGGGCGGGGTCGAGCTGCTGGTCGGGGTGGCGACCGATCCGGTCTTCGGCCCGGTCGTCGCCTGCGGCGCCGGCGGCACCGCGGTCGAGCTGCTCGGCGACGTCTCGGTGCGCGTCTGCCCACTGCTCGCCGGCGACGGCGAGGAGATGATCGCCTCGCTGGCGATCTTCCCGATGCTGACCGGCTTCCGCGGCCAACCGCCGGTCGACCTCGAGGCGCTGGCCGAGCTGGTGCAGTGGGTGGGCCTGCTCGCCGACTCCCACCACGAGATCGTCGAGCTCGACCTCAACCCGGTGATCGCGACGCCCGACGGCGCCCTCGCCGTCGACGCCCGCGTCCGCGTCGCGCCGCCGCGGCCGGGCCGCCGCCCCTGGCCCGGCACCTGGTCCTGAGCATCCGACTTTGACCACACCAGAGGTGGGTCAATATCGGATGGGCTACGTGAAGATGATCTGGCCGCCGGCGGCGAGGCCGTAGAACTCGCCGACGGTAATCACGTCCTGTACCTCGTCGACGAAGTCCTCGCGCTCGAGGCCGAAGAGGTCGACCGAGGCCTTGCAGGCGTAGAGGCCGGCGCCCGATTCGGCGATCATCTCGACGAACTCGGGGATCGGCGGGATGTCGAGCTTCTCCATCTCCTGCGCCAGCTTGTGGGTGACGAGAGAGGAGACGCCGGGGATGCCGCCGGCCCAGGTCGCCAGGTGCAGGCCGGGGTTGCCGACGGTCGCGACCTTGACGTTCTCGTGCTTGGCCTTGCTGATCGCGTCAAGGCCGAAGAAGGTGAAGAAGAGGTTGGCCTCGATGCCCTCCATGCGGGCGCCGTTGGCCATGATCAGGCCCGGGTAGACGCCCTCGAGCGAGCCCTTGGAGACGATGATCGAGACCTTCTCGATCGGCTCGGGTGTACTGCCGTTTGCTTGCGTGCTCATCGTCTTCCTCCTCCTAGATACAGCCGCGCGGCTTGGGGATGCCGGCGACCTTGGCGGCGAGCTTGGCCGGGCCCTTCGGGAACAGTTCGTAGAGCTCTTTGATCGGCACCCCCGAGACCTTGCCCAGGGTGCGGATCGAGGGGGCCGCGCCCGACTCGAGATAGGTCTTGCGCATGAAGTCGATGACGAGCCAGTGGCGCTCGCTCAGCTCGCCGATCCCTGCCTCGGTGGCGATCTCGGCGGCAACCTGCTCGTTCCACTGCCCGTGGTCGAGGAGGAAGCCCTCGGCGTCGACGTCGACCGCGGTGCCGGCGTAGGTCATGGTGCTCACGGTTGTCCTCCTTGCTCGGGGGGTGCGTGCTTGCCGGCCATCGACATCTCGGCGCCAACGCCGGGGATCTCGCGGCCGGGCAGGAGCACGTGCCAGTAGAGGGGCTGGAAGGCGAGCTTGCCGAGGTGGTTGAGGCGCGACTCGCGCAGCAGCGGCAGCGGGCCCAGGTGGGCCTCGGGGTAGCGGCCGGGCAGCGGCTCGACCTCGTAGTTGAAGTCGATCAGCAGGGCCTTGTGGAAGCCGCTCTCGATGAAGCAGTTGACGTGGCCGTCGTAGCTGCCCCGCGGCTCCTGCCCGTCGAGCGCCCGCTCGACGTTCGCGCAGAGGGTCTCGGCCTCGAAGTGGGTCGCCGAGCCGGCCTTCGAGGTCGGCAGGCTGGCGGCGTCGCCGATCGCGAAGACGTTCGGCGCGACCTTGCTTTGCAGGGTGCGGACGTCGACGGCGACAAAGCCGAGATCGTCGCCGAGGCCCGGCGAGCGCTCGACGAAGGGCGCGCCCCCGTGCAGGGGGATGACGACGGCGAGGTCGAAGCGCACCTCGCGCTCGTCCCAGCTGACCAGCCGGTGCTCGGCCCCGTCGATGCGGCCGGTGGCGAACTCGGTCTCCAGGCCGATCCCGCGCTGCTCCAACATCCCGCCCAGCTGCTCGGCGGCGACAGGCTTGGTGAAGGCGGCGTCGAGCGGAGTGACGTAGGTGATCTCGACCTGGTCGCGGACGCCGCGCTCGCGCAGGAACCAGTCGGCGAGGAAGCAGAACTCCAGCGGCGCGACCGGGCATTTGATCGGCATGTCGACGAGGTTGACGACGAGGTGGCCGCGCTCGAAGCCGGTGAGCGCTTCGCGCAGCGCCGTCGCGTCCGCGGCCGAGTAGAAGCCGAAGACGCTCTCGTCCCAGCCCGCCCCGCGCAGGCCCTCGGTCTCCTCGTAGAGCAGCTTGGCGCCGCTGGCGATGACCAGCGCGTCGTAGTCGAGGCTCTCGCCGTCGCCGAGGTGGACCGTGCTGGCGGCGGTATCGACGCGGTCGACCTCAGCCTGGCGGAACTCGATCCCCGCGTGCAGCTGGGCGCGACGCGAGCGGACGATGCCGTCGGGGTCCTCGAGCCCGAAGGGCACGAAGAGCAGGCCCGGCTGGTAGACGTGGCGGTCGTCGCGATCGATCACGACGATCTCGAGCGCCTCAGCCGGATGTTGCCTGCGCAGGCGGTTGGCGACCAGCGTGCCGCCGGTGCCGCCGCCGATGATCGCAACCCGCTTCACACCAGGCAGGATCCAACGCGGCGGCCGTGTCGCCATCCGGAAAGGCCCGCAGGGTCCCCAGCGGGTCTACCGCAGACCCGCCCTCACTGCCGAGTGGTCGATTGACCCCCGGATACGGTGGCAAATCGACCAGCCGGCACCCCGCGCTCTTCCGCGCGCGGCGGCCCGTGACCGAAGCGGACATCCGGCAGCACGCGGTCGAGCCAGCCCGGTAGCCACCAGGCCGCGCGGCCGCTGAGGCGGAGGAAGACCGGCAGCAGCAGCAGGCGGACGAGGAAAGCGTCGAGCAGTACGGCGACGCCGAGGATCGTCCCCATCTCCTTCGGCGGCAGCGGCCCGGAGAGAGCGAAGGTGAAGAAGACGGCGACCATCACCGCGCCGGCGGCGAGGATGACCCGGCCGGAGTGGGCGAGGCCGCCGACCATCGCCTGCTTCGGGTCGCCCGACTCCTCCCAGTGCTCGCGCGCCGAGGAGAGCAGGAAGACCGTGTAGTCCATCGCGATCGCGAAGATCATCGCGAAGAAGAAGATCGGGCCCCAGGCGTCGAGGAAGCCCTGCGATTCGAAGCCGAGCAGGCCGCTGAGGTGGCCGTGCTGGAAGATCAGCGTGGCGACGCCGAAGGCGGCCCCGGTCGAGAGCAGGTTGGCGAGGACGCCGATCGCCGCCACCAGCGGCGCCTGGAAGGCGACCAGCAGGAGCAGGAAGCCGAGCGCCAGCACGACTCCGATCGCCAGCGGCGTCTTCGCGCTCAGCGCCGCTTCGAGGTCATGGTTTTCGACCGAGGGACCGCCGAGCAGGGCGCGGGGCGGCAGCGCTTGGCGGACTCGGTCGATCGTGGCGCCGGCGGCATCGCTCGAGGGGCCGGCGACGGGCACGGCCTGGACCATGACCAGGCCCTCGCGGCCCGGCAGCGGCCGGCCGACCGCGGCGATACCGCCGTCGGCGCGCAGGGCGGCGACGGTGGCGGCGCCCTGCGCACGCGGCGCGATCGCCTGCAGCGTGCCAGGCGTGCCGGGGCCGAAGGCGGCGCTGAGCTGGTTGTAGCCGACCCGCGATGAGTCGCTCTTCGGCACCACCTTGATCGAGGGCATCCCCGTCTTCATCCCCAGCACCGGGCCGGCAAGGGCGAGCAGGACGACGAGCGCGAGGCCGCCAAAGAGGTAGGGCCGGCGCCAGAGCAGCTCTCCCCAGCGGGCGAAGCGCGGCGAGCGGTGCTCGCCGGAGTGCGCCCAGGGCAGCGCCAGCTTGTCAACCCGCGGGCCGAGCTTGGCCAGCACCGCGGGCAGCAGAGTCAGCGTCGCCGCGAGCACGAAGAGGACCGCGATCATGATCCCGAGCGCCATCGAGCGGAAGGCCGGGCTCGGTACCAACATCACCGCCGAGAGCGAGATCAACACCGTGATCCCGGAGAAGAGGACGGCCTTGCCGGCGGTGTCCATCGCCTCGCCGACGGCGCTGGCGGGGTCGTGACCCTGGCCGAAGAGCGCGCCGCGGAAGCGCATGACGATGAAGAGGGCGTAATCGATGCCCAGTGCCAGGGCGAACATCAGGGCGAAGTTCATCGCCCAGATCGAGATCGGCGAGATCAGCGTGCCGAGGTAGAGCAGGCCGGCCGAGGCGAGGAGGCCGGTGATCGTCAGCAGCAGTGGCAGGCCGGCGGCGACCAGCGAGCCGAAGGCGAGGACGAGGATCGCCAGCGTCACCGGCCAGGAGAAGAGCTCGGAGCGCATCATCGCTTCGCGGTTGGCTTCGTTGAAGTCCGACCACATCCCGGCGGCGCCGGTCAGGTTGGCCTCGACGCCCGGCGCGGCGACGGCGGCGACTTCGCCCTTGAGGTCGTTGGCCGCGGCGACCATTTCATTCGGGCCCTTGGCGGCGGTGCCGGCGATGATCGCGGTGTGGCCGTCGCGCGAGATCGAGCTGCCGCGAACCGGCGGGAGCACCCGGCCGACCGCGGAGTCGACGGCCAGCACCCGTCCCACCCGCGCCGCGGTGCGACGGAAGGCCGGGTCGGCCACGGTCAGTTCGCGCGAGTGGACGGCGACCTGGATCGCGTAGGCGCCAGCGCCGCCGAAGGCGCGTTCGGTCGCTTCGCGGGCCTTGACCGACTGCGAGCCGTTGGCCTGCCAGCCGGCGCCGGAGAGCGCCGTCTCGACCCGCGGCGCGAAGAAGCCGAGGGCGACGGCGAGGACCACCCAGGTGGCGACGACACCGCGGCGGTGGGTGGCCGCGAAGTGCCCCAGCCGCCCGATCGGACCAAGTGATGTCTCCATCGCGCTATCCTTTCGCCAGGTACAGATGTACAACTTTACAGTTGTGAATGTGAAGATTAACAAACCGATGCAGAGACCGCTGGGCGCCGAGGCGGCCGAGCTGATCGCTCGTCGCTTTCTCGCCCTCTCGGATCCCACCCGGCTGCGGATCGTCAGCCTCCTCTACACCCAGGAAGAGGCCTCCGTGCGCGAGCTGACCGAGGCCCTAGAGACCTCCCAGCAGAACGTCTCCAAGCACTTGGCCACACTGCGCGACGAGGGATTCGTCTCGCGCCGCAAGCAGGGGACCAGCTCGATCTACGCGATATCCGATCCCTCCGTGCTGGACCTCTGCGAGCGGGTCTGCGGCGGCATCGAAGCCCAGCTTGCCGCCGCCGGCAAGGCGCTCGCGGGCTGAGTCCTCCCCCGCTTTGGCGGGGTCCTGGCGCGGCTCGCGGGTAAACCCCAGTCGCAGCTGTGGCGAACCCCCGATGGCGCGCGGGCGCCCCAGTGGTGAGATCGATCTCGACGATCCCCACTTCCTGGAGGCCCAGCAATGAAGGCAGCCGTAGTACGCGACTTCGACCACCCGCTCAGCATCGACGAGGTTCCGGTCCCCGAGCCCGGCCCCGAACAGGTCTTGGTCCAGATCGAGACCTGTGGCCTCTGCCATACAGACATCCACGCCGCCCGCGGCGAGTGGCCGGTCAAGCCGAGCCCGCCCTTCATCCCTGGCCACGAGGGCGTCGGCAAGGTGGTCAAGCTCGGCAGCGGCAACAGCCACGGGATAGCCGAGGGGATGCGCGTCGCCCTCCCCTGGCTCGGCTACGCCTGCGGCGACTGCCGCTACTGCAACTCCGGCTGGGAGACGCTCTGCGAATCGCAGCTCAACATGGGCTACTCGATCGACGGCAGCTTCGCCGAGTTCGCCGTCGGCTACGCCCGCCACGTCGTCCCCGTCCCCGAGGGGATCGACCCGCTCGACGCGGCGCCGCTGACCTGCGCCGGCGTCACCACCTTCAAGGCGGTCAAAGTTTCCGAGGCCGGGCCGTCGGACCTCCTCGCCGTGTTCGGCGCCGGCGGCCTCGGCCACCTCGCGATCCAGTACGCGGCGATCGCCGGAGCCAGCGTGGTTGCGGTCGACGTCAACCCGCAACGGCTGGAGACCGCCCGTGAGCTCGGCGCCGAACACGTCGTCAACGCTGCCAAGGAGGACCCCGCCGAGGCGATCAAGCGCCTCGGCGGCGCCGACGCGGCCATATCCACCGCGGTCACTCCAGCCGCCTTCGAGCAGGCGCTCGCCTCGCTCGCCCGCGGCGGCTCGCTGGTCTGCGTCGGACTGCCGGCCGACAACGCGATGAAGCTGCCGATCTTCGAGACGGTGCTCGGTGGCCTCAGCGTCCACGGCTCGATCGTCGGCACCCACCACGACCTCGAGCAGGTCTTCGAGCTGCACCGGCGCGGCCGCACCACGGTCCAGCGGGCCTCCTGCCCCCTCGACAACGCCAACGCGGCGATCGAGGCGGTCCTGGACGGTAGCGCCCCCTCCCCGCGCACGGTCTTCGACCTACGCCAGCCCGCCGCCGAGCCCGCCCGCGAGCAGCGCCAGCACGCCCACGCCCACTAGCCCCAGCAGAGCACGAGGAGAGACGACATGAGCACGATCGAGAAGCAAGACACGACGATTCCGGCGCCGGGGCAGCACGACAGCCCGGTCGAGCTGAGGGAGCGCTACGACAACTTCATCGGCGGCCACTGGGTGGCGCCGAGTAGCGGCGCCTACCGCGAGAACCTCACCCCCGCCACCGGCGAGGCCTTCAGCACGATCGCCGACTCAAGCGCCGACGACATCGAGCTGGCGCTCGACGCCGCCCACGCCGCCAAGGACGAGTGGGGCTCCGCCTCGCCGGCCGAACGGGCGGCGACGCTGAACGCGATGGCCGACGCGGTCGAAGAGAACCTGCGGATGCTCGCCGTCGCTGAGAGCTGGGACAACGGCAAGCCGGTGCGCGAGACGCTCGCCGCCGACATCCCGCTCGTCGTCGACCACCTGCGCTACTTCGCCGGCGCGGTGCGCTCCGAGGAGGGGCGTGTCTCGGAGATCGACAAGGACACCTACGCCTACCACTTCCACGAGCCGCTCGGCGTGGTCGGCCAGATCATCCCCTTCAACTTCCCGCTGCTGATGGCGGCCTGGAAGATCGCCCCGGCGCTGGCCGCAGGCAACTGCACGGTGCTCAAGCCCGCCAGCCCGACGCCGTGGTCGATCCTGAAGCTAATGGAGGTACTCGAGGGCGTCGTGCCGCCGGGCGTGATCAACGTCGTCAACGGCCCCGGTGCCGAGATCGGCCGGGCGCTGGCCTCGAACAAGCGGATCGCCAAGATCGCCTTCACCGGCGAGACCGTGACCGGGCGGCTGATCATGCAGTACGCGGCGCAGAACATCATCCCCTCGACCACCGAGCTCGGCGGCAAGTCGCCGAATGTCTTCTTCGAGGACGTGATGGCCGCCGACGACGAGTTCCTCGACAAGGCGATCGAGGGCTTCGTCCTCTACGCCTTCAACAAGGGCGAGGTCTGCACCTGCCCCTCGCGGGCGCTGATCGCCGAGTCGATCTATGAGCCGTTCATGGAGCGCGTGCTGGAGCGGGTCGCGGCGATCCGCCAGGGCCACCCGCTCGACCCGGCGACGATGATGGGGCCGCAGGTCTCGGCCGCGCAGCTGGACAAGGTCGAGAGCTACGTCAAGATCGGCCTCGAGGAGGGCGCCGAGCTGCTGGCCGGCGGCCACCGCCCCGATCTGCCGGACGAGCTCAACGGCGGCTACTACTTCGAGCCGACCGTGCTCAAGGGCACCAATGACATGCGGGTCTTCCAGGAGGAGATCTTCGGCCCGGTGGTCTCGGTGACGACCTTCAAGGACGAGGCCGACGCCCTGGCGATCGCCAACGACACCCTCTACGGCCTGGGCGCCGGGGTCTGGACCCGCGACGGCGCCCGCGCCTTCCGCATGGGCCGCGGCATCGAGGCCGGCCGGGTGTGGACCAACTGCTACCACCAGTACCCCGCCCACGCGGCCTTCGGCGGCTACAAGATCTCCGGGGTCGGCCGCGAGAACCACCGGATGATGCTCGACCACTACTCCCAGACCAAGTGCCTCCTGGTCAGCTACGACCAGAAGGCGATGGGCTTCTTCTAGGCCGACCTTGCCCCGGGTAAGTGCCACCCCCGAGGCAGCGAAGACGATCGAGCGGCTGTGGCGGCAGCACGGCTCGATCGTCTTCCACCAATCCGGCGGCTGCTGCTCCGGCAGCTCCCCGATGTGCCTGCGCGCCGACGAGCTGCCACCCGGCCCCAACGACGTCGAGCTGGGCGAGGTCGCCGGCGTCCCCGTCCTGATCGACCGCGACCTCTACGACAGCTGGAACAGCCCGGACTTTCGTATTGACGTGGCCACGGGCGCCGCCGACAACCTCTCGCTGGAGGGCTCGGACGGGGTGCACTTCGTCAACTTGGCGGGCTGAGCAGCCCTCAGGCGTCGATCAGGCCGTTGTCGAGCGCGTAGCGGGTCAGCTCGGGGCGGCTGTCGAGACCGAGCTTCTGCTGCACGTGCGCCCGGTGCGTCTCGACCGTGCGCACGCTGAGCGTCAGCTGCTCGGCGATCTCGCGGTTGGTGTGGCCGAGGGCCATCAGCCGCAGCACCTCGGTCTCGCGCGGCGAGAGGACACCCCGCTCCTCCCCACCGTCGTCCTTGAGGCCCGCCGCCACAGCCGCCGGCAGGTAGTCCCGCCCCTCGGCGGCGTGGCGCACCGCCTCGATCAGCTCCAGGTGAGCGGCGTCCTTGAAGAGGTAGCCGCGGGCACCCGAGTCGAGCGCGCGGCGGGCGAGGGTGAGGTCACGCTCCATGGTCAGGAGGACTATCTCGGTGTCGGGAGCGTCCGCCCGCAGCCCCGCGACCGCATCGACGGCGAGCCCGTCGGGCATGTTGACGTCGAGGATCAGGACGCCCGGCTCGGCGGCGAGCACGGCCGCCCTGGCGGACTCGATGTCACCCGCCTCGCCCACCACCTCGAGGTCCGGCTGGCCTTCCAGCAGCGCCTTCAGGGCGCCGCGAACGACGGCGTGGTCGTCGGCGAGGACGATCGAGGTCTTGTCCGCGTGCCCCTGCCCAGCCTCACTCATTCCGCCAGCGTAACGCGGTACAACCCTGTTCCCGCGTGTGGCACTACCCGGATGACGCCCTCGCCCGGCGCACCTAGCCTGGTTCCCATGGAGCCAGTAAACCTCGTCGCTGAGCCGGTCGCTCTCCGAGCGCTCCCTTCCTCTCACGCTCCCTCCCGACCCCTGCGGCTCCTGGTCGGCTACGACGGGCGACCGGCCTCACGCGACGCACTCGCGCTCGCCAAGGCGCTCGCTGAGACAGGTGCGACCGAGCTGACCGTCGCGGCGGTGCGCGCCTACCCTCCCGAGCGACTCGGCGAAAGCCTTGGGGTCGTCCTCGCGGAGGACGAACGCTGGGTCACCCGCGGGGCGACTGCGGTGCTCGGGAACACCCCCTTCTCGGTGCGAGTGCTGACCGGCGGTCACGAAACCAAGGGGTTGGAGGAACTTGCGGAGGCTTTGGAAAGCGACATGATCGTCGTCGGCTCCGCTCACCGCGGGCGAACTGGCCGCGTGTGCCCTGGTAGCGTCGGCGAGGGCTTGCTGACTGACCTGCCCTGTCCCGTCGCCGTGGCGCCGAGGGGGCTCGCCGACCAGAGCTTCCAGCTCGGCACGATCGCGGTTGCGCTAAACGGCACCCTGGAGAGCGAGACCGCCCTGCGCTCCGGGACCGACCTCGATCGGGCGATATCCGACGCAGTTGCCGATGCAGATTTGGTCGTGATCGGCTCAAACCGGCGCCCGGGGCCCGCCCGCGGGCTCCTTCCCGGCAGCGCGGCAGCGCGGCTGACGCGTGCCGCACCCTGCCCGGTCTTGATCGCCCCCTGACTTTCAGGCCATTACCCGTCGCGGGAGATCTGAGCGCCGGCTTGCCCGCACACGATCTCGGCGGCGTTGGCGAAATCGCCGACGGCAGAGCGACATCCAGTCGCGTCGGCGAAGCTGCGGGCCGCCTCGAATATCGGTGCCGCCTCCTCCTCGGTGAGGATCAGAAAGAGGTCGGCATCGAGACGCCGGGCGAGCAGTGCCGCGGTGAGATTGGCGTCGACCGCCCCCTCCACTCGCCGCATCACGCCGCTATCGATGACAAGACGACCGCCGCCACCAAAAGCACAGATCGGCAGCACGCCGGCATCGAGCAAAGCCCGCAGGCTCGGCAGCTCGACAATTGCCTGCGGCTCGGAAGCCATCGCACGGTCAGTGGCCGGATCGCGTCGGTCGACGACGACGTCGGCGAAGACGGTTGCAAGGTTACGATCGGGGAGCTCGTTGCGGAGGGCCAGCTCGAAGGCACGGGTGAGCTGCATGTCAAGCGCGTGAGTGATTGCCAGTTCGTGTTCCTCTGCCAGCGCGACAAGGGCGTTTGCCATTTGCGCCAACTTCCGCTCGCGGGACACGGCCACGTTGGCTTCGCTACCGAGTGCGAGAGCGTTGGTGTCCAAGCTGGCCAGTATCCGCATGTGAGCAGGTTGGCGAAGATCATCGCCGCGGCCATCCGGCCAAGACCACACGGTCGCGTGCGGCTCGCAAACTAGAAGCCACGTGGCAGACTGCCTACCCAGGCGTGAACGAGGGCAAGCAGATCACAGTTGTCCTGGCCGACGATCACAACGTGATCCGGGCCGGGCTGCGCAACATGCTGGAGGCCGAGGCGGACCTGCGGGTGATCGGCGAGGCGGCCGACTCCGCCGCCGCCTCCAAGCTCGCCCGTGACCGCCGCCCCGACGTGCTCGTGCTCGACCTGCAGATGCCGGGCGCCGAGCCGATGCGCGACATCCCGGCCCTGCGCGAGGCGGTTCCCGCCACCGCGATCGTGATGCTGACGATGCAGAGCGACCCACGCCGGGCGCGCGACCTGCTGCGTGCGGGGGCCGCCGGCTACGTGCTCAAGCAAGCGGCCGAGCAGAAGCTGACCGAGGCGATCCGGATCGCCGCCGGTGGCGGCTCCTACATCGACCCCGAGCTCGGCGGGGCGCTGGCCAAACTGGAGGCCGACCCGATGGAGGGCCTGGGCGAGCGCGAGCGCGAGTTGCTGCGTCTGCTCGCCCTTGGCTACACCAACCGCGAGATCGGTGAGCAGCTCTTCCTCAGCGTCCGCGCGATCGAGGTCAACCGCGCCAAACTGCTCGAGAAGCTGGGAATCGAGTCCCGTCCCGAGCTGGTCCGCTTCGCGATCGAGAATGGCATCGTCGGAGCCGGCGACCCTGCCGACTCCGCCTAGGCGGGCGTGATTGGGACGCGGGCGGAGATCTCGGTGCCGTTCCCGTCCGTCGAGCGAACCTCGATCTCTCCGCCCAGCAGCTCAATCCGCTCGCGCATGCCAAGCAGCCCGCGACCGTCGCCGGTCGCGGCCGGGTCGAAGCCGCGCCCATCGTCTTTGATGGCAATCCGAACCTGGTGGTCGGCAAGCCGGACCGCGACGCTGGCGCTGCCAGCCTCAGCGTGCTTGAGCACGTTGTTGAGTGCCTCCTGCACGAGCCGGTAGACGACGCGCTCCTCCTCCTTGCTGAGCTTCTCCTCTACCTCGACCTCAATCTCGGCTTCGACCTCAAAGCCGCCGCGCGCCGAGGACTCCTCCACCAGGGCCTCGAGCGCGCCGGCCAGGCCGAGGCGCTCGAGCGAGGCGGGGCGCAGGTCGTTGATCAGGCGGCTGAGCTCGTCGATCTGCGCGGCCAGGCGCCCGACCGCCTCGCCGGCAGCTGCCTCGATCGACTCCGCCCGCTCGGCGCCCTCGCTCTGCAGCGCGGTCGCCAGCGAGATCCGGATCGCGGCCAGCCCTTGCAGAGCGTCGTCGTGCAGCTCCTGCGCCCAGCGCCGGCGCTCGCGCTCGCCGGTCTCGACCTGCTGCTGCAGGCGCTCGGACTCGACGCTCTGTGCCGTCGCCACCGCGGTCGCGGCGCTGCTCGCGAACGCCTGCAGCAGGCGCAGGTCCTCGGCGTCGAAGTCCGCGCCGCCCGCTTCCCGGTCGAGCGCGACCAGCGTGCCCATGGCACGACCGCGGAAGAGCAGCGGCACCACCAGGGCCGCCTCGGCGCCGAGCTGCTCGCGCAGCCGCGCCTCTGAGGGAGGGGTACCGCGCTCCAGGTGCTGGGCGACGCGCTCCTGCATCGCCGCCTCAAAGACCGCATCCTCGGTGGGAATCGTCAGCTGCTCCACCGCCTCGGGAATTTCGCCCGCCTGGGCGGCGACGACGAGACGCCCGCCGCGGCGCAGCAGGACGAGCAGCGTTCTCGCCTCGACCAGGGCGCGGGCGCGCTTGACGATCAGCTCCAGGACGCGGGGAACGTCGGTCTCACCGCCAATCGTGCGGGCGATTTCGACCGAGACCTCGGCCCGCCGCAGCGCCCGCTCGACCTCTGTCTCGCGTTCGCTCAGGGTCGTGTAGAGGCGGGCGTTCTCGATCGCGATTCCGGCCCAAGTCGCCAGCGTCACCGCCGCCGCCTCGTCGTCGGCATCGAACTCCTCGCCGCCTTGCTTCTCGGTCATGTAAAGGTTGCCGAAGATCTCACCCCTAACCGCGATCGGCACGCCGAGGAACGAGTGCATCGGCGGGTGGCCGGCAGGGAACCCATAGGCATGCGGGTGCTCATTGACGTCGCCCAGCCGCAACGGCGCCGGCTCGCGGATCAGCTCGCCGAGGACGCCGCGCCCGCGCGGCAGGTTGCCGATCTCCCGTTTGGTCTCGTCATCGATGCCGCGGTAGATGAAGCGCTCGAGCTCGGTGCGGTCGGGGTTGAGCACCCCCAGCGCCGCGTACTCGGCCGCGGTGATCTCGCGCGCCGCCTCGACGACGGACCCCAGAACGGCCTCGAGGTCGAGCTCGGAGAGGATCGCTGTGCCAACGTCGATCAGACGCCTGAAACGCTCCTCCGGCGACCCGCTGTTCGACGGCTCAGGCGAATTCACACCTAGATCATCCCGTCTCTGGGAGAAGTCGGTATTTGTTAGTCGGTGAGCGAGCACCAGGACAAGCAACGGAGCGGCGAGGCGAGCCGCGAAGAAGCGGTCGACGCAACTCGCCGCACCCTGCTGGCCAGCGAACGCACCGAGCTGGCCTGGTGGCGGACCGGGCTGACCGCGCTGGCGGTCGCCCTCGCCGTGGGACGGATCGTGCCGGGCCTCGACTCGAGCTCACAGCGCTGGCCCTACGTGGTCGCGGGGATCTGCTTCGCCCTTTACGGGGTTGCCGTGCTGCTCTACGGCAGCGTCCGGCGGGGCGCGGTCGAGCGAGCGCTCGCGGCCGGTCGCTTTCCCAGCCCACCGCGCCTCGCCCACTCGGCGCTTGCCGCCGGCGGCGTCCTGCTCGGGCTGCTCACCGTGGTGCTGATCCTGCTCGACTGACCCGCGGGATCGGTGTTCTGCCACCCGATCCCTGCGGACTTCAGCGGATTCCGCGCGACTTCGACCCTCCTAGCCTCGTGAGTGCACTGAAGCCATGCCGGACGCCGGCAAAGGAGAGTCGCTGATGACGAAGGTCAAGGAGGTCAGCCGCAACGGGTCGCATGCCGCGCCGAGCCCCGCGGCGCCGGTCCTGGTCGGGTTCGACGGTGCCGATGGGGGCCGCGACGCGCTCGAGCTCGGCCGGCTGCTCGCCTCCGTCCGCGGTAGCCGCTGTACGGTCGCCGTCCCGGACGCCGATCGCCTGGCCCCGGAGGCACGCGCGGCGCTCGAAGACGAGCGGGCCGAGGTCCGCGCGATCGGCACCCTCTCCCCGGCACTGCTGCTCGTCCGCTGCACGGAAAGCGTGGGCGCCGGGACGCTGGTGCTCGGCACGAGCCACCGCGGAAAGATCGGCCAGGCGCTGATCGGCAACGTCGCCGCGCAGGTGCTCCACAGGGCACCGTGCGAGGTGGTCGTCGCTCCCCGCGGTTACGCCTCCGAGCACCACAACGCGTTGCGCAAGGTCGGCGTCGCCGTCGACGGCGAGTCGAGGCTCGCCCTCGATTGCGCTGAAGAGCTGGCCCGCCAGGCCGGAGCGACGATCGAGCGCCTCGACCTCGCCGCGGCGCCAACGGAGGCCTGTAGCCCTGACATCGACCTCTTGGTCGCCGACTCACGACGACCCCGGGACCGCTTCCTGCTCAGCTCGGTGACCAAGCGCCTGATCACCGAGTCGCCCTGTCCCGTCCTCATCCTCCCCCCAAAGAGGTAGGCGCGCCATGCACGAGCGAATCCTCGTCGGCTATCTCGACACCGAGCAGGGGCGCGACGCGCTCGAGCTGGGCCGGGTCCTGGCGCAGGCAAACCACGGCGAGATGCTGGTCGTCACCGCCTCCGGCGAGGACGAGGGCGGCCTTGCCCGCCTGGCTCGCTCGGAGCGCGCCGACCTCGTCGTCCTCGGCTCAACCCACCGCGGGGCGCTCGGAAGCGTCATGCCCGGAGCGACGGTGAGCCGCCTGCTCGGCGCGGCGCCCTGCGCGGTGGCGGTGGCCCCGCCCGGCTACGGCGGAACGGACGAGAGCTGCGACGGCTGGCGGCCACTCAGCGGCGGCGCCGACGACTCCGGGCTGCGCGTGATCGGCGTCGGCTTCGACGGCTCGCATGTCGCTCGCGAAGCGCTCGATGCGGCGGTCGAGCTGGCGCTGCCGAACGGCGCCGCCCTGCGCGTCTACACGGTTGCCCGCAACTACGCCCACCCTCCCACGGCCGCCGCCGGCGCCCAGATGCCAGGCATGCCCAGCGAAGCGCAGGCCCTCCGCGACCTCCTCCACGAGACGGTTGCCGAGCTGCCGTCAGAGGCCCGCGCCCTTCCCGTCTTCCTCCGCGGCAATCCCGCCACCGAGCTAATCCGCGCGGTCGAGGTGGGCGTCGACATGCTCGTCCTCGGATCGCGTCCCGGCGGCCCCCTTCGGCGCACCCTGCACGGCAGCGTCTCCAACACGATCATCGCCGAGACGACCTGCCCCGTCCTGATCTGCCCGGCAGGCGTCAGAGCACGCCAACCTGTGTAGCGCGACGTCGGGTGGTCGATTTACCCCCGTATAGGTGGGTCAATCGACCACCCGGTCAACCCAAACCGAGCACCGACACCGTCTGCGCCGCCATCTGCGACTCGCCGAGGGCGTTGGGGTGAACGATTACGGGGTTGGTCCCTTGCAGGGCGGGCTCGATCCAGCGGACGCCGAGCGGTTGGCAAGCATCGTGGCCGTTTGACACCGTGGAGAAGTCGACGTAGGTCGAGCCAGTCGCCACCGCGGCGCGCCGGACCGCATCGTTCAGCGTCGCCTGGATGGCGCGCACGTAGGGGACGTCGCCCTGGGCGATCGGCATCTTGGTGAAGCAGCCGCCGCTCGCGGGCATGATCCACGGGTAGCCGAGGATCGCCACCCTCGCGGTTGGCGCTTTTGCCCGCACTGAGTTGAGGGCTTTCACCAGCGAGGGGTAGGTCACGGTGTTGATCGTGTCTTCGAACGACGAGCCGTAGCGGTCCTTGCAGGGGCTGCCCTGGCCCAGGGTCGAGAGGCCCGCCGTGCCACAGGCGAGGATCGTGTCGATGAAGACGCCGCTGTCGTTACCGCCGATCGTCATCGTGACTAGCTGCGTGTCCTGTTTCAGCGCGTTCAGCTGCGGCGCCACGCCGGGGTACTGAGATTCGAAGAAGTCGCTCGTTTCCGCCGCCCCGCAGGTGACGTCCTTCGGCTGCGCGCCGGTGTCAGCGGCGATCACGTGGGGGTAGTTGCGGACCGATCGCAGACACTCGGGTGGCGCGAAGAGGTCGAGAGGCAGAACACCGGAGGCGGCGCTGTAGGAGTCGCCGAGCGCCACGTAGCGGAGAGGTGAACCGAGCGCCTGAGCTGCTGGCGACGCCAGCGCAATCAGGAGCATTGCGCTCAGGACGGAGACAAGCAAACGGCTGATGCGGGTTGCACGGCGTCGCACGATCATTTCTCCTCTGCTCGAAGGCCCTTGGCAGAAACCTGCCCTGATCAAACGAGGTCGAAACATGCGCGCCCGCCAACGGGCGCGCGGGGAGCCGTTGCCGGCTCAGCTCTTCCTTTTGGCCATGCGCTCGAGCTGCTTGCCGAAGGCCCGCTCGACTTCGTCGGACATCGTCATCCGGAACATGGCGACCAGCGCCTGGAGCGAGAGTGGTCGCAGCTGGTCGAGCGCGGTGCGCACCTCGGGCCAACGCTCCTCCGGGTATCCCTCTTCTTCGAAGGGCTTCCAGATGTCCTCGAGGAAGAGCTTGACGAACTCGTGGGAGACGGAGCGGCAGCGGCTCTGCACCTTGGCGATCACGACCAGGGCGTGACCGAGTGGTACGCCAGTGGCGACAACGCCCTCGGCGGCGTCGAGCAGCGAGGGAAACGGCGCCTCGAAGCGGTCGTCGTCGATCGGGACCAGGGCGCCGGCGTCGATCGCCCGCTTCATCGCGTCCTCGATCTCGGTGCCGAAGCGATCGCCCAGCTCTTGGCGGGTGAAAGTCTCGGGCTGCTCGCGGTCGAACTCGTCGATCGCCCGCTTGAAGGAGAGGAACTGCTCGGCCGGCCCCAGGTTCTGGCTCAGCAGCCGCTCGATCCCCTTGAGGTTGAAGCCGTCGGTCTGCAGCTCCTGGATCATCCGCAGCCGGTCGAGGTGCGCCGGCCCGTAGTAACCGACCCGGTCGCGCACTTCAGGAGCCGGCAGCAGGCCCCGCGCCCGGTGCGAGCGGATGTTGCGCACGGTCATGCCCGTCTCGGCGGCGAGCTGTTCGATCGTCAGGTCGTTCTCGGGCTTGGCTGCCGCCATCTGTGAAACCTATCACTGAAAGACGGGCCGCTAGTTGACGTGACGGCATTTGGTGTTACGTTGTCCTCCGTCACGGGTATCGCTGCCAAACACCCAGCGAAGAGGAGACCATGAGCCCCACCGCAACAAGCCTGCTGAGCACGATCGCCGGACCGCACGGGCTCGATCGCTACCTCGAGCAGATCAAGCCCACTCTGGTCATCGGCGAGTGCCGGGCCGAGGTGACCGCGGTCAGCCATGGCACCGAGCACAGCGTCACCCTGACCCTGCGCCCCAACCGCGCCTGGGACGGCATTCGCGCCGGCCAGTTCGTCCAGGTCGCGGTCGAGATCGACGGCGTCCGCCACAACCGCTGCTACTCGCCCGCGTCGACCGAGGGCCGCGGCCGCGAACTGGAGATCACGGTCAAGCGCCATCCCGATGGCCTGGTCTCGAACTTCCTCGTCGAGCGCGCCCGCGCCGGCATGGTGCTCGGCCTCTCGCAGGCCGACGGTGACTTCCACCTCCCCGACGCACGCCCCGACTCGGTCCTGCTGATCGGTGCCGGCAGCGGCATCACTCCCCTGATGGGAATCATCCGCACCCTCTGCGCGGAGGGGCACGCGGGACGGATCGCGCTGATCCAATACGCCCCGGACCCAGGCCGCACGATCTACCGCGAGGAGCTCGACCGCCTCGCAGCCGAGAACCCAAACTTCACCGTGAGCCGCTCCTACACGCAGGCGCCCGGCGCCGGCGAGCTCGACGGCCACTTCAGCCCGTCCCATCTCCCCCAGGCCGATCCCTGCTTCGCCACGGCCGAGACCTTCGCCTGCGGACCCCCCGCCCTGCTCGACGCGGTGCGCGGTACCTGGGCCAACGGCCTCGAGCAGCGCCTGCACGTTGAGAGCTTCGTCCCCCCCAGCCTGGTTCCCGTCGGCGAGCCCGGTGAGGGCTCGATCCGCTTTGCCGGCTCGGACCTCGAGGTCTCCAACAGCGGCGCCTCGATCCTCGAGCAGGCCGAGCGGGCCGGCATCCCGGCGCAGTCGGGATGCCGCATGGGGATCTGCCACACCTGCACTTGCCGCAAGCTGAGCGGCACCGTCAAGAACCTGCTCACCGACGAGATCTCCGCCACGCCCGACGAGGAGATCCAGCTCTGCATCTCCGCCCCCCTCAGCGATCTCGTCATCGACCTTTGAACCGACTTTCAACGAAAGGCATTCAATGAGCACCAAGACCGAGAGCCAGATTCCCCTCACGCCCGAGCAGATCGAGAGCTTCGGCGAGGAGCTCGACGCGATCCGCCGGCGCGTGCTCGCCGACCGCGGCGAAAGCGACGCCAACTACATCCGCAAGGTGATCCGCGCCCAGCGCGGGCTCGAGGTCGCCGGCCGCGGCCTGCTCTGGGCGGGGGTCTTCCCGCCAGCCTGGGTCGCCGGCACGGCCGCCCTCTCGCTCTCCAAGATCCTCGACAACATGGAGATCGGCCACAACGTGATGCACGGCCAGTACGACTGGATGAACGACCCGGCCCTCTCCGGCAAGCAGTTCGAGTGGGACAACGCCTGCCCGGCCGACCAGTGGCGCCACTCCCACAACTACATGCACCACACCCACACCAACATCGTCGGCAAGGACCGCGACATCGGCTACGGCGTGCTGCGCATGTCAGAGGACCAGGAGTGGAGGCCCTACTACCTGGGCAACCCGGTCTACGCGACCCTGCTGGCGCTGTTCTTCCAGTACGGCGTGGCCCTGCACGACCTCGAAACCGAGCGCCTGGCGAGCGGTGAAATCAAGCTCGCCGAAAAGCGCAAGCTGCTCGGCGGAATCTGGAAGAAGGTCCGCCGCCAGACGCTGAAGGACTACGTGATCTTCCCGGCGCTCTCGGGCCCGTTCTTCCTCTTCCCCCTGGCCGGCAACGCGACCGCCAACCTGGTCCGCAACGTCTGGTCGTTCACGATCATCTTCTGCGGCCACTTCCCGGAAGGCACCCACGAGTTCACCGAGGAGGAGACCGAGAACGAGAGCCGCGGCGAGTGGTACTACCGCCAGCTGCTCGGCTCGGCCAACCTCAGCGGCAGCCGGCCCTTCCACATCCTCTCCGGCAACCTCAGCTTCCAGATCGAGCACCACCTCTTCCCCGACCTGCCGGCCAACCGCTACGCCGAAATCTCAACCGAGGTGCGCGAGATCTGCGAGCGCTACGGCATCCCCTACAACGTCGGCCCGCTGGGCAAGCAGTTCGGCAGCGTGGTCAAGAAGATCTGCCGCCTCGCGCTTCCCGACCGCAAGGGCGGCCAGGGCGCCGAGCTTCCCGCGGCGACACCCGCGGTAAAGGACGAGCGAGTGCCGGTCGCGGTCTAGCTCAGCGGTAGTCGGGGTTGGGGAAATCGAAGCGGCAGCCGGCGTCCCAATCGGGCCGCTGGTTGCCGTGAGCGGGGATGCCGCCGGCGTCCTTCAGCATCCGCGCCAGGTGCAGCATGTTCCAGGCTGCGAAGGTGGTGTTGCGGTTGGTGAAGTCGTTCTCGGGACCGCCCGAGCCCTCGTCGAGGTACGAAGGGCCCGGCCCGGCCTCGCCGATCCAGCCCGAGTCGGCCTGCGGCGGGATCACATAGCCGAGGTGCTGCAGCGAGTAGAGCGTGTTCATCGCGCAGTGCTTGACCCCGTCCTCGTTGCCGGTGACCAGGCAGCCGCCGACGCGGCCGTAGTAGGCGTACTGGCCGGCCTCGTTGAGCAGGTGCGAGTTGCCGTAGAGCCGCTCGACGATCTGGGTCGCGACCGAGGACTTCTCGCCCAGCCAGATCGACATGCCGAGCACGAGGATGTCGGCGGCCATCACCCGCTCGAAGATCTCCGGCCACTCGTCGCGCTCCCAGCCGTGCTCGGTCATATCGGGCCAGACCCCGGTGGCGATCTCGTGGTCGACGGCGCGGATGCAATCGACCTCGACCCCATTGCGGCGCATGATCTCAATCGAGATGTCCATCAACCCCTGCGTGTTGGAGACCTCGGGGCTGCGCTTCAGCGTGCAGTTGATGAAGAACGCCTTCAGGTCCGAGTAGTCGGTCTCGCTGCTCTCGCACAACTCGGCCTGCTTGTCGGTCAGCTCGGTCACTTCTGCTCCTTGTTCGGTTGGTTGGACGCTACGTGCATCGGGTCGTTGCTCGATTGGTGGGGGCGCTGCGGTCCATCGGTCGCTACGCGGACCGCAGTGTGAAGTGGACCCTGGTTCCCGGTGAGCCGTCTTCAAACCAGATCCTGCCGCCGTGGGCTTCGACGATCGCGCGTGAGATCGCCAGGCCGAGGCCGGCGCCCTCCTCACCGCGGGCGGCGTCGCCGCGGTAGAAGGCCTCGAAGACCCGCTCGCCGTCGCCCGCCGGGATCCCCTCTCCGTCGTCGGCGACCTCGACCTCGACCCCGCCGCCGGCGCTGCGGGCGCGCACGGTGACGCTGCCGTCGGCCGGGGTGTGGCGGATCGCGTTCTGGATCAGGTTGAAGAGGACGCGCTGGACCTTCTCGGCGTTGGCGCTGGCGAGGAGCTCGTCCGCCGGCAGCTCGGCGGCGAGGCTGACGCCGCGCTCGGCAGCCGGCGCGCGCATCGCCGCCACCGTGTCGCCGATCAGCTCGCGCACCTCGATCTGGCGCATCGTCCAGGAGATGTCGCCGGCCTCGATCCGCGAGAGCTCGAAGAGGTCGTCGATGAGGTCGCTGAGCACACCGACGTGGGTGCGGATCTCCTTCAGGTAACGGTCGCGGGTCTCACCGGTGGCGACGCCGTCGTCGATCGACTCGACCAGCAGCCGCAGCGAGGCCAGCGGCGTGCGCAGGTCGTGCGAGGCGGCGGCGACCAGCTGGCGGCGTGCCGCCTCGATCTCGCGCCGCGAGCGCTCCTCCATCGCCAGCCGAACCGCCAGTGCCGCCGCCAGCGCCGCGCCGGCCGTGGCCAGCAGCACCAGCAGGATCTGGTCGGCGCCCATGTGGCCGGGCACCGCGACCGCGGCGGCGCCGGCCAGGAAGGCGGCGAGGGCGATGACGAGGGCGCGCTTCATGGCCGCAACCGGTAGCCGATTCCCCAGACCGTCTCGATGAAGCGCGGCTGGGAGGGGTCGTCGCCGAGCTTGGCGCGCAGGCGGCGAACGTGGACGGTGACGGTGCTCGTGTCCTCGAAGAAGGGCTCGCCCCAGACCGCTTCCATCAGCTGGTCGCGCGAGTAGACCCGGCCGGGGTGCGCGGCGAGGTAGGCGAGCAGGTCGAACTCGCGCATCGTCAGCGCCAGCTCCTCGCCGTCGAGGAAGGCGCTGCGGGTTGCCGGCTCGATCCGCAGCGGCCCGTGCTCGATCGGCGGCGCCTCCTCGTCGGGGGGTGAGACCCGGCGCAGCACCGCCTCCACCCTGGCGACCAGCTCCTTCGGCGAGAAGGGCTTGACGACATAGTCGTCGGCGCCCTGGCGCAGGCCGATCAGGCGGTCGGACTCCTCGCCGCGGGCGGTCAGCATGATCACCGCGATCGGCGCCCCCGGCTCCTCGTGCAGCCGCCGCATCACCTCGATCCCGTCGATCCCCGGCAGCATCAGGTCGAGCACGACCAGGTCGGGTCGGTGCTCGGCGGCAAGGCGCAGCGCCTCGGTACCGTCGGCGGCGCGGTGGGTCTCGTAACCGGCTTGCTCCATGTAGCGGCCGACGACGTCGAGGATCGTCGGCTCGTCGTCGACGACCAGCACGGTTCCCTTGGCGGCGTCGGCCATCGCCGCGATTGTCGCGCCTGGCCGGCCGGCCTCGCGGCTAGCCGAAGGTGAAGGCATAGCCCATCACCCCCGCTTGCGGCTCCAGGGTGAGGACGTGGTGGCCGACCTTGGGCAGGTCGACGAGGTTGTAGAGGCGCTGGCCGCTCACGGTGACGGCGCCGTCGTGGACGTCGCTGCCGGCGTCGGCGGCGGAGATCGGCCGCCCGTCGAGCATCACCCTGACCCTGCGGTCGCGGCCGGGCGAGCCGAGCACGAGGTAGACGCGGCGGGCGCCGAAGTTGAGGTCGAGCGAGGCGCCGGCCCCGGCGGTCGCCGACTCGAGGCTGATGCGCCACTTGCCGTGGTAGGCGAATTCGTTGGGCGGCAGGGCCTTTGGGGCGGTGAAGTCGTGCGAGTCTGGAGAGAGCATCGGGTTGGTGAAGCGTTCGGCGCGGGCGGCGCCGAGATAGGTCTCCGGGGTGGTCACGGTGGTCGAAGGGGTTACCGCTTTGACCTTCACGTCCCCGCCCTTGACCGACTTGCCAGCTTCGGCCAGCAGCTCGCGGATCACCTTCTCTTTCTCGCCGTATTCCCCCTCGCCGAAGTGCACGTAGCGGACCCGGCCCTGGGCGTCGATGAAGTACTCGGCCGGCCAGTACTGGTTGCCGTAGGCGTTCCAGGTCGCCTGTTCGTTGTCCTGGACGACCGGGTAGCGGATCCCGTTTTCGTCGATCGCCGTCTGCACGTTGCTCGCTTCGCGCTCGAAGGGGAACTCGGGCGTGTGCACGCCGACGATCGTCAGGCCGTCCCTGCGGTACTTCGCGTCCCAGGCCTTGAGGTAGGGCAGGGTGCGGATGCAGTTGATGCAGCTGTAGGTCCAGAAGTCGACGAGGACGACCCGACCGCGCAGCCCCTTGAGCGTGAGCGGCTTGTCGCCGGGCGTGTTGAACCATTGCTGAGTGTCGACGAATTCCGGCGCCACGCCGAGCACCGGCAGTTTCTTCAGCTTGCCTTCGGCGTTGGTTTCCGGCGCCGCGCCGCTGGCTTCGCTGCCGACCCCGTGGCCACCGTCGCCGCGGACTTCGGCGAGCGCGGCCTTTGCCGAGGCGGTGTCCTCGAGACCCTTGCTCGGGTTGACGAGGAAGCTGGGCAGGCTGCTGGCGATGTGGTTCTGGAAGCGGATGTCGTAGTTGCCCAGCATCGCCAGGGCGACGACGACCATCACCGCGCCCATCGCGATCTGCAGGCCGGCGCCACGCTGGGCCAGCGGCCGCACCACCTTGCGCCCGCCGAGCATGAGGAAGTAGAGGACGACGGCCGAGCCGATCCCGTAGCTCAATGCAACTGCCAGCCGCCCGGTGCTGAAGGATTGCGAGGCGGAGACGGTGATCACGCCGGCCAGGATCGGCCCGGCGCATGGCGCGTAGACGAGACCGAGGCTGGCGCCGACCGCTGTTCCTGACCAGAAGCCGTCGCCCTTGCCTTTGGCGACGCCGGCCCGGCTGGCGAATTGGCTCATCCAGGCCTCCAGCCGAGCGGCCAGCGGCGGAACCATCAACACGATCCCGAAGCCGAGCAGGACGGCAATCGCCAGCTTGCGCAGGAAGTCGTTGGGCAGGCCGAGGGCGGAGATGACGTAAACCAGCGCCACGGTGGCGAAGGTGAAGGAGACCGCCAGCCCGGCGACGATCCCCAGCGGCCGCCGCCGCCCACCCGTCGCCCCCGCCGAGAGCGCGATCGGCAGCACCGGCAGCACGCAGGGCGAGAGCGCCGTGGCGGCGCCGGCGATGAACCCGAAGAGGATCAGCAGTGCCATGCGACCTCCGGCTCAGCCTTCCATGTGGTCGCCGGAGGAGCCTTCGTGGTGCATCGCTTCGCCTTCGTGCTTCATCGCGTGGTCCTCGTGCTTCATCGAGCCGTCCCCATGCTTCATCGCGCTGCCTTCGTGCTTCATTGCGTCACCTTCATGCTTCATCGCATCGTGGTGCATCGCGTCCGTGGTCGAGCCGCCGGTCGAGCTCGCCGCGTTGGAGTCGCTGCCGCAACCGCCGAAAGCCACCGCCCCGCTCACCGCGATCGCCGCCACAGCCGGAATCGCCACTGCCTGCCTCAAACGCATTCGCCGCTCCTTCTTGGGGGTGCCAGTGACGGCACCGTAGGAAGGAAATGTGACGAGAAGAGAAACTGGGCGAGGAAGCCCTCAGCCGGCTCGCCGCGAGAGGCGCCAATAGGCCAGGGCGGCCGCGACGACGACGGGCGCGAGGCACAGGGCGCCGATGAGAGCCCCGCCGACGCTGAGTTCGTCGGCCGCCACCCTGGCCAATGCCGAGGTGCCACCGAGGCCGGCCACGGCCGCGGTGAACAGCAGGAAGAAGGAGCAGGCGCCAAGCGCCGAGACGAGCAAGCCCGGGACGGCAGCCGAGGCGGGCGCGGGCGCCCGCCCGGTTTCGAGCCGAGTGATGCGCGCATCGAGAAATCCGGGATCCGCAAGCGAGGCGCTCACCACCGGCTCGCGGCCCGGCTCCTCCACTGCCTTCAGCAGGGCCCCGAGAAGCGGCCGCCGGCCGCAGACGCGCTCCGCGCGGCGATCGGCCGCCAGCTCACGACCGGCCTCGTAGCGAAGGCGCAGTACCTCGAGCGAGGGCAGGAGAAAGAAAGCCTCGACCAGCGCCTTCCCCAGCAGAGCGCGCAGCGGGTCCATGTGCCGCACGTGGTAGCGCTCGTGCTCGAGTGCCGCGCGAAGCTCGTCGGCGGTGAGGCTCTCGAGGAAGCCCCGGCTGATGACGATGCGAGGAGCAAACAGGGCGTGGACGAAAGAGAACCGCTCGCTGGAATCGACAATCGTCACCCGACCGTCCAGTCCGACCGCTTTCGCGGCAGCGCGCAGCTGCGGCGACTCAGAAAGCGCCTGCGCCCGAACCTGACGCGCGAGGCGGCGAGAGGCGGATATCTGGCGTGCGAGCGCTCTCAGTCCGCCACCGACAGAGATCCCAATCAGCGTAACGAGAACGGCCGCCGGCAGGAGACAGGCCGGACCGAGCCGCGCGAGCGCCGCCGGGCCAAGGCCGAGAAAAGGAATCAGCACGTAAGCGATGAGCCCACACACCGCGTAGGCGGCAAGCGTCGCGGAGATGCCCACGAGGCCGAGGAAGTTGCGAGTGGCGCTATCCACCGGTTTCGTCCAACAGTCGCTGCAGGCGGCAGCGGAGGGACGGGTCGGCCCGCGCCTCTTCGACGAAGTGAGCCACCGCCACATCGCCGTAGGCGCGCAGCACGTCCTTGACCGCGATGCCGGCGGCGTCCGGGGCGTTGGCCTCGTAGACGTAGCCGCGGCCAACCTTGCGACGATCGAGCACATCCTTTTCGGCCAAGCGGCTCATCACCGTCATCACGGTGGTGTAGGCAAGGGGCTCGGAGCGAGACTCGTTGAGCTCGTCGACGACCTCTCGAACGGTCACGGGGCGAGCCGCGCGCCACACCGCGTCCATGACCTCCCCCTCGAGCGGGCCGAAGTCCTTGCGATTGAGCTTCTCGCCGTCCATGCTGGCGCGCAATCTACTACAGAAACGTAGTATATGGTCTCCCCGATGAACTTCGCCGAGGACCACCCCACCCGCAGATCCCAGAGCGCCAACACGAGGCGCTACGACCGCATCGCCCGCACCTACAGCACGCTCGAGCCGCTGTACCTCGTCTTCCCGCCGGCTCGCCGCCGAGCGGTGATCGCGCTCGGGTTGAAGCCCGGCGACACCGTGCTGGAGATCGGCGCCGGCAGCGGCCGCAACTTCCCCTACCTGGTCGAGGCGGTCGGCCCGAGCGGGACCGTGATCGGCGTCGATGCCTCGCCCGGCATGCTGGCCGAGGCGCGCAAGCTGATCGAGCGCAATCGCTGGTCGAATGTTCGGCTGCTCCAGCAGGACGCCACCCAGCTCGAGATCGACGGTGACGTCGACGGCGTGCTCTTCAGTCTCAGCTATTCGGCGATGCCCGAACCGCGACCGGCGCTGGCGCGGGCCTGGGAGCGCCTGCGCCCCTCCAGGCGCGTCGTCGTCATGGACGCGGGACTGACCGAGGGCGGGCTCTGGCGACTGGTTGCCCCAATCGCCCGCCTCCTGGTCAAGTACGCCCCCGGCGACGCCTACTCAGACCCCTGGAGCGACCTCGCCCAGTACGGGACGGTCGAGAGCAAGCGCTTCCTATTCGGCTTCTTCTACGTCAGCGCAGTCAACAAGCCCGAGAGCTAGCGCTCCGACTTCCCGGCCAGAGGCTCCAGGCCGCAGCGGCAGCCGGTCGCCACGATCACGACGGATCGCCCTGACGTCCTTCGGCCCGCGGCGTTGCACCCCTGAGGGCGTTTGCCCAGCTATCTATGAGCTCGACCAAGACAATGGACCTGACGGTGATGATCCCCGCCTATAACGAGGCAGATTCGATCGCTGATTCGATTCGCTCGTTGCAACGGCAGACCGTCGTTCCCGACGAGATCATCGCGATCGATGACTGCTCTACAGACGCGACCGCGGAGATCGCTTCAGCGCTCGGCGTCCGGGTCCTTCGCCCCCCGCGGAACACCGGTTCCAAGGCCGGCGCCCAGAGCTTCGCTTTGGAGAGCGTGAGGACCGAGATGGTGATGGCGCTCGACGCCGATACGACGCTCGCTCCCGACGCGATCGAGCTGCTCATGCCCGCCTTCGCCGACCCCGATGTGACCGCTGCCTGCGGCTCCGTCATCCCCCGCTATGTTCGAACCCTCTGGGAGCGCGGGCGCTACGTCGAGTACCTGCTGGCGTTCGGCTTCTTCAAGCGGGTCCAGGACCAATACGGCAGGCCGCTGATCTCCTCGGGCTGTTTCTCGATCTACCGGACCGAGGAGCTGCGCGCCCTGGGCGGTTGGTCGACGAGGACGATGGCCGAGGACATGGACCTGACCTGGACGATGTATGAGGCCGGGAAAAAGGTCCGCTTCCTTCCCGCGGCGCTCTCCTATCCGATCGAGCCTCACAACTTCGGCTTCATGAGCGCACAGCTGCGACGCTGGTCGCACGGCTTCATCCAGAACGTTCGCCTGCATCGGCGTTCGCTGCTGAGGCTCGGCTACCTTCGGTCCATCGTCGCCGTGGCCTTCTGGGATGCGGTCCTGGCTTCCCTCGCCTACCTGGTCCTCATCCCCGTCCTGGCGATCGCGATCGATCCGCTGATCCTTCTCGCGTACTTGATCGACGCGCCGGTGGTGATGGTCCCGGTTCTCTGGCAGGCAGCCGAACGCGGCGAGGCTCGACGCGCCTTGACTTCGCTGCCGAGCTTCTTCGTCCTTCGCATCGTCAACGGCGCCTTCATGCTCAGGGCGCTCTGGAACGAGCTCATCGCCGGGCGTTCCCTGCTCGTCTACGAGAAGGGCCACTGACGTGTCGGCTGGCTTGCCAGGGCTCGGGCTCGGCGGTCTCTTCTTCATCTTCTCCGCCCTCCTCGCCCCCTTTCCCCAGCTGTTGCGGACTCTTAGGGGCCGGAGCCGCGCCGGCGACTGGGCGATGGTCGGTCGCCAGTTTGCCCAGGCCACGCTGATGGTCGCCGCCATCGACCTCGCCCTGCGCCTCGCCTACCTCGGGATCTCCGCAGCCGGGCTCGGCGACACCCCGTCCGCGGTCTCGGTGACGGTTATCCCGCTAGCGCTGATCGGCATTACCTCCGCGCTCCTGGTCGGGGTCTTGGCGACCGCAAAGGTGGCGGACATCGCCGTCCGGGCGCGGGATGCCGAGCTCCCACGGGTGCCCGACGTGTTGCCGCGGGCGGCTCCACTGCGCACCCTGGCACTTGGAGGCGTGGTAGCGCTCGCATGGCTCGCGCTGCTCGTCGCGGGCGCTTCTGAGTTGAGCCCGCTGGAGAATCCCCGCAGGCAGGAGGCCACGACCAGACAGCGGGGCGAGTATGCGCAAGCTCCCCAATCGCATTCGGCACGCTCGGAAAGGCGGCCCAAAACCGAAGCGATCTCCAGTCGATCCTCCGCCTCAGCCAGCCCGTCCGAAACCGGGCAGCTCGTGGCTGAGCCGGACCATGAACCAAGCAGCTCCGAACCCGGGACCGGGACGGGGACCGTTGTGCAGCCAGCTGTCTCGACCCCGGCGCCACCAAGTGTGACGCCGACCCCCCAAGAGCAGACTCCCTCCGCTCCCTCATCCGCCGGTGCTCCCTCCACACCGCCAGCCGGTCCAGAAGGCGAACCGGCAAAGGGTGTCAGCCGCCACCCAACCGGTCCGCCGCCGGCCGCCGGGCCACCAGAAGGCTCTCCCACCCCCGCGCACGCCGGGCCACCAGAACGGTCCGAGCTCCCGGCGCCCCCAAAGGAAAGGTGAAGGGACTCCCGCGAGTGCTTGCCAGAGTTAGTTTTTCGTTCCTGGCGGGAAGCAGTCTGAGATGACCGTGAGATGCGTTCGCCGCCCGGATCGCAGAAACGGTCGCCTTGGCTGAGAGAGGGGCGACGCCGCAAGTCTCGAAGGTGCGGCGCAAGGCGCTAGACGCGGTGCGGTCCTTGTTTACGCCACTACTGCCCGACGACTATCTGGAGCTGATCAACCCGCTCTGGTCGACCAAGGAGCTGCGCGGACGGATCGAGCGGATCGACCAAGAGACCCCCAATGCGGTGACGGTGCTGATCAGGCCCGGGTACGAGTGGCCCGGGCACCGGCCGGGACAGTACCTGCGAATCGGGGTGGTGGTCGATGGCGTGCACCACTGGCGCGCCTACTCGCTGACCTCAGAGCCGGGCCGTCCCGACGGCTGCATCAGCATCACTCCGAAGCTGGTCGACTCCGGCGTCGTCTCGCCGTACCTGACCCGGCGGGCGAGGCCCGGGGACCTCGTGCGCCTGGGCGGTGTGGAAGGGACCTTCGTGCTCCCCGACGAGCCGCCCGAGAAGCTGCTCTTCATCAGCGCCGGCAGCGGCATCACGCCGATCATGAGCATGGTCCGCGATCTGCACCGTCGCGACGCGATCGGCGACGTCGTCCACATCCACTCGGCGAGGACCGCGGATGACGTGATCTTCGCCGAACGGCTGCGGAAGATCGACGAAGCGCACGAGGGGTTCGACCTTCAGCTGCACATGTCCGGCGAGCGAGGCCGGATTGCCCCAGCCCAGCTCGACTCCCTCTGCCCCGACTGGCGCGAGCGCCAGGCCTATGTCTCCGGCCCGGGGGCGATGCTCGACGCGATCTGCGAGCACTGGGAGCGCGAGGGGGACCTGCAGCTGCTCCACATGGAGCGCTTCCAGCCGATCATCGGCGGCGGCCCCGGCGAGGGGGCGGGCGGCACGATCCGCTTTCTGAAGAGCGATATCCAGACAGAATGCGACGGCGGTCTGCCGATCCTCGCCGCCGGCGAGGAGGCCGGCGCCTCGCTTCCCTTCGGCTGCCGGATGGGCATCTGCCACACATGCGTCGGGCGCCTCTGTTCGGGCGAGGTCCGCGACCTCCGCACGGGAGACGTCCACGGTGGCCCCGGCGAGATGATCCGCACCTGCGTCAACGCCCCCGAAGGGCCGATCGAGATCGAGCTCTGACCCGTGAAAGGCCCGTAATGAATCCAAGCACCCAGACCTCTCCCACCGACAAGCCGGAGAGCCCTCTCGCGCACCTCTCAGAGCAGCAGCTCGAGGCCCTTGCCGATGAGCTCGACGGGATCCGCGACCGCACGTTCGCCGATCTCGGCGACCGCGACCGCCGATACATCGAGAGCATGATCGAGATGCAGCGCCGCCTTGCCGTGATCGGCCGCGTCCTGCTGCTCGGCGCCCGCAACGGGCCGGCCCGGGCCGCCGGCACGACCGCGCTCTCGGCAGCGAAGATCCTCGAGAACATGGAGATCGGGCACAACGTCCTGCACGGGCAGTGGGACTGGATGAACGACCCCGACATCAACTCCACCACCTGGGACTGGGACACCGCCTCCACCGCCGAGGCCTGGAAGCACTCTCACAACTACGTCCACCACACTTACACCAACATCCGCGGCAAAGACAAGGATCTCGGCTACGAGATCATGCGAATCGATCCGCAGCAGCGCTGGAATCCGGTCTACCTGCTGCAGCCGCTCTACAACCTCATCCTCGCCGCCTTCTTCGAGTGGGGCGTCGCCCTCCACGACCTCGACTTCGAGGCGATCCGCAAGGGCACCAAGTCCAAGGCGCAGGTAAAGCGGGAGCTGGAGGGCATACGCGCGAAGGCAAAGAGCCAGGTAGTCAAGGACTACGTCGCGTGGCCGCTGATCAGCGGCCTGGCCGCAGCCGCGGCCGACCTCGGCATCGAGCTCCTCAGACCATCCGGCGAGAACGGCCGGCCCCGGGGTCGCAAGGGGCTCGCGCCCAAGCTGATCCGAGCCCTGCGCGGCGGCGTGAAGACCTATCGCAGGGCTGCCGCCGCCAACGCGACGGCCAACCTCGCCCGCAACGTCTGGTCCTACGCGATCATCTTCTGCGGCCACTTCCCCGACCAGACCTACACCTTCAGCGCCGAGGAGGTCGTCGACGAGAACAGGGGCGCCTGGTATGTGCGGCAGATGGTCGGCGCCGCCAATATCGATGGCGGTCCCCTCTTCCATGTCGCCAGCGGGAACCTCAGCTACCAGGTCGAGCACCACCTCTTCCCCGACCTGCCGAGCAGTCGCTATGCGGAGATCGCCCCGCAGGTCAAGGACGTCTGCGAGCGCTATGGGCTCCCCTACAACAGCGGGCCGTTCTGGCAGCAGTTCGGCATGGTTCAGCGGACGATCCTGCGGCTGGCCTTTCCCGGCGGAGAGCCGCGGCCGAAGCCGGGCCCCTATCGAGCGCCGGTCGCGGACCTGGACCGATCTGCAGCGTGAGCGAGAGCTCGGCCGTTAGGCCTCGCCGTGGCCGGTCGCGACTTCCCCAATGGCGACCTGCGTTGGCGGGGGGCGGCGTGCGCGGCTGCCTATCCCGATTGGATCAGTCCTTGGCGACGTGGCAGACGCCGGTCAGGACGCGGGAGCGGCTCGAGCCGTCGGCGAGGTTGAAGACGCCTCGCGCGAGCTTGAAGGGTGCGCTGGTAAGGCCCGCCGGAGCGGGGCAACCGGCAGCGAGGAGGCTGTGTTCGCGGCCGTGGAAGAGGTAGCGGCGGCCCAGGTTGACTTCGAAGCCTTTTACGTACCCCCATTCTTCGCCGACTTCGGGCAGGGTTGCCGTGAGCGTCAGCCCGAAGGGGCCTTCCTGTTCCCGGTGCAGCCGGAAGTACATGTCAATCGCTGTCGAAACCGGTTGACGGCCGAAGACGTGGCCGAGCAGAGCCCGGTGCCCGCGATAGCGAGAGTTGAAGACCAGGAGACGACCCGCCGCGGGAAACGGCGTCTGTTCAGGCAGGTCGATATGGGCGTTGAATTGGCCATTGCCGACGAGCGCATCGCGGCAGCGGGTGAGCGCCTGACTGGTCGAATCACCAACGATCTGGCGGCGTGAGCAACCCGGGAGGCCTCGCAGCGAGAGACGGGCATGCCGATTGATCGAGACGGTGAATTCACGAAGAGCTGGGGAAGGCGAGCCTGGAAGCGGCTGGACAGCGCCGCGGACGCTGACCGAGATCGGCTGCGATCCGAAGCGAGGCAGCTCGGCCGGCGTGATCGAGCCGCTGAAGCTGATGCGGTAATTGCCGCCGGTGATCACTTCCGCCGAAGCCAGCGGCTGAGCGCAGAGCCACCCAACCGCGAGCAGTAGGAGGACGAGCACAGCCTTTGCCCGCGTCTTCACCCAGCCTTTCTACACCACCCTCGACCCGACTAATCAAAGCTAGACTCGATCCCATGCCGATCAACCGCCGCTTCGCATTGCGCCAGCGCCCCGGGGGGCGGATCGACGACGAGACCTTCGAGCTCTTCGAGAAAGAGCTCCCGGGAATCGAAGACGGGCAGGCGCTGGTCCGCACCGAGTGGATCTCGCTCGATCCGACCAACCGGACCTGGATCGAGGACATGCCGGGCTACCTGCCGCCGGTGCAGATCGGCGAGACGATGCGCGCCCTCGGGCTCGGTCGCGTTGTCGAGTCCAAGCACCCCGGCTACGAGGAGGGGCAGCTGGTCCAGGGGTTGACCGGCTGGACCGAGAACTTCATCGCCTCCGATGCCGCACCGCTGCAGCGCGTGCCCGAGATCGAGGGCGTCTCCCCCAGCCTCTACCTCGGCGCGCTCGGAATGACCGGGCTCACCGCCTGGGTCGGGATGAAGGAAATCGGCAAGCCGAAAGAGGGCGAGACGGTTGTCGTCTCAGCCGCCGCGGGCGCGGTCGGCTCGGTGGCCGGCCAGCTCGCCAAGCGCGACGGTGCCCGCGTCGTCGGCATCGCCGGCGGGCCGGAGAAGGGCTCGATCCTCACCGAGAGGCTCGGCTTCGACGCGGCCGTCGACCACCGCGCCGAGGACTGGCGCGAGCAGCTCAAGGCCGCCACGCCGAACGGCATCGACGTCGACTTCGAGAACGTCGGTGGCGAGCTGATGGACGCGATCTTCGCCCGCCTCAACCTGCACGCCAGGGTCGCCCTCTGCGGGCTGATCTCCGGCTACAACGAGGGCGCCGCGCCAGTGGCCGGCTCGCGCGATGCTTTCGGCAGCCTGTTGATCAAGCGCGCCACCCTGCAGGGCTTCATCGTCCTCGACCACTACGACAAGCTGGCGAGGGTCTCGGCGCAGCTGGCGGAGTGGATCGCCGACGGCAGCCTCGAGCCGCTGGAGACCGTCGTCGAGGGCTTCGAGCAACTGCCCAAGGCGATCAACATGCTCTTCGACGGCGCCAACGTGGGCAAGCTCGTCGTGCGGGTCGCCGGCTAGGTCCGATCGGGCCGAGGGCTACCCGCCCAGCCCCCCGAACACCGCGTACGGATTTGGCGGGCGCTCGGCGTAGGTGGCGGCCCAGGTTCCCTCGAGCTGACCTTGCTGCCGGGCGGGGCCTGGCCCTTCGCGGCTGGCGCCTCGCCTCACCGACCAAGTGCTCGCTTCCGGAGACTCTCGGTCGGTTCGTAGCGAACGCTGCGGCCCCGACCTGCCTGGTCGACCAGACCGCCGTCGACCAGGCGGCGAATGTCGGCGCTGGCGGTGGCCGGCGAGACATCGGCCTCCGCCGCATAGCTGGTCCGATCGGTGCCGCCCGTCAGGGCTTGCTCCAGCGCGATCACCAGGCGATCGGGCCAGTGACGAGACTCGACCAACTCTTCCAGCTGAGCCCAGCGGGCGGCGGCATCTTTGATCTGCGCGAGGCGCTGACGAGCTTGGGCAAGGTGGGCATCGATGCAGAAGGCAACCCAGGCGGTGACGTCCCGATCCGGCTGATAGGTCGGACCGTGGGCCTCGTTGAGCGCCCCGTAGTAGGCGGCCGTGTGAGCGCCGAGGTACTCCTCGATCGAGCCGAACTCCGGTGACATCAGGCCATCCCGCGCAAGGACCAGGGACTGGACGATGCGAGAGATGCGGCCGTTGCCGTCATGGAAGGGGTGGATCGACACCACGTGGAGGTGGGCCATCGCTGCACGCACGACAACGTGAAGATCTGGGTCTCCCCGCTCGAGCCACTCGACCACTTCGTCCATGAGCCCCGCGACCTCGGCGGCATCTGGCGCTTGGTAGACGAGCCTGCCGTCGTTTCCCGTTATGCCAACCGCCCCAGAGCGCCATCGGCCCGGCATGGCCTCTTGCTGGAAGGAGCAGGCGTCGAAATGGAGGTCGAGAATGACCCTGTCGAGCCAGCGGAACGCCGGGTCTGGGGCCATGACTCCGACGTGGTCCATCGCCCGCGCGTAACAGGCAACCGCCATGCGGTTCTCGTCATCCGGGTCAACGGGCTCCTCGCTGTTCACGAGCGCAACGACCTCCCCGGGGGCCACGCTGAATCCCTCGATCGAAGTCGAGCCTTCGACGCTGCTGGCCCGGACCTGGCGCCGCAGCGCGCCAATCCAGGGCACGCGTCGCCCGACTTCCAGGCCGAGCTTGCTTCGAAGCTGGTCGAGCTCGTCGAGCTTCGCCTTCAGCTCAGCCGATATGGCGGGTGTGTCAAAAAGCATTTCCCCATATTAGACGATTAAACGTCTAATCGTCTAGACGTATTTGCGTCTAGCACTCGGCGAGCTTGCTCGTGCTCTGCGGGGCCTTCGCGGTCGAGCCGACCGAGGACCAAGCCCTGAGATATTGGAGCTGTGTCAGTGACGAGCGCAGCGCGGGCCAACGGGGGCCCGGCCAACGACCGCTACAAGTGGATCGCCCTCTCCAACACCACCCTGGCGATCCTGCTGGCGACGCTCGACGCCTCGATCACGCTGATCGCGATGCCCGACATCTTTCGCGGCATCCACCTCGACCCTCTGGTCCCCGGCAACAGCTTCTACCTACTCTGGATGATCCTCGGCTACTTGGTCGTCTCCAGCGTGCTGATCGTCAGCCTCGGCCGACTCGGCGACATCTACGGCCGGGTGAAGATCTACAACCTCGGCTTCGTCATCTGTCGCCTTCGCCGTGATCGAGCGCCGCGTCGCCGAGCCGATGTTCCGCCTCCCCCTCTTCCGCATCCGCGCCTTCACCTTCGGCACCCTCTCGACCTTCCTCGCCGCGGTCTCGCGCGGCGGCCTGATGTTCATGCTGATCATCTGGCTGCAGGGCATCTGGCGGCCGCTGCACGGCTACGGCTTCACCGAAACGCCGCTCTGGGCCGGCATCAACATGCTGCCACTGACGATCGGACTGCTGCTCGCCGGGCCGACCTCGGGCTACCTCTCCGACCGTTTCGGCGCCCGCCCCTTCGCCACCGGCGGCATGATCGCCGCCGCGATCAGCTTCGCCCTGCTGATGGCGCTGCCGATCGACTTCGCCTACCCCGTCTTCGCCGCGATCCTGCTGCTGCAGGGCATCTCGATGGGGATGTTCGCTTCCCCCAACCGCGCCGCGGTGATGAACAGCCTGCCCGCCGCCGACCGCGGCGCCGGCGGCGGCATGAACCAGACCTTCCAGAACTCGGCCCAAGTGCTCTCGGTCCAGCACCTGGTCGGCCCGCACGCCCTGGCCGCGCTGCCCGCCCACGCCCACGCCGCGCTGACCGGGCAGGCCTTCTTCCCCCGCCTGATCGCCGGGCCCTTCAGCGACGGCCTCGACACCGCCTTCACCTTCGCCATCGTCGCCTGTCTCATCGCCGCCGCCTCGCTGCTGCGCGGCGGCCAATACCACCACGCCGAGGAGCCGGCCCAGGCCCCGATCGGCCCGCGCCCCCCTTTTTCCGTCTCAGAGACGGAAAAAAGGGGGGCCCCAAGTCCCGCAACTGGAGGATCAACATGCGCGTTGAGTGGCACGGACAGTCCGCCTTCACCCCCGCGCCTTAGTCTTTACGCGCAACCAACAGCGAAAGGGGTCGGATTTGAGCGGCGATGAGATCAACGAGATGGGGCCGATCGATTACCTGATCGTCGAGTGGCCGGGACGGCAACCGACGGGTGAGGCCTTGCCGCACCTGATCGACCTGGTCGACCGCGGTTTGATCCGCATCCTCGATCTTGCTTTCATCGCCAAGGGCGAGGATGGCTCGGTCGCGGCGCTGGAGCTGGCTGACCTCGGTGACGAGATCGCCGCCTTCGCCGGCGCCTCCTCGGGCCTGCTCGGCGACGATGACGTCGCGGAGGCCGGCAACGCGCTCGAGCCCGGCACCTCCGCCGCCCTCCTCGTCTACGAGAACGCCTGGGCGGGGCCGTTTGCCGCCGCCGTGCGCCGCTCCGGCGGCCAGCTGGTCGCCAGCGGCCGCATCCCCGTCCAAGACGTCCTCGCCGCGCTCGACGCGGTCGAGGCATCCGAGTAGGAGGAGAACCCATGCCAGGACTACTTCGAGGAGTGGCACGGACGGCGGTCATCGCCGGCACCGCGACCACCGTCAGCAACCGCGTCTCACGCCGCCAGGGCCAGCGCTGGGCCCAGCAGGAAGAACAGCAGCAGGCACAGCAGGCGCCCGCTCCCGTGGCCGCCGCGCCAGCCGCGGGCGGTCAGTCGACGATCGATCAGCTCAAGGAGCTCGGCGAATTGAAGGCACAGGGCATCCTCACCGAGGAGGAGTTCGCGGCCCAGAAGGCCAAGCTGCTCAACGCCTGAGCGGCGCTTCGGCTAAGAAGGCTGCTGCAGCACCGAGAGGATGTTGCCCGCCGGGTCCTTGAACCAGGCAATCGAGGGTCCCTGCCCGCGGGCAATCCCCTTCTCGTCCTGATCGAAGCCCTCGTAGCGCTCGAGCTCGACGCCCTTGGAGGCGAGCTCGTCGACCGCCGCATCGACATCATCGACCTCGAAGTTGAGGATCGTGTAGGTGGCGGGGACGAAGTCGGGCTTGCGATAGACGAGCGTGTCACGGCCGCCGGCGAGCTGGATCGAGGCGACCCCGAACTCCTCGCTCATGACTTTGAAGCCCAGTCCCAGCGCCTCGCCGTAGAACCTCCTCGCGGCCTCGATGTCGTCGACGGCGAAGCCGTTGGTCGCCTTGGTGTTCGCGAACATGGTCAGTTCCTTTCGCTTGCTTTCCTGACCGCTACCCGGCCAGCTCGGGGATATGTCGCTCGAGATGCTCGGTGATCGTCTCACGCACCCACTGCTGGGTAGCCGAGTCCGCCATCCGGTAGCGACCGAGCAGCAGCTTCTGCTCGGTCAGCGGCAGGCCGGCGATCTCCCAGCGCACCGCGAGCCGCTCGAAGAGCAACTCCGAACGGCGGTGCCAGGCGTCCTCCTGGTTGGTCGCGGCGGTCGCCGGGCCCTCGCCCAGCTTGGCGATCGTGCCGGCGCTGAGTGATTCGCGCAGGGTCAGGGTGTTGCCCTCCGCGTCCCTGTAATCGACGGTCGCCGGCTTCTGCCGCGGTCGTCGCTTCTTCCCCTTCGCCATCGCCGCTCAGTCTGCCAGGCTGCCCGGGATGTCTCCGGACGAACAACTCGAACTGCTCAAGCGCTTTGCACCAACGCTGCACTTCGACGCGCTCGAGCGCTGGCGGCCAGGCCTCGTCGACGGCTACCTGGAGCACTCGTCCGTTCGCAATGGGGGCAAGCACGTACTGCCGGGGACCCCGCCGGCCGAGGCAGCAATGCGCGAGCACGGCCACGACTACCAGGCGCAGCTCAACCCGCTGGGCAACGACTTAGACCTGGACACGTACCGGCGCAGCACCGAAATGCTGGCGGCCTACGGACATGAACAGGACCTGGCTGGAGCCGGCATCGCCTACGGCCGCGTCGCCCCGGTCGGCAAAGCCTTTTTCCTCCAGTACTGGCTCTTCTACCCTGACAACCCGTGCGTTCTGCCGCCAGGCCGCCATGACGGCGACTGGGAGCTGGTCCAGGTGACGGTCGAGCGCGACGGCGAGGGATTTACGGCGACGCAGGTGACGCTGGCCGAGCACGGCAAGCCGGCGACGCACCCAGTCGACGCCGGCCGGCGCGGCGAAGGTCCCCGCGTCTTCGTCGCCGTCGACTCGCATGCCTGCTACTTCAAGCAAGGCGCCCACCCCGCGCTGCTCTCTGACGTCTGCGACCCGGCGGGCGAGCGCGGAGCGAAACCCGCGCTGACCCTGCTGCCGATCGCCCCAGACAAGCGGGACTGGGTGCATTGGTCGGGTCGTTGGGGCCTGGACCGCGGGGGAGGCACTCGGCTTGCAGTCAGCCTGCACCTGAAGCCCACCCCCTGGCCACTGACGTTGCTCAACAAAGCTGGAGACAGCCCCACGAGCCCCGCCCACCAGGGCAAAAGCTGGCGTTCCCCGAGAGTGTTCGCGGGTGAAGGCACGGTGCGCAAGTGGAGCACGGTCCAGCTGCAGCGCCTCGCCCACCTGATCGGCTACGCGACCTGGCCGAAGACGTCGCCCCAGGTCGAGGTCCGACCGGCACCCGAGGGGAGCGGCGCCCCGGAGAGCACCTATTTGGTCGAGGTTGGGAGCGCCGGCCACTTCCTTCGCCGCGTCGCCTTCGTCTCGATCGCCTTCTTCGAACAGCGCCCCGATGGGACGCGTCGCGGGCTCGGCCTACGAAAAGTGCTGCCGGGCCAAGCCGAGACGTTCGAGATCCCGCACGAAGGCGACGTCCTCTGGCGAGCCGCCGGCTACAACGTCCTGCGCCAGCGCGGCAACCCGCTCCCCGAGCGCAGTCCGGACGCCCAAGCTCAGTAGTCGCTGCTGGGCCGCCGCCGCGTGCGCTTTCGTTCGCCCGCCCGCCGCTTCTCTTCCAGGCGCTTCGTGCGCGAGGCCCGCGTCGGCCGGATCGGGCGCCGGCGCACCGGCTCGTCGAGCCCGGCGGCAATCTTCTCGGCCAG
>Ga0207687_10000168_pt1 | contig 43449 bp, 40 predicted proteins | sample KBSM54metaG_FD_184399 | JGI IMG/M metagenome (GOLD analysis project Ga0207687, IMG submission 184399) | Miscanthus rhizosphere microbial communities from Kellogg Biological Station, Michigan, USA - KBS M5-4 metaG (SPAdes) (version 2) | ecosystem: Host-associated > Plants > Roots > Rhizosphere >...
GGCATTGACGACATCGTGTTGTGAAAACGACTGGACCGGTGCGCCGATGAGCGTGCTCAGGATCTGCAGCCGGAACGCCACCTCCTCGCCGATGTCGTCATGGACCGCGTTCCCGACGGCGAAGTGCAAGCCGATCTCGTGTCCGAGCTCGTGAATGCGGTGGAGCTGGCGGATCACGCCTGGTTGCAGCGCGTTGTAGAACTGGCCGTCGACGAGCACGTGAAACGTCGACGTCACGCCGGCTGCGTGCTCGAGCTCCGCCATTTCCAGGGAGTGATGCGGCGCGAAATCAATGTCGTGACGCAGCGCGATGTAGCGCTCCGGCAGCGTTGAAGCGGATAAGAAGTCGCGAAACTGCACGAACGAAAAGCCGCGCGTCTTCGCCTGAACGAGGAAGCGGATGTATAGATCGTGCGACAAACGACTGAGCACGAATCGAGACGGCGTACGCATCAGACGCTCCGGTTGCACCATTCTCCCGACCCCCGCAGAGACGACTTGCCGAAAGTTACCGCGTTTGCGCACCGCCCTCAAATCCATAGAAGAGCAAACGCTTGGCGACATTCTCGTGACGACCGATAGGAGCCCGTCGCAGGTATGACATCCTCGCAGTCGTCGCCAGACGGAGTGAGATATGAAGATCAGCCGCCGATCTTTTCTGAAAACTGCCGCGGCCATCGGTGCTTCGCTCGCATGGGTCGGACCGGCCCAAGGTTCGCGCGTCAACTGGCATGAACGGCGTGATCTCTATCCTCAAGGAGTCGCCTCGGGCGATCCGGATCCGCACAGCGTCATCTTGTGGACGAGACGTCCGTTCGCCCAGGGCACACGCGAGATCCTGACCGTCGAGGTGGCCGAGGATGAGGCATTCCACCGAGTCATTGCGCACGCGCAGGCACCGGTCTCGAGCGCCGCGGACTGGACCGCGCGCGTTCTGATCGGCAGACTCAAGCCGGCGCGCACTTACTGGTATCGATTCACCGATCGCGACGGAAATGGCAGCCGGGTCGGCCGCACGATCACAGCGCCATTGCCAAATGATCCGCGCACGGTGAACTTCGCCTTCGTGAGCTGTCAGGATCTCAATGAGGGCAAGCTCAACGCCTATCGCCGGATGATTTACGAAGATGAACGCGCTCCCGCCGCCGAGAAGCTCGATTTCGTTCTGCACCTTGGTGATTTCATCTACGAGGTCGTCGAGTATCCCGACGAGGTGAAGACACGCTACGACCGGACGATCTATGAAGTTGCGCGCATACCGGACGGCCACAAGGTCGGCAACTTCCACATACCGCTCACCGTCGATGGCTACCGCGCCATCTACAAAGGCTATCTCGCCGATCCCGACCTCCAGGACGCTCGCGCGCGCTGGCCGTTCGTCGCTATGTGGGACAACCACGAATTCTCGTGGCAAGGTTGGCAGAGCATCGTCAAAGCGGGGTCGTTCGAACAGCCTGGCCAGAGCGTAAAGGTCGCGGCGAATCAAGCCTGGTTTGAATATCTTCCCGCGCGTGTCACTCGGGGAGGGAAGTTGCTCGAGCGCTTCGATCCACCCGCCGTCAAGAACGTTCCCATCAAAGAGTTCGACGGCAATGGGCTGGGCGTAGAACCGAACAACCTCACGGCGATCAACAGCCTCATCGGCTACCGCGCGCTGCGCTATGGCCGGCACCTCGACCTGATCATCACCGATCAGCGCAGCTATCGGAGCCCCGACTGCTTCAGCGATCCGTCTCTCGCAAAACTCGGCGGCGACGAGTTCCCGCAAATGTCTCCTGAGTCCCTGATGCGAATTCTCGACGGCGGCCGCGGCTTCAACGGCGGCAATCCTCCGGCGGAAGTGAGTTTCAACGATGCTCATGTCCCGAACCCGCAACGGAGCGCGCCGCCGCAAACGATTCTCGGGGCGGAGCAGAAGGCGTGGTTCAAGGACAAGCTCAAGAAATCGACGGCGGTGTGGAAGGTCTGGGGAAACTCCATGGGCACGCTGGATTTCCGCGCCGACCCGGAGAACCTGCCTGCGGGTCTTACGAAGGAGTCCTGGCCCAAGAACACTTTCGCAGTCATGGGCCCCCCCGACTTCGGCCTCGCTTTCGCAGAGCGCGCTGAAATCTACAATCTCGTTCGAGACGCGAACATCACAGGCTTCGCCATCGTCTCCGGCGACCGCCACGCCTTCTGGGCCGGGTATGCAGCTGCGGAGCTTCCGCCCGGCAAGTTCGAGCCGGTCGGCCTGAGCTTCATCGGCGGGTCACTGGTCAGTCCCAACACCATGGAGGCCTCTGAACACAATCTCAAGAAGGACGATCCGCTACGAGCGCTGTTTCTTGCGGACAGGGAGGCAGGGGCGAAGCCGGACTGGACCTTCAACATGCTGGCGAAGCACGGCGTCCGTTCGTGCCTCGAGTATGCAAAGAGCTTCGACCTCGAGAAAGCCCGCGCGCTGTCCAACCCCGATCTCGCTCCGCACCTCGAGTTTGTGGACCTCGGAGGACACGGCTATGCGAAGGTCCGCTTGTCGGCCGACCAGATGCGCACCGAGTTCGTCTGCATTCCGCGTCCCGTTACCCGCAGCGAAAGGCCGGACGGCGGGCCAATCCGGTATCGGGTAGCCCACACTGCTGCACTGTGGAAGAGCGGAGAGCGCCCGCAGCTAAAGACATCGGTTCTAGAAGGCGACGCTGGGCTATCGATTTGACTGACTCACGGTTCTAACCGGCAGAGCTACCAAGCCGCGAAGCGCAAGGCTCCTGCGCCAGCGAAGCGAGTCCGATGGCACGGCCAGACGCAAGTCTGGAAAGCGGCGGAACAAAGTCGTTAGGGCGATCTCCCCTTCCAGTCTCGCCAGCGCCGCACCGAGGCAGAAATGCGATCCCATTCCAAACGCAATGTGTCTGTTGGGTTCGCGAGCGACGTCGAATTTTTCGGGACTAGGGAACTGCGACTCATCGTGGTTTGCCGATCCCAGACTCACGCCGACTAGCTCACCGCGCGGAATCGTGACTGCTCCGATCGTGACGTCTTCGAGAGTGATCCGCGGCGTTGCAAACTCGACGGGGCTTGTATACCGCAGGATCTCATCGACACCGGATGCACGGAGCTCCGGCGTCTCCTGCATGCGCATCCTCTGCTCGGGATGTTGCATCAGGGTCAGCGCTCCGGTGGCAATCAGATGGACGGTCGTTTCATGTCCGGCGAGCAGCAGGAGGATGACCATACTCACGATCTCGTCTTCCGTAAGCCGGTCTCCCGACTCTTCGGCACGGACCAGCGCTGTCATCAAATCGTCCTGCGGCGAAGCGCGACGCTGCGTGACGAGTCCACGAATGTAGCGGGACACACTCGCGAGCGCGGGAAGAGCGCGCACGAAAACGCTAAGCGAGGCGGAGGCGCTGGCCGCAGCCACCTTCTTCGTCCATGGCCCGAATCGACTGCGATCCTTGACCGGAATGCCGAGCAGGTCCGCGATGATGGTCAACGGAACGGGCAATGCGTAGTCCCTAATGAGCTCGATCCTGTCGCCACTGCCAGCGCAGCGGTCGAGAAGTTCGTCGCAGATCGCCTGGATGCGGTCGCGAAGCCCTCCGATCAAGCCGGGCGTGAATGCCTTCTGCACCAACGACCGCAGCCTCGTGTGATCGGGAGGATCGATTGAGAGGAGATTGCGGAACATCGCCCGGACCGAAGGAGGGATCCACGGGTACGCCTGGATGTAATCCTTGGAGAATCTCGGGTCCTTGAGAACGCTCACGACGTCGTCATAGCGCGTGACGATCCAGATCGCCGGCAACCAGAAAGCTACTTTGGCTCGATAGACGGGAGCTTCAGTCCGTAATCGTGCGTAAATCGGATAAGGGTTCGCCTTGAATCGAGGACTGTCGATGCGAGGATACTTGTTCGACACAGTTGACGATCATGCTAGGTCATTCGGGAGGTCACGATGTGCATACGAAAAAAGCACACAACTTCGCGGTGGTTGATCGCATGCTACGATTCCTCAGTGCGACGCGTATCGAGACGGCCCGAGGGTGAAGACGTTCTTCGTGACACGGCTGCGATGCAGCGAACGATGAACCGTTTGCGTGGTGTTGGCCTCATTCCTCGCGGTGTGTACCGGTTCGCGGATCACGAGGAGGCTGACGCGTGGATGGTCAGGGCGATCGCGAATACTCACGCGCACCTGAGCTCGAAGACCTCCTCAAACTCTGCGAAGCACTGAACGCGGAGAGCGTCCGGTACATCCTGATCGGCGGCTTCGCAGTCATCCTTCATGGCTTCGTTCGGGCTACGAAAGACATTGATCTCCTGATCGATGCCTCGATCGATAACGTGCAGCGCCTAAAGAGGGCGATGGCATTTCTGCCGGACAACGCGATCTCCCTGATTGCGGACGACGAGGTCGAGAAGTATCAGGTCGTCCGAATCGCGGATGAAATCATTGTTGATCTCTTGAAGACTGCGTGCGGTGTTGACTATGCACGTGCGGCCGACGGACGCGATGGGATTCACTGGACTTGAACTCCTAAGCGACCCATCGCGCACAATGTGGAGGTCATCATGTGCAAGACGATCAAGCAACGCGTGAAATTCAAGGCCGATCCGGCGACCGTCTACGATCTGCTGGCCGACTCGCGAAAGCACACCGCGTTCACCGGCAGGCAAGCGAACATCAGCACGAAGATCGGCGGCGCATTCTCAACTGGTGAGAGCGACGTCACCGGGATCAACGTCGACCTCGTCCCGGGACAACGCATCGTTCAGGCGTGGCGCCACCGACGATTCCCCGAAGGCATCTTCTCGATGGCGGCGTTCACACTGAAGCCAACGCCCGATGGCGGGACGGAGCTCGTGCTCGTGCATCGCGGCGTTCCGAAGGACCTGATTCCCGAGACCGAACAGGCGTGGCGCGATCAGTATTGGTCCAGAATCAAGGCTTACCTCGACCGATAGCTGCCTCAATCGTGGCAACGTCGATTTTCTTCATCGGCATCATCGCGTCGAAGGCACGCTTTGCCTGATCGCCACCAGCCGCGAGCGCGTCGGTCAACACGCGCGGGGTGATCTGCCACGAGAGGCCCCAGCGGTCTTTGCACCAACCACATTGGCTTTCCTCGCCGCCATTGCCGACGATCGCATTCCAGTAGCGGTCCGTCTCTTCTTGATCGTCCGTCGCGACCTGAAACGAAAAGGCCTCGCTGTGCTTGAACGTCGGGCCGCCGTTGAGACCGAGACAGGGAATGCCGAGCACCGTGAACTCCACCGTCAGGTCATCGCCTTTCTTCCCGCCCGGGTAGTCACTGGGTGCCTTGTGAATCGCAGTCACTTCACTATTCGGAAAAGTGGCGGCGTAAAACCGCGCCGCCTCGGCCGCGTCTTTGTCGAACCAGAGACAAATCGTGTTCTTTGATTGCATGCGTGTGCTCCTTGCAAGTTTTGGACACTCTCGACCAATAGCATCAGCGTTCGCGTAAGCGATGGCTAGATGCTTAGGCCGCCGGCTTGCTCGCGGTTGCAGCCGCTACCAGGAACCCTCGGAGAAATTGGAGCGTGAGATAGAACTGATAGTTCGCGTTGCGACGCTTGCGAAACCCGTGGCCCTCGTCGCGGCCGAGGAGGTACCACACAGCCGTTCCGTGCTCGCGAACGGCGCGCACGATCTGTTCTGCTTCGCTCACCGCGACGGCGGGATCGTTCTGACCCTGCACCACCAACAGCGGATGCGTAATGCGCTCGGCGTTTCGCAGCGGCGCAATCCGTTCGAGAAACGCGCGCGTCGCGGGATCGCGCTCGTCGCCGTACTCGACGCGCCGGAGGTCCTGCCGCCACGCGGCCGTGTGCTCGAGAAAGCTGGCGAGGTTCGTCGGACCGACGATATCGATCGTCGCGCGGATGCGGTCGTCGTAGCGAACGGCCGCTGAGAGTGCGAGATATCCGCCGTAGCTCGTGCCTGTCACGGCGACGCGGGAAGCATCGAGGCTCGGTTGCGCGGCGATCCAATCGAGCAGAGCGCCGATGTCGCTCACCGCGTTTTCGCGATGCAGCGCGTCGTCGAGTTTCTGAAAGGTCTTGCCGAATCCGGAGGAGCCGCGCACATTCGGAAAAAGAATCGCGATTCCGAGCTCGTTCACCACGTAGTTCCAGCGGCCGAGGAAGTAGGGAGTGAACTGCCCTTCGGGGCCGCCGTGGATTGAGATCAGCACCGGACTCTTTCCAGCGAACTTCGGCGGCGGCATGTAGAGAAATCCGGTGATCGTTCGACGATCGAACGACGGCCACTCGATGAGACGCGGCTCCGGGAACTGCGTCAGGTCGACGTTGCCGTGCTCGCTGTTCGTCCAGCGCGTGATCGTGCCCGTCGGGATGTCGAGCGAGTACACGTCGCTCGGCGCGCGCGCCGAATCGATGTTGAAGCCGAGCTCGCGGCCATTGCGCCGCCAGTGGATGCCAGTTACGTAACCTGTTGGCAATCGCGGAAGATGACGCTCCGTTCCTTTCGCGACGTCGATGATATGCAGCTTGAAGATGCCGGCTTCATTGGTGACGATCGCGGCGTCGCGTCCATTCGACGAGAGAGCGAGCTCGATGACATCCCAAGGGATGTGGTTCGTCAGCCTCTCCGTCTTGGCCGATTGCAGATCGATGCTCACGAGCTCGCGAAATTCGGAGCCGGCATCGCTCGTCGTCACGATCCGTTTGCCGCCGTGCGTGAATGTGCCGAGGACGCACGAGCCGCTGCACGGAACAGGCGTCATCGCGCCGCTGCGCGCGTCGGCGAGCCATAGCGCACTCTTTCCGGCGCTGATCGTTTGCTGCACGAGAATGCGGCGATCGTCCGGCGACCACTCGAGCGGCGACCATCCTGAACCGTCGACCTCCGCCAACAACCGTTCATTCACGTACAGATCGGTGTCGCGTCCGTTGCGACGCGTCGACGTGTACACGATGTCATGTCCGTGATTGGCCCACACGCCGTTGCCGTTTCGCGAGCGGCCGTCCGTGATGCATGTGATCACGTTCGTCGCGAGATCGAGCCGGTAGATCTGATCGTTGCCATCGCCGTTGTCATCCTTCGTGAAGATCACCGACGCGCCGTTCGGCTCGTAAGCGATTCCGCGCTCGACGTCGTCATCGAAGAACGTGATCTGCGTACGCGCGCCATCAGGTTTGCGGACGCGATGGATCTGCAGCGTCTCGCCGAAGCGAGTTGTGATCAGGATTTCCCGGCGCGTCGGGTGCCATGTCTGCAACTCTGCCGAACGCGCCTTCATATAGGCGTCGGACGCCCGTACGATTTCAGTGGGCACCGGCGGAGCGCCATCGACGACGAGCGACTCCGGTACGGACGCGCTCACCGCGAGAAGCAGAAGTGCCGTTGCGATCATCGAGCTATTTCTCGAGTTCCGCGCGGTCGAGAAACCTTCCGCGCACAACGACACCCGCGATCTTTCGCGTGTTGGCGATGTCCGTGAGTGGGTCGGCATCGAGCAGGATGAGATCCGCTTCTTTGCCGCGTTCGATGCTTCCCATGCGATCCGCGACGCGGAGCACCCGCGCTGGCACGATCGTCGCCGACTGCAATGCTTCCATCGGTGTGAATCCGCCTTCGACGAAGAGCTTCAACTCATCATGAAGATCGGACCCGGGATCCGGAACGGGATACGGAACGGTTTCCGGCCGGATGCCGAAGTCGCTCCCCGTGGTCACGGGCACGCCGTTCTTGTGCATCAGTCCGACGAGCTGCACGAAACGGTTGAACATCTTCGTGCGTCCTGCCGCGGCCTTCTCGTATCGAGGATCTTTCGGCGCGAGATTCACCGCCTCCTGCATGAACGTGCGATACGCAACGAGCGTCGGGTCGTACGTCGTGCCGTTGCGTGCGAAGCGCCGGAAAAGCTCGCTCGCGTATGCGTCGGTGAGGTCATCGAGTGCGGCGAGTGGACCCTTCGTCGGTTTGCCTCCGGGCGGCACGTCTTTGAAGCAGATGCTTTCGGTGAGCATCTCGATGTGCTCGATCGTCGTCGCGCCGACGTCCGACGCTTCTTCGATCGTGACGGTGGGTGACGCGAGGTGTGTCGCGAGCGGCAGCCTTTGACGTTTGCACTCATCGGCGATGGCGAGGTACGCCTCTTTCGAAAGCGCGTTGTGTGTCTTGATCGTGTCGACGCCGCGCTTCTTCAGCGAATCCACCGCCGCCCTTCCCTCCTCGGCCGTCCTCACGGTGATCGTCGTCTTCGCGCGCAGTTTCCCGTTGTCGGAAGAGTCGTATTCTTTCGGGCCGTCGAGGTAAGGGCCAGCGCGAAAGATCCGCGGGCCGACGCGATCGCCGCGGTCGATCTCGGCGCGCCATCGATCGAGCTCATCAAGGTCGCCGCCGAGGTCGCGGATGGCGAGGACGCCGAAACGGACGAGGCGGGGGAAGGCGTCGGCGCCCCAGAACGAGACATGTGTGTGCATGTCGAAGAAGGCCGGGATTAGATACTTCCCGCGTCCATCGACGACGCGCGCATTTCTCGGAACCGGCACCGCACCGATCGCGACGATGTTGCCGCCACGAATGATGACGGTCGATGCGGGATGAGCCGCGGAGGTGACCATGTCGATTACGGTCACATTCGTGATGGCGAGCGTGGGACTGCTCGAGGTCGCGCACGCCGCGAAAAGAAGAGGGATGAGGAGCATCGCCTTTTTCATGTGAACAAACTACGGCAATCTTCGTACTTAGTCTTGACCGGATCGAACATTTTGGTACGTTCCGCGCTACGCTTTGGGTGAACTCACGTGAATCGTCTGTTGCCGCCAGGCCGCTTCTTCGGCCACAACGTTCGGACACTGACGGTCGGTCCGCTCACGCTTTCGGAGTCGCGTTATGCGCCGGCGACGAGTCTCGCGCTCCACGCGCACGCGCGGGCGTACTTCTGCTTCGTCGTCCAGGGCGGCTATCGCGAGACTGCCGGGGCGTGCGAACGCGAGTGCAATCCGTCGAGCATCGTTCTGCATCCGGCGGGCGAGCTGCACGCGAACAAGTTCGTCGGCGCGGGATCGCATCTCTTTCGTGTGGAAGTCGACGACGCATGGTTCGCAGAGCTGCGCGAACATGGCGTGCGCGATGACATACCGGCGGAAGCGCACGGCGGTCCGATCTCACTCATCGCGACGCGCCTCTTCCGCGAGTCTCGCCAGCGCGACTCGCTCACGCCGCTGATGATCGAGGCGCTTACGCTGGAGCTGGCGATCGCGATGGCGCGGCGTGACGGCGGCCGCGCGCCCGACTGGCTTCCGAGGCTCGACGAATATCTCCACGAGCACTTCGCCGATCACCTTCGTCTCCAGGACCTCGCGCACGCTGCCGGCGTGCATCCCGGTCATCTCAGCCGCGTCTTCCGTGCGCGGTACGGTTGTTCCGTTGGCGAATACGCGCGGCGCCTGCGTATCGACCGGGCGCGGCAGGAGCTCGTGACGACGGATGCGCCGATCGCCGATGTAGCGGCATCAACGGGCTTCGCCGATCAGAGTCATTTCTCGCGTGTCTTCGCGCGTGTCACCGGATTCTCGCCAGCGCGCTATCGCAGGTTGCATCGGTGATGGACGAACGCTCGACTGTGTCCGGCTACGGCTTCACCCGCAGCACGAGGGGCATCGGTCGGTCCGGCGCAGCCGTCGCGATCGCGCGGTTGAAGCGAAGCGTCGTCCCATCGAACGCCCAGCCGCCGTCGCTGCAGCGCGACGCGGTTTCGATCGGCTTCCCTTCTCGTACGCGCAGCGCGTTCGCCGTCGCCTCGCGTTCTGCGCGGTAGCGAAATGCGCGGCGCCAGACGGCTCTGAGGTCGACGCCCACCTCATTTTCGCGTGGGTTCACGTCGCAGCGGGTTTCATGCAACAGCTCTTCAGCGATCCCGCGGTCGCGATCGACGGAATTCGCGAGCATCTTCGTCGGAAACATCCGCAAGCCGTCTTTCGAGTACCACGCGACAACATGCTGAAACGCGTCGAGCAGCGGCCGCACGCTGTCGCGCTGCTGCAGTTCGCTGAACCACGCCGGCGCGGGCAGCGGCATTTTCCACGCGACCGCGTTGATCATCCGCGCCATCGACAACGCCGCCGTCTGCGTCAACATCTGCGGGTGACCGTCGAGTGAGCCCGCGAGCTTCCACGCGGCGTGCAGGTCGTCCCATGCCCCGCCATCGTTGGCGCGCGCTTTTGCCAGCGCGCTCGCCACGAGCGCACGCGCCACCGTCATCTGCAGCGCGCGCCGCGACTGCGTTTCGTTGTCGCCGCCAAGTCCTTCGCTTCGTTCCCAGACGATCGGCTCGCGCAGAAGCAGCTCGCGGATTGGGGAGACATCGGGGATCGCCGGCGACCCGCCGATAGTGATCACGCCACGCTCGATCTCGCGCGCCACGAATTCGTCGAGGGATTCGTTCTTCGGCAATGCGTTTCCGAGCGCCGTCAGTTTCACGGACGCGTCGTTCGCTTTCTGCGGCGGAAGCCGACCGGCGACGGAGTCGAGCTTCCCCATCCCTCCCGGCCACGGGCGAGCCACCGATGTGATGACGGCGTCTTCGTTCCGGAACCACGAGATGACCCAGAGGACGCAGCCGGCGAGGGCGATCAGAATTGCGATGAGGACGAGCGCTTTCTTCATCGTTGCGTGAGGTTTTAGAGTGCTAGCATATTACTAGCACGAGGAGGAGCGATGGCGCGAGTCCTAATCAGAAATCTCGACGAAAGAACCGTGGAGAGGTTGAAAAAACGCGCTTCACGCAACAACCGATCACTCCAGGCGGAGTTGCAGCTGATCGTCGAACGCGCTGCAGCAAGTGACGTTGTCGACAGCCGCGCAGTCGCCGGCCGCATTCGCCGCAAACTGCTCGATCGAAAACACTCCGACAGCGTCGCGTTGATTGCCAACGATCGCCGGCGATGAGGAAAGTCGTCGACGCCAGCGTGAGCCTCAAATGGTTCGTACCCGAAATCCATTCTGCGGCGTCGGCGCGTCTGCTCGACGCCGAAGTCATTCTCAGCGCTCCTGACCTCATCGGTCCCGAGTTCGCGAACATCCTCTGGAAGAAGGTACGCCGCGACGAGATCACACGCCACGAGGCAGACGAGATCCTCGGCGCCTTCGAAAGACTCCCGCTCGAGGTCCATCCGTCGGCTTCCCTTCTTCCTGCTGCGTTCGAGATCGCGGTGGAACTTGATCGGACCGTCTATGACAGCCTCTATCTCGCGCTGGCCGTTTCTCAGGAATGTGCTCTGGTCACAGCCGACGCGAAGTTCCTTTCCGTTGTGAAATCAAGTCCTCTCGCGAAGTACGTTCAGTGGGTGGAGGAAGTCTGATGAGTGACGATCGACTCAACACGGGACTGAACGACCCGCGCGCCGTCGACATCCTCACCACCGAACATTGGAGTCTTCTATCGGCGCGAGCACTCGGGTATCAGGAGATGTTCGGTCGCGCCACGATTTTCGTCACCATCCTCTCCGCCACCGTCATCGCGTTGACGCTCATGGCGCAAGCGACGCATTTCAGCCGCGACACACTCATCGTCGGTTTGTTGCTCGTCTCGGTCGCTCTCTTCATCGGTCTACTGACATTCATTCGCAGCGTGGCGATCAACTACGAAGACGCGGTGTGGGTCACCGGCATGAATCGATTGCGGCACGCTTATCTCCAGATTGTTCCGGAGCTCGAGCCATTCTTTGTGACCGCTCACGGATTGAATGAAGACCGCAAGGCGCTGGCGCATGGCGCAATGCAAGGCGCGCCGAATCTGGCGAGAAGTCTCACCACGACTTCGAGCGTCGTCGCTGCTCTGAACTCGATCCTCGTCGGCTCGCTCGCCAGCGACGTCGCTACGCTCTGCGGCGCCGGCCTCGCGATCGTCGCAACGAGCGGAGTCACGGTCTCACTCGTTTCCGCGATTCTTCACGTGGGTTATGCCGCCCGCTTTCGACGGAGGCATGCGCCAGTGCCGGATGCTATGCCGTCGTCATGACCGGCCCAACGGCCGGCGGCGGATTGCCGGCGACCATCAAATGCCCGTCGAAGAGCAAGACCGTCCGCTGCGCGTACCGGGCGAAACGCGCGTCGTGCGTGACCATGCAAATCGTTGCGCCGCCCTGGTGAAGATCGCGCAGCAACTCCATCACCGCCTCGCCGTTTTTTGAGTCGAGGTTTCCGGTCGGCTCGTCGGCGAGGAGGATCAGCGGATCGCCGACGAGTGCGCGTGCGATGGCCACACGTTGCTGCTGACCGCCGGAGAGCTGCGTCGGATAGTGCTTCGCGCGATGCGCGACGCCGACGCGCTCCAGCGCCGCGCGAACGCGCTCGGTTCGTTCGGCTGGAGGAAGCGATCGATACGTGAGCGGCAGCTCGACGTTCTCACGGACGGTGAGATCGTTGATCAGATTGAACGCCTGAAAGATGAATCCGATGCTGCGGCTGCGGATCCGCGTCCGCTGCGCCGCGGTGAGCGCCGCGACCGAATCGTCGTCGAGGAAGTACTCACCGCTCGTCGGCGTGTCGAGGAGGCCGAGGATGGAGAGGAGAGTCGACTTGCCGCAGCCGGACGGGCCTTCGATCGAGATGAACTCGCCGCGCTGAATCTCGAGATCGATCTGATCGAGTGCGTGCGTCTCCACGTCGTCGGTGTAGTAGATCTTCGTCACGTTCTCGAGACGGATCATCTCTTTCTCCTTCAATCGTTGATTTGCACGCGATCGACTTCGTCCCATGCCGACATGTCCGTCGTGATCACCTGATCGCCCTCGCGCAACCCTTCGACGATCTCGATCGACGTCACCGACGTCCGGCCGAACTTCACGGGGACGCGAACCGCCGCGCGGCCGTCGACGCGGAACACACTGCCGGTCGCGTGCTCCTGCGCCCGCACCGGACGGCCGACGTGGAGGACGCTGCCAAGTCGTTCGAGCTCGATGGTGCCGTCGATGGCGAGATCGGGGCGCGCGCCGCGCGGCAGAGGATCGTCGAGAGCGACGTCCACGGTCACGGTGGCGTTTTGCGACGCCGGATCGATGCGCATCACGTGTCCTTTGACGACGCCGTTGCGCGTGTCGATGGCCGCGGCCTGGCCCAGAGTGACGTCGCGCGCTTGAATGTCGGGAATGCGAAGCTGCGCCATGAGCCGCGCCGGCTCGACCGCTTTGGCCAGCACGGTCCCCGCTGCGACGCGTTGTCCGACTTCCACGTTGACTTGCTGCAACACGCCGTCGATGCCCGCGCGCACAGTGAGCGATGCGAGCTGCTGCTCCTCGAGTCGAGACTGCGCGCGAAGCTGTTCGAGCTTCGCGCGCTGCGCCGTGAGCTGGCTTTGGATCGAGACCGCGTCGACGCTCAGCCGCTCCGACTCCAGAGCGTAGCGATTCTGCAGCTCGTCCGCGGCGTTGCGCGAAAGCTGCCGCGTGAGATCGGGCAGCACGCCTTGCGTCGCGAGCTTTTCGTCGGCGGTGGCGCGAAGGCGCGTCTGCTCGTACTCCGCTTTCAGTCGTGCCGCAGCTGCTCGCTCGTTGAGCTCTTCGCTGCGGAGACGATTGCGGAGGCTCACGAGGTCCGCTTCCCCCTCCGCGAGGCGGAAACGCGCGTCGAGCGTGCGCTGGACCTGCGCCGGATCGGCGAGCTCGAGGATCACTGTGTCGCGATGCACCGCCGTTCCCGGACGGGTGACGATGCGGACAACGCGCGCGTCCGTCGAAGCGGCGATCCAGTTCGCGTCGACGGGAACGAGGGTGCCGGTCCCGCGCACTTCCCGGACCATCGGACCGCGTTTAACCGTATCGATGACGATGGACGATCGATCGACGACCGGCGCCGCCGGTTTGAGTCGGGTGAGACCGAGGGTCAGCACGGCGATGACGGCCGCCGCGCCGATGGCAAGCACGATCCTTCGCCGGTTTCGTTCACGGCTGCGATCCGTTCTGACAATATCCATGGCGGGTATATCCGTTGACAATATATCCATGATGGATATAGTAATCAACATGTCGAATTCGCTGTCGCCCGCCGTATTCCACATCCTGATGTCGATCGCCGAAGAGGAGCGGCACGGCTACGCGATCATTCAGGACGTCGCCGCGAGCACCAACGGCGAGCTGCGACTCAGTCCCGGCACTCTCTATCGCTCCATCCAGCGCATGCTCGAGCAGGGACTGATCGTGGAGTCGCGCCGCCGTCCGGCGCGCGAGCTCGACGACGAGCGCCGTCGCTACTACCGCATCACGCCGCTCGGCGTGACCACCGCTCGCGCCGAGCTGCGTCGCATGGCGAAGCTCGTGCGCCTCGGCCGCGATCGAGGAATCAAACCGGAGCCGGCGTGATCGCGTTTTATCGATTGCTACTGCATCTGTATCCGGCGAGCTTCCGCGCCGAGTACGGCGACGAGCTTTGCGCGGCGTTTGCGGAGTCTGCGCGCCAGTCGTCGCGCGCGCGCGCCCTCGTCAACGCCATCGTCGACGTGACGTGGAACGCGATCGGTGCGCACTTCGACATCCTCACGCAGGATCTGCGTTACGCGGTTCGCACGCTGCGGCATTCGACCGGTTTCGCGTTCACCGCCATCGTCATCGTCGCCCTCGGCATCGGCGCAAATACCGCGGCCTTTTCACTCGCCGATTTCGTGCTCCTCCGTCCGCTGCCGTTTCCCCATTCCGACCGCTTGATCCAGATCTGGGGTGCGACGAACGGTTACCAGAACGAAGTCACGCCGCCGAACTATGAGGATTGGCGGCGGATGTCGACCAACACGATCAGCGGGATGGCTGCCTACGCTTTTGGCGCGGCGAATCTCGTCGGCGTCGGCGCGCCGCGACGCGTGCAGCTCTCGCAAGTCACTCCCGAGCTCATGCCGCTCATCGGCGTCGGCCCGCGCCTCGGCAGCATCATCACGCAGTCGAATGCGAAACTGCCGGTCGTTGTCCTCAGTCATGATCTCTGGCGCACACAGTTCGCGAGTGATGCGGGAGTGATCGGTCGCGTCATCCGTCTCGACGGCGCGCCGTACACCGTCGTCGGCGTCATGCCGCCGGCGTATCGATTCCCCAGCCGTGAGAGCGAAGCATGGATCCCGCTCATGAGTGATCCGCAGGACTGGGCGGATCGCACGAACAGCTTTCTCAAGGTCGTCGCTCGTCTCAAACCGGGCGCCACGCTGGAAGGCGCGCGCGCGGAGCTGGGCGGAGTCGCGGCTCGACTCCAGCAACAGTATCCGGAGGAGAACCAGGACCTCGGCGTCACCGTCATCCGTCTGCGCGATCAAATGGGTCAGCGCTCGAAGCTGCTCGTGATTGCGCTCTTCGGCGCGTCTCTTTGCATCCTGTTGCTCGCGTGCGCGAATCTCGCGAGTCTCCTGCTCGCACGTGCTGCGAATCGCGCGCGTGAGATCGCCATCCGCACGGCACTGGGATGCGGCCGCGAGCGCCTCGTGCGGCAACTCGTGACGGAGACGATTCTTCTCGCAGTGATCGGTGGATCGCTCGGCGTCTTCATCGCGTGGGCCGGTCTCCCGCTGCTCGCGCAGCTCGTTCCGATGTCGCTGCCGGTCGAAGAAGTCCCGAAGATCAGTCCGCGCGTCATCGGCTTCGCCGCCGCGTTGATGGCGCTGACCGGTCTCGGATTCGGGATCGTGCCGGCGCTCCGCACTCAGAAAACGACAGGACGCCAACGATTGCGCGGCGCGCTCGTCGTGCTCGAGGTGGTCGGTTCAGTCGTGTTGCTGATCTCGTCGGGTCTGCTGATGCGCGCGATCTCGCGCATTCAATCGATCGAGCCGGGATTTCACACCGACGAAGTCATGAGCATGCGCACCGCGCTGCCGATGCCGAAATACGGAACCGTCGCCTCGCGGCAGCACTTCTATGATCGCGTCCTCGCTGACGTCCGCGCGATTCCGGGCGTGAAGAGCGCCGCGTATACGACGGGATTACCGATGGTGCGCACCGGCGGCCTCCGCAAAGTGGAGTTGCCGGGCGCGGATCCGCACAACAACCTCGCCAGCCTTCGCTATGTGACGTCGGACTACTTCGCGACGCTCGGCATTCCGCTGCTCCGCGGTCGCGACGTCGCCGGCACCGATACGCAGCAGAGTCTCAAGGTTGCCGTCGTCAGCGAATCGCTCGCGCGCCGCCACTGGCCGAATCAGGAAGCGATCGGCCGCACGTTCAAGTTCTCGCAGAAGGAGCGAACGATCGTTGGCATCGTCGGCGACGTTCGCACGCGCGGATTCGAGCAAGCGAGCGAGCCGCAGGTCTACATCCCGGCACCCCAGGTCGATGACAACGAAGCGCTCGGTTACGTGCCGATCGCGTTGGTCGTCCGGTCCTCTCTTCCTGCGGCGCAGTGGATGCCCGAAGTGCGGCGCATCGTCGCCGCAGCCGATCCGGAGCAGCCGATTTCCGACGTACGACCGCTGTCAGACGTGGTCGCGGACACGACGGCACCGCGGCGCGTGCAGCTTCGCGTGCTGACGATCCTCTCCGCGATCGCGCTCCTCATCGCCGCCGTCGGCATTCACGGCCTGCTGAGTTTTGCCGTTGCGCAACGAACGAGAGAGCTCGGGATTCGCCACGCTCTCGGTGCGCAGGCGAGCGAAATCGTCGGCATCGTTCTGCGCGAAGGATTGACGCTGGCATTGGTCGGAACGGCGATTGGCGTCGCCGTCGCGATCGCGGTCGCGCGGACGATGCGCGCGCTCCTCTTCGGAATCGCGCCGACAGACACACCCACAATCGTCGCCGCAGTCGCGTTGTGTTTCATCACCGCAGTCATCGGCTGTCTGCGTCCGGCGATTCGCGCGGCACGCGTCGATCCCATCATCGCGCTGCGAGAAGGTTGAATTCGCTCGTTCGGGATACGCTTATGCGACGGAGGGAAAAGACTGCCATGAAGAGAATCTATTTTTCGATCATTGCCCTCGCCTTCATCGCGACGCCGATCTTCGCCATGGACGCGCCGCCGGGACCGAATCCGAAACTGAAAGAGCTGAGCTACTTCGCCGGCAACTGGTCGTGCAAAGGCACCGGCTTCGCGTTCATGGGAATGCCCGAGCACAAGACGACAGCGAGCGTCGAGGGCAGCTGGACGCTCGACAAGTACTGGCTGGCGATGCGCTATCACGAGACGAAGACATCGATCAACGCGTATCCCATCGATGTCCGCATCTTCATGGGCTGGGACGATGAGCTCCAGAAATTCGCGTCCGGAGCCGTCGACAACATGGGCGGCTACTTCACGCAGAACTCGCCGGGATGGGAAGGCGACAAGCTGACGTTCGAGGGCGCCATGCACGCCGGCGGTCACACGATGAAAGTGCGCGACGTCTTCACCAAGATGAGCGCGACGAAAGTGCAGCACATGTCCGAAGTGGAGATGGAAGGCAAGTGGACGAAGCTGGACGAAGAGACGTGCATCAAGAAGTGATCCGATAACGTTCATTCATTCGCGCGCCGGCGTCTCCGCCGGCGCGCGCTCTTTTTGCGACGCCTCGAACGCAAGAAGATCGCCCGGCTGGCAGGCGAGCGCCTCGCAGATCGCATGGAGCGTCGAGAAGCGAATCGCGCGCGCTTTGCCGGTCTTGAGGATCGAGAGATTGGCTAGCGTCATTCCGATCCGATCCGCGAGCTCCGTCAGCGTCATCCTCCGATCGTGAAGCAGGTCGTCGAGCTTGACGGCGATCGCCATCTCAAACCGTCCCTTCGAGGTCTTCGCGCATGAGCGTGCCTTCTGCGAACACGCGAGCGAGAAGGAACGTGAGCAATACCGTGAGCCAGCCGTTGATCGAGAAGCCGGCGTGGAGATTGAGCGGATGTCCCGGAATCGAAATCGACTTGACGATCGCGTTGATCACGATGCCGAGAAGCTGCAGCGTGAGCAGCACCCACGCGATCGCGTGCAAACGCGCTGCGTTCGCGGCGACGAACGGGTTGCCCGTGCGAACCGTCTCGACCATCGCGAGCAGCCGTTTCAGGACTGCGTGATTGAGCGGAATCGCGATGAGACCGATCACGGCGATCGCGCGCATGCCCATGACCAGCCGCGCTGCCGCAGGCGAAGGCGAGAGGTCGAGCGAGCGCAGGATCCATTGCTCGTTCGGCACGACGAATAGCAGAGCGAGGATGACGACGACCATCAGCCAGTTGAGGACGATGAGGATCCGCAGAACGACGTGCGCGATCGGCAGCGCGGCGGATGAGGGGACTGGGGTTGACATGTTGAAAGCCTCCTGATATCGAATATCAATAAGTCCAATATCGATATTCGTCAAGTGCAGCATCGAGATTCGATAAAGCAACCGAGCTCTTGACAGCGTCGCACGTCGTGAGACCATACGCGCCGTCCCGTGTTCAAAGCCTTCAGCAGAGTTGCGCTTGGACTCGCCGTCGTCGTCGCGGCCTCGGCGATCCTGCTTCTCTCCGACTTGCAGCATCGCGATCGCGCCAATCGCGCGAAGGCTGCGAATCACAAGTGGAAGCTCTACTTCGTCCAGTACAACGACGTCATCGACGTCAAGGATGCGCAGGCGGGAGTGCTCGAAGGGCTCACCGAATCGGGACTGGAAGATGGCCGCGACTTCGAAGTCAACATCCTCAATGCGCAGGGCGACATGGCGACGGTTTCGGCGCTCATCGACGCCGCGCTCACCGCGCGCGCGGACATGCTCATCACGTTCTCGACGCCGACGCTGCAGGCCGCATTGCGGCGCGCGCAGAACGTGCCCGTCGTCTACAACTACGTCTCCTCCGGAATCAAGGCCGGCGCCGGAAAGAACAACACCGATCACGCGCCGAACGTCACCGGCGTCAGCCTTCTGCCTGCGAATGACGAGGCGCTCGCGCTTCTGCACACGCACTTCCCGTCGATTCACCGGCTCGGAACTCTCTACTGTCCCGCCGAAACGAACATGGTCAACGCCAAGATCGCGCTCGACGAGGCGGCGAAGCGCGCCGGCTACGAGATCGAATACGTTCCGGCGGAAACCGCGACGGACGTTCCCGACGCTTCGGCCGCGCTCATGTCGCGTGACATCGACGCCGTGCTGCAGATTCCCGGGAACCTCACCGCGTCCGCATTCGGCAGCATCAGCGAAGCGGCGCGCCGCGCACACATTCCGATCTTCGCATTTCAGAAATCGCAGGCGATCGGAGGCGCGATGGTCGTCGTGGCGCGCGACTATCGCGACAGCGGACGCCACGCCGCGCATCTCGCGGCGCGCATCATGCGCGGCGAGAATCCCGCGAAGATCCCGCTCGAAGATTTCGGCAAGACCAGTCTGATGGTGAACCTCGACGCGGCGCGCGCACTGAACATCTCGCTGCCGCCCGCGCTGGTGAAATCGGCGAAGGACGTGATCGGAGCGAACGTTGGAAATCGTTAAGGAGCGTTCGGGGAACGTCGTTCACCTCCGGCTCTTCGGCCGTCTGGACAATCACTGGTCGCAGTCGCTCGATGAAACGCTTCACGACGTCGCGCGCGAAGGTGCGCGCCACGTGCAGCTCGATTTCTCGGGCGTGACGTATCTCAGCTCCGCCGGCGCCGCCGTTCTGCTCAAGCACTATCGCGACGCGATGGCGCTCCAGGGCTCGCTGCAAATCTCCGCGGCGTCGGAGCGCGCACGCAACACGCTCCGCCTCATGGGATTCGTCGAGCTACTCATCGCCGGCGCGAGTAGCGACGCCGCGCGGCGAAAGACGTTGTCGATTCCGCTCCCGCTCGAGTCCGAGCGCGCGTCTTACGAGAGCCGCATCCTCGGCGAGAAAAAATCCGAGTGCAGCGTGATCGGCAATCCGGACCTGAACGGAACGTCGTCTCCGATCTCCATCTACCGCGACGTCTTCGCGCTCGGTGTGGGAGCGTTCGGCGCCAATCACGAAGAATGCCGCGACCTGTTCGGCGAGTTCATCGCGGCCGCCGGCGGTGCCGCGTTCATGCCGACCGACGGAACGGCGACGCCCGATTACATGCTGAGCACCGTCGGTCTCGTGCCGACCGTGCAGGCTCTCTACGCGATCACCTTTCGCGGCTCTGCGACTCACCAGTTGCGCTTCGAAGCGAATACTCCGGACGCGGGCGTTCCGCTCAGCGAGATCGTGCGCGCGTCTGCTTCACTGGCCGGCACACCGACCGTCGGAATCGTGATGGCTGCGGACATCACCGGTCTCGTCTGCGCGCGGTTGCGACGCTCACCCGCGCGCGGCGACTCCGTACACTTCGATTTCCCAGCGGTGCGCGAATGGTTGTCGTTCACGCCCGAGCGCGAATTCGCGCGCTTCAGTTGTCTCGTCGTCGGAGTCGCGTCGTCTTCGCCGTCCGCATCGCTCGCTCCGTTTCTCCGGCCAGTCAGCGATGAGTATCAGGGACACTTCCACGCCGTTGTGACGGCGTTCCGGTCGCTGCCCCGAGGAAAGCTGCCAGTCGCGGAGATCGTGTCGACGTGGCTGCAACCGCGCAGCGTGAGCTCTGTCGTCCATCTCCTGCGCGACGCGCGGCCGCACGAAGGCGCGGGCGAAAGCGAATTTCAACGCGGCACGTGCTGGCTGTTTCCGATCGAGAACGGAGGCGCCGCGTGACGCTGCTCTTGTCCGCGTGGACCATTGGTCTGATCCTCTCGCTGCTCGCACTCGGCGTGTACATCAGCTATCGCGTCTTCAAGTTTGCCGACATCACCGCCGACGGATCGATCACGTTCGGCGCGGCGGTCGCGGCGGCGATGCTCACGCGCGGCGTGCATCCGCTGGCCGCGAGCGGCGCGGCGTTCGTCGCCGGCACGCTCGCCGGGGTTTGCACCGGCGTTCTGCACACGCGATTCAAGATCAATCAATTGCTGTCCGGCATCCTCGTGATGACGGCGCTCTACTCGATCAATCTGCACGTGATGGGGCAGAGCAATTTGCCGCTGCTCTCCGTCACGACGCTCACGACGTACGCGCAAGACCTCGGCCGCTGGATCAACGGCCACGATTCGGCGACGCTCCTCGGCTGGCCGGTGAGCGCGCGCGATCTCGGATCGCTGCTGCTCGCCGCTGCGATCGTTCTCGTGATCGGCGTCATCGCGTGGCTGTTCTTCAACACGAATCTCGGCAGCGCGATGCGAGCGTCGGGCGACAACGATCAGATGATCCGCGCCCTCGGCGTCAGCGTCGAGAACATGATCGTCCTCGGTCTCGCGATCTCGAACGGCCTCGTCGCCTTCGCCGGCGCGTTGCTCGCCCAGTATCAAGGTTTTGCTGACGTGCAGATGGGAATCGGCATGATCGTGTGGGGTCTCGCGAGCGTGATCATCGGCCGCGCACTCATCGGATCGGACAGCGTCGGCGCGGCGCTCACCGGAACGATCATGGGCTCGGTGCTCTTTCGATTGATCATCGCGGTCGCATTGCGATGGGGCTTGAATCCGAACGATCTCAAACTCGTGACGGCGATCTTCGTCTTTGGCGCGCTGGTCTTGCCGATGGCGATGCAGAAAGTGAGACGGCGTGCTGCAGCTGCGTGAGTTGCGGAAGACGTTTTTCGCCGGCACGCCGAACCAGGTGCGTGCGCTGCGCGGCGTGTCGCTGCAGATCGACGAAGGATCGTTCGTCACCGTGATCGGCATGAACGGCTCGGGAAAATCGACGCTGCTCAATGCCGTCGCAGGAAGCTTCATCGTCGACGGCGGCGCGATCGCGATCGCGGAGCGCGACGTCACGCGCTGGCCGGAGCATCGCCGTGCCGCGCTGATCGGACGCGTGTTTCAGAATCCGTTCAGCGGGACCGCGCCGACGATGACGGTGTCCGAGAACCTTGCGCTCGCCGCGCGCCGCGGTCTCGGCCGCGGACTCGGAAATCTGCTGCCGGCGCGTTTGCAGAACGAGATCCGCGATCGCGTGGCGACGCTGAACATGCAGCTCGAGTCGCGCATGCACAACCCGATCGGCACGCTCTCCGGCGGTCAACGGCAGGCATTGACGCTGCTGATGGCGACGTGGCGCCGCCCGGAGATTCTCCTGCTCGACGAGCACACCGCCGCACTCGATCCGAAGAGCGCCGACCAGATCGTGCGACTGACGGAGACGATCGTGTCGCAACACCGGCTGACGACGCTGATGGTGACGCACTCGATGCAGCAAGCCGCGACCCTCGGCGACCGCATCGTGATGATGAATCAAGGCGTCGTTTTCGCGGATTACGCGGGCGCGCAGAGAAAGCACGTTCGCGCCGATGACCTCGTGCGCCGCTTCGACGAGATCAGGCGCGACGAACAGCTCGATGCGGCGGCCGCGGAGATGTTGCGCGAGAACTACGTGTAGTTATTTGGGATAGACTCCGGCCTTCGCTAGGAGAATAACTATGCGCTTCCCTCTTGCCGCGGCCGCGGGTTTATTCGTCGTGTTTGGTGCGTTTGCTCAGCCGGTGGTCGTCGGCAGAATCCCGCCGGAGTTTGGCGGCACGTTCCCGGGAGCGGGGCCGCACACGTTTGTCGACCTCGCGCATCCCGCCAATCGCGACGGCAATCTCACGACGGCTTCCATGGTCTGGAGCTCGTTCGTGCCGTCGCCGGCGAGTTGTACGGCGGCCTTCAAGATCAAGATCCTTCGCCGCGACACGGGGCTGTTCTTCGTGGTCGCGGAGCGCGGTCCGTTCGCGGCGCAAGCCGGATTCGCGACGGTGACGCTGAGCCCACCGATCCCCGTTTTGGCGGGCGATCTCCTCGCGGTCGTGCAGCTGCAGGACACGACGCTGTGCGGAAGCGTGGGCGCCGCGGTCGGCGGCCCGCACGACCTGATCATGCGGTACTTCTCCGACTTTTCCACGGGCAGTTTCGCGAACAACGGATTTTTCAGCTTCGGCACGGCGCTGATGGCGAACGCCACCTCTGACTCCGAGGCGGTCGCGGAAATGCTCCCGGTGGTTGGATCCGCGGCGGGCATCGGAACGTTTTTTCGCACCGATCTCCAGTTGCTGAATCCGATCAATCAGACGATCAAAGGCAAACTGGTTTTTCACCCGGCAACCGGCGTCGCATCGCCGGGCGATCCGTCCATCGACTACAACTACTCTGCACTCACGTCGACGTCGATTCCCGACATCGTCGCGTTCATGGGCCAATCCGGACTCGGCTCTCTCGACGTCGTTCCCAGCTCCGGCCCGCCGCCGCGAATCGTCGCGCGCATTTACAGCGACAACGGCACAGCAGGGACCGCGGGATTCACGATGGATTCGTTTGCGCCCGATCAGGCGCTGCGGCGCAACGTCACGTATCTCATGCCTGTTGCCGCCGATCTGACGGCGTTTCGCATGAACGTCGGCATTCGCACATTGGAAGACGGTGTGACGATCGCCATCAATCACGGCGCGACGTCGGTCATCAAAACGTATGCAGCGAATCACTTCGAGCAAGGTACCCTCGCCGCATTTCTCGGCGAACAGCCCGCGGTGAATTCGCTCTACCGCATTACGATCCAGAGTGGCAGCGCGTTCATTTACACGACGACGACAGACAATCGCACGAACGATACGACGGTTCGATTCCTGAGCGTGGGCCAGTGAATAAAAGCTGTTCGTGCCGGCGGCGAGCCGGCACGAACCAGATCTCGTTCGAAGCCTATTGGAACGTCACGACCACATCACTCGTGTTTTCGCTCGGAGTCGCAACGACGTCAGCGGTCAACCACTGTCCGTTGTAATAGAACACATCGTGAAACTCCATGCGGTGAGATAAGAGTGACGACGCGTCCGACGCGGTGCCATAGAGCAGCACATCGTTTTCGCCGGTCACGGAAGCGCCGTTTGATTCCACGAGACGGTCGTAGACGTTGTATTTCGTATCCGACGGATCGCCCGATGGATGGTCGTAATACGCAACCATGCACCGTCCTGTAGTGCTGCTGCAGTCGACGGCGGGCTGCCATCGATCGTCCTGCGACGAAAGACTACTGACGACTTGTGCGCCGCTGAACCCGGACGCCGTTGAATACTTCTCCATCAAAACCTCGGAATCATATAAGCCGGGTGTCTTGCGCCGGTGATACACAACCGCAAGCGAGCCGTCGTATGGATTGAAAGCCGATCCGAGGAAGGTCGGCGAGAAGATGGCGTTGTAATTGACGATGAATTGGTTCGAGTTGATGAACGTCGACGCGGTGTTGGCTTGTGGCCCTGTCCAGTGATCTCCGCCATCGGTTGACGTCATCACGTTCACTGTTCCAGCGGTCCAATCCACCCACGACAGATAGATCGTGTTTCTTACGCCCGTCGGATCGACGTCCAGGCGCAGACTGTTGAGCGCATCGCTATTCGAATAGACAGGAACGCCATTCAGCAGCGCCTCGGACCACACGTCCGTTCCCGGATTTCGATAGAAGTGAACGATTTGCTGCGGTCCGCCTTTCTCGATGTACGCGAGATACACGTGACCGAGGCTGGTGCTGTATTGCGAAACAGCGATCGCCGGATTATCGGCGGCGATGCCCGTCGACGTGTTGTAGCCGATGTCGGCATTGATTGCCCACGCGGTGTCGACACCGTCGAGATGCCAAACAGTGATCTCGTCCTTGCCTGAGCCGGGATCCCAGCTCCGTCCGGCAAGGTAGGTTCGCCGCGGGTGGAACCCGGATGCGCCTGGATTCGCGGCCAGTGCCGGATCACCCTGATCGAAAAGACCCGTCGGCAATGGCGGCGACAAGACGGACCAAGTCGTGCCGCTGGAGACGATGCCGATCGCAACCTTGATCAAATACGGGAATTCAGTCGACGACGGATACGCCATGAACGCGCAGAAGAGTCTGTCCTCCCAGAAGCGGCGAATCCAGCGTGTCGACACGAGCATCGACACTTCGTTGATTCTGTGCGGCGCATCGCCTGACGAAGCATTGCTGACGCCCGTGACCGCGACCATCGGTGTCGTTCTGCTCAAAGTGCGACGATTTGCGGCAGCGGCCGGCAATGCCGATAGGAGCAGTGTGAAAGTCAACAATAGAAGAGTCATTTTGCGCATGAGGCCTCCTTGGATGGGACGTCTACATTGAACGACGGCATTGACTAGATGCAGCAGTAATGCCGTACGTCAGGCGACCCGATCGCTTTCGAGGTCAGTGGCGCGCTGAGCGCCGTCGCGGCGTCGTCGATTGGCCGTCCGCGAGCACAATGACCGAGCCGGGCGCGGCGTTGCCGCACTTGGACCCTTGTACGTAATAGAAGGTCTGATTTCCTGCCGATGACGGCAAAGTGCGCGTGAACGTGTGCTTGTACGTCAATGGCGCGGGATCGGGAAGGGTTGGGAACAACGCGACGCGGCGCGTGTGAAAGTCATTGCTCCACTGCGTCATGGTGCGTCCTGACCCGAGAGGATCGATGATTCCGTTCGGCTGGTGCACGGCTTCCCAGAAGCGCTCTTCATAGAGCTCGACATAGATTCCCTGCGTATTGACCCACGCATTGAGCAAAGCGGAATCCGTGTCTTGTGGAGTGGAGACCTTCTCAGCATTCGTGGTTTGCCAGCCTGTCACCTGGCCTTCCAATCCCTCTTGAAGAACCCATTTGTTCGGACATCCGATGCCGTTGATGTTGTTCAGACAATTGTCCGTTCGCTTCACGTTCAGTCCATTGTGCGCCACGGAAAACAACAGTCCGTGCGCGGCCTGGCCATTGTTGATGATGGTTTGTGTCTGCTCCGTGACGCCCGGCAATGCGCCGCCCGACGAGCTCCCGTCGCTCGTCTCATAAGCGCCGCTGTTGCTCACTCTCGGAAATCCATCCTGGATCAACGCGTAGTTCATCGTCTTGCCGGGGAATTCCGAGGCGAGTAGGGAAGTCTGCGCTTGATAGAACGCATAAAGGCCGGAGGGCGTATAGCCCTTTTGCGCGAATATCTGCGTATTACAAACGCACCCGGCATCACATCTCTTGGGCAGTCGATTCTCGTGCGAGAAAAGATTGGCGCCGCTCGGTTTGATGTAGGCGAGTGCGCGATACCAGTCGGCGCGCGTCTTGAGATGCGCGGCTACTTTGCGCAAGAGATCGAAATAGCGATTCTGATACGCGACGTCGGTCGGATTGCCGAGCGTCATTCGGGAGCCGCATCCGGTGACGTCGTCGCTTCCGCTGTCCTGAAGCTGGAGTGCGGTCACCCCGTTCGTGAAAAGCCACGATGGAGTGCCGTCGTCGCCTGCTTTGATGCCGAGGCTGTAGAGTTTGCCGTTCTTGACGGCCTTGTTGACCTCGCGATCGAGGATGGTGAAGTCGAAGCTCGAGTCGCTCGTTCCCGGCGCGATCTGGATGTCTTTCCAGAGCAGGCGAATGAACACGCCGGTGAGGCTCGGATCCTGCCACGTGGTGTCGAGCGTCGCGCCGATCAGCGTCGTGTTGCGGCAGAGCATCTGGGAGCCGACGACGGCCGCAGGCAGCGTTCCCGACGAACAAAGATTCTTCGTCGGTTCGACGAGATAAGAGAAATCGAGAGAACTGAGCGTGAAGATGCCGGAGGCGGCGACCGGCATCGGTCCCGTGAATTCATTCGGGTCTGTGGCCGAATACGGACGAACCGCAGAACAGAAGCTGCCCGATACGCCGTCCCAGTTCACAGGAATGATCGAATCGCTTGTAGAGCTCAGCGTCCATTCGACCGTGTCGCCGCTCGAGATCGTGACGATCGGCGGCGTGAACGAGCCGTCCGCATTCACCTTCACGGTGCGTGTTGCACCGGAAACGAGAACAGGAAGCAAAGCGGCCAGCGCCGCGGCGAGAACTCGATTGTTCATGTTCAACAGAGACGAAAAGGATAGCGCGATCGTTTACGTCACGCCGCGGACGCGACGCGATTGCGGCCGCCGCTCTTGGCGCGATAGAGCAACTCATCGGCTTCGCCGATCATCGCGTCGATCGAGCGTTGCGCCGTGCGCGATTGCACGCCCAGGCTGATGGTGACGCGCAGACCGGATTCGATCGTCGCGAACTCGAGCCGCTCGACGGCGGCGCGCAATCGCTCGGCGACTTCGATCGCTTGCGATGCCGACGTGTCGCGCAACACGACGAGAAACTCTTCGCCGCCCGTGCGTCCGACGGAATCCGATGGACGCAACGCCATGCGACACGTGCGCGCGACGTTCCTCAGAACATCGTCGCCTGCGGCGTGTCCCCACGTGTCGTTGATGCGTTTGAAGTGATCGATGTCGAACGCGATCACGGACATCGGCTTGTGCGATCGCTGTGATTCCACGAATGCGTTTTCGGCGACCGCCAGAATGTTCCGCCGGTTCGGCAGTCGCGTGAGCTCGTCCGTCATCGCCATCGCGCGCATGCGTCGCGTGTTCACGACTTGCCGCCAGAACAGCACCGCCAGCGCCGCGGCGAGCAACGCGGTCAACGCGATCGCGACGCGCTGCCATCTCCGTTCGCGATCCGCGGCGGCAAGTGCGGCGGTGCGTAGCGAGTTCTCGCGAACGAGCGCGCGGTTCTCCTGCTCCTTCTTCGTGGTGTCGAACTCCACGCGCAATCGCGACGACAGTTCATCGCGCCGCTTCTCCGCCAGCTGATCCTGAAGTGCGCCGCGATGCGTCTCGGCGTCGTACGCCGCCTGCCACTCGCCCCGCGTGGCGTGAGCGAGCGCGGTCTCGCCGAGGTTGCGCTCGAGATAGCGCGTGTTCTTCTCGCGCTCGAAAAACGCGCGCGCCGCGGCGAGATCGGCGAGCGCTTCCGTCGCGCGGCCGAGCCGGCGCTCGGCGATGCCGCGGGTCTGTCGCGCCGATGCGGTTGCCTCTGCGTCGTGCGTGCTCTCGTAATACGCGAGCGACGCATCGAGCAGCGGCATCGCGACGCCGGCGCGGCCTTGCTTGATCAGACACGAGCCCAGTGCGCGTTGGCAGAACGCGACGTCGGCCGGTTTCTTCAGCTGTTGAAACCCGCGCAGCGCGCGCCGGTAATACTCCTCGGCCGCCGCGAGGTCACCTTTCGTTTCCGAGGTCGCGCCGAGGTTGAAGAGAGTGTCGGCGACGTCGGATTGCTCGCCGCGGCGTTCGTACGCGGCGAGAAGTTGACGGTAATACTCGACCGCCTTGTCGTATTGCGCGACGTGCACATCGGCGTACACGTTCGCGATCAGGCTGAGCGCCTCGAGCCGCCGCTTCTCGTCGCCGCGCGCTTCCGCGCCGCGATACGCGGCGTTGAGATTCGCGAGCGCCTCCGCCATCGCGCCGCGCGTGTATTGCGAGTAACCCGCGTTGGAGAGCGCCTCATCGGACGTCTCTCCGTCGCCGACAGCCGACGCGATGCGCGCGGCATCGACGAAGTCGTGCTCCGCATCGGGTGAGCGGCCTCCGAACTGGAGCGCGTTGCCGCGGCACAGAATGAGTTGCGCGTGCAGACGCTCGTCGTGTGCCGTCGCTGCAGCGGCGAGACCGATGTCGACGGCGCGATAGGCATCGGGCGGCGCGTCCGCCCATCGGCATTCGAGGAGTTGCGCGCGCGCGATGAGCCGTGGATCGGGATTCGCGGCGAGCTCGCGTTCCACTTCATCGAGCATCTGCCGCGCGCGCGGCTTGTCGGACTTGCGGATGCGGTCCGCTTCATCGAGCCGCTGCGGCAGCGGTCCGAGCGCGAGCAGCGCGAGGAGCACAGCGAACGGTCCGCGCATGATGGGCGTTTCAGTGTCTCACGTCACTGATCGACCTCTTCGAAAGCGGATGCGCGCGAAAGAAGTCCCACATCACGCTCGTCGCGTCGATGCTCCGGCTCGTCGGTCCGGCGAACCACTCCGGAAGCTGCTCGCCTCCCGGCCATGTGTGACCGCCGCCGCGAATCGTGTAGAACACGACGTCCGCATCGTCTGCACAATGGATGTACTCGCGGCGCATGACGTCGGACGCCGCCGCGGATTCGACCGGCTTCGCGTCGCAGCGATTTCGTTTCGCCCACTTCGCCGTCCACATCGAAGCGCTGGGAAACACCTCGGAAGCGATCCACGTCGTACCACCCTCGTACGGCATCATCGGATCGCCGGTGCCGTGGAAGTTGATCATCGGCACCGGCCGCGGGTCCGGACACCATTGAAACGGCAGCGTTTGCGCGGACCCGACCAGCCCGACCGCGGCGATCCGATCGCGCAGCGTGCAGGAAAGCGCGAACGACATGCCGCCGCCGTTGGAGAGTCCGTTCGCGTAGATTCGATTGCGGTCGATGTTGTAAGTGCTCGCGAGCTTGTCGATCAGATCCGCAATGAAGCGGACATCCTGCGTCAGGCCCGGTCCTCGACTCACGCGCCAGATTCGCGCTCCTCGCACGACGCCCGCTGGATAAACGACGATGAACCCTTCGCGATCGGCGAGCCGGTTCCAGCCGCTGAAGTTCCTTTGCAGCACCGGCCAGCAGCCCGCGCCGTGCAGGCTGATGACGAGCGGCGCCGGCTTCGTGGGGTCGTAGCTTCGCGGCACGTAGAGCAAGTATTCGCGCCGCTGTCCCGAAGAGATGATCGAGCCGTTGTTTCGATTGCGAGCGCGAAATGCGATCGCGTCGTATGCCGCCAACGCCGCGGGCAGGCTGAGGAGAATCAGCACGGAGCCGGTGACGATCGTTCGTTTGCTCATCGATGTCGATTCCACGCCAGCGCCAGCGGCGCGGCCGACAATCGCGTCAGCGGAACCGCGAGGATCGCGATGAGCGCGAGGAAATATCCGCGAAAGAGAATGGACGGAAGAAGCCACACGAGCAGCGCGTAAACGGCGAACACGATCGCGTCCCAGCACGCCGCGCCGAGCACGATCGCGCGATCGCTCACGAGCTGCGTGTCATGAAGGCGCGCGGCGATCCATGTCGCGATCGAGAGCTTGATCGCGACGAACGCCGCGGCGATCCACGGCAGCGCGTTCCACAGGTACGCCATCGCCACTCTGCTTCGGAGCAGCCAATGCACGAACGGAAAGAGAACGCCGAGGAATGACAGTGCGATGAACACACTCGCCTTCGCGATCCACTCGCGCCCGCTCATGCCGATGTACAGGCTGTGCACGAGCTGCTTCCACGTCGATGCGACAAGCGCCGACAACACGACGAGCACGATCGCGATCGCGTGTGGTGATCCGAAAGAATCGAGCAACCGATGCCAGCGGTCCATCACGATCGACGACGTATCCGAAAGCCGCAGACCGATCGGGATCGCAATCAGCACGAACAACCATGCGACGACCGTGCTCACGATCGTCGCCTTCAACTTCGCGGCGACGAGCGAAGCGCTCGTCAGCGGCCGCGTCGTCATGAACAGATTCGATTTGCTCACCGTCGCCGCGACGAAGGCCGCCATGAACAGCGGCGTGAACAACACGCTGATCAGGATCTCGAAGACGATCCCCGGCGTTTCGCGAAAGACGAAGAGCAGCGACAACTCGAACGGCAGGAGGATCGCGACGAGCGCGGGGAGCGACCGCCCATGCAGCCGCCACTCGAACCACATCTGCGCGCGCGCTGCGGAACGGAAATCGTCATTGCGCCGCGTCACGAAATCCGCGATCGACCGGACGCGGGCGAACGGCCGGCTCCAGTCCGGAACATCACCGCGGCGCGCGCGCGCAACCGCAAAGCGCGCGACGAGAAACGCGAGCGGAACATGCGGCACGACGATCGCGAGCATCACCGCTTCGGACGCTTTGAAGTGAAGTGCGAGCATGACGATCGCGTCGATCGACGCCAGCCACAGCACCGTCACGATCACGCGCAGTCCGGGCAGCGGATACGACATCCACGTCAACGCCTGCGTCCACGCTAGCAGCGACGCACCGAGGAACATCGGCCAGATCACCGGCAGGTACGCGTCCGACGGCCAGACGCCGAGGAATCGAAAGGCGATCCAGAGAATCGCCATCGCGATTGAGCCGTAGAACATCGGCCAGCCGGCAAGCGCATTGGTCGTCACCGGCAATGTAAACAGGCGCGTCGGATACATCGACTGGCGCGCGGCGAGATCGCCGGCGAGTCCGTAGCTGAACACCGCGAGGAAGTAGATGAACGACGTCGCGAGCGGCACGACGACGGCCAGCGCAAAGGTCTGCACATTGTCGAAATCGACGCGGCGATGTCCGAGAAAGAAAACATTGATCGTCGCGAGCACGGTGAAGTAAACGACGAACGCGATGAATCCCCAGCGATGCCGTCGCCCGAACTCCCACGCGAATGCAGCAGCGGGTGAGCGCATGATCTACGCGTCCGCGTCGCTCGCGCCGGCGTGCGCGACGAAGATCTCGTCGAGCGTCGGCACGCGTCCATCGACGCGATGCGATTCCTTGATCGCGTCGAGCGGCGCGCTCAACACGATCGTGCCGCTGCGGATCATCGTGACGTGATCGGCCACCTGCTCCACTTCCTCCAGCAAGTGCGACGAGAAGAGAACCGTTCGGCCTTCATCGGCGATCGTGCGAATGACCGCGCCGAGAATGTCGCGGCGGACGATCGGATCGAGTCCCGACGACGGCTCATCGAGCACGAGTAACTCCGGCCGGTACGCGAGCGCGATGAGCAATCCCGCGCGCGCCTTCTGTCCTTTGGAGAGCGTCTTGATCTTCGCGTTGGGATCGAGAGCGAACGTCTCGCGCAGTTCCGCAGCGAACGCGTCGTCCCATCCGGGATAGAACGCGCGCGAGTAGCGAATCAGCTCATCCACCCGCATCCATCCCGGTAAATCATTCTCCTCGGACAGATATCCGATGCGCGACAACACACCCACCGGATCGGCGACCGGATCGCGACCGAAGATGCGCACCGATCCGCTTTCCGCGCGCAGCAAGCCGAGAAGATGTTTGATGAGCGTCGTTTTTCCAGCGCCGTTCGCGCCGACGAGGCCATAGACCGCGCCGCGCGGAAACGACAGGTTCACCGAGGCCAGGGCGGTCTTCGCACCGAAACGGCGTGTCAGCTCGGACACGGCGATCACTGCATCACTCATCGCGCGTACGCATGAGTGTAACGCCGAGTTTCTGCTAGAGTGGCTTCGGCCGCGCAGGCAGCCATCGGTCCGCGAAAAGGGTCGAACCCGCCTGTTTGATCGACAATCACATCGCCTTCTTTTCGCCCGAACTCGCGGACGCCGGGCAACGGAAAGGAAGGTGTCTGATGTCTTCAACGCTCCCCGCGCGTCCCAACCTCGAATGGCTTCGCAAGACCGCTAAGAATCGCCTGTCGGAACTGCGCGCCACAAACCCTGCAGCGAAACTCGCCGATGCGCAACGCGATGTCGCGCGCGAGTACGGCTTCCCGAGCTGGCGCAAGCTCAAGGCGCACGTCGAAACGACATCCGACGAGATCGTGAAGGAATTCTTCGCGCTCGTCGGCAGCGGAAAGATCGACGAAACGCGCGCCGCGCTCGACGCCGCGCCGCAGCTGCTTCACGCGGTCGGTCCGCATCCGTTCTGGGGTGGGCGTCCGCAAGCGTTGCATGTTTCGATCGAGACGGGCCGCCGCGATCTGTTCGCGCTGCTCCTCGAGCGCGGCGCCGACGTCAACGGACGCAACGACGAATACGATCGGTGGTCGCCGCTCATGCTGTCGATCCAACGCGGGCACGACGACATGCGCGACGAGCTTCTCCGCCGCGGCGCGCGCGTCGGTTTGATCGAAGCGCTGATGCTCGGCGACGACCCACGCGTCGAAGAGCTGATCGCCGATGGTCTGCCGGATGTCGCTCCGAACAACGGCTCGATTCTCGCGTTCGCGCGCACGACGCACGCCATCGATCTGCTCATCGACCGCGGCGCCAGCATCGACACGAAAGATCGTTGGGGCTCCACGCCAATCGACGCCATGAGCCGCCTCGGCGCGCGCGGCAACGCGCTCCTTCGCCACATGATCGCGCGCGGCGCCAAAGCTCAACCGAAGGACTACGCGCGCCTCGGCGACATCGCGACGCTCGCGGCGATGGTCGAACGGGATCCGTCGATCGCCCGCATCGACAACGTGATGTTTGCGGCCGTCGACTTCAAGCACCACGCGCTCGCCGAGTGGCTGCTCACGCGCGGCGCGAACGTCAACGCGCGCGCGGACGCGCTGTCGCGAGGCACCGTGCTTCACGCCGCCGCATGGAACGGCGATCTCGCGATGGTGCAGATGCTCATCGCCGCCGGCGCCGATCCGACGTTGCGCGACGAGGAGCACAACGAAACGCCGCTGGGCTGGGCCGAGGTGTCGCGCAAGATCACGAACAACCCGAAATGCACGGAAGTGGCGGACTACCTTCGCGCACTCACTTGACGTGATACAGCCGTAGCGTTTTTCCGATCCGTTCGAAGTGCGGCTGGCTTTCGAGCCAGCCGTACGCGTGCGGATTGGCGATGCGCGCCAGCTCGAGTTTCTGCTCGCTGATCACGACCCAGCCGTGAGTCGGAGTGTCTTCGCGAAGCGGCTCGCCGCCGGTGATGCCGATGCTGCTCGGACGAATGCTCGTGACGACGTCGTAGCCGAGCCACGTGATCCCGCGTTGCTTGCAGACGCGCGCGAGGCGCCAGATGTCCTGGCCCCAATCGAAGTTGCTGTCGAGGAGCGCGCGATACGGCCGCTCGCCGGCGAACGCATTCATCCACGGAATGTAGTCGGGATGCGCGCGCACGCTCGAGACGATCAGCCAGAGCATCGCAACGCCGACTGCGATTCGTGTCGTTCGCCAAAGTTCAACGACGCCATACCCTGCGATCATCGACAGAGGAATGTAGACGGCGAGGATGTGCCGCACGCCGATGTTGATGCGCGAGCACATCGCGATCGCGAGAATCACCGCGGCGATGAGGACGAGAAACGCTGCGTCACGACGTCTTTTCACGAGGAGCCAGACGCCCAACGCCGTGAAAAGCAGATACGGGATCGGCGTCTTGATCGCGAGCGCAATCGGAAAGTAATACCACCAGCCGTCGTGCGAAACGCGGCCGAAGAGATAGGCCGCGTGTCCTGCCTGATTGTGGACGCGCAGCGCGATGAAGCCGAGGAACAGATCGCGCGCAGGCAGCGGGACGTGTGTCCATCGCTCCGGGACGTGAGCGAGCCGCGCCATCTCCGACGCTTTCGGACCCGAGCCCGCGATCGTTCCGATCTCGAAGCCGAACGCGCCCCACGTCACGACGCACGCGATGACGAACGCAACGAGCAATCGCGTTGGCGCGAACCGGCGTCGCGCAATCATCACGATCAACATCACCGGCGGAAAGAAAAACGGGAACGAGTACTTGCACGAAATGCCGAACGCGATCGCGACGCCGAGGAGAATCGTGCGCGGCCACGAAGGATCGTCGGTCCACAAGAGAAGCGCGAAAAGCGCGACCGCGAATCCCGCGACGCCGGCCATGTCCGTCGTTGCCAGTCCCGCGTGCGCGAGCACGGCCGGAAGATTCGCGAAAAGAAAAAGCGCGACGCACGCGACCGCGTCGCCGAACAGCTTTCGCGTGCTCGCCGCAAGCGCGAGCGCCGCAATGACGAAGAAGAGCAGATTCCCGCGGCGCGCGGCGGCGACGTTGTGAATGTAGCGATCGTCGAGCGCGAAGAGATCGTTGCCGTACTCGGTGTTGTCCGTCGGATGATCCGAGTGGTCGTGAATGAACGGCAGCGCGAACAGCGCGCGCGGCAACGGCGGATGCTCGAAGTCGAGAAGATACGTTCCGCGCGTCAGCCACTCGTGACCGGCGCCGACGTGCACCGGCTCGTCGAGCGTCTGCGCGAACGTCAGATGAGTGCTGGCGATGCGGAGCACGGCTAGAGGGACGATCGCGGCGATGACGAGCCAATAGCGACCTATCATTGATCGCTATCATGAAGCACAAGAGCAGCAGCCCGCGTCGCAAGCGCAGCCCCGTGATTCTCGAACCGGCTCGCGAATGGCCGGAAGGCTACGTCGAATCATTTGCTTGGATTTCGGCGGACTTTGAGCGGCCGCCGCAAGCTTGGGTGACGAGATCCGCGCAAAGACCGAGCGCGCCGTCACGCCGATCGGATCGCGAATTGGAGGAAGTGACATGCCGGTGCAGCCTGAAAAGCCTGCGATCGCCGAAGCGCGAACGCGCCGCTTTTCGGAAGCATGGCGCGAGTTCCGTCGCGAGGTCGATCTCGCTGAGCTGAAGATCGACCCCGACGAAGTCTTTGGGAACGTTCGCGACATTGTCGACGTCGCCGGGGAGCCGTCCTCGGTTGTCATTCCGCGTCGCGCAGACGACGCGGAATCCCCCGGCTAAGGCGGACGAGCGTCGCACATCCGAAGGGGATCCCGCGTCGTCGTTGCGACGCGGGATGACAACCCCTCATAACGACTTCAAAAACGCAATCAACTTCGTCTTCTGATTCCCCGCGAGCGCTGTGAACCGGTCGCGTGACGCGCGTCCTTGCCCGTCGTGCGCGAGGATCGCTTGCTCGAGTGTGCTCGCGCGTCCGTCGTGCAAGTACGCGACGACGTAGCGCAGTCCCCAGAGCGGCGTCGTTCGCATCTCCACTCCTTTTGCATTTCCCATCTCGAGGCCGTCGCCGAGGGATCCCATGTCGTGGAGGAGAAAGTCGGAGTACGGGTGGTATGTCTTGCGATCGAGTGCGGCGATTGAGCTCGCGCCGGTGTGCAGCGTGGCGACGTGGCACGCGGCGCAGCCTGCGCGCTCGAAGAGCGCTTCGCCGTCGTCGGCATCGCGGTTGTGCGCGGCTCTTGACGGCGGCGCGAGAAACGTCATGAAATCGTGGAGCGCGTTGACGCCGCTTCCGTCGTCGTTGATTCCGGGCGCGGGATTGAATGCGAGCTCCGCGCAGACGCCTTGCGGACAGCTCTCGTTCGGAAAATCCGCGCTCGTGATTCCGAGCTCGTTCAGGTACGCGTCGCCGGCGAATTGCAGGAGCGACGGTACCTGCGCTTTCCATCCTAATTTGCCGGCGGTCTTCATGCCGGCGCGGATGTTGTCGACGAAGTTCACGCGGCCGGCGACGCCGTCACCGCGCGCGGCTTGCATCTGCGCGAGCGCGACGAAGTCGGAGTCGGGCGTCGCGTCGACGAGGCCGAGTCCGAACAGCGGCGTCGAACGGCGGCGCACGACGATCGTCGCGATCGACGGCACGCTCTCCGGTTGAAACGCGTGCGGCGATCCATCCGCGATTCCGATGGCGTGATCCTGAATCAACGATCCGCCGAGATTAGCGAGTGCGTCGAAGCCCGACGCTGTCGTCCGCGCGAAGCGCGTCACGAATCGCACGCTTCCGCCGCCAATGGCCGGCGTCGTATGACACGCGGCGCACGATCGTTCGTTGAAGACGGGGCCGAGTCCTTCGTCGACTTCTTCGACTTCCGTGAAGTCGCCGAGTCCATCGGCGAATGCTTCGCGCTGCGCGGCGGTGAGACCCGACAACGGATCGCCCGCCGCGGGTGTTGCAAGACGATGTTCCCCAAAAGCATTCGTCGCGACGATCACAGACAACAGGACAACTTCGAGCATTCGCATCGATCTCTCCTTCGCGTGAGTTTTTCTTGGACTGATGACAACGGCTGTGCCATGACGTCGACAGAGAGAACGCGATCGGAAACGGAGTCAGAACGACTCGCCGCGCGGAGGAACTGACGCGCATAATCACGTCACGCCCGTGGTCGAGTACAAGCACGAGAACACCGCTCCACTCGATGGTTCCTCTGTTCCGGAACACGACGCGAACGTCATCCCCGACTACCTCCTTCAATGGGATCGCTATCACGTGCGGCGGCGCCTCGGGCGCGGCGGGATGGGCGAAGTCTTCGAGGCCTGGGATCCGCAGCTCGGCCGCTTCGTCGCGCTGAAGTTCCTCGGCACCGTCGATCCGGAAACGCTGCAGCGCTTCGAGCGCGAGGCGCGCGCGCAGGCGCGCGTCGATCATCCGGCGATCTGCAAGGTGTTCGAAGTCGGCGAGATCGCCGGACATCGCTACATCGCGATGCAGGAGATCCAGGGCGCCACGCTCGATCGCGTCGCGTCGTCACTCACGCTCGAACAGAAAGTGAGTCTCGTGCGCGAGATCGCCGAGGCCATTCACGCGGCGCATCGACTCGGATTGATTCATCGCGATCTGAAGCCGACGAACATCCTCGTCGAGCAGGGTGAGGACGGTTCGTACCGTCCGTTCATCGTCGACTTCGGCCTCGCGCGCGATCAACAGAACACCGGCGCGACGATCTCGGGAACGCTGTACGGCACCATCGGCTACATCTCGCCCGAGCAGGCGCGCGGACGATTCGAAGAAATCGATCGCCGCACCGATGTCTACAACCTCGGCGTCATTTTGTACGAGCTGGTTTCGGGAAGGCTGCCGTTCGAAGTCGACGGGATCATCGCGTCGCTGACGTTGCTGCAGACCGAAGACGCGCCGTCGCCGCGCCGCTTCAATCGCAGCATTCCCGCCGACGTCGAGACGATCATCATGAAGGCGCTCGAGCGCGACGCGTCGCGGCGCTACGACTCCGCGCATGCGATGGCCGAGGATCTGCGGCGATTTCTGGATGGCGAGCCGATCGTCGCGACGCGCTCGACGCTCGCGTACCGGCTGCGAACGCGATTGCGAAAGCATCGCGCGATCGTGGCGATCGTTGCCGCCGCGGTCGTCCTTCTGTCGATTGCCGCCGCGTCGGCGATTCGCGAACGATGGCGCGCCGATGCACGCGCCGAACTGGCGACGCGATTCGGGATGGAGATCAAGGAGATCGACTTGCTCGCGCGCGTTGCGCGGATGCTGCCGCCGGAGCGCGCGCTGCCGATGCGATCGCTCGTGCTTCCGCGCATGCAGCGAATCCGCGATCAGATTCGCAGCGGCGGACGTCTCGCGGAAGGACCGGGAGCGTATGCGCTCGCGCGCGGCAGCGTCGTGCTCGGGGATTATCGCGACGCGTGGCGATCGCTCGAACACGCGCGCAGCGCGCGCTACGACACGCCGGAAGTTCATTACACGCGCGCGCAGGTGCTCGCGCATTTCTATGAAGAGGCGCTGGCGCGCGCCGGCGCGATTCCCGAAGCGGAGCTGCGCAAGTCGGCGCTGAAAGATGCCGCGACGCGATTCCGCGGTCCTGCCGTCGACGAATGGCGGCTCGCAGCCAGCTCGACGATCGATCCGCCGGAGCTTCTTCGCGCTCAACTCGCGTTGCACGAAGAACGATTCGACGACGCGATCGCGCAGGCGCGGAGCGTGTCGGCCTCATCGCCGTGGCTGTACGAAGCGGTGGGCGTCGAGGTGAAGGCGCTGCAGGCGCGCGCACGAACCCTCGCGGACGGCGGCAAATACGACGAAGCCGTCGCGAAATACGGCGAGGCGTCGGAACGGCTGAAGAACGCCGTCGCCGTCGGGCGCGGCGACGCGAACCTCTACTACGAACAGTGCCGATTGCAGTCGCAAATGCTGCACGCGTTGCACTTCAAACGCCGTCTGACGAACGACGACAACGCGATCGCGGCTGCTTCGTGCGAAACGGCGTCGCGCATCGATCCGAACATGGCGGCGCCGTGGATCGAGCGCGGCGAGCTCACCACGCTGATCGCCGAGGATCACGTGCGCTTCGGCGAAGACCCGCGCGCGCTCCTTGCCGATGCGATCGTGTCGCTGCGTCGCGCCATTGCGCTCGATCCGAACGATCCCGCGGCCATCGGCGGACTCGGGCGCGCGGAGCTGATCGCGTCGCGGTGGGGAATCTCGCGCGGCGACGATCTGCGTGCGCCTCTCGATCGCGCGCGTGTTGCGCTCGCGAAAGCGGTGGCGCTCGATCCGCGCTCGTACTCGCAGCGACTGTCGCTCGCGAACACACTGCTCACGCGCGGCGAATTCGAGCAGCGCAACGGCGGCGATCCGCGGCCATGGTTGCTCGCCGCGATCGAAGAGGGGCGCCGCGCACTCGCGCTGAATCCGAATCTCTTCCTCTTCCACAATCTCCTCGGCAATGCGTACAACACGCTGGCGGATGTCGACGTGGGGCGCGGCGGCGATCCGCGTCCGCCGCTGGCCGAGGCGACGAAGGCGTTCGAGCGGGCGGCGGCGTTGAATCCGTCGAGCGCGCCGATTCACAACAATCGAGGGAACACGTGGCTCTCGCTCGCGGATTACGCGAGCAGCCGCGGCGAGCCGATCGACGACGCGGCGTCGCGCGCTCTCGCGAGTTACCGGCGCGCCATCGAGCTTCGCGCCGACTACTCGCTCGCCTGGTTCAACCTCGGATGGGCGAACCGCATCGTCGCGCTCGATCGCGTGCGACACAAGATCGATCCGCTGCCGGCGCTGATCGAGTCGCGTGCGGCACTCGATCGATACGAGCGCGCGGCGCCCGGCGACGTCGATGCGGTCATCGAGCGCTCGCGAACATGGATTGTCGAGAGCCGCTGGCTGTTGTTGAACGGCCGCGATCCGCGCGTCGCGTTGGCCGCGGCGGAACGAGCGGCGCGCGATGCGCTCGCGATCGACAAGACGTTGATCGCTGCGACGCTCATTCTCGCGGAACGGTATCGATGGGAAGCGGAGTGGTCGTCTCAGCGTCACGAGCGCACGACGACAGCGGTGCAAAACGGATTACGACTCGTCGAGCCGATCCAGACTCCCGACGCGCGCGCACTCGAAGCCGCGCTGCTCTTCATCGACGCGCGCGATCGATACCCCGAATCCGCGGCCGAGTTGCGCACGCGAGCGCGCGCGTTGATCGCGAAGGCGCTGGAGATGAAGCCGTCGCTGAAGGCGGACTACGGCGCGCTCGAGAACTTCAACACTTCCGACGCCGCCAGAAGAACCGCGCCGGGACCGTAGTTCACGTTGATCACCGGATCGTTCGACGCGATCGTCGCGCACGCCGGTCCGATGCCCGGAGGCTGAATGCCGGTCACGACGCCGCTCGCATTCACGCGCTGCAGCAACAGCGTCATCGCGCGCATCACAACCGGTTGATAGATATCGCGATCGAGCCATCCTTCGTTGATGCCGCGCGCGAGAAAAAACGTAAGCAGCGCAGTCGCCGATGTTTCGGCGACGGGACACTCCGCCGGATTCGACAGAAACGATCCCCAACCGCCGTCCGGCGTGCGCCGCGCGAGCAGCGACTCCGCGGAGCGGCGCAACATCGTGCGAATCTCGCCGGCCGTCATCACCTGCTCGTAGCGTCCCGCGGTGTACGGCGCGTCGAGCGATTCCGACGCGCGCGCGAGCGCGACGAGCGCCCAACCGTTGCCGCGGCCCCAGAACCACTCCGTTGTTCCGATCATCTCCGGCGCGTGTTGAAAGAGACCGGTCGTCTCGTCCCACAACAGGAGTCCGCGCCGCGATGACGATGCGGCCAGCGCCGGATCGGTGCGGTGATCGTGAACGTACGCTTCGATCCATTCGTATGCGAGGTTGCGCGCGAGCGCATTCGAAGGAAGTCCGTTTCGTCCCGAGCCGTAAAGCGCGAGCCACGGCACGAGCATGTAGAAGTCGTCCTGCCAGAAGCGCGTGCCGTATCCGCCGTCGAGCCACCACGGATCGCGCGGCAACGACGTCGCCGGCGTGTCGCGAATGGCGTGCTCGGCGAACTGCATCGGTCCCGTCGCTGTCGCGAGCAACGCCGCGCGGCGCGGATCGTTCGCAGGCAACACGCGATAGAGATCCATCGCCGCTTGCACGAACGCCGTGCCGTCGCCCCAGTAAACATTGGCGATGTCGTCATCGCTGTTCAAGACGATCGACGCGGCGCGCTCGATGAATCGATCGCCCGAGCCGGCATTTCGTTTGTTCAGTTGTTCGCCGAAGAGCACGAGGCCGTCGAGATAGACCGCGTTCTCCCAATGAAGGCGAGGCGCGAACGAGAGCTCGACGTGATCGGCCGCTCTCGAAGCGACGAAGACGATCGAGTCCGGCACCGGCGCGTTCGGCGCGTCGACAGCGCGGCGGCGCGGCGCCGCGAGAGCGGGAAACGAGAGAAGGAGAACGAGAAAAACCGAGAGAACCCGGGGCACGACTCGGGCAACAGAATCGCTGCGGAGGGCTATTTCACGAGCACGATCCGCTTGCGGACGTCATCACTGCACGGCGTTCGGGTCCATCCACAGCGGTTCCCAATGGTGCCCGTCGAGGTCGTAGAAGCTCCAGCCGTACATGAATCCCTGATCCATCGGATCCATCGCGCGGCTGCCGCCGCCGTCGATCGCCTTGCGCACCATCTCGTCGACTGCGGCGCGGCTGTCGCACGACAGCGCGAGCAGCGCTTCATTCGACTTGGTCGTGTCGGCGACTTCGCGCTTCGTGAAGCCTTTGAAGAACGGCTCGACGAGCAGCATCACGAACGCCTCTTCGCTGATGATCATGCACGCGGCTTTGTCGTCGGTGAATTGCGGATTGAAGGTGAAGCCGAGGTTCTTGTAGAACGCCATCGACTTCTGGAGATCGCGGACGGCGAGATTGACGAAGATCTTGTGAGCCATGATTTTTCTCCTTCGATTTCAATTGCTGGCGGGAATGAGCGAGCGCACGCGCTGGTCGCGCAGCCAGAGGCCGCCCCACAACAGCGCGGCGACGTACGTCGGGAAGAGGATGTGACTGAAGAGCGGATTGCCGACGCGCACGTGCGTCGCGACCGCGCCGCCGAGGTAGCCGGTCCAGAGAATCGCGCCGAGGACTTGCGTGCGCGGAATCAGATAGAGCGCGATGCAGACGAGCTGGATGATGCCGAGCGTCACGAGAACGTCCGGCGGATAGCCGAGTTGCTTCGTTCCTTCGACGGCGGCGGGAACGCGCAACACTTTCATCGTCGCGTCCATGATGAGAAAGAGAATCGCGATGCTGCTGAGAATCCGTCCGGTCCATGTCGTTTTCATTTCGATGCCTCCTCGTTCGTTTGAAGGCATAGACGCCGGACGACCGCGAAAATCATCGGTCGGTCGAAAAAAAGTCATGTCCGCGTCAGCGGCAGCCCGAACAGCGGGAAGAGCGTCGCAGTGTCGAGGAACGTATTCCATCCCGCGATGCGACCGCCGGCAAGCTCGAGAAGAATCACTCCCCACGCCTGATACGTGCCGGGCGTTTCGCCGCGACGGTATTGGGCGAACGCGCGCGTGCCGCAGGCGTCGACCGGCACCAACATCGAGCCGCGGCATCCGGAGCCGGGGCCGGTGAGCCAGTCGCGGATCGACGTTTCGCCGCGTAGCCACAGCGTGAACGGCGGCATCGACATCGTCGCGTCTTCGCGCAGCAGCGACACGAGCGTGTCGACGTCGTAGCTGTGAAATGCGTCGACGTAGCGATCGAGCAGCGACGACTCTTCGTCGCTCAATGCGTCGCTCGTGATCTGAACGTTGCGATTGACGAGCGTCGCGCGTGCGCGCTGCAGCGCACTGTTGATCGACGCGACGGATGTCTCCAACGACTCCGCCACCTCCGCCGCCGACCATCCCAACACCTCGGTCAAGATCAACGCGGCACGTTGCTTCGGCGGGAGATGCTGCAGTGCGGCGACGAACGCGAGCCTGATGCTCTGCTTGAGCGCGGTGGCCTCGAACGGATTCGCGTCGGACGGAATGGCGCGGCTGTCGGGAATCGGCTCGAGCCAGTGCGTGCGCTCGCGCGTCTCGAGATGCGACGCGATCGAGCCGGCGGGACCTTCTTCCATCGGCCGCCACTTGCGCGAGCCGTCGGCGAGCGAGTCGAGGCAGATGTTCGTGGCGATGCGATGCAGCCACGTGCGCACCGACGCGCGCCCTTCGAATCGATCGAGACTGCGCCACGCGCGCACGATCGTCTCCTGCGCCGCGTCTTCGGCGTCGGCCGACGAGCCGAGCATCCGATAGCAGTAGCCGGTGAGCGCGGAGCGATGCGATTCGAGATCAGCCACGTCGAGTTGCACGCGCGTTGTGATAGCACCGCGCGAAGCACATCTGCAACCGCCGTAACGCTTCGTCGACATAGGCCTTGACAAAGCCTGGTGTCGGACGTATTTTACCGATCGGTTTATTAACCGATTAGTTTAATACGACAATGGATCAACTCAGCGCCACCTTCGCCGCCCTCGCCGATCCGACCCGCCGCGCCATCCTGGCGCGGCTCGCGTCCGGCAAAGCGTCCGTCACCGATCTCGCCGAGCCGTTCGACATGACGCTTCCCGCCGTGTCGAAGCATCTGAAAGTGCTCGAGCGCGCGGGACTCATTGCCCGCAGCCGTGACGCGCAAGTGCGTCCCTGTCACCTCGCCGCCGGGCCGCTGAAGGAAGTGGCCGACTGGGTCGAGGCCTATCGCGATTTCTTTGAGCAGAGTTTCGACCGTCTGGACGAATACCTGCGCGAACTGCAGAAGAAGGAGAAGAAGAGTCATGCCCGCAACTCAAGAAAAAAGTAGTGAGCGCGCGTTCGCCGTCACGCGCGTGTTCGACGCGCCGCGCGATCTGGTATGGAGAATGTGGACCGATCCCGATCACATCGCGCAATGGTGGGGTCCGAATGGATTCCGCAACACGATCTTCGAGATGGACGTGCGGCCCGGCGGCGTGTGGCGCTTCGTCATGCACGGTC
>Ga0207687_10000170_pt1 | contig 42973 bp, 68 predicted proteins | sample KBSM54metaG_FD_184399 | JGI IMG/M metagenome (GOLD analysis project Ga0207687, IMG submission 184399) | Miscanthus rhizosphere microbial communities from Kellogg Biological Station, Michigan, USA - KBS M5-4 metaG (SPAdes) (version 2) | ecosystem: Host-associated > Plants > Roots > Rhizosphere >...
CGTTCTGCGTGCCATACTAGACGCGGGGATTGGCCTTGAACGTGCCGGCCATGCCGGACAGCCAAGCATTTGCCCGTGTATCGCCGGACGACACTGCGTTGCCCGTATAATGAAGCTCGATCTCGACGATGATCCCGCTTGCGGTGAGGTCATTGACCCAGGCGACAACCTGCGCGTCATTGGGTGCCGGCAGCGGGTTTTCGCCGTGACACGCGAACCGCACAAAGTTCAGCCCTGGGTAAGCGCCCCGTAGCCGCGCCGGCGTCACCCGGCCGAGATCGACTTGGTTGTCGCCCCACAGCCGCCTGTAGCAGACGTTGACGCCCTTGGCCCTGAACGCCGTGCCGTCCGGGGCGTAGATGCGGCCATTGCTGACCTTGTAGAGGCTGCCAGGCGGCGGGGGAGGCGGCGGTGGTGGCGGCGGCTTGGTCGGATCGGCCGCGGCCGTCCACGCGCCTGCCACGTCCGCCACGTAGCAGCCGCCAGTTGCCGTCCACTGGTACAGCTGCCCGGTGTAGATGCCGAGCCACGAAACGCCGCCGGTGATCGGATCGAGCGTCCCGTTCCGCCGGATCGCGTAGGGCGGCCGGGTGGTGCTCGCCACCAGCTCATAGCGGTTCAGAAACCGATCGGTCAGCCGGGTGCCAGGCGAGACTGCCTTGGAGCCGTTGCCGCTCGACAGCATCGTGATTGCACGCGCCTGGAACGTCGCAGGATCAAGGGTGCCTGACATCCGGCTATCCTCCGATCAGGGTGCAGTCTTGGCGGACGGAGCGCCAAGCGTCAGCGTCATCGTGGTCGCCTGGTGCGACGGGCCGAGTGTCACGTTGATGTCTTCGGACACGCCATCGAGGCTCACGACGCCGGCGCCGAGATCGGCGTCAGCGGATACGGAAACGCGCGCGGTGCCTGGTGCGACGGTATCGACGCTGGCGCTCATGCCATCGGCGGCCGCCGTCACGGCAAGCACGGTCTCGTCGGACGACGCCCAGACCGGCACGCCGTCAACGGTGGCGGCGGCGCCGGTCGCGTCGGTGATCGTCAGAACAACAGAGGGAAAGAATTGGTCGGTTGTCACATCAGCCATTTGCTTGTGTCCTTTATGCTGGCTTTGGTTTGGCCGATGGCTCGCCAAGACCAACGGTCATTCGGGAGGCCTGCTCCCTGAACAGGGCGATTGCGGTTTCCAGGTCTGTCTGCTGCTCCTGCAGCTCGTTGAACTGCGAGGCGACGATCGTGGCCAGCGGCTGTGCGGGATAACCGTCCGCTTGCAGCATGTTCATCGCATCGTGTGCATCGTCGAGCCGGGCAAGTGCTGTGGTGATCAGGTTGTGGCGCCGCTCACGTTCGACGATCTGCTCCTGCACAGAGGCGCGCAGATCGGCTGAGATCGAGACGGCGGCGAGGTCATGCAGGCCGCGTATCTGCGGATCGAGGTCGGCCAATGCGGCATTGAGTTCGGCCCGCAGCTGCGGGTTGGGATCGTCGGCCATCGGTGTTCCTTCCGGTTATGCGGGGCGTTCGATGATCGCCAGCGTGCGCGTGGCGGGCTGGTCGAGGCTGCTGAATGCGCGGCGCCAGGCCAGCTCAAACAGCCACATGCGAGTCATGGAAGACATGCCGGGCCGAAATTCCAGGACGATCGGTTCGCCGCGGGCCGGGTCGTCATCCGACATGGGGATCATGGCGCTGCGTTACCAGTCCGCATCATTTCCTCCAGCCGCAGCGCGCGGTCGCCCACCTGGCCGTGCCAGCGCGACGCGATCATCTCCAGCGCCGCGTCGTCCCAACGGTGCTGATGGACTGCGGAGAAGAACCGGGCGAACTGCGCGAAGTGCGTCCAGCCCAAATTAAAGGCCATGTTGAGGAGAACCCGCTGCCGCACTGCGTCGAGCTGTCTCCACCATCCCAAATTATGATCCAGGTCGTGTTCGCAGCGCGCGATGTCGTTGGCCAGCATCAGGTCGATCTCGGAATCACTGACGCCCGTATCGTCGAGATCGCGGCCCACCCCTATGCTGGTCCGCATGCTGCCGTCGTAATATGGCCGATACCGCCTGCCCTCGTCGCGTGACAGTTCAGCGCGCAATGCTGCGGCGTCGTATGTGTCGGGCATGGGGGAGCACCATGAGGTGGGCTTCGAGGAGCGGGGCGATAACTAAGGATCAAGATAGTTCGGCCGGGTTCCGCCGAATCGCGTGGTGTGCAAGGCAAGCCCCGCATCAGCGGAGGCATGGAACTTGGCGTTACCGGGCGATGAAGGCGAGAACCCGATCAGGCGGCATCTGCGATCGAGCTATGTCCGCATGGGATACGACCGCCGCCAATGGCTCAAGGAGTTCGTGGATTACATTGGCCCGCGTGATGTGGACCGGGTGTTTCAGATGCTGACGCCGCTCATTCAGGACGTGTGTTTCTACGACGGCAACGGCAACCATCTCGACCGGCGCAGCAGCGACTAATCCGTCTCCGCCTTCAGTCCGCGTTCGATCAGCAGCCGGCATTCGTGCTGCAGGCTGTGTTCTCCCGCGATGGCCCGCCGTCTGATCTCGGCAACCGTCTCATCGTTATCGAACGCCACGTTGATCAGCCGCTGCCCCTTGGTGTAGCGCGGGTGGCTGAACCCGTGCCCCGGCTCGCTGCTGTGATACGCCCGCGTCATGGAGCGGGCGGGGGCGCATCAGGTGGCGCTGGGGTCTGCTTGAAATAGACGCCATCGCCGCAATCGACGGTCAGCACGAAGTTGTTGGACCCGCTGCCGACCAGCGCGATCGCCGCCTCGCCCTGCCCGGTGATCGTGCCCTTGCCGCGGCATTCAACAGCAGTGGGCGGCGGACGGCTGGCGGCACATCCGGCGAGCTGCACCACCACGAACGCCAGCACCAGCAGCAGGCCGATGACGCCGATGAGCCTCAATACCGCCAGCCCCCGAGGCCGCCGCCGAACAGCAGGAATAAGACGATGATCAGCACGATCAGGCCAAGGATGCCGAAACCGCCGCCGCCGTAGTATCCACCGCGATAACCGTAGTATCCGCCGCCCAAACCACCGAACAGGAGAATCAGGACGATGACGATCAGGATGAGGCTCATGGGGTGTTCCTTTCAGCGCGTCTTGCGCTTTGGCTTCGCCTTGACGGCGCGTCGCTTGCCCTTGCCCTCGACCACCAGCGACCGCTTGCCCTGATGCGTCTCGGCAATCTTGCCCAGCACCGAGGAGACGTGCTTCGCCGGAACAACCAGTGTCAGCGGCGCAACCACCTCGTCCGCCACCAGAGGCGTGGCGACGATGAGCACCGACCCCGGCTCGTCCGCCAGAAAATGATAGAGGCGGGAGTACCACGGGCGGGTCATCACAGGCCCAGCTTCATGCGCGTGGCGTCGTCGGCGAGGCCGGTCACCACCAGGTCGTGCTCACTCTGATAGCGTCGCAGCGCGGCGGCAGTTGCCGTGCCCATCTTGCCGTCGATCGGCCCGTGATAGTCGCCACTTTCGGTCAGCCGCTGCTGCACGTCGGCGAGATCGCCCAGCGCGTGCGGCGAGGGCGCAATCCCGGTCGGCGCGGGTGCCGGCGGCGGAGGTGCTGTATGCGCCGCCGTCTGCTGCGGCGCCATCCACGAGCAGCCGGCCAACAACATCAACAGGCCGAGGAAGATGAGTTTCATGTGCGGTTCCCTTCAGTGAAACTTCCACCACGCGACAATCACATTGAAAGCAACGATGCCGGCGCTGATCACCATCGCAACCGTCGCGTAGCGCGTGTGCAGATCGGCAATCGCCCGTTCGATCGCCGAGGTCCGGGCTTCCTGCGTGCTCATGTCGATTTTCGGCACGTATTCGTTGGCGATGCCGCGCATGGACAGCCGCAGATCGGCGATCTGGCCGGCCAGCGTCGCGTGCTCAGCACGAGTGATGTAATTCACCTGCTGGTCGTTCATCGCCCCGCGGAACTCGTTCATCACGGCGAGGTGTGCGGTGAGCGATGACAGAGCGACTTCCAGCGCCTTATCGCGTGAGGTCAGCGCCGCCTCCAGCATCTTGTCGCGCGCGGCGAACCCCTCCGACATGCGCCGGTCGGTCGCGTGGTGATCGGCTTCGAGCCGCGTCATGCGCTCCAGCGCGTCGGTCACAGGCCACGCTCGTGCAGCTGCCGGCGCTCGTGCAGCGTCTGGTGCATCCGCCGCAGCGCCTCGGCGTTCAGCTTCAGCTGCGCCGCGTTGCGCCGGGACGACACCGTGGCCACGATCGAGCCGACCGCGGCGACGATGATCCCGGCGGCCTCGAGGATGCGCACGATGGCGTCGGTCACGCTGCCGATCTGGTCGGGTGTCATGGGCACAGCAGATACCGCCGACCGTTCAGGTCGAGGTTGTAGAACGCCAGCGACATGCGCAGCGCCGCCGCCTTGGCGCACCAGGCCGCTTTCACCCGCTTGGTATACTCGGCGACCAGCACTGCCTTGCCGGCCGCGATAAACGGGCTGTAGCTGCCGCACTCGGCGTAGTCGAAGCATTCCTCCGCAATGGCGAAGTCGAAACTCGGGACAACCTGCTTCACCACTTCGGCGCTGTTCTTCAGCGCCACGAGCATGCCGCGGGCGTGCCCGGCAGCGGCGAGCCACCGATCGTAATCGACGCTATCGGCCGTGGTGATGCCAAAACCCGTGTTGGCCGAGTAGAGGTCCACGTTGTCGGGCTCTAGCCCGTCGCACCCCTTGGCGCGAAAGGCGTCCATTCGCTTCGCCATCAGATCGCGCACGGTCTGGCTGCGGACATCGAGATAGAACTCGCCCGGCCAGCCGCCGAGCGGATTGCCGATCACCGCCTTTGGGAAGTCGCCTTTATCCGGGCGCCAGTCCTCCCACGAGCCGGCCGAGAAGTAGCAGACGACGGTGTGGCCGCCGGCGTGCAGCATCGAGACTAGGGCGGCGGACGCCTCCTGGCCGTCGATGTCGTACAGCTTGGCCGTGCGGTCGGTGTTCACCGTGCCGCTGATCTGCCAATACCACGAGGTGAGCGGCGCGGGTCCGGCCGCCGCGCCGGCGAGCAGCGCCACGGCACAGAGCGCGAGGGCTTTGAGCATGATTGTCTCACAGTCCAGATTGTTGGATTAACCGATAATCTCTTATGCGGCAGTTTCTAACGCGCGGAAGCGCGGCGGGATCATACGCCGAACCAGCGCCCGCCCGCGTTGCGGATGACACCGGCCTGCCGCAGCCGCGTGAGCATGGTCCGTACCGATGTAACCGGGCTGTCGCAGACTGCCGATAGCCGCAGGTGCAGTTCGGCGGCGGTCGCTCCGTCTGCGCCGGCATCGCGCACCAGATCGGCGACGATCTGTTCGCGGGTCCGTGGCAGCGTGACGGCCGGCGGTTCTGCCGGCGCGTCGGGTGGCTCGCCATCCAGCAGCCGGGCCGCCGCCTCCAGCCGATCCAACTCGCGCCGAAGGTCGGTGATCCTGGCACGGATCGCGTCGCGCGGGTCCATGCGGCATTAGACGCACATCCCGCCCAATATGCAATAGCATCGCAACGATTTGTATGCTATGTTGCGTGCATGGAATACGAACGACTGACAGCCAAACTCTCGCCGATGACGATCTCCGACGATCTCGACCGGCGGATCACCGTCTACTGGCACGCCAAGCTGCTGCCATCGAAGGCCGCCGCGATCCGCGAGCTGCTGTCGCTGGCGCTGGACTGGGCGGTCGAGCACCCCGAACCGCCCGCGAAGGGCAGGCGGCAATGAGCGATGTCACCGAGCAGGAGCTGAAGATGGCCGTCATGCGCGCCGATCTGGCACTCAAGACAAGACAGGCGTTCTGGGAGACGCCCCGCAACCTGGCAATCATCGGCGGCGTGCTGATCGCGCTGGTCGGCACCGCGGCAGGCATCGTCGGGTTCAAGCTCGGTCAGCAGCCACAGACCATCAACGTGCATCTCGACGCGCCGCTGTTCGCAGCGCCGCAGAAATAGGAGCCACCAATGAAAACGCTCGCATTGATCGCCGTCCTCGCCGCCCTCGCCTCACCGGCAATGGCGCAACAGCCGCAGCAGCCTTACGCCCAGTTCAATCCGTTCTCTGGACGGTTCGAAATGGCTTATCCCAACTCGCAGCCGACGTTCAATCCCTACAACGGATCATGGTCGATGCAGCCGCAGGGTGTGCAGCCGCAGTTCAATCCCTACGACGGCAAGTTCGAGTTTCCGCACTGATGAGGAGCGTGTCGTGGAAATCATCGTCGGCCTGCTGATCGGCACTGTCCTGGTCATGGGTTGGTTTATCGGCTCGCCGTTTGTCGGCGTGTTCCTTAGTCTGCCCGTGGTCGGATTTATGCTGTTTGATACTCAGGCATTCAGTCGTAACATAAGCGACATACCGGGGATCGTCGCAGTCCTGGCAGTCATCTGGCTGCCAAGCCTGATCCGTCATGCCGTGAGAACCTAGGGCGGCCCGAGTTCGTTCCTTGGTCCAGACGGCGACCCAACGACGCCCCCTGTCTGCTGGCCAAGGAACTCCGCTGTTAATGACAGTGCCCGCTGCGACCCCGGCGACATTCCGGCCATCTGGCGCAGATAGCCAACGCCCTCCGGACTGAACAGCCGCTCAGCGATGCCACCGATGTTGCGGCGCGTCTGCCACTCGGCGAGCATCCCGAACGGGCGGCCTGCCGCATGCAGCAATTTGCTGGGGTCCAACGCCGCCTCGGTAAGCCGCGCCGCACGCACACCGGGCGAGTTAGCACCGGCCTCATCCAGTGCAGCGGCGCCGCGCTGCCTTGGTGCCGTCAGGCTGTTCATGCCGCGCGATTGCGCCACGCGCTCGATCGTTCCCATGAAGTTGTCGAGCCCCTGAAACTGCGTCGGGTCCATTGCCGCCTGCATGGCAGCGCGCTTGTCTGGATCGGCCCAGAGCTGCCGGCGCAGCATCGAGGGGTTCAATCCCTCCTGAGATTTGGACACTCGATCGATGGTGTCCTGCAGATAGGAGCGCACCCCGGCATTCCATTCATCGCCACGTCCGGCCGATGTGAAGGCATCGCGCGCCTCGGAGATCGCCCGCGGATTGTTGGTGTCGAAGACTGGCGAGACGATCGCCTTCGCACGCTCGTTGCCCGAGGCATCGGCTGCACGCCCGATGCTGTCCTCCAGTCGTGACGCTAGCCGTTGACCGGGTGCAGCCGTGGCGCGCGCTGTGGCATAGGTCGGATATGCCGTATCGAGGTTGCTTAGAAGATCGGCGCGCAGTGAGTCCACAGACATCGCCGTGGTGTTCTCGCCCGCCCGGCGGGCCGTCGATACCGTGTCGTCCAACTTGCGCTTGGCCAAATCCCACAGTGCAAAGTCAGGCGTGTCAGGAGCCGCCTTGCGATACAGATTGGCGTAGTCGGAACGGGCACTTTGCAATGCCGATTTGACCGCAGGCACCTCGGCGAGCTGGGCGAGATCGGGCGACATGACGTTACCGCCGGCCTGCGCTGCCTCATAGGATGGCCGCGCTGCACGGTTGGCGATCTGCCGGGCCGCGGCGGTTGCGTCTTCAGCACCCTGCTGGAACTGCATCGCAGCATCCGTCTTGTCGGCCGCCGGGGAAATCGCATCGAGATGCCGCTGATACGCCGCCTGAAGATCGGCGCGCTGTTTTCCGTAGAACTGCTGGGCAATGTCACTCAGTTCCGGTCCGGCCGAACCGGACGCAATAGTATCTTCATGCTGCAACAGCGACGGCAATCCACTGGCCTGTCCCGGCGTCAATCCTGCCAACCCTTCCTGCTGAGCCATCAACTGATTCCGTTCGGCCTGGGGCAGCGCCTGCCCGGCCCGGATGCGGTTGACATCGATAGCGGAAGCGCCGAGCCGGTTGGGTGCGACAATGTGGAGCAGGCTCGCGCCGGCAAGCTGGCCGCCGGCAGCACCCCCGGCCTGTCCGGCCGTCTGCATCGGGTTGTATGGTGTCTTGGCTGACTCGGGGTCGAAGTGTGCCGCAAGTTGTTGGCGAGCCACGTCGCCGGCCGCAGCGCCCGCGCCAGCCGCCACCGGCCCCACCACAAGTGACGCCGGCCCAGCCGCGGCCCCTGCCGCGGCCCCACCGATCGCCGGCAATGCCGGTCCCACCATGCTGCCTGCGGTGGGCAGCCACGAACCCGGCCGCATGACGCTGAAGCGCGGATCGACGTAGTAGGGTTGATTGTCCTCGCCGACCGCAGCGAGTTGCCCGGTTGGCCCATAGAACACCCGTGCCTGCGCTTCCTTCGGATCGAGCTTCGGGAACAGTTGCGCAGCGATGACGCGGCGGCGCTGCTCTGGATCGGTTGGCAGGCTACCGATCGCCTGCGTGCCGAACCCTGGCTCACGGCCTTCCTGTATCGGTTGGCCAGTAGACTGCCCAACGGGATCGTTGCTCGGCACGTTGCCGGCGAACTGGAACGGACGGCCGGTGATCGGATCGATCGATCCTGGCGCTCCCGGCGCCGCGGTGGTGGTGACGTTGAAATTGTTCGGGTGAAAGTCCGGTGCCGCCGGCGCAGCTGTCTTGTCGTCAGCCGGTGGAGCTGGCGGTGGCGCTGCCGGGGTGACGCCAAAATCGGCCGGATTGGCGAACAGGTCGGCCATTACTGCGGCTGACCGATCGCCACCTGGCTGCCATCCTTCCACAACACTCGTGCGGTCGGATCAGCGTGGCGCAAAATATCGAGCACCCGCCCAACATCGGCCTGCGATTTCATGTTGAGCGCGCCGGTCCACTTGTCCCAGCTATCGCCCGACAGTGCCGCCATGGCTGCGGCGTAGACTTGCGGGTTGCGGTTGGCCACCCATTCGGAATCAAAATGCGACAGCTTAGTATAACTTCCGCCCCGCTCGAACTGATCGCCGGCTTGATTGGCGAATGCAAGCGCCTGTGTCGAGTAATCCGATTTGGCCTGCTCGCTCACCAGCTGCATTGCCAATATCCGCTTGTTGGCATCGGGCCGCAGATCAAGCCCTGGATTAGCTGACTTGTAGAGCTGAATTGCCCCGAGCGAACCGCGCGCGCCCAGATCGCCACGCTCCTGCGTGCCGGCCGCCATCAACCCAAGTTTGGCAAATTCCTGTGCTGCCGCGGTTGAATCGGTGATCGAGGGATCGTTGCCGATCAGCTTCCGTGCCAGATCAGCAAATCCCGCCGTCTGGGCAACGTTGGCCCACTGCGCGCGCCAGTTGCCCCCAGCGCCGGTGCTTACCTGATCGACCAACTCCCGCATCTTCTGTATGCGAACCTGATTGGCCTGCGCCATTTGCGCGCTGGCGCTTAGTTCCGGCAAATCCTTGGCGTCGCGCTCATAATCCGATTTCTGCAATTCCCACGGCGCATTGGCCGGCCGCACTGGCGATGGAATGAAACCGACACGTTTGTCGCCCTGCACCATCCACGTCCCGACATGGCCCTCCGCGTCCATCCCTGCCACGGGGGTTGCACGAATTGACGGATGCGCCGCCTGCCACGCCTGCAGGTTCATCGTGCGGTTGGTGGACTGCATCGAGGATATGTCGGACAGGATCGATTGCACGTCTGCTCCAGTGCGTGCTGAGGCGCGGCGAGCACGGATCAGTGCGTCCTGCTGAGGCGTCAGCCCGTTGGGCAAAAGATTGGCCGGTGCAGGCGGTTGCGCCGATTGATCCCCGCGTTCGCCCGCTACCGTCATGCCGGGCGGCGGCTGCCCGGAGGCATCTGCCGGCGGCGGCGGTGGAGCGGCCCCTCCGGTCGGCGCTCCTGGCCCGGCCACTTGCACCGGGGCTGGCGGGGCGTCGCCTCCAGGCGGCGTCTGTGGGGCGGCACTGGCCTGTTGCTGTGGTGGTGCGCCCGCGGGTGCTGGAGCGACGCCACTAGCCACCTGCACCCGCTGCCCGCGCTGAGCAGCAGCCATCTGCACGCCCTTCTGCACATCGGCCGGATTGAGCACATAGCCGCCGCCCGCGCTTTCGTGCGGAAACTGCGCCTGAATGAATTTCGCCTGCACGGTGGGATCGGTCAGATCGATCGGATCGTCCGCCCCGACGCCCAGTGCCTTGGCGATGTCGTCGGTGTAGCTTGTCAGATTGGCCTTCGGATCGGACACCCAGCGCGTGACAGCGCCGCGCACCGTGTTGATGCCGTGCTGCGTCTGGTAGAGCGCGAGCTGGTTGGCATTCGCCGCAACGCCGGACGGCATGTCGGGGAAGGCTGCAAAGCGGTTGCCTTGGCCTGGCGACGCTCCCGGCTGACCGGCAAATGTCAGGTTGCCGGGGTTGTTCTGTCGCTGGCCGATGGTGGCGCCAGACCCGCCGCTGACTGCTGGCGGCGCCGATGATTGCTGCCCGCCAGCGCCGTTCGGTGCCCCGCCGAGCGCAGCGTCCACCAGCCCCAAGGCACCCTGCGTCTGACCGTAGATCGCCTGATCCTTGGCCGACAGCCCCATTGCGGCCAGCCGTGCCACGGCGTCGTGCCCTGGATACTGCGACGGCGCATGCTTGGCGAAGCCGCGCCCCTGAAGGTCCGCCACAACGCCCGGATAGGCCGTCGCGCGCTGCTCCTCTGGCAACGTCATCAGATACGATGCCGCCCGCGCCTCCATCTCGACATCGCCGGTGGCAAGTGCCTGCTGATGCACTTGGTTCTGCATCAGCGCGTTCTGGTGAACGTCCTCATATGCCTGCGGCTGATAGCGCAGCGAGCGCGCGGTCAGCAGCTCATTCGGCGTCAGGAAGGCGGAGCCAACGGAACCGGACATCGTGCGTCCTCAGAATGAGCGCGTGTAGTTCATGTTGATCGGCGCCGGCGGTGAATTGCTGTAGCCGCTGGAGGTCAGGTAGTTGCCAGTGCTGGCCGGCCCCAACTGGTTGATGCCGGTCTGGAGGCCCTTCGCCACGTCGCCGTAAATGCTCGCCTGCGTGTTGCCTGCCTTCTGCGCCTGATCGCCAGCATTCGCCGCTGTATAGGCACCGCCGGCCGCCGCCGTCTCACCGACCTTCGACATGTCGAAAAGGCGGTTGTAGTAGTTGCTGAATTCCTGGTCCGCCAATCCGGTGCCGAACTTCAGCAGCGCCTTATCAGTGGCGCCCGATCGGAACATCCCCGTTGCGGCTTGCGTAGCATCGACCGCACGCCGGCCTTCGTTGAAACTCCACTGATACCCAGGCGATTGCTGGAAATTCCCCATCGCCGCCGTTGCGGCATCCTGCCCATTCAGCCCCAGCAGATCGGCGCTGGCAGTATTCGCGACCCCCCCCGTGGTTCGCCAGGGTGCGAGGTCGGCGCGCTGCTGTGCCGCCAGTTCCTTCGACTGCTGCGCACCCGCACCAGCAGCGCCGGATTGCCCGATGGCACCAGCAACGCCAACGGCAGCACTGGCAACGCCCGCAATGGCGCCAGCTGCGGCGAACGGCATAACAATACTCCTTAGTTTACGGAGACGCTCTGTGACCGCTTCTTGCCAAGGTTCGCTGTGCGCAAAAGAGCGCGCGTGGCAGCAGACACCTTACGGCCCTTCGTAGCGGCACTAATCGCAGCGCGTGTCGCCTCAGAAAGCGGGCCACGCTTTTGGCCCTTTTGTGCAGCACTTAGCGCGGCCCGGCGTGCATCGGTCCACGGTGCTATCTTCCTGCCTGTTTGGCGCAGGCTCTTAGCCAGAGACTGTGCCGCTGTGTGTTTCTTTCCCAAATGCGCCGCTCGATTCGCTTCGCACGTCGCTACCGAGCGTTTTCTCCCCAGATTGGATAATCTGAGCTTTTCGCGGACCGCGGCTGGCGTGGCATGTCCCATCCGAGATGCGCTCATGGCAGCGCGCGTTGCATCCGATAGCTTGCGCCCTTTATTCACCGCACGTGCAGCCTCAATAACGGCCTCAGTGGGTTTCTTGCCCTTCATAACAAGTCGTTGCATAGCGCGAACCGCCTCTGTTCTTACGTAAGGCGTTCTAGCCGCGTGTTTGGCACGTGTTTCGTCGGACCAAGTCAATCCGGCGACGCCATCGCCGCCATTTGTGCGATTATAGCCGAACTGACGCGTACCGAGAGACTTGATCAGGAGTGTCTCTGTTGCCAAGGCATCGTCCCATGTCGTGGCACATGCGATCGCCTCAAAAGTAAATGCCTCAGGCCCGTATTTGGCTATGGCCTGATGGATGTGCTGGCGCTTCTCCGCCTTGCTTCGGGCCAAGATGAGATGACGCCTCCAGCGCGACTGGAGGTTGAGCGTAACCCCAATATACAGCTTACCATTCAAGGTGTTGGTGATGTAGTATACAAAAGCATGCCGCCCAGACATTCTGATATGGTATCACAACGAACAGGCTATGGCAAGCTCGCTCAGCTCTCCAACATCAGATTATGTTCCTCGGCGATGTCCACATTCTCGGCCTCGCCGACAGCATGGATGCAGGCGATCGTCACGCGGTCGCTCAGCGTCAGGAAACGGTGCTTCTCGCGCGCCGGGATTTTCACCGTGGATGGTCCAACGAAGTCGCCAAGCAGCTCATCGCCGCGCCATATTCGTACGACGCCCGACAGGATGAGCGAGAGATGCGGGAACGTGTGGGCGTGCTGCGGCAGCATCGTGCCGCGATCGGCCACAACCCACGTTCGCAGGTAGATGCCGGCATACAGCGTCAGTTCCGAGAACGGCTGGCGTTCCGCGCGCTTCACTGGTCAAGCTCCGAGTGGAAGCAGAGAATCACGGTGATCCGCTCATCGGGACCATCGTTGCGTACTTCATGCTCGACAAGATTGTTGAACTCCCAAATTTCCCCGGCGCGAAAGCTCAGCACCTCGTCCTCACAGCGGTTGATGCACCACGGATTGGATTTGAGCGGAATGTAGACTTTCCGGTTGAACCAGCGCGCATGCCATGCGCTGTCGGCATGCGGCAGGATACGCCCGCCAGGCGGCAGCCGCGTTATCAACGCCCCGCCGACCTCCGTTGCCTGCAATGTGGACACCAGCGCCCATAGCACCCGATGCAGCGCCGGCAGACGATGCCAGGCCGGATAGAATACGCAGCGGCCCTCACGCTGAAAGTCGGCGTCGCTGTGCAGCGTGTCGCGCGGAAAATAGCGCAGCCAGATGTCGGAGCTTGCGGCGTGCGCGGTCTCGGCCCGCGTCGTCCGATCGCGGTTCTCATCCCACAAGTCCGGCGCCGCCTCCAGTTCGGTGAGGATCGGCGCCACGTCCAGGCCGGCATGGATCAGACGAAAATGCACTACCGCATCCGCCTTGCCGCAATCGCGCCCGCCGCCGTCACGCTGCCGGACGCATACTGCGCATAACCGCCCAGATACACCGTCGCAGGCGCCGCCAGAGACACCCGGATCGGCCCCGCCTCCAGACACGTCGCCGTGCCCATCGAACCGCCGACCAGCACGATCAGCGTCCGTCCGAGCCCCGCCGGCGGCGTCGCCGAAACCTCGCTCACCCAGGACTGCGCCACCGTCATGTTGCCGGCCGAACTCGTGTAGATCACATGCCCGGTCACGTCCCAGTCGCCCGCCGTCAGCGCCAAGGTGCCGACGTTCGTGGGCGTGATCGATGGCAGCGATACCGGCCCGGCGAACGATGCCGCCACATACTCGCCAATGTCGCCCGCCGCCGCGTCTGAGCCGTCCACCACGCCCTTGCGCACCTTGGCCGGCATGTCGGCCAGCCGGTCCGCGATGTCCTGGTTGTGGCGTGACCACGGATCGGAGAACGCGCCGCCGCCCGGACGCATCGGCACCTCGCCGACCGGCGGGCGCAGCCGAGCCGGAGGCGTCAGCGCCATCAGCTCGCGCCCCCGGTAATGTCGGCATCGACCGCATAGAACGTGCTCGCGCGATGGCACGAGACGCGGAACACCCGCTGGCGAAAGCTGCCGAGCCGCGTCGTCACCACCCGCTTGCGCAACTGGCCTACATCGCCCGCGCTCAGCGTGCGCCGCCCGGTCCAGGTCCAGCCGCCGTCGTCGCTCCACTCTAGCAGCACATCGCCGTGTGAGGCCGCCTGGCCCACCTCCATCTCGATCTCCAGCCGCGCGCAGAACGCCCGGCGTGTGCCGGCCCAGAGCGGCGGCAGGGTGAACTGGCGCAATGGCTCGACACCGGCATCCGAGGCACCGTTGGCGGGGAAAAAAATCTGCCCCGAGCGGCTGTCGCCCAGCAGCGTATCGCCCAGCGACTGGGTGGCACACAACGGGCGCCACAGCCCGGTGCCGCTGATCGCGCTGGATCGTTCGTGCCACAGCTTGGTGGCGCAGTCATAGACGAACGTGTGCGCGCCGACCGACAGCGCGTAGCAGGCATGGCCGCGCCAAGTGTAGGCGTAGCCGTTGCCGCCGATCACCCATTGCGGATAGGAGCCGGTGGCGTAGATCAGCTGCTCGATCGCATGCGTGGAGACACGCACCGCCTTGTAGCCTTCGCTGCGATAAACGATGCCATCGACGCCGAGCCACCAGAACGAATGATCGATCTGCGCAATCGTCTTGTTGACCACGCCGCAGGAGATCACCCCGTTGGGATAGCGGCGGAACGGGAAATCCGCGTTCCCGGCGTCGTACCAGATTTCAATGCCGCCCTCGCCGAACATCCACAGCTCGCCGGCGCGGCTGAGGATGCGGCGCAGCACGTTCGGCTGCGCCTCGGTCGAGGCAAAGTCGAGCGCGTCATAGGCGGCAGGATCGAACAGCCCGGTGATGTGCCACCGCTCCGGCACGTCGGCATCGGAGAACGCGAAATACCCATCGAGATAGGCGACGGAGGAGACATTGGGAAAATCGCCGCCGATCTGGTGCAGCGTATCGGCCCCTTCCACCGCGGCGGCATTGTGCCCGCAGGTAAAGGCGTTCGGCGGCACGCAGACCACCGCGGCATTGCTGCCCGAGGCGATGGTGACGACGGCGTAATTTGACACCGGCGCGGGATCGGTCGGCAGGCCGACCAGCCCCAAATCCTCGATGCCGTTGCCGACCGCGCGCGGCGCGAAGCTGAGCCGGTAGAAGTGGTCGCCCGAGACGACATAGATGCGGCCGGGCGTGTCGGCGTTGATGGCGCGGATCGGTCCCGGCCCGACCGTCAGAAGCGTGGCCAGTCCAGGCGCCGGCACAAGTGCGGCCTCGGTGCGTGCATCGGCCGGCTGCTGCTCGGCCATGAGGTTGATCAGCCGTTTGGCTGACAGCGGCTGCGAGGCGTGCTGGTAGGACTCCAGCGGCAGCGGGATGCGCCGCATGCCCTGCGGCGGGGCTGCCGCCTGCTGTGCGCCGCTCATATGTTGTTGGCCACGGCCTTGTGGGCGCCGTCTGCTGCGTCGTTGATGGTCGTCGTCACCACCAGGCCGGCGCCGACGTTGCCGAGCACCGTGTAGTAATCGGACGCGCCCTCGATCGTGACGAGATACTTGCAGACGTTTGTTGTGCCAGCCTGTGTGTTGATGTTGTCGGAACAGGTGAAGGCTACCACCGCGTTGAACTCCAGAGCCGGGCCGGCGATGTTGTTGTTGTCGGCGATCGTGTTGGAATTGCAGACGATGCCGCGGGCACCCGAGGAGGTCAGCGCGCGTCCCGTTGCCTGCGCCAGCCAGTTGCCTTCGACCCGCACGTCGAGCACCTGTCCATCGGTGTCGGCGAACAAGGTGATCTGGTCCGCCCCGCCGTCGATGAAGGCGTCCGCGATCTGCACGTTGCGCACATAGGAGGCGGTGCCCTGGGCGTACACATAGACCGGCTGCACAACGGCGAAATCGATCTGGCAGCCGCCGGTGACCCATACGTCATGCACCGTCCCGCCCGCCGTGGCGTTCAGATAGAATGAGCGGTCGCAGGCGGAGGTGAAGCAGCCGCGGAAGCGGACCCCGGCGACGGCGCCGCCAGCGGTGACGGACGACAGCACGAAGCCCTGCGAGTCGGCGGCCGCGTTGCCGACCAGCTCGCAATCGACGAAATCCATATCGCCGGTGAAGGTGCCGCCGGTCTCATAGAGATAGACGCACGAATTAGCGCCGACGAAGCTGTTGTTCCACACCGAGCAGCGGTTGAACGCGATCAGCTGCGCATGGCTTATCAGGATGCCGGTCGGAAAGTTCTCGATGTAGATGTCTTCCACCAGACTCTGATGGACCGCGTTGATCTGGTGCGTGGTGTCGGTGCTGCGGCCGATCTGCAGGCCGACCGTGGCGTCGCCGCCGTCGCCGATGATGGAGAATGACGCCAGCCGGAAATCGGTAATCGCCTGGATGGCGTCGGCATCGCCGTCCACCAGCATCACGGGCGCGGCGGGAAAGCCCGCTATCGGCTGCAGCCGCGAGCCGCCGAAGATGTTGCCCTCGCCTTCGACCACGAGCTGGCAGTTGGCGGTCGGCGCGACCGTCCAGGTATCGCCCAGATAGTAGGTGCCGCCGCCGAGCCGGATGGTCGGGCGCCCGCCATCGGAGGCCAGCGAGTCATGCACGCAGGCATGCGCGGCGGCCAGCGCGGGCTGGCTGTCGGTCAGGGCGTCGTCGATGATGGCGCCCCACCACTCGGGGTAGACTTGGCGAATGCCGGTGACGGTGCCGGAGCCGGCGAAAATCTGCTGCGGCAAGGCGTCGATTGCGCCGTGAATGGTCACCGTCTTGCCGCTGTCGACCAGCAGCGAGGCGCCGGGCGCGAAGATGATCCGCTGGCCGCGGGCGATGGTCAGGTCGGCACCGAGGCGATAGGTGCCGGGCGGCAGCCGCACGTCGTCGTGGGCGGCGAAGGCGGCGGCGATAGCCGCGCGATCGTCGGTCGAGCCGTTGCCGGTGGCGCCGTACCATGTCGCCGATGCCGGGCCGGAGCCGAAGAACAGCGCGCGCAGACCGGCGGCGATATAGGTGGTGATCGAGGTCGCACGGACGCTGCCGGTGCCGGCGTGGTCGGTGACCAGCGTGCAGTCGTCAGTCACCGCCCCGAGGTCGGGCAGATCAACCGTGCGAACCATGTGGGGCGTTCCTAGTCGGTGGTGATCGGATCGAGCGGCGGGGTGTCGGTGGTGATCACCTCGGCGGTCAGCGCCGGGGTGCCGGACACATGGCGCACATGCAGCGCGCCTTGCGCCAGCATTTCGGACTCCAGCCCGCCGTCCCAGTCGAGGAAGATCGCGAAGCCGCAGCGGCGCGGGAAGTCCACCAGCGTGCCTTGCGGTATCGCCACGTCGAACGAGCCGATTTCGTCGCTGATCGTCCCGGTGCCGGTCCACAGCACCTCAGGCGTGTATGTGCCGACCCCGCCGTAGTCCCAGGCGGTTTGCGGACCATCGCGCCAGACAATCACCCGCAGCGCGGGGCCGCCGATGCCGCCGGTCAGCTCCAGCGCCTGCGCGGCGTGGTGGTCGCTTTCCACGATGGAGACGCGCAGCGCGAGGCTGTCGGTGCCGGCCAGCACCAGATCGCGGCGCGGGACATGCACCGGCGAGCTACGCCGATACGGCAGGATGAAGGTCTGCGAGGTCATCAGGCGCCCTTGATCATGTGCCAGCGATTGGACGCCGAGCGAGTGAACTGCGCATTGGTCAGCGTCGCCAGCGTGGCCGGGGCATCGGCCGCAGCACCGTCGATGGTGCCTCCCGTTGCCGGATAGACGTTCAGCGTATTGGCACCTCGGTTGAACACGCGGATGGTTGGCCCGGCCACGCCAAGCGTCGGCAACCGCACGCCGGTGCCGGCCGCCGTGGTCGTCACCTCGTTGCTGGTCGAGGTCAGCACCAGCGCGTCGGTCGTTGTCGTGCCTGCCGCAGTCAGTCCGCTCGATTGCGTGTCGTATGTGTAGCTTTGCGGGAAAAACGTGCCGAGCAGGTTGTTGACGGTGATCTGTCCGCTGCTGCGCTGCACAGTGATATACGCGCCCATCGAGGCGCCAGCGTCGGAATAGGCATTCAGCACGAAATCCGAGCCGGCATTCGTACCACCCTCCGCGGTGGCATTGGCGCCCCATTGCCAGCGGTCCACGCCGGCTGTCTTGACGCCCTGGAGGCGTGCCTGCGACGCGGCGCCGTTGATCGTCACCAGCGGGCCGGAGGCACCGTTCGAGCCCACGGCCAGCGTGGTGGCACTCATGGATTGCGCGGTGGTCGCGCCAGTGACCACGAGGTTGCCGCTGATCGTCTGGTTGCCGGTGGCCACGGCCGCGGATGCGTCGGAAAAGTCAGCGCCGGTGATCAGTTGTCCGTTGATAAGCTGCTGGCCGATCGAGGACAGGTGCAGCCCGCCGCTGCCGCCATAGGGATAAACCCCGCCATTGGTGTCGCCGAATAGTTCGTAATCCGTCACCCACGGCATGTATAGCGCCGGGATGCCGTGCGCTGTGTAGGTGGTGACGCCATTTGTGGTCGCGGCGTTCGACCACCGAACCTGGGGCGTATAGAGCCCGCCAAACTTGTCGTAGTAGCAATCGATCACCCGCACGCCGAAGTTCGGATAGGTCGAGTTGACCATCCAGAACAGCACATGGCTGCCCTTGATCTCCAGGCCGAACGTGGCGCTGCCGGAGGACGGCACGGCGATGGCCGTGACAGTGCGCGCGACTGAGTTCGCGCCCGCCTTGGCGTCGATCGTGTAGGCGAAATTGCCGGTGCCGCTGTCCCGCTCGATGGTGATGATGTTGCCGGCGTTGTTGCCGATCTGCGCGACCAGGTTGCGCCCGGTGAACAGGCCGGTGACGCTGCCGAAGAAGCCGCGCCATGACCAGTCGAGCATGGTGGTGGGGAACGTGTAGGGGATCGAGCCGCTGGCCGCCGCGAGATTGGCGCGCATGTTCGATTCCAGCGGGTCGAAGCCGTCGCGGATGATGGTTCGCCAGCGGTTCGCATCGATCAGTCCAAGGCCGTTCTTCAGTGCATAGCTTCGTACGTAGCCAGCCGGATATTCATGGTTCTCCTGGCTGAACTGCGTCCCTAGCGCGGTATTCATCGTGCTCGGGGAGTGATTGGTCATCAGCACGATGTCGCAGACCTTCGACCACGCCTTGATCTTGCCGATGACGCTGGCGACCTTGGCAGGGTCCATCGCGGTCTGGTCGTTCATCCCCATTGCGATGAGGATGGCGTCAGCGCCGGTCGAGGTGCCCGCGGTGACGTTCTGCGGATAGGTGAGCCAGGCCGCGCCGTGGTCGGTGTACCAATAGTCGAACCCGCTTGGGATGCCGTCGAGCGTGGTCCAGGTCTGCGAGCCGATGCCGAAATTGACCACGACGATCGGCGCGGAGGCGCCGAACGCAGCGATCAGGCCGGCGCGCAGGAAGTCGGTCAGTCCGTCGCCGGCGGTGGTGGACGAAGTGGCAACCGAGGTGCTGTCGCCGATGATGGCGAAGATCGCCGGGGCGCCTGCCGTGGCGTTGCGCACCCGCGCATTGAAGTTCTTCAGGAACGGCGCGAGCGAACCGACTGGCAGCGTCTTCATGCTGGAAGTTAGCGGGATGACCTGCTTGCGGTAGGCGCCGGTCAGGCGGCCCGGCCCGACGAAGATCACATTGGACACGTAAAGCAGCGTGGGCGCGTAGATGTTGGCGGTAGCGGGGAAGAACAGGAAGCGCCCACCGGCGGCGGCAATGGCGTCGTGCGCCGTCTTGACGATGGCGCTGTCGTCGGTCACGCCATCGTTGGCCGGTCCCCAATCGAGAATGTTTGGGTATTCGGAGAAGCGGACCGCGGCGCTGCGTGCTGCGGTCGTGCCTGCGGCCACCACCGATGCCAGCGATGCGTCGCCGACCGGCCCCTGGATGCCTTGGATACCCTGCGGACCCTGGAGGCCGCGCCAGTCGTCGCCGGACGGATCGGGCGGCACCGAGGGCGGCGGCAGGTAGCCGCTGAAGGTCAGGCTGTCGGGCATCAGACGTGCTCCACGATGACGCTGCGCGCGGTGTAGGCGCCGCCGGTAAGCGCTATGCGGCTCATGTGGCAAACAGGAATTTAGTTGGATCGTAGGGCGTGCCGCTATATGTGCCCAGGTCATCGACCCATATTTCAGCGATTGGTGACGGTCCTATGCTGGCGCCTACCAGCCCGACAGCCGAAACATAAGTCTGATTGGAACTGCCGCGCGTGTTTCCCGCATAGGTTCCCACAACGACACCATCGATGGTCAGCTTCAATGTGCCGGCAACGGCCCGAACAATCTCAAACAATATATGATGCCATACGTTATTGGTGATTGCGTAAGTGAAAGCCGAACCACCGCCCGGCAACACCACCGAGCCGTTGCCGGATGAAACGCCTGCGGGTTTCAATGCGATCCCATTGTCGGTGAGCCCGGTGTCGTAAAACTTGACAAATGCGTTCGTGGAGCTGGAGCTATTCACGTTCAGCCAAAAGTCGGCATAGAACGGTGGTCCCACGTTGCTGCCAAGCGCTCGAACTGCATTGGATGCTGACCCGCCGGCGCCGAGCATGGCCGACTTTGTGCCGCCATGCGCTACGGTGCTCGAAATCGGCGTGTTGGTGATGCTGGTCCACGGCGCGGAAATTGGTGAAGCGTAACTCTCAAAATTATCGCTCCATATCAGCGTGCCCATTAGACGCTGAATCCATGATTAATCGCCGCCACTGCCCAATGCGTCCCGTCAACGCAGATCAGTTGCAGCAGATCGCGCGCGTTCGCTGTCGCTGTCGCCGTGTAGCTGGTGATTTCCAGGCCAAACGCAAACGTGGTTCCGAGCGTCACGACATGGGCGGTGGCGCCCTGTTTCAGCTCCATGCGCAGGCGCTGGCCAAGGTAGCCGGGGGAGCACTGCAGCGTAGTGTCCACGGTGCCCATGTTCACGAGGCAGGACTGAATGCCGGCCGGGTTGATCGTGCCGGTCGCGGTCGCGGCAATGGTGCCCTGTGTATCGGCGCTGATCGTGCCGGAGTTGATCGCCAACCCGTTGCCGAGCGCGGTGACCGTGCCACCGTTCCAATCGGCTAGCAACGTGCCCGCGCTGGTGATCGTCCCGGCGTGCAAGCCAGCACCGGAGATAACGGACGTAACCGAGCCAGTACCGGGCGCACTCGCCGATAACGTGCCGCCGGATGACAGCGTGATGTTGGACCCAATGGCGATCGCCGATGGCACAGCGGCGCCCGTGCCGGGATTGCCGAACAGCGAGGCCGCGGCGATGGTGCCCAGCGATACGGTGCCGGTCGTGGCGATCGTGCCGCCGGCAAGTCCCGCGCCGGCCACCACGGACGTTACAGAGCCGCCCGAGCCGGTTGCCGATAGAGTGCCCCCGGCCAGCGATACGCCGGTACCCAGCGCGGCCACAGTGCCGCCGTTCCAGTCCGCAAGTAACGTCCCGGCGCTGGTGATCGTCCCGGCATGAAGTCCGGCCCCCGCGACAACCGATGTTACGCCATCGGGCGCCGAGGTCAGCGTGCCGGCAGATAGCGTGACGCCCGAACCGATCGTCGTGACGGTGCCGGCGTTCCACACGTTCGTGTTCGTATCGGTGGCAACCAGCGTGCCGCTGCTGTTGGTCAGGTTGGCACCTAGCGCGGTGATTGTGCCGGCTGACCACTCCTGCGCTGTGAGGAACCCGGTCGCGTCCAGCGTGCCCGTGGCGAGGCTCAGATGCGTGCCCAGGGCAGCGACGGTGCCGACGTTCCATACGGTCGTGCCATCGGCACCCGCCGCTCCAGTGGCACCCGTGGCCCCGGTATCGCCCTTGTCTCCCTTGGCGCCGGTCGCGCCCGTAGGGCCAGGAACGGTGCTGGCAGCACCCGTAGGCCCAGCCGGACCAGTCGGCCCGCCGTAGCCGGCGTAGCGCAGCAACTCCGGTGCCGGTCCCGGCGCTTCAGGAACGCCATACCCCGCATACCGCGCCATCAGTAATACACCGCTCGCACGGTCTCGCCGGAACTCGGCAGCGCGATGATCTGCGCCAGCGTGCGCAGCGCCTGCGCGTCGTCGCGCGGGTTCGCCGGCTTGTCGAACAGCGGTGCCAGCTGGTTCGCCGCCAGCACTTCCATCGGACCCTCGGCCGCGGCCGGTATGTCGAACACGGACCATCGCGCGAGCCCGCGCGCCGCTAGATCGTCATGCACCGACTGCACCGCCTCGGTGGCGAGATCGGGCGAACTGAGCACCAGCGCCATGCGCCGCACGCGGCCCTCCAGCATGCCCACCATCGCCGGGTCGGCCGCCTTGCCGAAGCTGGTGGCCATGAACAGCGCGGCCAGCTTGGTGTATTCCTCCGAGACGGCGCTGGGGATGCCGGTGTCCGGCCACCAGACCAGCGCCTGGCTCGCCAGCGACGCCTGCACGGCGGCCACCTTGTCGAGCGCCAGCGCCTGATCGGCGGGGGCCGGCGTCTCGTCCGCGGCGATCACGCCCAACTCCACCAGCGCGCGCGTGGCGATGGTGGCGGGCGCGATCTGCGCCGTCAGCGCCGGGCGGTCGGCCACGGGGATGATGGCCACGCCGAGCCGGCGCAGCGCGCGTTCGCCCAATGTGGCAATGGTGACGGTCATGTGCGGTATCCGCGGCGCGCGTATGCCGCCTGCAGAAGCTGGTTCATCTGTTGCGGAGCGTCGCCCATCATCCCTTTGGCCGTGTAGTAATCATTCGGCAGTTCCAGCGCCGTCGATCCGTAGTTGTCACGCACCGCTGGGATCAACCCGGTGTAGGTGCCTGGCGGGTTGTGCATCGGAATGGTGCCTGCTTGCCCGAAGCTGTAGCCGGACGGGTCCGCCATATCCGGCGTGCGCTGCCATGTGTCAGCCATGCGTGGGTTGCCCGTGTCCTGGCCCGGCAGCATCAGCCGCACATCCGGCTCACGCTGCTGGAAATAGCGTTGCAGCCCCTGCGGTCCCTGCATCTGGAGATTGGTCGGCCCCGGCGTGAACGTGTCCGGCTGACCGTCGCCACCGCCCCAGGTGCCGCCCATGAAGCCCTCGCGCCCGTGATACTGCGACTGATCGCTGAACGTCGGATGATTCGGCTTCTTGAAGGTGTCCGGCAGGTGGCCGTTCGGTGCGGTTGCCGCGCCAGACTTCCAAGCCCCGCGCAGATCGTAGTCGTAGGTATCACGCGCCCGGTTGTTGGCCTGCGCCCATTGCTGGAACTGCTGCTCCTCGGCCGGCGACAGCTGCGTATTGTAGCGGTCGGTAAAGTCGTTCTGATCGACCCCGCCACCAGGTATGAGCTGATTGAGCGTCGGCACGATGGGATACCGCTGATAGGGATTAGCCCCCGGTTCCACTGGCGAGAGCGCCAACTGGTTCCAGGGGCTATCAGCCATCAGTCCTTCCCCGCCCGGTCCAGCACCGTCTTGCGGGCAGCCTCGATGGACGCGGCCTCGGCCTCTGCGTTGGCCTCGACCTGCGCCGCCATGCGCGCGTACGCCTGATCGCGCGCCATCGTGTTCTCCTCGATGGAACGGAACAGCAAGCCGCGCGTGGCCAGCTCGGCGATCTCCTCGTCAGTCTTCGGCGGCACGGCCTCCGCCTTGGGCTGCACGACCGGACGCTGCGGCTGCGGTGTTGGTTGCCTGGTGTCGCTCATCATGCATCTCCAACCGCTGTAGTGAAGATCGTATATACACCTGCGTCTACAGGCTTGGTTGTGTCTACAGTGGCGTCTGTGCCGAAGCGCAGCTTTTCACAACCCCGGATTTCCATGACCCCGACGCCATGCTGCCAGCCATAGTCCCGTACGTTGGTAATGGCTTTTGTCCTTTGAGCCCACGCAAGGCCAACCGATTGAGCACCACACAGGTAGCTGCGGGCGCAATCGAGCGTCGCATGAGCATTGGCAGTACCAGCGGTAAGCACAGGAAGCTCAGGTATTTCTCTCACAATGCAGCCGTCCCATAAAAGGTCGCCGGAGGTGAATAGCGGATTGTCAGCGCCGCGGTTCCACGCATATTCCTGCGCTGCGATGATCGTGGCGTCCTTCCTGAAGTCACGGAACACGAGCGACGGCATAAAGCAGACGAACCACTCCTCGTCGTTGTTCACCTTGATTGGCCGGATGTGCGGCGATGCGGTGCGTGCGCGACGCTTGGCCAGGCTGAGCGTGGCCGCGGTCATCAGATCGGCCGTGTTGTCCAGCGTGGCAATGGACGTGGAAAAGTCGCTCGAGACGCTGTTGGCCACGGCGGCACCGAACAGCACGCGATCGAGGTTGTTGGTGAGCCAGGTGTCCATCTGCGCATTGGACGCCGCGGCGAACGTCGCCGACGTGCTGCCGTCGATGGTGATCGAGCCGAGCGCGCCGATGATGTCGGTGCGCAGCTTCTCCAGCGCCCAGTTCATCAGTGCATCGCGGCCTGCCTGCAGAATGTCGATGACGCTTTTCTGCTCGTCCCAGTCGGTCACTGACACCGCATGACGCAGCGGCGCGACGGTGACCTTCAGCGAGCGGGCGTCGAGCGCTTCTTCGTGGCCTTCCAGTGTGCCGGTGGTGACGCCGGCGCCGGTGAGGCGGCGAACAGTGGGGAAGACGACGCTGTCGCCTGGCTTCCTCGTCAGATCGTCCTTCAGCTGGATCATCGAGCTGGCCGACGTGCCGAAGTAGCGGGCGAACTGGTTGCTCCTAATGTACTCCTCGAAGAAGTCGGAACTCCATTGAGTCGGGGTGAGACCGCTGCGTGCTGCGGTCGTCACCATATCCAAGGTGGCGGTCATGTTTGGTGGTTCCCGTGTCGGGGTTGATGGGGATCGGATTGGGTCGGCAACGCCCGATCACCCCGGCGACGGGTTCCCGCAGTTGGTGGTGGCCTGCGGTGGCCACAGCGCCCGTTAGCAGCCCGGCGACGGCTCACGCACGGCACGAAACGCCCGAATCAAGCCCGGCGACGGCTATGCTCGCGAGCCGCTATCTGCGGCGGTCGGCGAGAATCTGGTCCAAGGGCCGCTCACCGCTCCATTGCGGCGCGGACCGTGGTGCGACGCTGCGCGCGGTGGCGAGCGAGCGCGGCTGTCCGGCGGCCGGCGATACTGGCGGCTGCTGCTGCACCGGCAGCGCGGCGCGGAGTTCCGCCTCCAGCTCGGCACGCACCTTGGCGCGGTAGGCGTCGGGATCGGACACCTCGTTCATCAGCCGCATCCTTTCCACTTCCCTCTGCATCCAACCATAGGGATTGGGCTGCGAATACAGCTTGCCATAGAGCGACGGATCAGCCTCGGCTGCGCGCTTGAACTCGCTCACATACTCATTGACCTTCTCGGGGCCGATCTTCTCGCGCAGGAACATCTCGGAAGTGTTCAGCTGCATATTGAGCGCCCTTGCCTCATTGCGTTGCTCCAAAGCCACCAGATAGCCTTGTAGGTCGGTGTTTGGGTCCGGCATTGGCCGCTGCTGATATTGCGGTTGCTGCGCGGGCGCAGGCTGCGGCCGCCGCGCCTCCTCCATCTGCCGGCGCAGCTCGGCCAGCTCGCCCTCGGCACGTGCCGCCTTCTCTTTCCAGTCCTGCCGGCGCTTGCGTTCGGCCTCATAGGCAGAGCGCGGAATGATCGGCTCGCCCTCGCGCGGCTCCGGCGGGTCGGTGTCGTCCTCCGCTGTCGCAGGCGCGGGCGTTACCGCAGGCGCTGGCGCTTCCGGTGCCGCAGCAGCGGAATCGGCCGCGGGCTCCGACGCTGGCGTCTCGGCAGCCTCGGGGGCGCCTCCCTTCAGGAAGGCGTCGATCTGTTCGTTCGCAGCCATGTGGTGTCCCTTATCCGGCCGATACCGTCACGATGCCCTTGTTCGACCAAAGGCGGCCGGCGACAGTCGGGTCAACGGTGCCGAGATTGGCGATGGTGACCGAGGCGTTGCTGAGCACAGCGGCCCCGGTCGCGGTCAATGTCGTTGCAGCAACGGCGCCCGCAGTCACGCTGCCCATTGTCGTCGTGGTGGCGGCGACCGCTGTTGCGTCCAGCGCATCGAGCGCGGCGGCGCGGGCGATCTCCTGCGCGGTGGCGAACGGGGCGAGACTACGTGCCATTGGACGGCTCCTGCGGCTGGTTCATCTGGTGGTGCATCATGTGCGTGGATGCAATTGTATTTACCGCCTTGTGCGGTTCGTGCCCGGCCTGCATGGCGGCGTGTGCGGCCTTGGCATTGGTCAGTGCGTTCTGCGCGTGCTTGCCCTGCAGGTCCGCCATCTGATGGGCCGCCATCATCTCTGGTGACATCTCGGGCGCGTCCATCTGTGACGGCACATCGGGCGCAACGTGAGGCTGCCCATACGGCGGGGCGGAGAACTGCGCATGCACGTCATGCACCCCGCGCACCGCGTTGACCTGCCGTTCCTTGGCCAGCGCTGCGGCAGCCGCCGCCTCGCCTTGCAGCTTCTGCACCTGCGCCGTGGCGTGCGCGGCCATCAGCGGCGCCTGCTGCGCCTGCTGCTGCTGCTGTTGCTCCTGGTGTGCCTTCATGCGCGCCAGCAAGTCGCCCTTGTCCTTCAGGCTCGACGCCGCAATCAGCACGTCACCAGGGATCAGGCCCGGCTGCATCGAGGCGAGCTGCACCAGCGTCTGGAACGTCTCGGCCTGCATCGCCGGCAGGTCGGTGCCTTCCTCGACGGATATATCAACATCGAGGTCGGTGATGTCGTTCTCGACGCGCACGATCTGCTGTAGCCGCGGATCACCGGGCACCAGCTGCATGCGCTGCATCACCATCGCGCGCTGCGCGTCCGGCATCTGCGCCAGCTCGTCCATCAGACGCACCGGCGTGTTGATGCCGACCCAGCGTGTCTCATCGAGGCTGTCGGTGACACGTACCCAACGGCCGGCAGTCCAGAATTCCCTCGCCGCCATCCAGGCGACCTCGTAGACGCGCCGTGACCACCAGCGCAGGCTGTCGGCCAGCGGCTCGTTCGACACCGCCCCGCCCGCCTGCTGCGCGAGGATCGCGCGTCCCGACAGCTCGCGTTGGTCGGTGCCGCTCATCGCCGCATTGGGACCGGACAGCTGCATTTCCTGCGTCGCATGCTGCAGCAGCTGGAACTGGCCTGCGGCGAGTTCGCCACCGGGGCTGATCTCGAACTTCATGCCGGGCATAATCTCGATGTAACCGTCCGGCCTCGCGACCTCGCGCCGTGCCTTGTCGACATCGGACACGGCGCCCTGCTCGGCAATCACCTGATGCACGGACAGCAAATGCAACGCCTTGGAGCGTCGTTTGTTTATTTCATCCTGCATGCTTATCAAATTTCTGACCATGCCGTAACGCGCATTCTCGCGGTCGATGTAGGCCGACTGCAGGATCAGCGAGCACGCGCTCCGGCCGCGGCGGTCCTTGAATTTGGATCGCGTTGGTTCCTCGACAAAGCCCTGTTTGGTGTACGTTGCCGTCCACCACTGGCCGCCATCCGACCAGTGGCATTGCACAACGCGCGTGCGCTGGCGGCGATTGTCCGTCCAGATCACGCTGTCCGGCCGGTCATTGTAAGTGCCGTAGGTGGTGGTGCTGAAGGTGTTCTCGATCACGTCTGGATCGGCGTCGGGATACATCTCCTCCAGCTGGTCGCGGTCCATCCAGATCACGACGCCGAGATAGCGTGCATCGGAGAAGTCGGCGCTCATGCTGTGCGGATCGTGCCAGATGCGCGACCAGGGAACGTGCGTCAGCGTGACATCTGCGCCGCCCTTGCCATCGTCGGCCAGGCCGATCTCAATGCCGCCGTAGCCTTCGACCAGCATCTCCTCGTACACGGATGAGCGGGTGATGCTGAACGAGTTGTCGTCAGCGATGAAACGCAATGCCTGCGTGGCGGCGTCGGCGCGTTCCTCTTCCTGCGGTGTTCTCGGAAATGCCTTCGGGTCGGTGCGCGCCTTGCGTTCGAGGCCGCAGAGCAGCGACACCTTCTCGCGTATCTTGTTGATGGTGATGTCAGGCTGGCCGCGCTTGCGCAGTGCCTCGCGTTCTTCCTTGGTCCACTGCACGCCGTTCAAGTAGTCGCGGTCGTTTTCGGACAGCGCGCGGGAGCCGTAGCTTGCGCGCTCGGCTTCCTCGAACCAGTCGATGAGGCGCGTGAGCAGATCGCCGCTGTTCTCCGGCTGGTCGCGCGCGTTATCCTGCGCGGCCGGGGTGAGCGAACGCTGTGGCGATTGCGCGATGATGGTGAGGGCTTGGGACATGATGGATGAGTTCAGATGCCAAAAGTGCGGTGACACGTTTCGGAGCAGCCGCAGCAACGAAGCGGCTTATGCCGAGGCAGAGCGCATCTATCCTGGCCACCCGATCGAACGGGATGGCAGCGGGTTTCTATGCGATGTCTGTTATCAGTCGTATCTGCGCTGGCTCAGGCGGTTCGATCCTGACGCCTGGAGACGCGCGACGGCACACTGAGATGGTCCGGGAAAGGCCCTGCGCTGTGTGTGCGCAGGGTTAGGTTGGTAGGGGGAGGAAACAGCCGATCCTTGCCCGGAGGCGTTCGGCAAAGACGCAAGACCACGCGGCGACCAGAGGTTCGCGGCGTGCCGGTTGGGGAGGTGGTGCTAGGAGACGTTGCCCGGAATATGCTGGCCGCACACTCGCCGCGTGGTCTTGCGTCTTTGCCGCTTCAATGAGGTCCGAGCAACGTCAGCCGTCATTTAGCCGCACCCTTGGCTGTGCGGCAACTGCGGCGTCCATCGCGCCGCGGAACCACGTCGCGAGCAACTCACGCCAGCAATCGGCGCGATCAGGTGGCGACACCTGTGCTGGATACTGCTGCACGAACGCCTCGGCCCATCGCTCGGGATCGGCGCCGACCGCGCGCTGGAACTGCGCGCCGCTCATCGTGGTGTAGTCGGGCGTCTCGTCAGTCATCGCGCTTCACCATTCCCGCCATGAGCGAACGGCGGGCATAGTCCAGAAAGAACTCAGTAGACCATTCAGTCGTGGCAGCGGACAATTCCGCGCGCTGTCTGTCGATCGTTTCCTTGTTGTCCAAATACCACTGACGCTCGCGCTCGCGCTCCTCGCGCAGATCCTGCCGCCGCAGATCACGCGGGCTTGGCGGAATGTGCCGCTTAGCCTCGATGATCCGGCGCATGGCACGGCGGTATTGCTTCAGCGCAGCGGCATATTCCCGTTGTGCGTCAGCTTCGCTCACGCCACCCTCCAGTCGTCCGCCGTGCCGCGCGTCGCCGCCTCGAACGCGCGCTGCCAGCTGTCAACGGGTTTCACCGGCACCAGATCACGCACGAACGGCCGCGACATGCAGGCATAGCGGGCACTGTCAGGCGCGTGGTCCTCCATGTCGCTGTCCACATCCTCCGGTCGCGCGTCGTCATGCTGCAATGCCGGCAGAGTGCGGATCAAGTCACGCGAGGTGCTGAACAGCAGCAGCATCGGCCGCCCGTCAGCGTCACCATCGAGCCGCGCCCGCACCTGGTCCCAACCGCCCATCGCGCCGCGCGCCGGCACCCGCTTGTTGTCGGCCGGACGGAAGATCACACCCTGCCCGATCATGCGCTGCGCAATGCTTGGCCCGCCATCCTCGGCGAACATCGCCGGATCGGCCACGCCGATCATGGGCTGCGGATCGTCGCGCTCACGGTCACGGATGCCTTGCGCGATGGCCTCGGCGGTCATGCGCAGGCCCACGTTCGGCTCGCCCGGCTTCATGCCATACCACTCGCGATAGTTGACCAGCGCACCGCGGGCGATGTCATGCAGCGATCCGTCCGATACCGCCCACCAATGGCAGGCGAAGGGTCGGGCGCTGCCCCAATCGAAGCTGCGGAACCGCGGCCAGTGCTCAGGCAGCGCGCGCGGCGTGATGACGTGGCGGTCGGTGCTGAACTCGGGGAAGAACGCACCGGAGACAACGGACCAGTCGCCCTCCAGCCACGCACGCACCAGCTCAGGTGAGCCGGACGCCTTGAGGCGCTGCACGTAGTCGGGGCCGAGATAGGCGTTGTCGGCGACACGCGACGGAATGTAGATGCGTTCGAGGCCGGTCGGGTCACGGATGATCTTCCAGCCGAGCGGCGCCGGGTCGATATAGCGCGCGCGCAGCCATTGATGCCCTGGTCCGCCAGGATTGCCGGTCAGCCGCATGCCCACCGGCACACCTGCACCACTGCGCAGCGTCGCCTGCAGCTTCAGGATCGGCGTGGGCGAAGGGAATGTGCCCGCCTCCTCGATGTAGATACGCGTGTAGCTGTGCCCCTGGTATTGGTCGGCGTCGGCGTCGCGCTCCAGGTAGGCGAACGTGAGGCGCGCGCCGTTCGGCATGGTGACGCGCAGCGGGTTCAAGGTGAACTGGCCTCCCACCTGCGAGTAGATGACGCGGCCACGCTCGAACAGTTCCAGCAGCTCGGTGCGCGTGCGCCGTACCATCAGGCCGATGGCGTTGGCGCCGTAGCGTTGCGCGTGGCTGCCCCATTCGCCAAGCACCGCATCGCTCTTGCCGCCACCGCGTGCGCCGCCGAAGAACACCTCGTAGACTGGGCAGTCGAGGAAGGAGCTTTGCGGGCCAGGCAGCGGCGCCCAGGCCGAGGCTACCTCTCGTCGTCGCTCTGGTCGTGCTCGATCTGCTGCGGGTCGGGTGCGTGCTGCCTTAGCCATTCATGCGTGCTGTCGATCGGTGTCGGGACGAAGATGGCGAACGGCTGCGCGCCTTCCTGCTGCACAACGTCGGTGCCCTTCCAGCCCATGCGCGCCTTGGTCCACCAGATCTGCGCCGCCACGTTGTCGTTCTTCGTGGCGTTGCGGTAGAGCGATTCGACCACGCGGGCGTCGGCCTCGGTGGCGCCGATGTCGAGCTCGCGGCGGTAGTGCGCGCGGAGCGTCTTGCCGTCGAGCTGGAGGACGCGGCCGATGCGCTCCTGGGTGATGCCGTAGCCGGTCATCGTCAGCACGGTGCGCGCGGTCTGCTCGTCACGGACGTATTTGGGGAAACGAGACAATGCCTTGACTTCCTTGGCGTCAGGATGGCGATCCGCGCCTATCTGGGCGCTTTCGGTTCGTCACTCCGACGACTGCCGATGGCGGAACTTGTCGGAAAATGCCTCTAACTCTGCGTTAATGCCGCTTCCGTCCGATAAGTGGCGTTTCCGGTCGTGACGGCGCCAAACGGCACTCCCTCGGCGTTGGTTGCGGTCTGGCCGGTGAAGGCTTGCCACCTGAGCACTGCGACATCGCAGTATTGCGGGCTGATCTCGATGGCGTGGCAGGCGCGGCCGGTCATCTCGGCGGCGATGATGGTAGTGCCGGAGCCGACGAACGGATCGTAGACCGCCTGGCCGGGAGAGGAGTTGTTCTCGATCGGGCGCTTCATGCACTCGACCGGCTTCTGCGTGCTGTGGCCGGTCCGGTGATCTTCCGCCTTCAATGTACCGCCTTGGAACGTGCCATTGGCGATCTGCCAGACTGTTCCTTCCTTGCGGCTGCCTGACCAATGACCCACGCCTTTGACAGCGTACCAGCACGGCTCGTGCTGCGGATGATAGTGGCCGCGGGAGATAGCATAGTGCGGTTTGCTCCAGATAATCTGCGCGCGAATTTCATAACCGCAGGCAATCAGGCTTTCCGCAACTGTGTGCCCCAACGTTCCGCTATGCCACACGTAAGCCACTTCCCCAGGAAACAGCACCCACGCCTCTGACCAGTCTGCGCGCCCGTCATTTTCGAACTTGCCAAGCGAACGCTTCACAGTATCCAAGCTCTTGCGCCAGCTTGCATCGTAATCCACCCCATAAGGCGGATCAGTGACCATCAGATGCGGCCTCACGCCGCCCAGCGCGAGCGACACGTCGACCTCGCTCGTGGCGTCGCCGCAGACCAGCCGGTGCCGCCCCAGCAGCCACACATCGCCCGCCCGCGTGATCGGCTCGGGCGGCGGCTCGGGCACCGCGTCGGGATCGGTGAGGCCGTCCGTGCGGTCGGCGAACAGCGACGCCAGTTCGTCCTCACCGAAGCCGGTCAGCGCCAGATCGAACGCATCGGTGCGCAGCGCCTCGAGCTCGGTGCGCAGCAGCCCGTCGTCCCAGCCGCTGTTCAGGGCCAGCTTGTTGTCGGCGAGGCGCAGCGCGCGCTTCTGGGCGTCGGACAGGCCCTCGATGACGATGGCGGGCACTTCGGCCATGCCGAGCTGCTGGGCGGCGGCTAGGCGGCCGTGACCGGCGATCAGCATGTCCGCTTCGTCCACGATCAGCGGGTTGGTCCAGCCCCATTCGCGCACGGATGCAGCAATTTGTGCTACCTGAGCGGCCGAATGGGTGCGTGCGTTAGAAGGATATTCTCTGATTTGACCTATCGGGAGTAATTTGTTTTCTGGGAACATTGCGCTTATGGTGGGTAATAATGTTACTCGGCGTTGCGTGGCGCGAGTGAGGTGAGCGGCACGCTGACCTCCCGCATCTGTCCGAACAGCAGCAGGCCGACGGTGGCGGTGAGGCGGTTGACCGATAGCACCACCCCCTCATGCCCCTTCAGGCTACCGTTTGCGAGCGCACAGGGCGTTCCTGGCGGCCATTGAGAGGGGGGGTCGGTAGGGGGATATAGGCGGGATGCCGCACTGGCCTCCAGCGTGCTTACAATCCCGTCTCGCAGTATATACGGATTTCCGGCGCTCATCAGCAGCCTGCGAACGCCGAGGGTGTGGGCGATGGGCGACCAGTGCGGCGATCGTATGCACACGAACAAGTAGCTCGTGAAAAGTGGCGCCTCGACCTGGCGGGTGAGTGTGCGCAGCACGGGATCGCGTCGGGTGACGGTGTGCAGCGGGAGGTAGACTTCGTAGCCCTGATTGCGGAGCTGGTCGCGCGCCCATCGCTCGGCCTGCGGATGCGTCTGGCAGACGGCCCAGCCAGTACGGCTACCGCACCGGATGCGGTCGGGGTCCGGTTGCGCGTGTCGGTTCATATGCACGCGAACGATCTGGGTGTCAACCGTTGCGAGGGCGGCGCTCATGTCAGCGTCTCGGCGGCACGGGCGCGGATGCGGTCGGCCACGCCGTTCGCCACGGCCACACGGTTTTCCTCGGGAGCAGACGCCAAGGCGGCAATGATCGCCTCGATCAGCACCTCGATGATCACGGCGTGCTGCTCATGGCGCATGGCGGCATCGATCCGGCGGGCGAACCGACTGGCAGCGCGTCCATGCGGATCGCACAGGGCCAGCGCCTCATCGAGCATCGGGACCGCGCCACTCACTGGCGCGTCTCCAGGCTGTCGGAGACGGCGGCGGCGATGGTGGCCCAGGCACCGAGGGCGAGCTGCGCGCGGTCGAGCTGGCCGGGCACGGCGCAGAGCTCGTCGATGATGGCGCGGGTGAGCGTGACCAGCGCATCGGACGGCTCGGGGTCGCCAGGTGACGGGACGGCATGCGTCAGGTGCAGGGTCATGCGGTGCAACCTGTGGTTATACCGATCAGCGCCCCAGCCGTGCCCCGACTTTGTGCCCCAGGTTCCCCACGATCCTCCGCGTAGCCGGAGAAGATGGGGCACGCTTTGGACGTGCCCCAACTTCCTCCGTAGGAGGATCGGAAAACATGTTGGGGCGCCCCATGTTCCGCCCCATCTTTCGCCCCAAGTCTATTATCCGTCATCCTCGCCATCCTGCCACTTATAGTTGAGTGGATGTCCGTCCTTCGAGCGCAGCCCAGCCCGCCAATCGCGCTTACCGGACCGCCACCACTTGCCGCGGATGATCTGGCCGGAGTTCATCAGGCTGCGCAGCACGCGCCGCTGCACCGCAGCAGTGGCGATGCCGGCCGCCTCCAGCACGCGGCTCAGCGAGCGATCGGTGTTGCCGAGCTGCGGCGAATAGGGTCCGCCATCTGTGCCCCGCTCGACGGCGGCGATGATGGTCGCGGTCTGCTCACCGTTGATGCGGGCGGTCGGTGGCTGCCACGGCTCGCACCGCACCACCTCCTCACCACCCACCGCCACGGCATGCCGCTGGAACCATTCGCTCTCCTCGGGGGCCGAATAGTTCAGCTTTGAGGCCACTGAGCCGAGCCGGAAGTAATAGCCGCGGCGGTCCAGCTCGATGCCCATGTCCTCCGCCTGGGCAACGGTCATCTTCTTGACCGCCAGCTCGAAGCGAACGGCGTTCACGATGTCCGTGCCGCCGCGGACGTTGTTCTGATCGCTGCTGTCATCGTCGCCGCCCGCCTTGTTGTCGTGGTGCATGGGCACCACGGCCGCATTGAAGCGCTGGGCAAGGCCGTTACGCATGAGCACCATGACACGCCGCATCATAATGTTGTCGGCCTCGGGCACCGCATTTACCGCCACGAGCGGATCGAGGAAGATCGCATCCGGCTCGATACGCCCGCAGGCGAGCCCGAACGTTTCCCAGCAGTCGGTCACGCCCACGGCGCCGTTATCGTCCAGGGCAAACATGGTCGCATCGCTGCGCGGCCCCATGCAGACCCGATGCAGCCATCCCACGAGGTCAACCGGAGAGGCACCGAAGTAGGCCAGCGCGGCACTGATCCGCCGGCGCTGTTCGTCGGCGTTGTCCTCGAAGTTGGTAAGGACCACGCGGGCACGCTGCACCGGCTCAAGCCGCCCGAATGCCCGGCCGAGGGCAAGGGCGATGGCCCATGCGATGGCGAGCTGCGACTTGCCGCCGCCGCCTGGTCCGTGTGGCAGGGTGAGCTGGCCGCGCATGAGATAGGGCGGCGCGAGCCACGGCCGGCGCGGGAGGTGGTCTGGCTCCCACGCGGCATCGCTGATCGAGAAGAACTCGGCAATTCGCTTGTGTTCAGCGACCCGTTTGGCGATTTCCTCGGCCTGTTCGGCGACACGCTCGTTCCAGCATTCACGCAGGATCGGGATATGACGGGGATTGAGACCATCCTCGAAGCGGGCGAGCAGGATCGCATCTTCCAGCGATAGCTGGTGCTGCTGGAACAGCCGCACGCATGCCATGACACGCTTGCGGTGGTTGGTCGTCGGCTCCAGCCAGAACCGACCGTGGATGATGGCGCGCAAGGGGTCGGAGAGGCCGTCCCAAAATCCGGTAAGGTGGTCGGGGAACATGCCATTGCTGCCATCCATGTCATCGGCATCCCCCGATGAGGTCGGCGAGCTGTTCCATTGCTCGGGCCGTTGCCGTGATCTCTTGCCGGAAATCCTGATGCGCGCTGGTACGGACTTCATCGTGCCACGCTGCCAGCATCCGCTGACGTGCCGCCTCGAAGCGACTGACGCATGGTGCCCCCTTGTCGTCGGGGGGCGGTTGTGGCAGATAAGGCGCGTTCATAGGCTTCTGCCGCCGGGCCGCCCCCGGCTTGCACTATCCGCCTCGGTCTCCCAACCGGGGCGGTTTGCATTTTGCGGCCGAAAGCATGAGTCGTCCATACGTTCCCCCGCTATTGGTTGTCGTCGATCCGGCGCGTATAGTGCCGTGGCGCGCGCGGCCTCATTGAAGATCGTCAATCGCTGCGACCCGGTAGCCAGCTGGCGCCTCATCCGCGCGCGCCTCTAGCGTGTAGCCACCAGCCTCCACGTCGCGCTTGCCGGTGAGGATCAGGCGGAACCCGAACACATCCGTGAGTTCCCCCACCAGGCTGCCATCGGCACAGCGGTCGATGCGTCCGGTCCATGCCACGCCATCGTCGCTCATCGCGTCACCCGCCCCACGGCGGCGTCAGCGCCGGCACGGCCGCCCAGCGGCGCATCCGCCCGCTCGATCGCATCGCGCAGCCGGCCACGGTCACGCCCCGTCACCGTGCGGCGCTCCAGCTGGTCGATCACCACGTCGATCGGCCGCTGCACCTCGTCGGCCGGCGGGCCGCCCTCGATCGCGATGGAGCGCAGGTTCATTGGACGGCTCCCCGTAGCGGTACGCAGGCTTCTCTCAGGGCCTTTTCGCAATCTTCAAGACTGCGGATCAGCATCACGTCGGCGCCGCAGTAGATGAGCTTCTTGTGCATGGCCTTCTGCGCCTCTGACATCACGCCGCGGGCGCTCTTTAGCTCCAGGAAGATGCAACGGCCCCGAAAGCAGATTCCAATATCGGGAATCCCGCTGACGACACCTAAGCCTTTCATGCGCGCCGCCTCACGCGGGCTGCGCTTGCCGCCGTTCGGGATCGCCCACGCCATTGCATCATGCGGCAGCGCCCAGCGCAGGAAGGTGATCACCGCATGCTGCAGGTCGTCCTCATCGTGGCGCCGCCGCGCGATCTGCCGGCCGATCACCGACGACGTGACCACACCGCCGATCATGCCGTGTAAGCCGACTGGCCGCCACAGTCGGGGCACACTGCATCGTAGCCGGAGCCTCGGGTGGCAAAGCCAGTATCGCCGCATGTGCTGCAGTGCCGCTCGCCCCATCCAAGTAGCGGCGCGTCATCGTTTATCCGATGCACAGCCTGCTCAGCATAACCAGCGTTAAGCTCGATCAGCTCAGCGTTGCGTCGCAGCCGATGAGCAACAAGTCCTGTCGTGCCAACACCAGAGAACGGGTCGAGCACGGTATCACCAACACGGGAACCAGCGAGAATACAACGCCGCGCCACTTCTGGCGGCATTGTCGCGAAGTGGATACCAGCTCCTCCAGCCTGGGTCGGGATCGTCCAGATATTCCGCCCGTTCCGGGTGGAACCATCCGCCAACCGTTCTGTCAAAGCCTCTGCGTCGAAGAAGTAACTTCCTGACTTCGACAGCAGAAATACCATTTCATAGGATGATGTCGGCCGGTCGCGAACACGCTCCACCATAGGATTCGGCTTCGCCCAGACAATCGGCGACCGAAGCCACCAGCCATCATCACGCAAGGCAAATGCAAGCATCCACGGAATGCCGATCAGGTCTTTGTCCTTCAGACCTGGGAGTCTTTTCCCGCGATTGGCGCGAGCGAAGGTCTCTGTACCATCGCGGCTGCCCCCCCTGTGGACGCTGTTGGTGGGAACACCGCCCCCAAGGTGGCTACGGAAGTTATGATAGCTATCGCCGATATTAAGCCAGAGTGTGCCATCATCGCGCAGTATGCGCCTCACCTCGCGGAAAACCGCCACCATACCGGCAACATAATCGGCGGGCGTTTCCTCAAGTCCCGCCTGTCGTCCATCCCCGTAATCGCGCAGGCCAAAGTAAGGCGGCGATGTCACGCAGCACTGGACGGTGGCAGTCTGAAAAGCGGGCAGCATCGCACGGCAATCGCCGGTGAGGACGTTAATCATGCGTCTGTCGCCTGAATGCCGAACAGCTCGCCCCAATGGCGCAGGCACCAGCAGCGCAGCGGCACCCCGCGCTGCAGCAGGAACCGATCGCGGATTTCCGCGCTGCCGGGGTCGAACACCACCGCCGGCTCGGTGCAGGCGTCACAGGTGCGCGTGCCGGTGTCCCCGCTCATGCCCAGCCTCCGCCCCGGTAGGGCTTCGCCCGCGCCGCCTCGCGCTTCGCCGCGGCAATCTCGCGCGCCAGTGTCGCCTTCGCCTCCGCCAGCATGTGCGGCGCCATCACCAGCGCCGGATGCCGACCGCGCGTCGCCTGCGCCGCCTGCAGCGCCGACTTCACCGCGCTCATCGTGCGGCCCAATGCCTTGGCGATCTGGCGGTGGGTGAAGCCCGCGCGCAGCATCCGCTTGGCCTCGCCCAGCTCGCGCCCGGTCCACGCGCGCCCGCTCAATGCCGCGCCTCCTCGCGATGGGCGCCGGCGCGCGGCACGTAGCACTTGCGCGCGTGCTTCGGGCAATAGGGCGAACCCGGCGTCGTTATCGGCCGCTCGCAGAACACCCATGGTCTGGAACTGGTCATGGGATAACAACAAGCGCCGAACACCGGCACAGCCGGCGGGCGCTGCCTGAGCGGCACCCACGGCCGCCGCGCGCGCTTCACGTACGGCACATACACCGTCTTGATGCCGTCGAGATGCCGCCGGCACATGCCCGCCACCTGGCCCTTGGTCCGCCCGATACGCGCGGCGATCGCCACGAACGACAGCCCCTCGTCGCGCATCTGCCGCAGCGCAGCAATCAGCTCGGCCGAGGGCGCGCGCGGATTCAACACGCCTCACGCAGCGATGGCAGCGGCGGCAGTGTCACCTTGCCCGCCCGTTCCACACGGACCACCACCTCACGCCGGCGCGGGTCGTCCAGGGCACGGATCACCGGGTCCTGCCGGCCAGGCAGTCCCAGCCGCCGCGCCCGCGCGATCACCGCGTTCTTGGTGGTGGAGAGCTGCAGCGCGATCTTCGGCGTGGACAGCCCCGAGGCCCAGAGCGTGCGCAGCACGGCCAGCCGCGCCTCGGGCCACACATCGGAGGCACCCCGCGGGCTCATGGGGCGGAGACTTCGGCAGGAACTGGCCGGGGCTGCCGTTTTTGCCGTCCCTCCGGCCTTGGGTAGCCGTTGTGGGCTACGCCGCGCAGCATCCGCCTCGTCGGCGGCACTTCGATCTCTTTCAGGCCGACATCGCCCAGCAATTCCGTTGAGAACCGGAACCAGTCGCCCCTGATGCGGAGGTGCAAAAATCGTCGCTGAACGGCTTGTTCCTCGGGCCTTCCGCCCTCGAACATCCGATACAGCTGCAGTGCTTCGTAGTGAGCAACCTGGAGCTCGATCAGCCGGCTCCGCGGCTCTTTGGCGTGGCCGATCTTGACCGGACCGCCTCGACCAGCGCGGATGAAATAGACGCTCATTCGGCCACCGCGCTGCTGACGGGCACGCGGATGTAGAGTTCCGGGCGCAACGCCTCGCGCGGTATCCCGGTAATCCGCTCCACCGCTATCAGATGCTCGGCCGGAACCCGCACCCACTTGCCGACTGCGGCCCTTGTGAGACCCAGCCCGCGGGCTACTTCCGCCACCATGCCCCGCCGCTCGCGGAGCAGCTCCATACCGCTGGCCATTGCCCGGATAAGGCTACGCGATGTAAACAGTATGGCCAAGCCCTAAATCGGCTGGCAACGTTTACTACCTGCGAAGCGTCGTAATGGTTTACATTCGAGGCATGATGATCGGCGAGCGGATTCGGGAGGCACGGCTCCGGGCCGGCCTCACAATACGGGCAATGGCAGAAGGACTGAACGTCAGCCCGGCCCTGGTGGCACACTGGGAAAGTGGCATCCGTCAGCCGGATACCAAGCGTCTCGCTGAAATCGCCGACCTCACATTTACCGATCAGTCGGTGCTGTTGCAGGACGACGACGGCAACCCGACCGAGCCGCCACTCCGGCAGCCGGACGAGATCGAGTTGGTAAGGATATACCGCCGCCTGTCAGAGCGGCAGCGACAGAATCTGCTGAAACTGGTTCGCGTATCCCTCAATGTGCGGCGAGAGATAGAGCATCAAAGCCAGCCAGCTTAACCTGGCCTCACTTTCTTCTGTAAACACCGCCCGGCCATAATCACCCTTCTGCTTGCAATCCATGTTTACCTTGGGTAGACTTTCAGAGGATTGAAGGGATGCCGTGCCGTGCATTGCTTAGCCTCCGTGTATCTATCCGATGTAGCGCAACCGCGCGCCGCCGTGGCGGACGATCTGGGCGAGTTCATTCCGCAAGCGAAAATCGTTAATGCTCGACTTGTGAGCGGCAGCGGTTTGTTCCTGCGCGATAGTTCCGCTCAGATGCAGCATTCGCGTCGGCTAAAGCGCGAAAAACGTGATCGGATTTGCCATGCCGAGGCGTCCGCCGCTGCCAGATCACCCGGATATTTCACGATCGCGCATCGGACGCCGGCCGGAACGCGCCGAACTGGCCCGCACACTGGCGAGACTTTTCGATCATCTGACGGAGCTGCTGGCCGACCCGGAGATTCCAGGCAAGGGGCGGAGCAAGCTGCGGCATGCCACGAAGCAGGTGCTGCAACTGATCGAACGGCTGCGGGTGCCCAATCATGTCACTAACGCTCCCGCCGTACGTCGCCCGCGTCGCCAGAAGCCGCGAAAGTCAGGCGATTGATCGCGACCAGCGCGACCTCGAAAGGCTCGATCGCATCCAGGCCATCCTCGTCCAGACCGCCATAGCGGTCGCCAAGGAAGCGTTCGAGCTGGAGCATCCATATCGCTGCTATTGGCCACCGGCACTCTTGGCTGATCTCGCCGAGCACTGGGGCGACATCCAGCGCGAGCGCGAACACTACAAGGGCGCCCTGGTGATCGAGGACGAGGACACGCCGCCATGAACGAATATGCACTGGACGGCTACCTGATCCGCGAGACTGATGTTGCAATCAACATCTGGGACGCCGACGAGCTGATCGGCACCTTGCTGCCCGGAACATCTGATGCCGTGCTGCTCGCCTGGATCAGCGGCCACAAGGCGGGCCACAAGCGCGGCGTGCAATTCGGACGCCGGCTGCTGCAGCACGATCTCCGCGAGATACTGGGAGTGAAGCGCGATGAATGATCAGGCGCGTAACCTCGCACTCGCTGTGCTGATCTACCACGACGACATGGAACGTGTCGGCCCCGACCAGGTGTACGACACGTTCGAGCGGTGGCTTGCCGCGACAGGAACCGGCGACTGCTCGGCGGCCACGCTCTGCAAACTCGCCCGCAAGGTGCTGGAGGAACGGCCATGAGCGATGCCGGTGCAATCATAGTCCGACAGCGAGCGAATGGATGCAACGTGGACGACGATCCGTGCGCGTGGGGCGCTCCTTGCTGTGAGAGTTGCGTGTGCGAGCGCGAGGCCCGGCTTGGAATCGTGCTGTGTGAAAGCTGCTTCGAAAATGCCGCCGACCCTCGGTCGAGACTATGCCCAGGCTGCGAAGCCTATCAGGAGCACATGCGATGAGTGACAACGCAAGCGTGTTGACGAACGCCACCACGGCGGTCGAGCGGTGGCGGCTGGAGATATGCGACGTGGAGCGGCAGATCGACGTGCTGCAGGTGCGGCTGGAACTGCTGCGCGAGCACGTCGCCGATGTCACCGGCGAGCGCCGGCCGCGGCGCGCGAAACGCCAGTGGCCGCTGGCCGTCATCGGCGCGTCAACCGCCGAACCCGAGCACGAGCCGGCGGCATGATCGATCCAACGGAAACCGATATTGGCCGCAAGGTAATCTACACGCCGTCAGGCGACTACCCCGACAAGGTGATCGAGGAAGGCGTGCTGTCGTCGTTCAATGATTCCTATGTGTTCGTGCGGTTCGGTGGGAATGTGACAGCCGCAGCATGCTTGCGCGCCAACCTTGATTGGCTAAGAGGATGAGCGCCCCGCATCCCGCCGCCATCGAGCGCGCCATGAGTGCCGCAATGCAACTGCGCGCGGAACTCACTGCAGACGACCACACGATCGCCGACGATGACCGCTTGCTCTGTGACGTTTTGGATGGAGAGACGGATGTCTTTGCCGTGCTCGATCGGCTGATCGAGAACAGCATGGCCGATGCGGTGCTGGCCGAAATGGCGGCCGCACGGGCGAAACGTCTGGAGGCACGCAAGGCCCGGCTGCGCGATACCGCCGCACGGATGATCGAAGCGCTGGAGATCAAGGGGCCGATCGAGCGGGCAGCCTACACGGCCAGCATCAGCCATCGCACGAAAGCGATCCTCACCGACGCGATGCAGTTGCCCGAGGCGTTCTTCCGTCACTCGCCCGATATGGTCGCGGTGGCCAAGGCACTGAAGGCAGGGCCGGTGAGCGGCGCAGTGCTCAGCAACCCCCAGCCTTCACTTACGATACGCACACGCTAGGAGTAACCGCCATGAATGCCTTGGTGCCAGCCGGCACGTCCGAAGCCCTGCAACTCGCCAACATGATGGCGACCGGAAAGCTGGTGCCGACGCACTTGCAACGCAGCCCCGGTGACTGTCTCATGGTGATCGAGCAAGCCATGCGGTGGAGCATGTCGCCGTTCGCCGTGGCGCAATGCACGAGCGTCATCCAAGGGCGGTTGATGTTCGAAGGGAAGCTCGTGGCAGCCGCGCTGAACAGCAGCGGTGTGCTGGCCCGCCGCCTCGATTATGAGTTCGCAGGCGAGGGCGCTACGCGCAAAGTCACGGTTCGTGGGACACTGCGCGGCGAGGAAAGCGCCCGCGAACTGAGCGTCGAGCTGAAGGACGCCAAGACGACCAACGGCATGTGGACCAAGCAGCCAGACCAGCAGCTTGTCTATTTCGCGACGCGGGCATGGGCCCGACGCTATGCGCCGGAGGTGATGCTGGGCGTCTATGCGCCGGAGGAGTTCGACGAACAGCCGAAGGCGGCACCGTTCAACGGCACCACCATCGAGGGCACTCCGGCTGCGCTCCAACAGTTTGCCAGCGCGCTCGCTGAAGATGGCGCACGTGCCGAAGCCGCTGCGACAGAGCAGGCCAGGCCCCGCCGCACGATCAATGACTGGCTGGCCGCCTTCGCGCTCGCCGCGCGCGATGTGCAGTCGGCCGAGGCGGCAAACGCTCTGATCTGCGGCGAGGAATCGCTCCAGATGAAGGAGCACCTGACCGCGAAGAATGATCCGCGCCTGGAGCGGTATACGGCGATCGTGTCGGGCGTGCTGCAGACGTGGTTTGCCGATCCGCCGGCGGATGAGGACGTGGTGCCGGAAATGGCGGGATCAGCCTGACCGGATCGCGTTCGCCACCAGCGTGCCATAGGGCGACTGGATCACCGAGCCGTCGAACGGCGCCGACCAGAGGCAGTCGGCGTGATCGGCCACCCAATTAACCATCCAGGCCGCGAAGCCGTCGCGGTTGTTCAGCGACTGCGACAGCACCGTTTGCCAGTTGCCGTCCTGCGCGCTCGATCCGCCGCCGTCGCCGGTCTCCAGGCACAGCACGGGGATAGCGCCATCCTTGCTCGTGTAGGCACCGAGCGCCGCAACGCACGCCGCCCAGGTAATGCCGTTGGCCGGCATCCACCCGTAAAAATGGGCGTCAAATGCAACGTTCTGCATGGCCGCGATCGTCGCATGATCCATGCTGGTGATCTCGCCCATCGGATTGCCGCAGCACAGCATGATCGGCGCGGTCGCCCCGACCGAGCGTATGGCGTCGTGCTGCCCCTTCATCATGGCGCTGATCGCCGGTCCCCCGCCGTGGGGTTCGTTCTGCGTGCCATACCAGACGCGGGGATTGGCCTTGAACGTGCCGGCCATGCCGGACAGCCAAGCATTTGCCCGTGTATCGCCGGACGACACTGCGTTGCCCGTATAATGAAGCTCGATCTCGACGATGATCCGCTTGCGGTG
>Ga0207687_10000173_pt1 | contig 42629 bp, 59 predicted proteins | sample KBSM54metaG_FD_184399 | JGI IMG/M metagenome (GOLD analysis project Ga0207687, IMG submission 184399) | Miscanthus rhizosphere microbial communities from Kellogg Biological Station, Michigan, USA - KBS M5-4 metaG (SPAdes) (version 2) | ecosystem: Host-associated > Plants > Roots > Rhizosphere >...
CCTCGCCCTTGGTGATGAGCGCGTGCATGAACTTGCGGAAGAGCTGCGAGTCGGCCTCGTCTTCTTGGCGGCGCCAGGAGGCGTCGAAGAAGTGCTCGCGGAGGGTGGCGTTCTCCTGGTGGGTGTCGCCGAAGCCGACGGGGAGGAACTGGGTGGTCGGGGGGTTGACGGTCATGGCGGCGGTGATGGTGTTGGTGATGTGGATGGGGAGGGGGCTTCTGACCTCCTCGGCGTACTCCTGGTACGCCTCGGGGATCAGGACCGGCACCTCGCCGTAGATCACCTTATCGATGTCGTCGTACAGGTGGTCGCGCGCCTTGAAGTCGGCCCGCAGGGAGTCGACGATCTCGCTGATCTCGCTGACCTTACCGGCGTCGTCGCGGTCGCGGGAGAGGGTGCCCTCGGCGGCGAGCAGGTCGGTCACCGGACGGCCCCGAAGCGCATCGGACGCGGCGGCGGGGCGGACGCGGTGGCCTCGAGCAGGGCGCCGTAGCGCAGGGCGTCGACCCCGTGGTCCTCGGTCTTGGCGTGCCCGACCTTGTCGGCCAGGTCCTCGTTGTCGAGCGGGTCATGCACCATCGCCGGCAGCGTCCTGATCAGGTTGGGGCACCGCTCCCGCATCACCCGCAGCCGCGGCGCGGTCTCGGCGTCGTGGGCGAGGAGGCGGCGCACCGCCTGCCAGCCGGGGACGCGGCTGTTCTGGGCGGGCTCGAGGGGCACGCCGGCGGCCTGGTAGACCGAGGCGATACTGGGCTTGTCCTGCTCGCTCCGGCGGTTGAACATCGACGGGTCACCCACCGCCTTACTGATGCGCTCGCCCTGGCAGCGGGCGGCGACCAGTTGTGCCTGCTGCTCGTCGCGGAGGCCGGTGGCGTAGAGCTCGCGGTAGACGTGGACGGTGCGGCGCGGATCGGGGGCACGGGCGAACCAGAGGGCGCAGAAGGGGTCGGCGAAGCCGTAGTCGACGCTGAGCCAGCGCGTCCAGTCGGGGGGCGGGTCGAAGGCGTCCTCGAGGTGGACGGTGGGGTCCCACTCGGTGAAGTACATCCCCTCGGCCGACACGCGCTCGCCGTAGTAGAGGCGCCGGAGCCGGTGGCCGGTGAGGTTACGGAGGGGAGCGAGGCGCTCCTCGGTGATGGTGGGGTTGTCGGCGTGGCGGACCTGGAAGAAGGTCACCTGGCCGGCGGCCTCGCGGGCGTAGAGGTGGAAGCCGGGGGATGTGGGGTTCATGTCGGCGATGAGGCGCGCGTAGGGCATCACGGCGCCGCGGCCGGTGACGCGGGTGGTGAGCATCTCCCAGTCGTCCTGGGTGAGCTCCTCGGCCTGCATCACGTAGACGCCGTCGAACTCGGAGGAGAGCAGGCGCGTCGGCTCGTCGAGGCCGGCGAGCACGATCACCGAGCCGTTGGGGTAGCGGTACTCGAGGTCGTGCCAGAGGCGGGAGCGGCCGGCGGGACGGACCCACTTCTCGTAGGTCTTCTGGGCGGTCTCGGTGATGGACGAGCGGGTCTTGCGCACGATCGACCACTGGCAGCCGGGGTACTTCTCGCAGGCGGCGTGGACGAGCTCGAGGCAGGCGCGGCTCTTGCCGGTGTCGGCTGGGCCCTCGAGCACCGACTCCGTGCCGCGGTGGCGGAAGAAGTCGAGGATGACGTCGCCGAACGCGACGTAGGCGCGCGGGTCGGCGACGGGCGCGGCGGCGACGGGCACGTCACAGCGCCTCGTACAGCTCGCGGGCGACGGTCTTGACGCCGACGCCGATCTCGCCCGAGTGGTCGACGCGGACCTTGTACTTCTCGGGCTTGGCGCCGTTGAGCATCATCGCCAGCATCGTGTCGGAGACCTGGTGGCTCACCTCGCGGCGCACCAGCACGCCCATCTCGTAGATCTCCTTGACGACCTCGCGCCCGATGGTGGCGCGGCGCAGCGCCTCCTCCTCGATGTAGTCGCCGGCCTCGGCGTAGGCCAGCTTCGCCGCCGCCGCGAAGTCGTCGTCGTGCTCGGTCCAGTGGTAGTAGGTCCAGCGGGTGATCTCGGCGTGGCGCGCGGCGGTGGCGATGATCCCGCACCTGGCGTAGGCGGCCAGGAAGGCGCGCTTTTTCGGATGTGTGATCCTGTCGGGCGTGTCGATCGCGGCGTCCTCGTGGGCAACAAAAAACGGCCCCCCAAAAAAGGGAAGCCGTCCTCGCCGGATGGGCTGTCTGGCGCGAATCATACGCGCTGGCGCGGTTGCGTGCTACGCGGTCTGCTCGGTGCGGAAGCGCCAGGGCACGCCGGTCTCCGAGAGGCGGCAGAGGATCTTGGCCTGGGTGACGTGCAGCTCGAGCGACCAGACCTCAAGGGCTTCGAGGCGGTCGCGGGCGACCAGCTCGGCCGCCAGGTAGGCCAGGATCTCGGCGCGCCGGCCGCTCAGGACCACCCGCTCGCCCGTGTCGGTGACCAGCGTCAGCGAGGAGGCGCGCGGGGTGCGGCGCTCCGTCACCCGCGCACAGTCCCACGCGACCGGGTCAGCGTGGAGGTCGCCGTCGCAGCACCGACACGGACCCCCGGCGCTCGGTCGGGTCGAAGACGTGGTCGAAGTCGGCCTGGAGTGCGGTGGTGTCGATGACCTGCCGTTCCCCGCAGGCGCGGCACTCGAGCATGTAGCGACCCGGATCGTTGGTCAGTCCCCAGCCCAGGTTGCGCCAGTCCGGGTGGGCGCACGGCACAGCGCCGGTGTTGGGCATCGCGGGTCACCTCCTAGCCGTCACCTTAGCCGTCCGCCGTCAGCCACGCCTGCTCGCCGTGGATCTCCACTCTGAGGACGCCCCTGTCCTTGCCGGCCCGCAGGGTGACGGGTCGGGCTAACTGGAAGCGGACGAGCTGGCCCCCCTCGAGCTCGATCAGGACGGCGATGGCCCGCGCGGGCTTCGGGGTGCGCGGGGTGAGGCCGATCACCGGAGCACGTCGCGCACGAGCATCCGCTGCGCCGGCCTCACCACGCCTGGACGTGCCTGACCCAGACTCACCCCACCACGCCTAGCCAGCCCTGACCCGCCTAACCGACCCTCGCCGTGCCCCGCCTTGCCGGCCACACCGGGACTGACCCCGCCATACCCCACCCAGCCCAACCGGGCCACGCCAGCCATCCGAGCCTCACCGATCCATGACCAGACCATCCACGCCTAGCCAGCCACGCCACGACGCACGGAACCGTGCCTAGCCATGTCGGCCGTACCACGCGACGCCACCCGAGCCAAGACGAGCCTGACCATGCCGGCCCTACCTAACCATGACAAGACGCGCCCCGCGCAGCCATGCCAGCCAGTCCAACCTAGACAGCCAGGCTCCCGCGCCCGAGGTGTTCCTCGACCTCCTCGATGGCGCGGAAGACCCGCGCGAGCTCCTCCACGTCGCGGTAGCGGGCGCGCCAGCGCATCAGGTCGGCGAAGGCCTGCGCCACGTAGCGCCGCCGGACCTGCTCGTCCCCCATCACCTGGGCGATCGGCAGGTAGGTGTTCCGGGGCTGATCCTCGTCGTCCTCGAGCCGCTCGTCGGCGGGTGATCGACGCAGGTTGATCACGTACCGGACCGGGTGCGTCAGGGTCTGGTCGCTCTTGCGGTAGACGACGACGAGGTGGCGCAAGAGGTAGCGGGCCTGATCAGCCCGGTGGGCGCGGGCGGCCTCGTCGTCGTCCCACTCGAAGCAGTCGTGCAGCACCGCGTCCGGCTCGGCCGAGGCGCTCACGATCAGGTCGGGGGTGAGGCTACCCGTCTCGCGGTAGATGCGCTGGAGCTCCTGCGCGGCCACCTCGGCCGAGACGGGCAGGTTGGTGAACGGCTTCCACCGCACCCCCTCGACCCCGGTCGGCCCCCGCCGCGCCAGAAACGTCGGAACCGTCGCCCTGAACGTCGCCACTAGGACACCTCCTCCGCTGACTCGACGTGGAACATGCCGTAACTGCCGTCCTTCTCGGGGCGCCACTCCCCCACGCCGACCGAGAAGCCGGCCTGGTTGAACAGGTGGATGATCTGCTCGAGGGTGACCGAGCGCGTGCTGTAGCGCAGCGGGAGGGTGACCGCCCAGGACGCGAAGGCCGGCCGGTAGCGGATATCGGCCGTGCCCATGGCGATGCGGACCATGTCCTCGCGCATCCGGGGCTCGCCCTCGATCGCGACCAGCTCGCCCATGACATGGAAAGCCCCGCGCAGGAAGGTCTTGGTCAGGCCGCTGACCTGGGTGGCGGCGTTGACGGCCGCGGCCTTGAACGCGATGGTCGGCAGGGCCGGCGCGCCGTCGGCGGTGCCGTCGGCGGTCCGGTAGAAGGCGGCCTGGTACTCCTCCTCGGGGTTCTTCGGTTCCTTCTTCTGCTGGGCCTTGCCCATCTGCTTGTCGCGCATCTGGGCGCGGGCCTTCTCGGACCAGGCGTGGGTGATCAGTTCGGAGTCGCCGACGATGCGGAGGTGGACCGTGCGGAGCTCGAGCGCCGGCACCTCCAGGGTCTGGACGCCGGTCGGGGGTCTGGACGCCACGGGGTCTTTCTCCTTGTGCTGTGAGGTTACTGCTGGGTGACGGTGATCCCGATGGCCCGCAGGGCGTCCTCGACCGTCTCGACCACCCGGACGGGCCGGCCGGCCCAGTCACGGTGCCAGCGCGCCTGGCCGGACGTGGGGCGCTTGCCGGGCCGCTTGACCTCCAGGGTGCAGTCCACGCCGTGGAAGCCGACCAGGAGGTCGGGGCAGTCGTCGCCGACGCGCGCCAGCGACTGGACGGTCGCGCCGACCGCGACCAGGGCGGCGACGATCGGTTGGTGGTTGTTGTCGATCTTGGCGGCGCGGCGCATCAGGTGTCGGGCTCCCGGCCGAGCAGCGCGTCGCGGCGCAGGACGGGGCAGGCGGGCGCGTGCTCACCGACCTGCTCTACTCGCCTCATGCCTCCACCCATCGAGTCGGGCATGGAGACGACGTACGACTCGCGGATGTCTGCCCCGCAGAACTGGCAGGCGTCGGCCTTCAACGGGTCGGCGAGCACCGGCGCCAGCACGGCGCGGAGCTCGTCGCGCTGGGCGAGGGCGGCGTTGCGTTCGGCCTCCATCTCGTCGGCGTCGGCGTTGAACACGTGCATCCGGTGCAGTGCCTCGTCCCGCTCGGCGAGGAGGCGGGCGGCGACCAGCGCCTCGGCGTTCCGCTCGGCCGTCAGCATGTACGTCCGCGCCTCGAGCCGTTGGCGCAGGGCGCGCAGCCGGCCGGCCGTCCTGGCCCGGCCGGCGCGGAGGCGACGCACCTCGGCCAGAAGCAACAGCACGTCCGCACTGGCGACCGGGGCCGAGCCGAAGTAGTTGCACCGGGCGAAGCGGTCGATCTTGGCCAGTTCCTGCTCGCTCACGGGCCGAACCACCAGGAGCGGGGCTTGCCCAGGATGGTGGCGACGTCGGTCGCCGCGTGGAGCGACCGAACCGCCGCGCGCAGCACCTCGACCTCGCCACTCAACCGATCGGCCCGCGACTTCTCCCACAGCCAGGCGGCGAGGAGCACGCGCGCGTCGGCGACGGACAAGCCGCTGTCGTACCGCTCGTCGGGGATGCCGACCTCGGCCGCCTCGGCGTGCGCGGCGGCCAGGGTCGCGTTGAAGGCGGCGAGCTGCTGCTCGGTCACTGAGGCATCTCGACGGCGGTGCCGGGGTGGCGCGGCAGGTAGTGGTCGAGCACGTCGGCCACCTCGTCCAGGGTCGAGACCCAGGCGACGATGGGGAAGACGGGGCTGCCCGGCGTGATCAGGTCGGCCACGAAGCCGGCGCGGCCACTGCGCGTGGTCGCGCGGCGGATCACGATGCGGTTCATCCGATTTCCCACCCGACGCCCGCCAGTCCCCGCAGGGCCGCTTCGTCACTCGCGTCGGTCGGCAGGGCCAGTGTGGCGCGCAGGGTGCGGCGGGCGCGGTCGTGCTCGAGCAGCTCCAGGCGACAGGAAATCTTCTCGAGCAGGCGGTGAAGCTGGGTGCGCTCGGCGGCGACGCGGACGGCTTCGGCCTCCAGGGCGACGAGGCGGGCGGTTAGCTCGGTGGGGGTCACGACGATTCTCCACGGGCTTTGGCAACGGCGGCGCGCAGTTGCTGGCGGTAGAGGTCGCGGGCGACGTCGGTCATCGGCGGGTAGCCCTCGTCGGTCCACTCGGCGATGCGGTCGAGTTGCCACAGCGCCGCCGCGCAGGCGGCGAGCAGGTCGGGGGCGGCGGCGATGAGGCGGGCGTCGCTCTCATCCAAACCGACGACGAGCACGGCGCGGCCCGCATCGAAGAAGACGCCCCACTCGTCGTCGCTGACCTCTTGGGCGTCCCAGGGGCCAGCGGTGTGCTGCCCGCTCATCGGTCGATCCGCGTCGGGTGAATATCCTCGGCCTCGGCGACGGTCAGCGGCCCCGCCTCGCGCGCCGTGGCCATCGCGTCGAGGACGGGCTGGGGCAGGGTCGTGAACGCGCGGCACTGGATCAGCAGATCCCAGTCGAGGTGGCCCGAGACGATCAACTCGCCGTTGCCACCGATGTTGCCGCGCAGGACGTTGGCCTCGAAGTCGGTGCCGACGCCCGACGCGATCAGGCGCAGGGCCTCGGCCACGTTCTCGAACTCGTCGGCTAGATCGCGTGCCTCGTCGCGCTCGTGGGCGAGGTCGGCCAGCTCGCCCGGGTCCATCTCTCGGTCGTGATTGGTCATCGCTGTTCTCCTCAGTGCGTAGTGCTATAATAGCACCAGTACCAGTATAGTGTCAATATAGCTACACTGATGGAGTGGAACCGACCGTGAACCTGAACCTGCGCCTGCCGCCCGATGTGCATGCCCGCGTCAAGGAGGCGGCCGCCAAGGAGACGCGCAGCCTCAACGGCCAGATCGTCCAGATGCTCCGCGACGCCCTGAAGCTGCGCGACCAGGGCACGCCGACGACGGACTAACCCACCCCACGCGCGCCACCCGCGCCGCGCGCCTAGCCGGGTCATCGCGCCGACCCCCTCGGCAGCACGCAGCCCGTGTCGGCCATCTGGACGCCGTCGGGCAGGAACTCCCCCGGATGGACGATGACCGTGTGCCCCGTCGGCCAGAAGACCTGGACCGTGCCCGGCTCGCCGCACTTGGGGCAGATCACGGCCGCGCCGAGGAGGAGGTCACCCGGCGGCGCGGGATCGCCGCGCAGCCACGCCCGGTAGTTCTTCTCAGACACCCCAACACGACCGACTAGCTGCCCAGTGGAACCCGAAGCGCCCGCCCGAGTCCTCCCACAGCGCGAAGGCCACGCCGATGTTCACCCACGGGATCAGCACGTTCCGCGTCCCGAACATCCGCGCCGCCAGCCACCCCCACGAGTAGAGCTGGAACAGCCCCGCCGCACCACTCGACGGGTTGATCGCGCCCGGATCTCCTTGACTCTCACAACTGATCACGAGAAGCGCCGTGTCGGTCGGCCAGGGGTAGGCGTCCACCGCCTCGCGCCACTGCTGAACCTGCTCGGTGCCGTAGCTGGCTCGAGGACCGCGCACGGCCGGGACGTACCGAGGCGCCTCCTCCACCGCCTGGGCCGCCGCGCTCCCCCACACGGTCAGCACGGCGCACACCGCCAGGGCGGCCGTCGCCGCCAGGCGCTGTGGGTTGAACGTCAACGTCCGTCCGCTGCGCGAAACAGCCCAGATTTTGCGTACCAGCAGGCCAGCATTCATACGCACGCTCCATTGGATGTTTTCGTGGTTGGCCCCATTTCTCGGGCAACGTGGACCGCCGGCACGAGTGGCGTGCCTCACGCGAGCAGTCCGCGTAGTTGACCCCGCAGCTTCTCGGCCTCGAGTCCCAGGCGCACCGCCCGCTGGAGGAGCGCGATGGCCTGCTCGGGCGTCGGCGGCATCCGGTCCACGAAGCACCCGTCGCAGTCGGGTGTCGTGATCCAGCGCGTGCAGGTCGGGCACGCGCGCAGTCTCTCGATGGCTTCCTCGCGGGTCATCGGTTCCTCCTCATCGGACCCACGCCGCGAGCCAACCGCAGACGCCGGCCCCCACGATCACCACACCCCACCTCGCCACCGGGCCGCGCCACCACCGCGCCCGTCGCCGCTCGGCCATGCGCGCCCGCCTGTATCCGGCCAGGTCGTCGGGGAGGTTGCGGCGGGACTGGGCGCGGACGAGCGTCGCGTGGCGATCGCGGTCGATGGGCAGGGTCACGCCGGCACCTCCCGGTTGAACATCGGACAGTCCCCCTCCACGCGGGCTCGAGCCAGATCGCAGTACGCCGAGCTCAGGTCGAAGCCGATCGCGCGCCGGCCGTGCCGCAGTGCCTCGAGGATCACCGTGCCCGAGCCGACGAACGGGTCGAGCACGACGCCCCCGACCGGGCAGCCCGCCAGGATGCACGGCTCGACCAGGGCGGTCGGCATCGTGGCGAAGTGGGCGGCGGCGTAGGGCTCGGTGGCGATCGTCCAGACGGTGCGCTTGTTGCGACGACCGTCGCCGGCGATCCGACTGTCGATGCCGGCGTCTTGCCGCTTCTGGATCGACGGCGCATGCCACGTGACGAACTCCCCGTCGGTGCGTACCCGCGATCGAAGCACTCCCATATCGAGCCCACTGATCGCGTCCTCCGCGATGGCATCGGCGTCGTAGGCGTACCTCGCGCTCTTGGTCAGGAGGAACAGGTACTCGTGCGCCCTGGTCGGGCGGTCGGTCACGCTCTCGGGCATCGGGTTGGGCTTGGCCCAGATCACGTCGGAGCGCAGCCACCAGCCGTCGGCCTGGAGCGCGAAGGCGACCCGCCAGGGGATGCCGACCAGATCCTTGTTCTTGAGCCCCGGCGTGTTCTTGAGGCTCCCGGTCCCAGTCTGTCCCTTCGGGTGCGCGGCGATCTGCCGGGCCGACAGCATCGACCCACCCTCGAGCTGGCCCACCTCGGCGTAGCCCTCCCGGCTTTGAGCCCCCCAGGAGCCGGCGTAGGAGTCGCCGAGGTTGATCCAGCAGCAGCCGTCCGACCGGAGCACGCGCCGGACCCCCGCGAACACCTCGACCATCCGCGCGACGTACGCGGCCGGCGTCAGTTCCAGGCCGAGTTGCTGGTCGAGGCTGGTGGCGCCACACTTGCCGCAGGCGTCGCGGAACTGCTGCCGGTACTCCTTCGCCGGCTGGGTGCCCCGCGAGCCGACCGCGAAGTGCCCGCCCGTGTTGCCGTTGGTCGTGTCGTTGCGCGGCCGGTTGACGGCCAGGTGATCGCACGCCGGGTCGCCGCCCGTCCAGGTGGCCGTGCCGTAATCCCTCAGCCCCCAGTACGGCGGCGACGTGACCACGCAGTTGACCGACTCGCTCGGCATCGCGGCGAGCCGCTCGAGCACGTCCCCCTGCTCGACCACCCACGCGGCCCGCCCGGCCACGACGTCCAGCGCCGTCGTCACGCCGCCACCCGCGCCCGCCCGGCCGCTCGCCGACGCGCGGCGTACCAGTAGCGCAGCCGGCACGCCTCCCCGCAGTACCGCTGGCACCCGCCGTAGGCGCCCCCCACCCGCACCCAGAACGGCATCGCGCACCCCAGGCAGTCGGCCAGGTACTCGCGTGGGTCGCCCGAGTGCCCGGTCTCCTCGAGGAGCGCGATCGTGGCGACGTCGCGGCAGTTGGCCCACTGCTGGGGGCTCACGAGGCGGCCTCGACGCGCAGGCCGCGCTGGCGCTCGGGCGGCGGCCGGCGGTGCCGGCGCCACCAGTTCCGCCCCACCTCCCGGTGCATCGTCCGCTGCTCGGCGCTCAGGACATACGATCGGTTGACCAGGGCGTGGCAGGGACGGCAGTAGCCCGTCACACGTCCCGCGTAGTCGAAGTAGAAGAAATCCGAGGTGCGTGGCTTCAGCACGCCGCATTTGCTGCAGCGTTTCTCGGTGGTGGTGGGGCTGGTCACGACGCGACCAACTCGGGCCGCAGCCGGTAGACGCCCTTGCCGACCTTCTCGAAGAGGTGGGACGCGCGGCCGACCGCGACGTCCACCGCCGACTCGGCCGACCGCTGCGAGCCGTAGGTCCCCGCCTCCACCAACGCCGCCGCCGCCATCCCCCGCGTCACTTGCCCACCACTTCCCGCCGCTAGCCCTCTCAGCACCGGCACCACCCGCTCGTGCGCCGGCACCCGGCTACTCGGCCGACCACTCGTCGTGGTGGTGGTGCCCACCCCGTCCCGGACCCGGTGGTAGGCGGCCGTCGCCGCCTCGAGGGCGCGGCGCTCCCGGCCCAGCACCTCGCGCTGGGCCTGGAGGCCGCGCTGCTGCTCGGCCAGGGCGGCGTCCTGGCTGGCGAGCTGGTCGAGTCGCGCCTGCACGGCGCTGGTGAAGTCCGGCATCGTCGGCCCCTCCGTGGTGGGCTGCGCTGGTGGTTGGACGGGCTCCCACTCACCGGGGGCGAGGACGAGCACGTCGCAGTCGCCGAAGGTCTCCCCGAACTGCACCTCGAGGACCGGGTGGCCGTCGCGGCGCGTGACCCGCCGCACCAGGCCGACCTGGCCCAGCCGGGCCTTCATCGCCGGCGCCGCCACCCCGCGCAGGGTGGTGAGCCTGACCCGGTCACCGGTGGTGGGGCTGGTCACGGGCGCACCTCCTGGGTCGCGGGGGCGGCGGGCGCGACGGGGGGACGCGCCGTCCTGGCGATCTCGAGCAGCAGGTCGCGGAAGGGGATCGGGGTGGCCTGGCGCTGTCGGCTCGAGAGCCGCTGGCACACCCCCGTCTTGATCGCTCGTCGTCGTTCCTCGAGCGACAGCGCGCCCTCGAGTTCGCGCTCAGCCCCCGGTCCCCACCGGAGCTCGGGCAAGGTCACCCCGTGGGCGTAGAGCCAGGTCATCTTGCGCGAGCGGTGGCCGTAGTGCCCCTGCGCCACGCAGCAGGTCCACCCACCTTCCCAGTCGGCCGCAACCCAGCCGCCCGACCAGGGTGGGTCGTTGAGGTTGAACATCGGCCAGGCGTGGCTCGCCTCCGGGTGCTCGAGGACGCCACCCCACCGCCGAACGGCGGCGAGTGCCGCCGCGAAGCAGCCCCCGTCGTCGCCCTTGACGCGCCGCACCCGCGCCGACGGCCCACCGCTCCAGTACCGCCCGTACCGCTGGCAGGGGGGGTGCGCCACGGCCGGCCACGGCCCCGCGTACAGCCGCGCGTCGCGCCGGCTATCCCACGGGTCGACGCCGGGCAGGTCGAAGTAGCAGCCACCCGTCTCGACGTAGAGGGCGGCGATCACGACGTCCCCCGCCAGGGCGCCGGCACCCCACCGGCCACAACCACCGCGTCGTCCCTCACGTCGTCGTCTCCTCGAGCGCGACCCGTTCCCGCCGGCGCCGCTCGGCGCTGGCCCGCTGCTCGGCGTTGAGCGCCGCGACCTTGGCGCGCACGTCGGCCAGGCACCCGTCCGACCAGATCGTGCCGAGGATTGGCTCGAAGACGTACTGCCGCCAGGGGCCATACCAGCCGATCACGCCGAGGAGGTGACCGGCGCGCTCGCTCGTCACCAGGACGCGCTTGGTGGTCGCGCCGACGCGGCCGGGCTGCTCCTCGAAGCGGACAAAGCTGCTCACCGCTCCACCCCGCGCCGCTCGGCCCCACCGCGCCGACGCATCACGACGACGGTGTGGCACCCCTTCCACCTGTTCACCGCCGTCTCCAGCGCCTGGTAGTGCTCGGAGCAACTCTGCTGCTGGTCGTCCCAGAACTCGGAGCAGCAGTCGGTGTAGGCGTCGGCGGCCAAGCAGACCGCCTCGGCCAGGATCGGCAGGTCGTGCTCGACGTCCCCCGTCAGCCGCGTGGTCGCGTGCTCGCTCACGTCGTCTCTCCTCCGTAATGCGCGGCGACCACCCAACGCAGGGCAGCCCTGGCGTTGTTGGTGACGGTCTCGACCGTCGCCTCGTCCGGGGTCAGCGCCACGTCCATCGCCACCCACTCGTCGTACAGCGCGTCCGGCAGCTCCATCCCCGCCACCTGCTGGAGGAGACGGGCCAGGATGCGGCTGACCCGTACCCAGCTCCGTTCCTCGGCCGGGACGGCCCGGTCGGTTGGTGCCACCTCCACCCACGCCGGGCAGACCGACGCGGCCGCGGCCGCGTCATCCAGGGCGATCAGCGCCTCGAGCTCGGCCACCTCCAGGTCGGCCAGCCGGGCGATCCACGCCGCCGGGACGGGTTCCCCAGCACGCCGGCGGTCACCGATGTGCCGGAGGGCGTTGGCGGTCGCGGCGGTGGCAACGTCGACCCGTTCCGCCGTGACGCTGAGCCGAGTGGCGAGCCACGCTCCGTTGGTGGGAAGCCGATCCGTCAATCCGATCCATGCCGCTTCTCCGGCCGGAAGCATCCAGACCAACCTCGCGCAACCGAGCGAGTCGAGGACCACGGGCGCAGCCGTCGGGCTGGACGGCTTCTCGACGCGGGGGCGCGGCTGGGCGGCGGCGATCTTCATACGTGCGCCCACTTCCGCCGGGTCACGATGTGATTGATCGTCGCCTGGCTTACCTCGTACCGTGTCGCGATGGCGCGCTGTGGTTCCCCGTCGGCCGACGCCGCGCGGATCGCCAGAACCTGCGCGACGGTCAGCTTCGCGTTACCACCCCGCTCCCCGCGCGCGAGCCGTTCCGGGTGCAGGCGAGCGAAGCTCCGGTCACCGCGCGGGTAGCGTTCCGGATGCTGCCGAGGAAACGATTCGTCGCCCGTCGCCATCGTCCCGTGCAGGAATCGGTGCTGCTGGTTCTCGCTGGAGGTGATCCACGCCAGGTTGACGAGACGGTTGTCGGCCGGTTGCCCGTTGAGGTGGCCCGTCACGTAGCCGAACGGGCGAGGCCCGACGAATGCCTCGAGCACCAACTGATGCACCGGCCGGGTTCCGTCGCCGATCGCGACGACGACGTACCCACGCCGGTTCCGCTTTGGCCGCCTCACCAGAGGCTCCGGTCGGAGACGGTCCCACGCGCCGAACGTTCCGTTGCCCCGCGATCGGAGCGACCGCACCCGTCCTAGGTCGCTGACCTCGTACAGCCCCTCGTAGCCAGCAATGGCGCGCCACTCTTCGGGCGCAGGGGACGACGAACTAGACTGCTCGAGCATTCGGACCTCCATCCGGGTGCCACGCCGGCGGCCCCTGCAAGGGCGCGCCGGCACTTTGCTGCTGTCCACATTATAGCAAGTAAACGGGCCGCCGGCTGTACGTTCTGCTGTTTTGAGGTAGGCGCGGTACTCGTCGGTCAGGTGGGGCTTGGGCGGGCGCGCGGGGCGGGCGGCGGGCCGGATCTTCATGCGTGCTCCAATTCCTCTTCCTCGGCGAGGCGGTCCTCGACCCAGTCGGGGGCGAGGTCGGCGGTCCATGCGCTCTGGACGTCGTCGACCGACGGCAGCGCCGAGTCGGCGGCCGGCAGCGGCACCCCCACCGTGAGCCGCTGCGGCTGCCCGCGGCGCGTCTCCTTGTTGACCAGCCATCCCCCCTCGATCGCCCGCGCGATCCGCCACGACACCGTCGACCGCGACAGGCCCAGCCGCTCGGCGATCTGCGCGCCGGTGACTTCTTCGTCGTGCTTGACCTTGCCGACCGTCTCGCGGACGGCGGGGGTGCAGCCCTCGGCGGCGATCGTCTCGAAGATGGGGGCGAGCAGCTCGCGCGCGACCGCGTAGTCCTCGATCGTGGCGACGATCCAGCCCTCGTCGATCGCGTCCCGGTGCCGCACGCGCAGCAGCGCGACCGCCTGCACGAAGGTCAGGAGCTGGCGGAAGTCGCGGCGCATGCGGACCGCTTTGGCCGGCACGCGCGCGGCCAGGGCGCCGCCGAACGGCACCTCGACCCGCGTCACCCCGCTGGCGGCCAGGAAACGTTGCAGCGCCAGCCACGGCGCGATGTCCGCGAGCGGCCCCTCGGCTCGTCGCACCGCGGCGGCATGGGCGTGCAGGACGGCCCGCGTCTGCCGTTCGTCGTCGGGCACCGGCATCTCGAGCATGCGCGTGCCGAGCTGGTGCTGCACGCTCTTGGTGCTGGTGGTCACCAGCGCCGTCGGCCCCGCCTTGACGATCCGCCGGACGACGAACCGGCTCGTCCCCTCGTCGCGCTCCACCACGTCGTAGCGCATCTCGTTGTCCTCCGCGATCGACCGCACCGCCGACGCGGCTGGCCCCTCGTCCGGGATCGAGTCGGCCTCGGCCACGATGACCACCCGGTGCTCGAAGGAGTCCTCGGTGTAGACCAGCGCCCGTGCCGATCCAGCCTTCTCGACGTACAGGGCTTCTGGCGGGATCAGCTCGGCCGCCGCGTCGACCGTGCGGTTCTTCCCGGACGCCGACGCGGCGACCACCGCGACGTTGACGGGGCGCTCGAGCAGCCGGCTCGTCATCGCCACGTAAACGCGCACCACCGGCGCGGGGTCGCCGGCGTAGCCGCGCCCGGCGATCAGGGTGCCGAGCCGGTCGAACAGGTCCGGGGCGTCGAGCAGGGCCGATGCTGATCGCTCGAGCGCACGCGCCGCGGCGGCCTGCGCCTCCTTCTCCCGCTCGAACCAGACCACCGCCCCCGCCGCCGCGCGCTCCCACGCGACCAGGAACCCCACCGGATCGGCCAGGTGCAGGCCCGACAAGTCCTTCAGCGCGCCCAGGTTGACGAGGCGCAAGCGCCGGCGAATGTCGGAGACGGCGAGCTTCTTCTCGAGCGCCTCACCCCCACCGTCTGGCTCGATCACGGCGTAGATCACCGGCACGTCGTCGAGGTGGTGGGCGTCGCGCCGCTCGTTCCAGTTGTTGGCGCCCGCCACGCCGATCGCCGGCAGCCCGTGGTGCCAGGCGGTGTGGCAGTCGCTCTCGCCCTCGACCAGGATGACGAAGCCGGCCCTGCGCGCCTCCTCGAGCCGCTCGAGGCCGTAGAGCCGCACCTTCGTCCCGCTCTTCCAGGCGAACCGCTGGTCGCCGTGCTCGCCCTTCGCCAGCGCCCGGCGGAAGCGCACGGCCCCCTCGGTCCCGTCGGGGTCGCGGTAGGGAATCCGCACCGCCGGCGACCCCACGTAGTTGATCGTCCGCAGCCCGAGCCCCTGCACGAACCCGAGCGGCAACTTCTTCGCCTCGGCGTAGGCCTCGAGCGTCAATCCACCCGGTTCGACTGTTCGATTCGAATCGGGGGCGGTAGATACCCCCCCCTCCCCCGCCGACGACCGATTCGAGTGTTCGAATCGGTCGTCGACCTCCTCTCGTACCCCGTTCGCATCGTGACTCGCACCGGACTCGACCTCGTCCGCATCTGGATTCGAGTGTTCGATTCGAATCGGGGGGGGTATATGTCCCCCCCCCTCCACCCCTACCTCGGTTCGTGTGGGGGAGGGGGTGGGTATCTCTCGCCGGTAAATCGTTCGAACAGTCGAACCGCTCCGACCGTTCCGGCTCACGAACAGGTCGCGCATCTCCAGATCCAGCGCCGCCACGATCGCCTCGACGGTGCAGCCCGTGAAGCACATGAGAAGGAGGCGCCCATCATCGCCCTCGTGCAGCGACAGACTCTGGCTCGTGTCGTCGTGCGCCGGACACCGGGCGAGGTAGCCGTCGCCGTTGCGCTTCAGCCCCGCGAGCCGGGGCAGCACCAGCTCGAGCGGGGTTCGAACCGTCATTCGGATCGACCCGTCGATTCGAACCGCTCGTCGGACCCCGTTCGAACATTCGAACCGCTCGTGGGATAGATTGCCATCGCCGTTTCCCCATGTGCTCGGGACGCGCGTACGGACCTGGCTAGACGTCGACCAGGTCGGGGTGATGAACCGCGGTGTGGTGCGTCACGCAGAGCCAGCGCACCTCGAGCGGTTTCGCGTAGTCATCGTGGTGGGCCTGGGTCTTCGCCTCGCCGCACACCTCACAAGGCTGAGGGATGACCTTCCCTCGGCACTTGGCCTGCATCAGGATGCGGCGCGCGACCACCTTCACGGGGTCGCGCGCCATCCGGTACTCGAGCGAATCGACGAGGTGCAGGCGCTCCGGGTCGCGCCCGGCGCAGAAGATCCGATGCCGATCCGCCGGCGACTTGCTCTGGTAGTAACGGCGCATGTAGATGCGCCGCTTGCAGAGTCGGCACGTCCCGCAGAGGCAGCTCGGTTGACGTGCCATCAAAATGGCGGGGTTTCGTCGAGCGTCGGCTCGGTGGTTGACCGGCGTTGCGCGACCGTCGGCACCGCGCCCGCCCCGACCGGCTGCCGCGCCGGCTCCACCACCACCGCCGGCACCCCGACCGCCTGCCCCCGTCGCCGCGTCTCCAGCGGCAGCACCTCGGTCACCCGGTTGCGCTGCTTCCCGTCCTCCCCGGCCTTGATCGACACCACGATCCGGCAGGGCTTCTCGACCAGGTCGTCGGTGTCCAGCTCGTCCCGGTCCGGGTTGAACCCGGGGAGGAGGACGCTGAGCCACGGCCGCAGCTTCGACTTCGACCCGAAGGTCTGCCCGGTCCAGGCGAACACCTTGCTTGCCTGGTAGTCCCCCTCGGTGATCTCGAAGATGAACTTCAACTGGGGGCGTGAGTCCTCGAACCGGGGGTTGGGATCCTCGGCGGTGACCGAGTCCACCACGGCGAGGTAGACACCGGCCTCGATCACTTCGAACTCAGAGGGCTGCAACTTCACCACGTCTTCGTCTCCGTCGCGCGCCTCTTCGGCGGCGAATCCCGGCGGCCGGCCGGTGTCGGTGAGCGCGCGTTCCACCAGGCCACGCTCGCGCTCGCTCAGCGCGTGGCCGTACCGCACGAGATCCCGTAGCGCGCACATCGCGCGGTCCCGGCCGGCCCAGCGCAGCAGCCGACGGTGTAGGTCGTCCATCACGGGCGCCCTGGCCCGCGGGCCAGCTCCCGCCGCAGCCGGGTGACCCGCCAGGCATCGATGAACGGGGTGTGCTTGCCGAAGGGCGGGCCGGGCCGGTAGGCCGCGAAGGCGCGCAGCTCCTCGGCGTCGGTCATGCGCGCCGTCGTGGCGCGCGAACCTTTACCGGGCTCTAAGCCCGCGGCGGCCACCGCTGGTTGACCGCTCGTCCGCTGGTCAGGTAGCATGAAATCCTCCTGTCACGGGGAGTGCGCGCGGTCGGTGGAGGCTCCTAACCATCCCGGCCGCGCGCGAACAATCCAGGGGCGTCAGTCCACCGACGCTCCATCAGCAGGCGGGGCCGACCGATCCGCGGTCGGCCCGGTGACGACGAGCGGCGCGACGCGCGTGGGCGCGCTCACCCGCCGGCCCCGTTTTGCAACCGAATCCGCCCGACTGGCCGGTTTCCGGTTGCGGCGTGGGCCGCGACAGCCCGCGTCGGGCCGGTCGCATCTGCGGCGGTACTACCGTTAAGTCCGATTAACGGTAGTAGCCCCCCGTCGGGGGTACTTTCGGGTGGTGCGCCCCGGCGGGCCAACTGGTAGGGTGCCCGGGTCACGCGACGGAGGCCGGCAGCTCGGCCACGGTGCGGATCCGGATCCCGAGGCGCAGGATCCAGAAGTAGAGGGTGTCGGCGCTCATCTCGAGCCCGCGCGCCGCCCCGTTGATCGACCCGTGCTCGTTGAGCGCCTCGATGATCAGTTGCTCGACGGGACGGCCCTCGTGGGCGGCCTCGAACCGCCGCATGCCGGGAGTCTTGCGCACCGTGACCCTCACCTCACTGTCCGTGGATGTGGCTCCCGCGCGGATCGCCGATCCACCTAGAGCGGAGTCAGCCTAACCCATAGCGGACCAGAAATCAAGCGTCGCGTGGAACAATCCTTACTAAGAGTGAGGGCACCACCACGTCCGCGCGCCCCCAGGAGCCGCCGCATGACGCGCACCGAGCCGATCTACCAGGAGATCGGGCAGCGCCTCCGCGACGCCCTCGCCGCGGCGCGGCTGAACCAGGAGGAGTTGGCCGACCGGCTCGACGTGTCGGGCTCCCTGGTCAACCAGTGGGTCATGGGCGCGCGGCGGATCCAGGTCGAGGACCTGCGCCGCGTCGCCGTCGAGCTCGACAAGCCCATGGCCTGGTTCCTGGGGCAGGACGCCCCGACCGAGACCCCGCCCGAGGCACTCCCCGCCGGGGTGGTCGCCCAGCTCTCCGACCACCTCGCGCGGGTCGTCCGCGCCGTCCTGGCCGAGGAACGCGCCCAGGCCGACACCCCCGCCACGAGCAGGGAAGCGGGCAAGCTACTTGGCAGTACGGATTATAGAAAGCTTAAAGGCCTCCCACGCCCCATCACGGCGCTGGCGCCGGCCGCCCTCATGGTCGGCTAACCGCGCGATTAAACACAGCTCGCGCCAAGGGTGCGACCTGCGGTCCGGCGCGGACGCCGGGGGGACAACGCCCCGGCGACCTGACCACTCTACGCCCGGGCGCGGCGACACCACCCGGTTATGTCGCCGGGGCGCCCGGTGGGACGTGGGCACCGGGCCACGGGGCCGACCGAGCGGGAGGCTCCTGGGGACCAGCACGGCCGGCCCGTGCCCTTGCCGCCAGCCTAGTACAGAACTGCACTGGCGGCATGTCGAAAATTTCATATGTCACGTCCGCGCACACCCGCCCCGCCCCCGCGGCCGGGTGGCGTAGACTGACGCGCATGCCCGAGCCGATCACCGACGTCTACCTGGACGCCGTGCGCGACGTGCTGACCCGCCTCCAGGCCGCCCTGACCCCGCCGCGCCGGATGCTCGACGCCGCGCTCATCAAGGACGAGATCGACCCGTGGGACGCGCTCGAGGCGATGCAGGACGAGAACAACCAGCAGCGCCAGCACATCGCGGTGCTCGAGGCAGCCGCGCGGGCGGCCCTGGCCTACGACGCCGAGATCCAGCGCGTCGCCGCCCTCGGCAAATCCTGGGTCACCTCGGGGCGCCTGGACGAGCTGTACGCCGACTGGCTCGCCAAGACCCGCGCTGCCCTCGGGGTGGCCGACACAGACTGACGCCCCGTCCACCGCGCCGAGTGCTGTCGGGACGCGGTGACCGGGGCGCCGTGCCCAGTCTACGTCCGGCACGCCCCGAGCGCGGTCGGCCGCGCATCCGACGCGCGCGCCCGGAGGGCCGGCCCCGTCTGGTTCCGGGGTGTCAGCCACGTCGTCGCGCTCGTGGGCCGGTGCACGACGGGGGCCTACCGATCTTAGCCGACGCGCTCGTCCACGCCAGCCAGGCCGAGGCGCACGACCTCGTCGAGGTTGATCTGGATGGCGCGCAGCACCCGCTCGCGCCGGTCGATCACGCCCAGCTCGAACGCGATGTGCGCCTGCATCGCCCGGATGGCCTCGATGGAGCGGCGGTGGTCGGCCGCCGTCTGGTCGCGCATCGTGCGTAGTCTACGCCGCCCGACGACGCCGTTGGGTCGGCGTCGCGCCGGTCCCACAACTGCATGGGTGACCCAACGAGAAACGCCCCGTCGCCGCTCCTGGCGAAGCGACGACGGGGCTGGTGATGGCCAGGACGAGATTCGAACTCGCACGGGTGGCCCCACCGCGTTTTAAGCGCGGCGCGTCTGCCTCAGGGTTCCGCCACCTGGCCAGGCTAAGTCTACTCCGGCCCGATCCTTCGATCGACCTGACCGCGTCTCCTCTCACCCTGCGCCATCCGCGCGACCTTGCGCTCGAGCAGCACCACGGCGTCCCGCAGCTCGGCCTTGTCGGCGGCGTGGATGCCGGCCACCATCAACGCCACCGTCGCGGCGCCGTGCGCGTGGATCAGCCGCTCGGCGTAGTGCTGGACGGAGTGGTACGCAAGATGCAACTCGACCGCGATGTCCGATTGCCGGTGGCCAGCGAGCAGGCGCTCGAGGATGGCCGGGGCGTAGGGACCGAGCGGCGCAGGGTGGCGACCCACCTCACCCCCGGAGTTCTGGAGCCGTGGTGTCCAGCTTGGCCAGCAGTTCGATCGTGTTCTGCAGGGCGGCCACGATGGCCGGCGCCGTCCCCGCGACGGCCGCGAGCTCGAGCGCACCCAGGATGCCGCCGGCCACGACGACCGGATTCGACGACTGCGCGATGGCCGCCGCGATGAACAGCCCGACCACTGATTGCAGGTACGTCCGCACCGTGCGGATCAGGACGACCTGCAGGCCGCCCAGCAGGACGGGCCGGACGCGGGGGTGCGGCCCGTCGCCGCGATCCACGACGACGGCGGCGACGGGGGTCGGGGGGGCGCTCACTTGAGGTTGGGCGTCGGCACACCGAAGGCGTTGGCGACCACCACGACGGCGATGATCAGGACGATGACGATCACGACCTGGAGCAGCCAGGCCGGCGCCCCCAGCGCGGCCAGGACCACGCGCGCCCCCCAGGCGATCAGGGCCAGGATGATCAACAGGACCAGCAGGGTCAACATCAGGCGTTCCCCTTCACGAGCTTGTGGAGCACGACGGCGTTGTGGACGGTCAGGGCGAGGGCCGCGTCGGCCTGGTCGCCGGTCGCTTGCAGCGCCGCGTGGGCGCGGTAGATCGGCCCCCACGCCGACGCCTCGTAGTCGAAGGCAGGCGGCTTGGGCACGGGCTTGGGTGGCGTGACCACGGGCGTCCCGCCGATCCTCGTCTGCCACGCCAGCGCGCTGGCCAGCAGCCTGGCCCGGTCGAATGATCCCGTCGGGTCGCGCCGCCCGTCCCGCTTCCCCGCCGCTGAGTCCTTGTGCGTGATCAGTCCCGGCTGGGTCTGGTCCGTCACCCACCGCAGCGGGAACTTGTACTTCTGCGCCCACCTGGCCAGCAGCTCGCCCCCCGCCTCGTAGTAGACGTCGGGGTAGATGGCCGTCGTCCAGGCGGCGCCGTCGGGCATCGCGAACTCGACGCCGAGATGATCCGCGTTGTTCTCCCGCGCGTGGTAGGCGGTGAGATCATCCGGCACGCAGGTCACCACCTCGGTCGGGCCGACGACCCGGTGGGCCGACACGCCCGCCTCGCGCGATCCGAACCAGTTGGCGGTGGCCGCAGTCTCGGCCGCCAGGCTCGAGCTGCCCCCTGCCGTGCTGTGAATCACGCAGCCGACCGTCTTGGCGCGCTTCTGCTTGGAGTAGTTGCCCTCCTGCTCGGACTGGTAGAAGGCGGGGGCCTCGCGGTGGGGACAGCTCAGCACCACGTCGGTCATACTCGAATCCTTCCCTGGTGACGCTGGAATCGGCTTTGTTGGCGCTGGCGTGGGGGCGGGCGCTGGCGGCGTGCTGGGCGTCGTCGGCAGCCAGGTGATCTGTGGGCCGGGCACGTCCTCGGTGAACACGCCGCGCAGATCGAGTTCGTCACCTATGTCGAACGAGTCCCACGACGGCTTCGACGCCGGGTCCGCGCCGCAGAGGAAGATGGCCGAGCCGACGCACAACGGGTCGGCCGCGATGGCGTGCGACTTGGCCCTGTACCAGGTCGCGTAGTCGCCGGCGGGACCGAAGTAGTCGCGCCACCCACGGCCGGGCCGACGATCGGTCTGCTGCGTCCCGCCGTCGCAGCCGTCCTCACCGTAGAGGTAGTTAAGCCGCGCCGGCTCGGGCAACTGGGCCAGGATCTGGGCCGGTCTGGTCGAGTGCCACTCGTCTTCCGAGCCCGACGGCGGATGGCTGTAGCCGTGCGGACACCAGACCGCGCCCAGCGCCCTGAACGTTAGCAGGCACGCCAGCACGCGTGGCTGAAGGAAGTAGGGCGCGCCGTAGCTCTCGCCGGGTGGGTTGCCCTCGCTGGTCACCAGCACGCCGGGGGTGAAGCCGCTGTGCTTGATCGCGGCGGCGGCGACGGTGCTGACCTCGGCCAGGGCGGCGAAGTCGGCGGGGTCGGTGTGGAAGCGCTCGTTGACCGGCACCTCGAGCACGACCGCGATCCCCGCCCCCGCGAGCGTCTGGAAGCCCTCGAATGCACGTAGCGCCGTGGCGGTCAGCGCGGGCACCTCGGACAGCGGCTCCTTGTCGCTGGTCACGTAGCGCAGGACGAGCACGCCGGGCAGGCCGCGCGCGAGGCGGGCGATCTTCCATTCGATCGCGAGTTCGAGCGACTTCCCGCCCTGCAGCATCTTGAGCGTGTGCGGGTAAGTCGCTCGAAGCATCTGCCGCTGCGCGTCGCCGATGGTCTGGAACTGGTAGCCGCATTTGTTCACGGCGCCACCGGCTCGAGTCCCGCGACGATCGCCTCGACCAGGCCAACGCACCGGGGACACGCGCGCCACCCCATCGCCCAGACCGCCGCGGTCGCGAAGCCGTAGACCGGGTAGCGCCGCAGCGGCCAGTCCCGCAGGACCGCCACTCGGCCGCAGCGCAGGCAGCGCTCGGCTAGCACGGAACGCCCTCACACCGCCCACCCCGGCCACCCCGGCGCAGCTCCTCCTTCAGGAGCTCGAGCGCCAGGTGGGTGCTCCACTCCGAGGTGCGCGGTACCCTGGTGCGCGGCAGGGCGTTGACCCAGGCGGCGACGACCTCGCGTGGCAGGTCGTCGATGCCCTGGTCCCGGTCGGACACGGTGCTCATCCCCCACCCCGGGACAGCACGAAGCTGATGACGCCGAAGAGGGCCACACCCGCCGATATGGCCAGGGCGATGGTGCCGCGGTTGTCGGTGGCGACGGCGCGGTGCTCGCCGGCCTCGGCCACGCGCCCAACCGCCAGCGACTCGATGCGGGTCACCCGGTCCTTGATGTCGCCCAGTTGCCCGTCGAAGCCCTGCTTCATCGCGTCCAGCAGGCTCCGCTGCTGGTTGATCTGCTCCAGGGTCGTTCTCTCGGACTTGTCCACCGAGAGACTGAACGACTTGGCGCTCTCACCGGCCGCTTCTTTTTGGCTTTGCAGGGCGGCGTTGATGGCGGTGGTGGCGGCCTGCGCGGACTCGCGGACGCGGACGTCGCGCTCGGAGAACTGGGTCTGGACGCCGACGAACTGCTCGTTGACGGTCCGGAACTTCTCGGCGAACAGATCCTCGAGGTGCTTGATCCGCGCGTCGATCTCGGCGGGGCGGTTGTCGATCTGGGTCTGCAGCGTGTTGTGGACCTGGACCGCGTTGGCGCGCACCAGCGTGATCGCGGTGTCGGCCGAGTCCAGCCGCTGCTCGATCGTCTTGAGCAGCAGGGCGACGTGCTCGCGCAGGTTGCTGACGGCCTTATCCGTCGCCGTGGGGACGCGCACGAGGTCTTCGCGGAAGAGATCCTGCGCGCGGTCCATCGCGTCCAGGCGCGTGAACACCACCTCCTTGAGGCCGGCGATCTCGCGCGCTAAAGCTTCCACCGTTCGCGCGGTCGGGTCGGGGACCGGGGTCGAGCTGCGCCCGCTGTAGAAGGGCTCGCTGTCCCCGCTCCGGCGCTCGGGGTGGTTGCCCACGTGCTCGCTCACGGCGGCGCCGCGGTGGCGGCCGCGGCGGTCCTGGTCACGGCGAGAGGCCCGCCTCCACGGGGCGCGGGGTCAGGCTGTACGCCCCCGTCGTCACGTCGAGGCTGGTCAGGACCAGCCGCGTCGGGTCGTGCCCGCCGCCGGCCAGGTGGACCGCCAGGACGTCGTTGCGCTGCTGCGTCAAGGCCGCGATCTGCGCCTGGATCTGCTTGATCCGCTCCAGCGTGTAGGCCGGCAGGATGCCCGCGACGACCTGGTCTCCCTGCTGCTCGGCCTCCTGGTGGGCGACGCCGTTGGCGCGCTGGGTCGTCGTCATCGTCGTTCTCCTAGCTGGCCGTCGTGATCGCCGTCCAGGCGCCGGCGGAATTCGTGGCGATGTAGGCCCGGGTGGAGGTGCTTGAGCCCTCCGACCGGAGGTACATCGACCCCTGAGCCGCGACGACCGTGGGCGCCCCGCTCCCGACGTAGATGCCGAACCCGGCGGTGGTGCCGAACACGAGCCGGCACCCGGTGGAGCCACCCGCCGGCGTCGCGACCGTGTTGGCGACACCCAGCGTGGCGCGCACCCCGACGCTCCCGTCGTTGGCGATCGTCATGTTGTTGTTGGCGCCATCGACCGACTGGAACGCCAGGCTGGTCGACCCGCCCCGGATCGTCCCGTTGACCTGGGACGCGAAGTCCAACCGCGCCCCAGCCCCGGTCAGGAAGAGGCCGCCCTTGGCGGTCACGATCCCGAACTCGTCCACGTCGAACAGGGTCGAGTTGTCCGCCGCGTAGTAGATGATCCCGCGGCTCCAGCCCGGATCCCCCGCGATCAGGAGCGCCGCGTCGGCCTTGACCGCCCCGGTCAGGATCCCCCAGTCGGAGGAGTACATGTAGATGCCGTTGTTGATGGTGTAGCCGTTGCCGGGCTGGGTCGTGTGCAGCCCCACCTCCATGCACCACGTCGAGCGCGTCCCCCCCACCGACCGCATCGTGTGCACCTCGAAGGCCCGCAGGTCGTCGTCGCCGGCCACGCGCTGGCTCGCGATCGCCCGCAGGGCCGCCGACCCAGGCTGGGCCGAGACGTTGGTGAAGAGGGTGAAATCCGCCATCACCCCACCCCCACCCCCACCCGCGCTGATGTCGTGCTTGGTCTGGTAGACGCTGAACAGGTTCGCCGGCGGCGTCGGGCTGTCCAGGTCGGAGGACGCCATCAGGAAGCCGTGGTGCGCGAACGGCTCCAGCACCCCGTCCAACAGACTGAAGTTCGCGGCGAGGGTCCGCTCGTCCGCCGCGCCGTCGAAGTCGGGCAAGGTCATCGCGAGATTGGCGGTTATCACGTCGGCCATGGGGCGCCTCCTAGGTGAGCGTCACGGTCTTCGTGACGCCGTTGATGCGGATGAACAGACCAGCGGTGGTCGACCAGATGTCGCCGTTGACGGGGCTCGTGGGCGCGGCGCCGTGGGGCAGGTTCAGGCCGGCGCCCCCGGTCGCCGAGGCGAGGGTGATGAGCGCGCCCGAGAGGGTCGCCACCCGCGTGGCGGTGGCCAGCGACAGGAAGGCCCCGGCCGCGGTGCGGATCTCGAGGGTGGCCGGCTCGGTGCCCGTCCCGATCTTGCCCGTCACCAGGCGCGCGACGGTGTTGTTGTTGGTGAGCCCCACCGAGCCGGCGTTGTCCGGGTCGGCCGCGTTGTAGGCCGAGAACGACGCCGTCGTCCCCGTCCCGTTGGGGATCGCCGGCACCGCGGTCGTCCCGTTGACCGTCGAGGACTGGAACCCCACCCGGTTCGCCACGGTGGCGTTGGAGAAGTCGCCCGTGATGCGCTGGCCGGTCGCCGAGAAGGCGAGGTTGCCGGCGGTGAGGGTCAGGCCCCCCGAATCCACCACCGGGCTCGTCATGTGCGGCGCCGCCAGAATCCCCACGCTCGTCAGGCTCGAGGCGAGCACGGTCGCGGCGAGGGTGGCGCCCGTGAGTGTCCCCGCCGGCGCCACCAGGGTGGCCGAGGTGAGCGCCGTCACCCGCCCCTTGGCGTCGATGGTGACGACCGGCACCACCGTCGCCGACCCAGTCGGGCCCGTCGCCGCCCCGATGGCGGCGAGGGTCGGCCCCGGGTAGGTGCCGGTCAGATCCCCCGAGGCGCTCCCGGTGGGCCCAGCACCCCCCGAGGTGGTGGCGAAGGTGGCGGTGTCGGCGTTGCCGACCAGGTGCCCCGTGAAGGTCGGCGCGGTGACGCTGGTCGTGACCACGAGCGCCCCCGCGGCCGAGAGGCTCATTCGGGACGCGCCACCCACCAGACCGTAAAAGGAGAGGATGCCACTCGCCACCCCCACCCCGTCGCCGATCCGCCAGGTCTCGGTCGCACCCGAGCGCAGCGACAGGTAGGCGTTGTCGGCCAGGAGCTGGAGGTTCCCGGTGGTGCTGCGCAGGCCAGCGCGGGCCGTGAGGACCCCGGCGTCGGAGAGGAAGAGGTTGTCGTCGGTGTCGCCGTGGTTGCGCAGGGCGAGGCTCGTCGCCCCCGGGACGATCTTGCTGGCCGCCGCGCCGAAGACGAGCCGCCCCACCGTGATGGTCAGATCCCCCGTCAACACCGACGGGCTGGTCAGGACGGGGCTCGTCAGGGTCTTGTTGGTGAGGGTCTGCACCCCCGTCAGGGTCACGCTCTGGTCGAGGATGTCCAGATCCAGGCCCAGGACGTGGGCGAGCCCCCGCGGGTCCTGCACCTCCCGCTGCCCGACCTTGGTCAGGGCCAGGAGCGGGGTGACGGTGTTGGTCACCGGTAGGCCACAGCCACAATCGGCACGTCCCAGGCCAGACCCCAGCGCCGCTCGGCCGGGGCGAGCACCTCGGTGTACTGGATGAGGGCGATCGACGAGAGCGTCTCGTCGGAGAGGCGAATCCGCACCATCCCGGGATTCGCCGCCGCCGCCTTGACGAGCGCGCGGATCGCCGACGCGGAGCGGCGCGAGACCACCCCGTCCCGCCGGACCAGCCGGTTCGCCGCCTTGACCGTGCACTGCCACTCGAGCCGCAGCGTCGGCCGGACCGCCCAGTGCAGGGCGACGCCCTCGAGGACGGGGGTCGCGGTCGGGTCGGTGGTGAACAGGTCGGTGTAGGCGTCGAGCACGAGCGAGGTCGCGTCGTCGGGGAGCGCGACCCGCAGCCCCGCCGCCGCCAGCGCCGGCGTCCAGTCGGTGCCGATGGTCGTGTAGGCCCCCGCCTGGCTGAGCCGGTACGCCTGCCGCGCCCAGGTGCCGGTCGGGAAGACGGACGGGAGCAGCGACAGCGCGTGCCAGCTCTTGGTCGTGACCGGGTACCCTCCCACCTGCGACGGCCAGTAGAGGCGTCCGGTCGCGACGTACCGGCACAACGGGTCCGAGGTCGGGTCGGGGGACGCGCTCGGCAGCCGCGCGTACTGGACGGTGCCGTCCGAGAAGCCCACCCAGAGGGCCGGGCTGGGCTCACCGCCGGCGACCGGGGTGCCGGTGGTGTGGACGACGTCGATCCTGGTGACTTCCTTCCCCGCCCAGGAGGCGATCGCGCCGTGCCAGACGTCGGTCAGGTCGTACCCCGCGCGCGCGTCGTTCACCCAGGTGCCGTACTTGAGGAGGTGGCTCGCCCCGGTCGTCGCGTTGTAGGTGGCCAGGAACAGGTGCCAGTCCGCCCACCCCGCCGCCGCGATCGGCGCACCCGAGATCGGGCTCCCCCCCAGCTCGAGCAGCCGCTCGGGGCCCACCGGGTCGAGCTCGGCGGTGGCCCCAGCCGTCACCCGGTAGAAGGCGTCCCCGTAGGCCAGCCAGACCGCGTCCCGCCAGACGGCGGCGTTGCGGCCGTTGGTCGTGCGCGGGTCGTTCTTGAGCTCGGGGAACAGGTCCACGTCGAGGACGCCGGTGCCGGTGGTGGTCGTGCCGTAGAGGCCGTTGGTCTTGGGGACGAGCATCTGGTCGCCCACCGCGACCAGCCCCGTGATCGACCCCACGCCGGGGCCGAACTGGTCGCCGAGCGCGATCTCCCCGCCCCACGAGGCCGCCAGCATCGGGTCGTTCGAGGCCTTGCGCACCACCCCGTTCCCGCCGATCCAGAGCTCGTGCCCGACCGCCGCCACGTACTGGCACTGCGCTGATGCCGGCAGCACCGCCTGCGTCCACCCCCCGTTCGCGTCCATCTTCCAGAGCTCGTTGAGCTGGGTCGACACGAACAGGCCGCCGGTGCCGGTGAGGCCGGCGAAGTTGACGGCCGCGAGCGGCTCGTTGCCGACGCCGAAGTCGTGGCCGAGCGACCAGACCCCGGCCCGCCGGCGGTAGGCGTAGCGGCCGACCAGGCAGATGAGCGTCGGGGTCGCGGTGAGGAGCGGCGCCAGCCCGACGACCTGGTCGAGCGCCACGATGAACTGGTGGACCGTCTGGGTCCCGGCCGGCAATCCCGGCAGCGCCTCGGTGACGAAGAGCGGGCCCAGCATCGGCCGACCGGCGATGGAGGTATCCACCCCGTCGGCGTAGTAGTACCTGGGTCGCTGTGCGTCCTCGTCGGGCTGCCTGGCCCCCATCCCGCCAATCAGTCGGCTGAACGTCGTGGTCGTCTCGCGGGAGGGATCCTGGTCGGCGTAGGACCAGCTCTGGGGGGACACGTTGGCGAGGGAGTCGGACTTCTTGCCGACGAGGAGGCCGGCGTCGCCGGGCTTGAGCATGACACCCACCCAGCCGGCGCCGTCTTGGAGATCGACCTCGGCGTCCCACGGGTGCGGGCGGTGGCGCGACCAGGCCATGCTCACAGGCCGAGCACCTGGCGCCAACTGATGGCCGAGAGCGCGCGCCACGTCCCCTGCTGCGCGACGTGCGCCCACGTTCCCGTGTCCTGCACCGCGTCCCAGAGGCCCGTCGCCCGCCCGCCGAGCGGGTAGCGGAAGGAGAGACGGTCGGGCCGCACGGGGACGTGGCGGTTGACCTGCGCCTCGAACTCGTCCTTGGCGGCCTGGCGCGTGATCGCCATCCCCTCGCGCGCGACCGGGGCGAGCGTCGCCACGCACCGCCGCCACGCCTCGATGTGCCCCGCCGCCGCCGCGTAGTCCAGGTCCACCGCCAGCACGTCCGTGTCCAGGGTCGGTCCGGTGGTGGAGTCGGCGCCGTTGACCCAGGAGGCGTGCGGGCGCAGCGCCTCCACCACCAGCACCCCGCTGGTGCGCGCCGCGACGGCGGTCTGGACCCCGGCCGAGGTGGAGAAGGTGCGGTGCCAGCCGAGGCTGCCGGGGCGCAGGACGCCGACGGCCCCGGTGCGGTAGGCCACGTCGCGGACCTGGCCGACGTCGGTGACCCAGACGAGGGCCGCCGAGAGGTCGTGCTCGAGCGCCCCGCCGGTCGGGGTCACGTCGACCCGGTCGACGAAGTAGCAGCGCCGCAGCCCCGCCAGGGCCGCCACCCGGAGCTGCTGGGTGGGGTCGAGGACGAGCAGCTCGAGCGCCTCGCCGGCGGCGACGGCGGTCGCGTAGGCCCGGTCGACGGTGAGGGTGCCGGTCATGGGGGCGTAGGCGGCCACGCGCCGCTGGCGGTCACCGACGTCGGCCGAGCGACGGAGCAGCCACAGGTCGACGGCGTCCCCCGCGTCGATCGAGGAGGTGAGCGCCGCCACCACCGCCGTCGTGGTCGTCCCCGACGCCGCCACGTGCGCCTCGAAGGGTCCGCACCGCCGCGCGATCTCGACCTCGACCTCGGCCAGGGTGCAGCTCATCGTCCGGGCCTAGCCCTTGCCGTCTTTGGGCTGGGACGGGGCGTTGATGACCAGGCCCACGCCGGGCTTACGCGTCGAGCCGGGGTGGGCCGTGCGGGGTGGCGGGCGCGGCCGGGGCTGCTGATCGGGCAGGAGGCCCGCCGCGTCGGCCCGCGTCATCACCACGGGATCGGGTGCTGGTGGCGCGGGTGCCTCAGGTGGTGGCGCCGGGGTCGGCGTGCCACCGGGGGTGGCGAGCTTTTGGGCGACGAGGTGCGCGCCGGTCGCGTCGTCGAGGTCGTAGGACTGCCCCGCCAGGAGCGCGCCGTGGCGGGCCTGGCGGGTGGTGGCGGTCATGGTGATCCGCACGGCGGCTACTCGGTGGCCACGATCGAGACCTTGACGAGCAAATCGGGGACGGTCAGGCCGTTGCCGACCTTGATCTGCGAGAGCGCCAGCACGTCGCCGGCGACGCAGGCCACGGTCGCGGCGGTGCCGGAGACCGTCAGCGCGAACTCGTCGAAGGCGGTGGCCACGTTGGTGGTCAGCGCGAAGGTCTGGGTGGCGGCGACCCTGGTGTCGCCACCGGTCAGCCCCTTGTTGATGAGGCTGAGGGTCTTGTTGTCGGTCGCGGCGCCGGTCAGGGTCGACGAGGGCACGATCGAGACGGCCGTGACGGCGCCGGCGATCGGGACGATGAGCACCGCGTCGTCGCGCGTCGCGGTCGCCGCCGCCGTGCCGGTCACCCGGACGCTGAAGGTGCGCGTGAAGGGGGAGGCCATGGTGTCGTTCTCCTGTTAGTCCATTCCAGGGGCGCCCGGCCGGCCTGCTTACAGGCCGACGAGGCTGGGGTGCGGCTGCGCGGTGCGGAGGGGGCCGGGATCGACGGGGGCGATGCGCCCGTCGATCCCGACCAGGGCCAGGTGGTGCCCACCGGCCGGCGTGCGCGCCGGCCAGACCACCGTCGGGGTGATGTGCCCGACGGGCGCGTCGAGGTCCACGCAGACGCGGAAGCCGGCCGCCCGGACCCGTCGGCAGAACTCGACGTCCTCGTGCAGGTGATCCGGCGCGACCTGGCCGACCCGGAAGTACGGCCGCTCGAGCGCATCGAAGACCCGCTTGTGGATCAGCACGCCCCCGAGGCCGGCCGCCGCGATCTCCATCACGCCGCCGCGGCCGTCGGGGATCCACGGCTCCGGGTGGGGCGGGACGGTGGGGTCGTCCAGGTAGACCAGGCTGTCGTGCGGGGGCTGGCGGCGCAGGCTGTAGGCGCAGACGACGTCGTAGACGCCCTCGGCGAGGACGGCGAGCAGGCGCGTCAGGGTGTCGGGGAGGAGGACGAGGTCGTCGTCGAGGGTGAAGAGCCAGTCGCCGCGCATCGCGGCGGCGGCCTGGTTGCGGTTGGTGGCGATGTCCATCCCCGCCGACTGCACCAGCGCGGTGCCCGGCGGGGAGGCGAGCCCCGTCAGGCTGCGCCAGAAGGCGGCGTAGCGGAGCAGCTCCCCCGTCACGATCCCGATCGTGCCGGGGGGGTGCGTGGTCTGGTCGACGGGGGTGAAGGGGTGCGCGTCCATGGCCGCCGCGAGGTCGAAGCCCCCCGACCCGGTCGCGACCGGGTCGGGGGTGGTGGTGAGGAGGGTGCGCTGGCCGAACGGCGCGCGCGTGGTCGGCATCGGCGGCTACTCGCCGCCGGTCGAGGCGCGCTGCTGCAGAACCGCCGCCGGGTAGCGGGTGGCCGAGTTGGTGTTCATGCGGTTGATGGGGTTGGGGACGGCGAAGCCGTACCGCGCGACCCAGCGGGTGGCGACCATGTCCTGCTGCATTAAATTGGTCACAATTGTGCCGTCCGACGCCTGGATGACGCCCTCGCGGAAGAGCTCGGAGTCGATGTCCTCGCGGACGCCGAGGATGAACTGGTCCCAGTCGGCGGCGACGACGGAGTAGTTGCCGGCCGCGGTCGCGAAGCCGGCCAGGCCCGCCTGGCTGAAGGCCAGCTTCTCCCCGTAGAGGGTCGCCATGCGCTGGTTGGCGTCGGCCGCGCCCGTGTTGGCCGGCCCCGCCGGGTCGTACAGGAACCCCTTGTTGGCGTCGCGCATCCCGCGCAGGTACGCCTTGAACTGGCTGCGCGCCCAGAAGCCGTTGACCGCGTAGCCGTCGTTCTCGACGGCGAGCATCACCTGGTTGAGGTCCTCGAGCGTGTCGATGGCGCTCGTGCCGGCGATCACGACGTTGGAGGCCGCGACGGCGGCGGGGACGACGGCGGTCGGCCAGGAGGCCGGCTTGTTGGTGCCGAAGAGCACCGCGTCGTCGAGGGCGATGGCGAAGGCCTCCTCGACCAGCGGCTTGATCTCGTCCCAGAGGGGGTAGTCGACGTCCTTGAGGAGCGCGATGGGGATCGCGACGATGACGGCGAGCTCCTCGGCGTAGAGGTACACGTTGTCCCACGACATGGTCGAGGTCGTCTTGAGGCCGGTCTCCGAGGTGAGCCAGCCCACGGTGGGGTAGCTCGCCATCACCGGGATGCGCTGCTGCTGGCGGCTCATGCGCCGCTGCTTCATGAGCTGCATGACCGCCGACTTGTTGCGCACCCCCTTGACGATGTCTTTCTGCACGTCCTCGGGGATGAGCGCGAGCGAGGTCGCCCGCGTGATCGATGCCATTGGGTGTCCTTATTCGGTGCGTGGGTGGGGCTCATGAGCCCCGTGCGCGGCTAGCGTCCGAAGACGGCGGCGCGGATGCGCGCGTCGGGGGAGTCGCGCCCGACGGCGCCCACCCCCACGACCTCGTCTGGTTCCTCGCGGCTGGCCCGCTCGCCGAGCACGACCTGCTTGAGGACGGCCGGGTTGCGGCGCAAGGCGGCCTCGGCGGCCTTGGCGCCCTCGGCCCGCCAGTGCTTCTCGAGCGCGGCGAGCACGGTCTGGGTCGTCTGCTGCCGCCCGTCGATCCCGACGGTGGTCGCGCGCAGGCGCGCCGCCTCGGTCTGGTCGGGGAGCGCGGCGAGGAGCGGCTCGAGGTAGGCGGTGTCGAAGTGGGTGGCCAGGCCCGTGACCTCGGCGGCCATGCCCTCGTGCGCGCGGGCGGCGGCGATCTCGGCGGCCTTGATCTCGCCGAGCGCCCAGGTGTCGCCCTGCTCGGCGAGCTGGGCTTGGGCCCACCGATCGCCCTTCTCGGCCATCTGGCGGATGGGGGCGAGGTCGCCCTGGCTGGCCCGCTCGACGGCCCAGTCGCGGCGCTCCCTGGCGATCTCCCGGTCCTTGGCCGACTGGACGGCGCGCTGGTACTCCTCCCGCGTCAGCGTGACCCGATCGGGATCACTGGCCGGCTCGGCGGGTGTGCTCGCCTGCTCCTTCGGGGCGTCGGAAGACTCGTCGGAGGCGAACAGACCGCTGACCGTTCGGATCGCGCGGTCGAAGATGGACCCCCCGCCGGACTCCCTAGCCTCGCTCGAAGCAGCGGCCCCCTCGGCCGCGCCGTCCTGACCGACTGAACCGGGATCTGTCGCCATGCCGCCTCGTTTCGGGCAACAAAAAAACGGCCACCCCCGAAGGGATGACCGCTCTCACCGAGTTGGGTACTGCCGCAAGCCTAGCCTGTCGCCCGGTTCTCCGCAACAGGGGCTAGACTGGGGCGGTGAGCGACGACGTCGAGACGGGTCGCGAGGACGTCGAGCGCGTGTCGATCCCGCGCACGGCGCTCGACGAGATGATCGCCACCGTCGCCACCCTGCGCGCCGTGCTCGAGCCGCTGCTGGACGACCCCTTCTACATCACCGCGTTCGACCGACCGCAACGCTTCGTGTGCGTGTTCTGCCGGGACATCCAGGGCCACAGCGCGACGCACCACCCCGACTGCCCGGTCCTGCGGCGCGACGTGCTGCTGGGCCGCACGCCACCGCGCGCCCTCGACGCCGGCGTCTCGACCGCGCTCGAGAACCTCGACTAGTCGGCGGGGTAGCTCCCCGCCCACGTCGCCGGACACGCCCGGCACAAAAGGCGCCGGCCGAAGGACCAGTCGCACCGCTCCGACCGCCCGCAGACGCGGACCCGCCAGTACCGCGCCCGCGCCGAACGGGTCCAGGTCACCGTGCCCACTGGTCGCGCGTGGCTGGGGTGGCGGTCAGCCCGGGTGGTGGCGCGACGGGGAGGGTGGCGAGTGCCGGGGGCACCACCGGGGCCACGGGCGCGACCGGCGCCGGGGCGACCGGGGCGGCGACGGGGGTCTTGTAGAGGCTGAGGGCGCGGCTGACCTCGCGGTCGGCGATGGCGTTCACGTCGGGCATGTCGAAGGAGAAGGCACCCGGGCTGAAGTTGACGGGACCACCCCCGCTCGAGAGGGTGTTGAGGGCGGTACTGAACTCGGCGCCGAAGGTGGGGCCGACGCGGTAGGGGAGGAGCTTGAGGGCGGTGGAGACGGCGTCCTGGCCGGCGTCGTAGCCGAACTTCCGGTCGGCCTCGGCGCGGCGGGTCTCCTCTTTCTCGCGGGCGCTGACCTGCTCCTGCTGGTACTGCTCGCGGTCGGTGCGGGCCTTCTCCTCGGCGCGTCTCGCGGCGTCCTGGGCGCGGGCCTCGGCGGCGCGCTTGAGGGGGGTCTCGACCTGGTCGCGGTAGTCGCGGTCGTACTTCCTGTCGGCCTCGTCGGCGCTGAGCTTGCCCTGGGCGATGTTGTTGGCGCGCTCCTCCCGCAGGGCCGCCACCTTGGCGGCGGCCTCGGCCGAGGTGATGGCGCGGGTCTCGGTCCGGTCGGCGCGGCTCTGGGCGCTGGTCTGGTTGGCGGCGGTCTGGGCGGCGGTCTTGCGGGCCTGGTCCTCGGTGGCGCGGTTGTGGCGCTCGGTGTCGGAGCCAGCGCCGGCACCGGGTTTGATAGCGGTGCCGGCGTCGGTCGGCTCGATGTCCCCGTCGGGGCTGGTGACGGCGACCAGCTCGGTGCCGTCGTTGAAGACGTACTTGTACTTGGGCGTCGGGTTGGGCTGCTTGGACCTGATCGGCTGGCCGGTCGGGTCGATGTTGGGCGTCTCGACGTCGAGCTCGGGGTTGACGGCCTGGGGCGTGCCGGCCAGCCCGCCGTGCTGGCTGATGAGGCGCTGGAACTCGCCGGGCTTCATCCGAATCTCCTATGGCGCCGGGGTGGGTGCTCGCGTAGGGTGCCGGGGTGCAACCGCACTCCGACCGCATCGGCTACGCCACCTCGGCGCTGTTCGTCCTGATCAGCGCCGGGTTCTGGCGGTTTCACGTCGTTTTCGCGCCGATCCCGCCGCCGGGCTACCCCATCCCCGATTGGTGGGTGATGCCGCTGATGGTGGTGTGGCTCGCGACGCTGTGCGCGGTCGCGGCCGGGGCGGACTGGCTGCGGCGCCGGCTCAGCGACTAGCACCGGCCGTCGCCTTCTCGCGGTAGCGCCGACTCAGCTCGGCCGACCCGAGCTCGCCGAACAGGATGCCACCCGCCGCCGTCCGCGCCCGCTCGACCGCGCCCTGCAGGATCTTCTGGCGCGTCTCGCGGGGCAGGGCGGCGAAGCGGGGGTCGGCGGTGATCTTGCCGACCGTGTCGGCGATGAGACCGCCCGCGATCTCCTGGTGGCGCTGCTGGTCGGCGGGGGAGAGCGGCACCGACTTGACCTCCTTGGGGGGTGCGCCGATGTCGGCGCCGTTGTCGAGCAGCACCTGGAGCACCTGGTCGGGTCGGCCCTCGCTCGAGCGGAGGGGGATCAGGGCGCCGAGCCCCTGCTGCTCGTTCGTGACGTCGCGGCCCAGCACGTCCTGCTTCGCCGGTAGCCCCTCGCGCAGACCGGGGAAGCGCCCCGCCAGCGCCTGACCGATATCGCCCTTGCCCGGTTGACGGATGAGCGGGTCGGTCATCTGGCCGACGGTGTTGATCGCCGCGCCCATGGGGACGAGCGTCTGGACGTACTGGCTGAGCCACTGCTGGCCGAACCGCTCGGGGTCGTTGATCGCCTTGTAGACCGCGCCGATGCCCTGGAGGTAGTTCTGCTCGGTCAGCACCTTGGCCGAGCGGCCGAAGGCGTCGAGCACCTTGTCCCCCGTGGTGGCGCCCGGCTTGGCGTAGGTCTGCGCCTCGGCCGCGCCCGCCATCAACGAGAGCGGGATCGCGACCGGGCCCCAGTTCGTGTAGGAGACCCAGCGCCCGCCGACGTTGACCGAGTACCGTCCCCAGCCCTGCGCCTCGAGCATCTTGAGCTTCTCGGGGTCGTCGGGCCCGGCGCCCGAGATGTTGCCCTCCATCGCCTGGCCGTACATCCACGCCGAGGCGGCCGTGCCCAGCACGTTGTCGGTCAGCCGCGGCCCGAGGGGGCGTACCCCTTTGGGCAGATCCTTGCCGCCGCGGTAGACGCCGCGCGCCACGTCGATGCCGGTGCCGACCAGGCCGAGCGGCGAGCGGTCGATGCCGCGCGCGGTGATGTGGTAGACGGTCCGGAGGAACGGGATGATCGCCGGCCCCACGATCTTGTACTGCTGGGCCTTGTTCAGCAGTTGGCCGAGATCGCCCATGTCGCCCTTGAAGGTCATGTCGTTCGCCGCGATCTCGGCCCGCTTCAGGGCCGACGGGGTCGGCGTCTCGATCAGGTCGGCGACCCGCTCCGTCCAGGCGGTGCCCCTGAGCCCCTCCTTGTTCGCCTGGATGGCGGCCTCGCGGGCGACGTGCATGGAGCGGCCGACAGAGAGCATCACCTCGTCGGTCGCCTGCGCGACGGTCATCGGCGCCTCGAGCGCGCGGGCCACGCCCTTCGCGAGCGGGTTCGACACCCGCGCCGAGACGGACCGGGGCACGTCGCCGGCCAGGGCCTGCTCCTCGGTGATGCCCTTGGCGATCGTCTCCATGGCCGGCTTGAGCCCGCGCTGCAGCCCCGCCCACATCGCCCGCGCCTCGGGGACGATCTCGCCGGGATGGCCCCGCACCGTGGACATCACCGCGTCGGTGGCGAGCTTCCACGGCACCTCGGTCCCGCCCGAGAGGAGGTTGACCAGGATCGTGCGCGGCCCCGAGAGCATCGCGTTCTTGCGCAGCAGCTCCCACCAGTCGTTGAACCCGACCGGGGGCGCCTCCTTGCGCGCCCAGAAGGCCGCCTGCGCGAAGACGTCCCCTCCGTCCGCGAGCAGCTTCTGGTACTCGGCGACGGCCTTGTTGGCCTGCTCGGCCCCACCCACCGCCTTGTAGATCCGCTCGACCGCCCCGCCGGGGTTGGCGATCGAGTCGCGCGCGTGGGCCGAGTAGGCGCGCAGCGTGCGACCCGCCTCGGCTCGAGCACCTTCAGCGATGCGACTCAGGTCGTTGAGCTTCATCCCCTGCGCGATCGACTCGGCGATCATCGCGGGCGTTGCGTCGTGGGGCGCCTTCGCGATAGCAGCGGTCAGGTCGTTGAGCAGCATCGCCTGGCCGGTGACCGCGTTCCTGAGCGCCCGGGTCTCCTCGGTGTTGTGGGCCTTCCCGGCCTTGCCGCCCGCGATGAGCTGATCGACCGACCGGCCCAGGTCGTCGGCCATCCGCTCGGCCGCCGCGTCGGGGATCACGCCGCGGCGCTGCTTCATCCAGAAGGCGCCGTCGGTGGCGGCCTGCTGGATGACGTCGCGCACGCCCTCGGGGAACTTGTCGAGCCGGATGCGGGCCACCTCGGCGGCGGTGGCGGCGGCGGTCCTGATCGACGGGACGACCGCGCCGGCCACCTTCCCCGCGACCGTGGCGCCGGCGTTCGCGATTGGCTCGCCCGTCATCGCCAACGCGAACGGCAGCCCACGCTCGACCGACCGGTTCATCTCCTCCGCGGTGACCTGTGGCCCGCCCGCCGCGATGCGCGCATCCCGCGCCGCCTGCTCCTCGGGCGTGCCGTGGATGAAGGTGGACCGGTCCGTGTTCGCCTGCTCGATCGCCCCCACCAGCACGTCCCCGCCGGCGTCGAACGCTCCCACCGCCGCACGGCCCACGCTCTCCGCCGTCGGGAAGGGTGCCCCCGTGTCGTCGCTCGGGGCGCCGGGGTTGGGCACCGCCCAGGCCGGCACCAACGGCCCATCCGGGGACGCCCCCGCCTCGACACCACGCCGGTAGCGACCGGTCAGCTCGGCTGCTTGTGGCTCCTGATCGTTCAGCGGTGGCTCGGAGAGATCGGGCGTGGCACCCGCACCCACGCTCGGGGTGGGACTCTGGGGGTTATCGACGAAGAGCGCCCCGTTGATGCCGCCGTCGAGGGTGGCGATCTGCTGCGCGCTCATCCACGAGCCGCCACCGCGCCGGGCCTCGCCGGTCTTGCCGACGTGGAGCTGCCCGGTCTGCTTGTCGTAGCCGTTGACGAAGTAGTAGTGGACGCCCGTGCTGATGATGACCGGGTTGCCGGCCGCGGCGTCGGCCGCGATCACCCCGAAGTCGGGGTTGGTGTCGAGCCGGGAGCTCACCCCCATCTGCGCGAGGAGCTTCTGCTCGTTGGCCACCCCGTTCATCCCGCCCTGGCTCGTCCAGCCGACCTGCTTGGCCAGCCGCCGTGCCTCACCGAGGTCGGGATTGCGCCCGTTGGCCTGGGCGAAGGCCAGCGCCGCGACCGGCCCGCACACGCTGTAGGCGTCCTCCGTCGGCAACCCCTGCTCGAATTGCCCGAGGGCCTCGACACCTGGCGACGCCTGCGGGCCACTTTTCGTGAATCCCGCCATGCTGGCGTCCTGACCGGCCTGATCCTCGCCCGCCCCGTAGCTGTACGCCTGGCGCCCCGCGCCGCTCGGCCGGGCGTTCCTGCCCTCGAGCAGTCCGAGCTGGTCGGAGGCGTTCTTCCACGCCCCGTACCCCTGAGCGTTGAAGATCTCGCGCGCAGCCCGCGCGTTCTGGACGGGATCGTTGAGGTCGTACCTCTGTGCGAGGTCGGGGTGGGCGCGGGCGTTGATCTGGAGGACGCCGTGCGAGTCCTCGACCTCGTCGGTCTTCTGGGCTGAGGCGCTCCCCCCGGACTCCCGCTCCATGATGGCGAGCATGTTCTCGACCGCCTCGGGGCCGAGGTCCCCGAAGGCCGCCTGCACCGCGCCCCGGTGCTGCTCCACCCCGGCACCGACGGGTCCGCGTGCTGTGGCCTGCGCGGCGCGCGACTGGGCCGTGAAGGACGCGCCGCTCGTCTGCTGCTCGTGCTGGGCGAACTGGGCGAACTGGGCGATCTGGGCGTCCTCGCGGGCGACGCGGGCCTGCCAGTCCTGCTCGGGCACGACGCGCTCGGCCTGCTCGGTCTGCGCCAGCGCCGCGATCTGGGCGTCTTCCTGCTGCGTGCGCGCCGTCCACGCCTGCTCGCGCTGCACGGGGGCGAGGGCGTCCTGCTGCTCGGCCGCCGCGAGGTCCGCGATCTGGGCGTCCTGGTCCGTGGTGAGCGCGGCGAACTGGGTGTCGGCGTGGGCGCGCCACTGCTCGACAGGGACCGGGGGAAGGCCCGGCACCTAGGCCGCCCGCCGGCGCCCACGCGCGGGGCCACTCGCCACGGGCAGACTCTTCAGGTACTGCTCGGCCGCGTCCTTGCGGTCGTAGCCGCCGGCCTCGTACCCACTCCAGAGCATCTGCCGCCCGTACTCGCTGTTGCGCGCCATGTCGGTCGGGCTGAGTTGCCCCGGCGCGGTGATGGCCGGCGGCTTGTAGACCGGCAGGGTGTGCAGCACCGCCGGCACCTGGCCGGGCACGGGAAGTTGCCCGGCCGCCGGCGGGGGACCAGCCAGGGCACCCAGACTCCCCGGCACGGCTGGGCGGACCGGGGGTGGCGCGCCGAGGCCACCGGGGGCGCGGGTGCCGGCCGTGGCCGTCGGGTCGGGGGCAACCACCCCCACGGCGGGGGCGCGGCCGTCGGGGCCGAAGGGGCTGGCGACGGCGGCGGGGGTCGGTGCCCGGCCATCCGGCCCGAAGGGAGAGGCCGTCGGCGGGGCGGTCCGCATCGCGTCCGCGAGCGGCGAGGCGCCGGCGACCGGACTGGCCCCGGTGGCCTGGGCCGCGTTGGTCACCCCGCTGGCCACGGGCGCCGCGACCGGGAGGGTCGCGAGCGTCTGGGCCGCCGACCGCTGGGTGTTCATCGTGCCGGGGCCGAGCCCCGCCTCGGCGGTGAGCGGCGTCGTCATCTGCCCCGGCACGATGGGCGAGATTGCCGCCTGCCCGCCCGTCGCCGTCGGCCCCAGTGGCGCGACTGGGGGTGTGGCTGGTGGCTGCCCCGGCTGGGGCACGCCCACGTCCCCGAGCACGCCGGCCTGCGCGGGGGACCTGGACGCGACCGGCAGGGTGCTCGTCATCTGCTGGATGGTGGCGCGCACGCTGTCGGGCAGGTTGGCCAGGGTCTGCGCGTAGACGAAGGCGTTCTCGGGTCCCCGGAGCTGGGACAGGACGTTGAGCGCCGCGATGGCGTCCTGATTCTGGGTGTGCTGGGCGTCGGGGGTCAGGGTCTGGAAGGACCCGGCTGGCCGACCCGTCACCTCGGCCAGGGTGCGGGCCGCCACGTCCTCGGGCATGGTGGACCCGGTCGCGGCGTAGTAGGCGTTGGCCCGCGCCGCCATCTGGGCGCCCTGCTCCTGGGAGATCCCGGCCGTCTGCGCCCAGATGCCGGCCGCCTCGGGGCCGGACCCGGTGATCGCCGGGTTGGCGGCCTTCGCCTGGGCGAAGGCGGCGGCGGCGCGGCCGGCGGGGCCGCTGCCGGGGGCGCGGCCGGTGAGCTCGGCCTCGAGGCGCCGGCGGTCGTCCTCGAGCTTCTGGGCGTCGAGGGTCGGCGTGCCGTCGGGGGCCTTGCCGGTGAGCTGGGCGGTCTGGAAGGCCTGGAGCCAGACCTGCTTGGCCAGGTCCTGGCGCAGCTTCTCGCGCTCGACCTCGGTCTTGAGCGCCAGCTCGGGGAGGTCGATCTCCTCGAGCCGCCGCTTGGCCAGCCAGGCCAGGACGGCGTTGTTGGCCACCTGCGCCGCCAGCTGCGCCGCCGGGATGTTCACCCCTTGCCCCGCCGGCCCCGTCCCCGGTGCGGTGGTGCCCGGATCACTGCCTCCGCCCGACGGCTGGGCACTCGGGGCGGATGGTGCGGACGGTGCGGACGGGGGCGCGTCACCGGTGCGGGTGTTGTAGTCGGCGGCGGCCTCGGCCTCGGTGGCGAACTGGTTGGGCACGCCGTCGACCACCGAGGTGAAGCCGCCCGCGTTGGGGGCGACGTGGTTGTTGGGGTCGAAGGCGCGGGCCTGGGCGGTCCGCGTCGGGGGACCCAAGGCGATCCCGGCCGAGGCGCTGCGGCCAGCCAGCCCCGGATGGGCCGCGTTCCAGGCCGGGTCCCACGACCCCCCGAACACGTTGCCCTGCGCGTCCACCTGCTGGAACCGCTGAACCTTGCCGACCTCGTTGGCGATCCGGTGGGAGAAGCCCGGATCGTTCTCGGCCTTGCCGGGGGTGACCCCCTGCATGATGGGCGTCCAGACCCCGTTGGCGGCGCGGCGGCGGACCCCGTACTCCTTGTCGGGCGTGTTGCCCCAGGCGTTGAGCTCGTCGAGGGTCTGGGGGAAATGCGCCTTGTCGTTGAAGAACTGGATAATGATCTCGGGCTGAATACCGATCTTGCGGGCGAGCTCGGTCGCCTGCTGCTCGACGCGGTAGACCCCCGCGTCCCCGAAGTCGTTGAGCGTCGGCATCAGTCCCCCTCCTCGGTCGGCGGTGGCTCAGGCGTGCGGGGTGGTGGGGTGGCGTCCATGTCGCGGCGGCGGTCCTTGGCGAGGGCGAGCTTGGCCGCGGCGTAGACCGTCGCCCCGCGCGTGGCGATGAGCTCCTGCGCCCCGGCCGCGTTCTCGGTCCCGTCGGGGTTCTCGAGCATCGCGCGGTAGACCTCGAGCTTCTGGCGCTCGGTCAGGGGCGCGGCGAAGGGGGCCTTGTCGCCGTCGTGCATCCCCGCCACGAGCGCCTCCTCGGTCGTCGCCATCCAGCTACCCAGCTCGTCCGCGACCTGCTCGAACAGGTGCTTCTTGGGAGGCATCTACATCTGCCCCGGCAGCGGCAGCGCGGCACCGGGCGCGTTCGGCACGCCACCCGGCATCCCGGCTGGGTTGGCCGGCAGGCCACTGCCCACCCCACCACCGGTCACCGCGCCGGCCGGGGTGGGCACGAGCGGCATCCCCTCCTGACCCGGCTGGTAGACTTGGCCGGTCTGGCCGAGTGCCGCGCCGGGATCGGCAGGAGGTGCCGGCGGGGCGGCCTCGGCGAGGCGCCGCTGGTCGGCCAGGGCGAGCTGCTGGAAGACCCCCTGCTTCATCCGGTCGAGGATGGCGGGGTCCTGCTTGAGCATCTCGAGCAAGAGCCCCCGCTCGACCTCGTCGGGGTTGCCGCCGAGTTCCTCGATGGCCATCGCCTTGGTCTCGAAGCCCTGCGCCACCATCTCGGCGTGCTGGCGCACATCGATCACCCGGTTCGAGGGCGTGTCCGGGTCGAGCCGGATCTTGTACCGGTGGACCCCGTTGAGCTCGTCGGGACCAATCCCCAGCCAGCCCGCGTCCCCACCGCGCTTGTTCTTGCCCTTGGGCGGCTCGCCCCAGCAGTAGACGGTCTCCATAATTTTGTGCTCGATGAGCCACGACTCGAAGCCGACGCGCTTGGCCAGCGCCCGCTCGGCGTTGGCGACGATGGGGCTCCACGCGATCATCGCCAGATGCACCGCCTGGTTCAGCGCGTAGCCCGAGTCGGTGGTGTCCACCACCCCCTGCACCACCGACGGGAGGGCCAATTCGATGAGGCCCCGGACCTCGCCGAGCATCTTGTCGAGCTCGCGGCCCCCCTCGGGCATCTCGATGGGGCCGACGTCGTAGGGGTAGATCGTCCCCGGCTCGATCACCTCGGGGGAGCCGACCCGCTTCTCCGTCCCGTCCCGCCCGTAGTCCGAGTCGGGGAGCCCCGCGTTGGGTGGCTGCAGCCGCTTGAAGCTCGCGTAGGCGGTGAGTGTGGCGTTCGCACCCCGCGCCGTGAGGAGGCGATCCAGCAGCGGGAAGAGGGGGAGGAAGCCGTAGATGACGCTGAGCCCAGTCCGGTCGGGCTGGCGGCTACTGGTCGTTACTCCCTGGGCCTGGAAGTAGGGACCACGCAGACTCTTGGTCACCGGGTCGCCGTAGCCGTGCTTGAAGGACTTGACGAGCTGGCCGCGGCCGAGCTTGCCACTGCCGCTGGCGGTGTCGCCGGGGCCGAGGAGGAGGTAGGTGCACTCCTTGTAGGTCCAGAACTCGACCATCAGGAGGGTGCGCACCCGGCTCATCACGCGGTGCCAGTCGGCGACCGGCATCCCCATCGCGGCGGGACAGACCCGGCCGCCCCCGTCCAGGCCCATCGCGTACTTGGCGAGGGTCTCGAGGTAGGGGACGCGCTTGACCTCGGCCACGCAGGTCACGCCGCCGGCGCCGCGCAGGTAGTAGTACGTCTCGGGCGGGACGTCCACCGTCGTGATCGGGTAGCCGGCCCGCCCGCGCTTGTAGTCCTCGGTGTCGTGGTGGTACTTGTCGTCCTTCTGCTTCTGGTCGAGGTGGCGGTACTCGTCGGAGTCGAGGGCTTCTTGGAGCGTGCGGGAGTAGGTGTCGTAGCCGGCGAAGGCACTCTTGCTGCGCTCGGTGGTCTTGAGGACGCCCTCGCCCTTGGTGATGAGCGCGTGCATGAACTTGCGGAAGAGCTGCGAGTCGGCCTCGTCTTCTTGGCGGCGCCAGGAGGCGTCGAAGAAGTGCTCGCGGAGGGTGGCGTTCTCCTGGTGGGTGTC